>Ga0302127_10001326_pt1 | contig 14620 bp, 14 predicted proteins | sample CB4_SCM_MG_FD_204452 | JGI IMG/M metagenome (GOLD analysis project Ga0302127, IMG submission 204452) | Marine microbial communities from Western Arctic Ocean, Canada - CB4_SCM | ecosystem: Environmental > Aquatic > Marine > Oceanic | place: Canada: Western Arctic Ocean | collected 2017-09-24
TTGCGCTTTGTGAGCTTGTTAGCTCCTGACAATCACAAGCTACTCGGACACTGAACCCCATGCTGTGATGCTAATCACACAAATAGTAGTTTGTTTGTTTATTGGATATTACCCTACAGAACAGAGGCCTCAGGAACTGCGCGTTGTTAGGGCGCGGGATAAGTTAGCTATAAACGCGCCTGTAAAATAAATGCGTTAAGGCATTTTAATGGCGGAGAGAGAGGGATTCGAACCCTCGGAACGCTTGCGCGCTCAACGGTTTTCGAGACCGTCCCGTTCAACCACTCCGGCACCTCTCCAATAAAATCACCTGAATCACTCCTATAGCCCCCTGTCTACAACTAAGGGTGTTGACCCAAGCGAGCTGAGATTAAACACATGGCCCTATCGGCTCAAGCGAAGATCCGCCGCTAAAGCACATAAGATTGCTAGTTTACGCTAGTTCTGCTTGACTTGCATTCGCCGAGAAGTATATTTCGCGCGCGGCGGGCATTTGCCCGCCATTTCATTTTGAGCAGGGGTTCCCATGTTTGCGGTCATCAAGACAGGTGGCAAGCAGTATCGTGTCTCCAAAGATGATGTGATTGCTGTTGAAAAATTGACTGGTGAATCAGGTGACGTGATCTCTTTCACCGACGTGCTTATGCTAGCTGGCGAAGGCGACCCACAACTTGGTGCACCTTTAGTTGATGGCGTAACCGTTACCGGCGAAGTCGTAGAGCAAACGCGCGGGGCTAAGATCCTCGTCTTTAAGAAAAAGCGCCGTAAGAACTACCGCCGCACCCAGGGCCATCGCCAGCACATAACCCTTGTGCGCATTACCGATATTTTTACCGGGGACGAAAAACCACCTGCCACCCAAAAAGCCAAGGCTCCTACCAAGGCGGTTTCCGCAAAGAAGCCCAGCCCAGCAGTAAAAGCAGAAAAAAGTATACCCGCTGGCAAGGATGATTTAAAAAAAATCTCTGGACTCGGTCCAGTCATGGAGAAAAAGTTGGGTTCGCTGGGGATTAACACTTTTGCTCAGATCTCAATATTCAACTCCGAAGATATAAAGCGCATTGATGGCGAGCTAAATCTTAAGGGTAAGATCGAGCGTGAAGACTGGGTTGCACAAGCTAAAAAGCTTGCAGAAGATTAATACCCCCGCACGTGTTTAGAGGATAGCGAGATGGCACATAAAAAAGCAGGCGGCTCGTCAAGGAATGGCCGCGACTCCGCCGGCCGACGACTCGGTGTTAAAAAATATGGTGGTGAGCACGTGATTCCAGGTAATATTATTATTCGCCAACGCGGGACTAAATGGCACCCCGGCACAAATGTTGGCCTTGGCCGCGACCACACCGTATTCGCATTGTGCGAAGGCAAAGTCAGCTTTGCCTCTGGGCGTGGGGGTCGTACCTATGTATCCGTTATGCCGCTCGCAGAGGCAGCTGAATAGCTCCAAAAGAACGTTCCTTCTGAGATTGCACCTACTCCGGAACTTGAGATTTCTAGAAAATATAAAAAGGGAGATGGGACGCCATCTCCCTTTTTAGTTATGCTGGAGAAACCTCATGGAATGGCGTTTTCCTATCTGGGTGAGATCAAGACATCTATACAATTATGGTACTGCCTAAAGCTGAAAAACGTGATCAGTTAAGAGTAACTGCCAACAACCGGTCTATAATATCTAATTTATTGCGCATACCCCATCCCTATTGTCCAAAAGATACTCACGAACGGTCACTCCCGCACTGGAAAGTAAAAATAAAAAACATTCGTTATTACGATTTCAGCTAATGACATAGTCATGGGCGCTTGCGGTATCCGTTCTGGCTGAACATTACTATTCCGGTTGCCGGATCTGAAACACATTTCAAACTGGCAGCTACATGAATGGTATGAGTATTAGCGTTAGAGATAAAACAAACGCTCAAATTGAGATTTTTTTAGGTTTTGCAGTAGTATGAGTATAAATGGCGGTTGACGAATTAGATGAAATTTCTTGATCAGGCTAAGGCTTATGTGAAGGCGGGTGACGGCGGCGGTGGTTGCGTTTCATTCCGGCGTGAGAAATATATCGAATTCGGCGGCCCCGACGGCGGCGACGGCGGGCGTGGAGGCGACGTATGGGTTGAAGCGGTTGAGGGCCTAAATACCTTGATTGACTATCGCTATCAACAGCACTTCAAAGCCGCCAAGGGTACCCCCGGCAGCGGTAAAAACCGAACTGGCGCCGGGGGCAATGATGTCATCTTGAAAGTGCCGGTTGGAACCCAAATCGTCGATGACGACGGTGAGACACTGATTGCTGACCTAACCCGGGTTGGTGAGCGGGTGCTTCTTGCTAAGGGTGGCAATGGTGGCTTCGGCAACACGCGATTTAAATCATCAACCAACCGCACCCCGCGCCGGGCCAATCCCGGCGAAGCCGGTCCAGAGCTTTGGATATGGCTTAAACTAAAACTGATCGCCGATGCAGGAATTATAGGCCTACCCAACGCCGGAAAATCCACACTGCTATCGCGGGTTAGTGCCGCCCGGCCAAAAATTGCTGATTATCCCTTCACCACCCTCACCCCCGCCCTCGGCGTGGTAGATTTTGGACCTGTAAGCTTTGTTCTCGCCGATATTCCTGGCCTTATAGAAGGTGCCCATGAAGGCATTGGTCTTGGAGACCAATTTTTAGCACATATCGAGCGTTGCAGCGTTCTTCTTCATCTAATATCAGTTAGCGAAGCTAACATTTGTGACGCCTATCGGACCATCCGCACCGAAATTGAGGCCTATGGTGCAGATCTTGAAGGAAAGATCGAAATCATTGCCCTAAACAAATGCGATATTCTAAGCGACGAAGAGTTGGAGCAAATTTCCCGCGAGCTAGAGCAGACTTGTGGCTGCACACCGCTACGTATATCCGCTGTCACCGGCAAAGGTGTCAAACAGGCAATGGATGACATCCTAGTCGCGATTGATCGCAATCGGGAAGCCGCACTTAAGAGTTCAACAAGCGAACAACCGGTCTGGCAGCCATGAGTCGTCTTGATGAATCCCGCCGCATCGTTCTAAAAATCGGATCGGCGCTGCTCACCGATGAGTCCGGAGCTTTACGCCACAACTGGTTGAGAGGCCTTGGCAAAGATATCTCCAAGTTACGTGCCTCCGGGAAGCAGGTCATAGTGGTATCTTCTGGCGCAATTTCGCTTGGCCGAGCAGCTCTTGCCCTTCCTCCAGGCTCCCTTAAACTAGATGAGGCTCAGGCGGCCGCGGCAGTAGGACAGATTGAACTTGCTAGAGCCTATCGTGACACTCTTCAAACGCTCGACATCGCTGCCGCTCAGCTTCTTCTCACTTGGGAAGATACTGAGATACGACGTCGATACCTCAACGCCCGCAACACGGTCTTAACCCTTTTGGAACTTGGCGTAGTTCCGATCATCAACGAAAACGATACCGTAGCCACCGCTGAAATCCGCTATGGAGATAATGACCGCTTAGCCGCACGCGTTGCTTCAATGGTAAGCGCAGATTGCCTGATTCTTCTGTCGAATATCGATGGCATGTACACCGCACCGCCCAGTCTTAATGCCAATGCCAAACATTTACCCGAAATTTCTGAAATCACTGATGAAATGGCCAACATGGCTGGAGATGCGGGCAAATATGGCACTGGCGGCATGGTCACGAAACTGGAGGCCGCACGCATCTCTATACAGTCCGGATGTCATATGGCGATTATAGATGGGCGCCCTGACCTACCAATCAGTGCGCTTGAACAAGGGGCAAAATCCACCTGGTTCATTGCTGGCACATCACCGCGCGCTGCCAGAAAACGTTGGATTGCAGGTATACTCAAGCCCAACGGTCGCATTCTCATCGATGATGGCGCGCACAAAGCGCTAGTGGCGGAGAAAAGCCTCCTGCCTGCCGGCATCACAGATGTGATCGGACAATTTCAGCGCGGCGATGCGGTCATAATCTGTGACCAGAATAGCCGCGAGTTAGCACGCGGCCTAACCGCCTATGGTGACGGAGATGCGCGCAAGATAGCTGGACGTAAATCCCGTGAAATTGAAGCTATTCTCGGATATCATGGGCGAACGTCACTGGTTCACCGGGACGATCTCGTCCTTACCTGTAGATAATTATACCAAGAGATAGAGCATGACGGGCACTGATCTTGTAGAACCAAACGAACGGAACATGGACCTCGCGGAGGTGATGCACCGCATAGGCACATCTGCTCACCGCAGTGCGGCAACCCTCGCTTTAGCGCCGCGCCAACATAAAGATTCAGCCTTAAAAAGCGCGGCGAGCGAGATCCGAAAGCACGCGGACAACATTATCAATGCCAACGAAATAGATCTTAATTCAGCCCGCAACGTCGGTCAGACAACTGCGTTTATTGACCGCCTGACACTCAACAATGAGCGTATCGAGGCAATGGCCGTTGGGCTTGAAGTCATAGCTGAACTTCCCGACCCCGTTGGCCGTTCACTCGACCGCTGGACACGTCCTAACGGACTTGAAATTCAGCGTATAGCCGTTCCTCTTGGAGTGATTGGCATCATCTACGAAAGCCGGCCCAACGTGACCGCCGACGCTGGCGCACTTTGTCTTAAATCTGGCAATGCTGCGATATTGCGCGGTGGATCGGATAGCTTTCACTCAAGCACCGCGATTCATCGCGCACTCGTCGCCGGCATCACATCAGCCGGACTACCCGATACTTGTGTGCAGCTAGTTCCAGTACGCAACCGAGATGCAGTTGGCCACATGCTCTGTGGGCTTGATGGCAATATCGACGTTATTATCCCGCGCGGTGGTAAAGGGCTGGTTGAAAGGGTAGGCCATGATGCGCGCGTACCAGTATTTTCTCATCTGGAGGGAATCTGCCATGTCTTTGTGGATGCAGACGCCGATCTTGCTAAAGCCATCGCGGTAATAGTGAATGCCAAAATGCGTCGCACTGGAATTTGCGGTGCCGCCGAAACAGTTCTGATCGACCGAGCCTGCGCACCCACTCATCTTCAACCCATAATTAGATCTCTCTTGGATGCTGGCTGCGCCGTGCGGGGTGATAATATGGTTGCAGCAAGCGATACAAGAGTAGAGGATGCAACCGTCGATGATTGGGATACTGAATATCTCGATGCCATCATTGCCGCGCGCGTCGTCGATGGCATTGATAGTGCCCTGGCCCATATCTCCGAGCACGGATCCCATCATACCGATGCTATCCTAACCGAAAACCAGAAGACAGCCGACAGATTTTTACGTGAGGTCGATAGCGCTATTGTCCTGCATAATGCTTCCACCCAATTTGCCGATGGAGGTGAATTCGGGTTTGGTGCCGAGATCGGAATCTCCACCGGACGTCTACACGCAAGAGGCCCCGTTGGTCTTGAGCAACTTACCAGTTTTAAGTATGTCGTTCGCGGTGTAGGCCAGACTCGAGACTGATTTAAAGCCTCGCGTCTGACCTTCATCACTCATCAACCCATTCCACCAACAAAACCCATTGCCGTGACATCAAATCTTAAAGCCCCACGCTACATCATCTCAGGTCTGCCTATCGCCGGCAGAAGACAGCGCATCGGCCTGCTCGGCGGCTCGTTCAATCCGGCACATGAGGGCCATTTGCAAATATCTTGTATTGCACAATCCCGCCTGCAACTGGACGAAATTTGGTGGCTGGTCAGCCCACGAAACCCTTTGAAATCGCAACGCGGGCTTTCTAATCTGGACCAGCGCATCGCCCATGCAAAAAATTTGCCCTTACCCGGCTTTATCCACGTCACGTCGCTGGAAAGCGCAATCGGTGCCAGATTTTCAATCGAAACAGTTCAGTTTTTACAGAAACGCTTTGCCGAGACAAACTTTGTCTGGTTGATCGGCGCCGATAATTTGGTGATCCTGCATCGCTGGCACGCATGGCGTAAGCTTGTTAGTAAGATCCCCTTCGCCGTGATTGACCGACCAGGGGCTGGTCTGAAAGCGGCTGCCTCCCCTGCAGCACAATATCTGTCCAGATTCAGGCTTGATGAATCAGACGCCAGCGCTCTTGCAACTGCTAATTCACCAGCATGGACGATCATACACGGGCCTCTTTCATCCCAATCCTCCACCGCCATCCGCACCGGCCTTTGGTCCATTTAGGAATTAGTAATCCGGCAAAACTGCTCATACCTAACTAATTACATTCTGTATTTTAATAACTATTATTGGCCATCATATTGTTTTTATAGTTCTGCACGAGTATCTCTAGAGATAGAAACCCTAGTTGGCGCGTATCTTATACTAACGCATTCAGTTAAAGAAAACGACCACTTTGCACACTCCGTTGCGACGAGGCCACTCATCCTGACACCCACAATCTCCATATTTAGCATGCCCGAGCACGCCGAAACTGGCGGGCCATCGCTTAGTGCAATCTCTGCTAAAACCCTATTGGAACAAATTCTCATTATTCTTGATGATGCGAAGGCGCAAGATTTGACTACAATCAATCTGGTGGAGCGTAGTCAGATGGCCGACACCATGATCATCGTCACAGGCACCTCCAATCGTCATGTTAGCTCCATCGCTGAACATCTACGCACCAAACTCAAACAATTAGGGGTTAAGCAAATTAAGCTCGAAGGCCAATCAAATTGTGATTGGGTTTTGGTCAATGCTGGTGATGTGATCGTGCATATATTTAGGGAGGAGGTTCGAAGCTTCTACAATCTTGAGAAGCTTTGGTCTCCGGACGCACCGCGTGAGCACGCCCCTTCATAGATATCGGGTAATTCAGATTGCGGTTAATACTAACAGCTATTGGCCGCGCGCGGTCCGGTCCGATCAAGACACTTTTTGATGACTATTCGGACAGGGTGGATAAGGCCGGCCCGTTATTGGGCTTTCGCTCCTTCAAGCTACACGAAATTGCCGAATCTCGGGCCCGAACCACCTCCGAACGCATCTCCCAAGAAGCTGACTTTCTACTTGATGCCATAGGTTCGGATCAAACACTGGTGCTGGACGAGCATGGCGAAAACCTGAGAAGTGCCGACTTTGCTGATTGGCTAGCTCGCCTGCGAGATGACGGCTGTCCAGCCCTGAACATCCTCATAGGTGGCCCGGATGGGCTCGATGACAAGATCCGTGCCCATGCCTCACGAAAAATTGCATTCGGACGAGCAACCTGGCCTCACATGCTGGTCAGGGCAATGTTTGTCGAACAAATTTACCGGGCGCTCACTATTCTAGGGCGTCATCCTTATCATCGCGAATAGTGGATTTTTTTATTTAACGTGCACATATACAGTCGAGTGCACAATTGTAACCTGGAGTACATTCAAATCATGATCGCCGCCGTCGGTAAATATGTTCAGTATTTTGGCTGTGCTATTCTCATCGGCACAATATTCCTGCCAGTAAAAAATCTGTCGGCACAAACTGTATCGCGCGATACTAGCGAAGATTTGCACGTAATAGAACTGTCGCTGAAAGGAGCGCGCTCCAAGGCCGGACAGCTTGAAATTGAATTTGAATCGGCAGCCAAAGAGCAAGCCAAACTCAATCAAAAACTTATCGAAACTGCAGCGCGCGTTCAAGCTCGCGAACAGCAGATCACCTCTGGCGAGGTGCGCCTGTCTAAACTTGCCTACAAAGACGCTGATCTACGTCAGCTGCTCAAGCATAGACGCGATGCGATGACAGAAATGCTGATTGCCCTACAAAAGCTCGACCACAAGCCACCGCCGATGCTGGCCGTAAGTCCAAACGACGCAGTGGCAGCAATCCGCTCTGCTATGTTGCTATCAAGCGTAGTGCCACAAATTCGTACTGAAGCTGATTCCCTGTCTCACACCTTGCGCAAACTCAACACCTTGCGTGAGGATGTTGTTGAAGAACAACGCCAACTGGCTCTCAATCAAACCCAGATGGAGCGCGAACATGACGTGATTGAGCGCTTACTTAAAATTAAGAATCAGTTGATTTCACGCACTGCCAAGGAGCGTGACCTAGCTTATCAACACGCGGAAGCATTGGCCGCTGAGGCCAACTCTCTACGCGATCTTCTTACCTCACTTGAAACTGATCGGCGGCTAAAAGAAGAGCGTGAGCATGCCCGTCTTGCTATGATCACGCCGGACTCACAGTATCCAGAGACCTCCCAAAATCCTATCTCACCCCCACCAACTGCCGAGGAACAGCGGGCGGTGATGATGCGGCCCGACAGTTTCAAACCCGCCGTGAAATTTGCTAGTGCCCGGGGCACACTCTCCCTGCCAGCTACTGGCGTAATCTTGCGAGAATTTGGACAAAATGACGGGTATGGTGGAAATGCCAAAGGGATATCGATTGAAACCCGGCCTACTGCCCAAGTTATTGCTCCAAATGGTGGTTGGGTCGTGTATGCTGGTGAGTTCCGTGGTTATGGTAAACTCTTGATCATTGATGGTGACGACGGGTATCATATCTTGCTGGCTGGAATGAACCGCATTGATGTGTTTTTAGGACAGTTCGTATTGGCAGGCGAACCACTTGGACAGATGGGATTGCAAGCTAGTGAGAGCGCGGCGATTGGCGTGACAGCCAATCAAACTAATCCGGTTTTATATGTCGAGTTTCGCAAAAACGGTAATTCCGTAGATCCGCGACCGTGGTGGGCTACGGGAAAAACAAAGGCACGAGGATAATGCGAAAACCAGTTGTTACAGGCCTGGCAATGTTTGCGCTGGGTGTCACGCTCGCCATCTCAATACAATCGTTTGTCACCCCCCGGGGTATGGCCATAGCTGCAGATTCTGAAACCTACCGTCAACTCGATCTTTTTGGCCGAGTGTTTGACCGAGTCCGAACCGACTATGTCGAAAAACCGGAAGACGAAGAGCTGATAGAATCTTCAATCAACGGCATGCTGAGTGCTCTTGATCCCCATTCCAGTTATCTCAACGCCAAGAGATTCCGCGACATGCAAGTTCAGACTCGAGGAGAGTTCGGCGGCCTAGGCATCGAAGTTACCATGGAGAACGGCCTCATCAAGGTAATCACACCTATTGATGACACTCCGGCATCACGGGCGGGTATTCTTACAGGAGATTACATTACTCATCTTGATGGAGAAGAGGTGCAAGGGCTAAGTCTAAACCAAGCAGTCGAAAAAATGCGCGGCGGTGTGAATACAGAGATCGTACTTACCATACGCCGCGAGAACGAAGCCGATCCACTTGATATTGCGGTGGTGCGAGACATCATCAAAATTGGCTCTGTCAAGAAACGTGTTGAAGATGACATTGGTTATGTTCGCATCACAACCTTTAATGAGCAGACTGAGCAGGGCCTAAAACGGATTGTCGGGGAACTCGATGACGAGATTGGCGACGAACTGAAAGGTTATGTCCTCGATTTGCGCAATAATCCAGGTGGGCTTCTTGACCAGGCCATCGCCGTTTCGGACGCATTTCTTGAGCGCGGAGAAATCGTTTCAACCCGGGGACGAAATCCGGACGATACTCAGCGTTACAACGCTCGGCCCGGCGATCTTACGACAGGCTTTCCCGTTGTTATTCTTATCAATGGCGGCTCGGCTTCCGCATCTGAGATCGTAGCGGGAGCTTTGCAAGATCACAAGCGCGCCACCATCATTGGCACCCGTTCTTTCGGCAAAGGTTCGGTGCAAACCATCATTCCGCTCGGTGGGAATGGCGGTGCCATGCGCCTGACCACTGCTCGGTACTACACCCCATCTGGCCGTTCCATTCAGGCCAAAGGTATTGATCCTGATTATGAGGTCGAACAGATAATCCCTGAAAGCCAAGGAACGATTTCTAAGCCAAGAAGTGAAGCCAGCTTGCGTGGTCATCTTGAAGGTGAGGATAAAATTGGTGATCAAGCCGATGAGCCTGCTATCGAAAAATCCGGCTCTTCGGCATTCATCCCCAAAGATCGGAAAGAAGATATCCAACTACAATATGCGCTAGATTTTCTTCGCAGAACCAAGGTGATACTCAATACGGACTCTGCAATAGAAAACTGACCAGCCCGTTACTAATTAGGGCTGTCATCCAATACGTGGACCAATCATCGCATCTTTCACTCGGCTAGAAGCAGCAACCCAATAGGCCAAGGTATTGAGCGTAACAGCACGGAGCTTATTCCCTTAAGTGTATTGTTGAGCAAAAAAATGATGTGGCCAAATGAATAAAGTAGCTTTGGAACAAAACAAAATTGTTGCCTATCGCCCCTGTGCAGGGGCAATGGTTATCAACCGAACAGGCAAAGTCTGGGTTGGCAAACGCAGCGGTAATGCTGAGCATGTAGGAACCGCATCAAGATGGCAAATGCCCCAAGGGGGGATAGAGGCCGGAGAAGATCCCCGCACGGCGGCTGTTCGAGAACTTTATGAGGAGACCAGCGTCAGATCAGCAAGAATCCTAGCGGAATCCTCCGACTGGTTGTTTTATGACTTGCCAATAAGTCTCATAGGCATTGCCTTGAGGGGTAAGTTTCGTGGGCAAAAACAAAAATGGTTTTTGTTTTATTTTTTTGGGGATGACACTGAAATCAACATCCTATCTCCAGCAAATGGCGAGTACGTAGCCGAATTTGACGAATGGAAGTGGGTGGAGCCGCACGAACTTTTAGAGTTGATCGTCGAATTTAAGCGCCCAGTCTATGAAAAAGTACTGGCCGAGTTCGAACCGCTAATTGAACAGCGTCCAAGGCTTTAAAAGAACGTTTCATTTCCTACAAACTAACTATCGTTTAGGTCGCACGGCGTCACTTAAAACCTTTTCACTGAAATTCCCCAAAAGGTGAAGCATGAAGAATAGCGCAGAAAAGAAATTTATAGTGCCCGCTCAATTTCCTTCAAATGATCCAGTGCTTCCTGACGCCTCGATCTGGCCGCATCGTCAGCAGCATCATCAACGTCTTCTTGCGCGTTCGTAATCGCATGCTTCAATTGATCACGGTCAAGGTCCACCTCGGCGATGGCATGCTGCGCCAGCACCGTCAACGACGTCGGCGTTACATCAGCAAATCCGCCGCGCACAAAATAACGTTCCGCCTCACCACCCACCTCACGTACAATCGACAGCACACCTGGGCGCATGGTGGAAAGAACTGGCGCATGGCCAGGAAGCACCGCAAACTCGCCTTCCCAACCAGGCACCACAACCTGAGCAACCTCACCCGACATCAACCGACGTTCCGGAGAGACAAAGTCAAACTCAATATATTCGGCCATTCGCCACGCCCCTACCCTTGTCTCTACGCCGCTTCGGATGCCAGCGCTTGTGCTTTTTCAACCGCCTGTTCGATTGTCCCGCACATATAAAAGGCAGCTTCCGGCAGATGATCATACTCACCCTCACAAAGCGCAGTGAACCCTTTAATCGTATCTTCAAGCTTTACGAACACACCCGGGAACCCCGTAAAAACCTCGGCCACATAGAACGGCTGAGATAAAAACCTTTCAATCTTACGCGCACGCGCGACCGTCAGACGATCTTCTTCCGATAACTCATCCATACCCAAAATAGCGATGATATCTTGCAAGGATTTATACCTCTGCAAGGTCTCTTGAACCCGCCGAGCTACGTCGTAATGCTCTTGGCCGACAATCCGCGCATCGAGAATACGGCTGGTAGAATCGAGCGGATCAACCGCCGGATAAATACCTTTTTCGGCAATTGAGCGATTCAACACCGTCGTTGCATCAAGATGAGCAAACGAAGCTGCCGGCGCCGGATCAGTTAGATCATCAGCCGGCACATAAATCGCCTGTACCGACGTAATGGAACCCTTCGTCGTCGTTGTAATCCGCTCCTGCAACGCGCCCATATCTGTTGCAAGTGTTGGCTGATAACCCACCGCGGAGGGAATGCGACCAAGCAGCGCGGATACTTCAGAGCCTGCTTGGGTGAACCGGAAGATGTTATCGACAAAGAACAACACATCTTGCCCTCCATCGCGAAAGTGCTCAGCGACGGTCAGGCCAGCAAGGCCAACTCTCGCTCGTGCGCCTGGAGGCTCATTCATCTGCCCATAGATCAGCGCGCATTTCGAACCTTCGCCACCGCCAGCTTTGTTCACACCAGAATCAATCATCTCATGATAAAGATCATTACCTTCACGGGTGCGTTCACCCACCCCTGCGAAGACCGAATATCCCCCATGCGCTAGGGCAACATTGTTGATCAGCTCCTGTATCAACACAGTTTTTCCGACGCCTGCACCACCAAACAGCCCAATTTTACCGCCCTTAACATATGGCGCCAGAAGATCTACCACCTTAATGCCCGTAACCAGTATTTCGGTTTCCGTAGATTGCTCAACTAATGGTGGAGCTGGTGCATGGATCGGCCGACGGGCGGAGGTCTTGATCGGACCAGCCTCATCGACTGGCTCGCCAATCACATTCATGATCCGTCCCAGCGTTTCAGGACCTACCGGAACCGAGATCGCCTCGCCAGTGTTTTTGACTTCCTGACCGCGAACCAGCCCTTCGGTTGCATCCATCGCAATAGTACGAACGGTACTCTCACCCAAATGTTGTGCAACCTCAAGAATTAAGCGTGAGCCCTGATTTTCAGTCTCAAGTGCGTTCAGGATTTCAGGCAAATCACCGGAAAACTGGACGTCCACCACCGCACCCATAACCTGTGTCACGCGGCCGGCCGTCGGTTTATCTACCATCAAAATTCCCCGTTTCTAGAGTGCTTCAGCACCCGAAATAATTTCAATAAGTTCCCTGGTAATTTGTGCTTGACGCGAGCGATTGTAGAATAGCGTCAGCTTATCAATCATGTCGCCAGCATTACGCGTCGCGCTGTCCATAGCCGACATACGCGCGCCCTGTTCGCTAGCTCCATTTTCAAGCAGAGCTCCAAAAATCTGAACATTGAGATTTAGGGGCAGAAGTTCAGCCATGATTTCTGTCTCATCCGGTTCAAAATCATAGACCGTATCACCGGGCTCCGCTTTCTCGCCGGCATCATTGGTAATGCTAGCTGGAATTAGCCGTTGCGCGACCGGTTCTTGAGCAATAACTGACTTGAATTTCGAAAAATAGAGGGTGCAGATATCGAATTCACCCCGCTCGAACATTGTCAAAATCTGTTTTCCTATGTCAGCAGCATTTTCAAAACCTACCTGGCGAACCTGACGCAGAGAGATCGTATCGACAATCTGAGACTCGAACTGTCGCTTAAGCGCATCATATCCCTTGCGCCCAACACAAAGAATTTTAACCTTCTTGCCCGCCCGGGTAAGCGCCAGCGCATCAACCCGTGCTTTGCGCGCAATATTGGAATTGAACGCACCACACAAGCCACGATCAGCTGTTGCTACAACCAGAAGGTGAGTATCCTCAGCACCAGTTCCCGCCAACAACACCGGCGCACCATCAAGATTGCTCACTGAACCGGCCAGATTTGCCATCACCACCCCCATACGTTCAGCATAGGGCCTGGCGGCTTCCGCCTGGTCTTGGGCGCGTCGCAATTTTGCAGCGGCAACCATCTGCATCGCCTTAGTAATTTTCTGCGTTGCCTTGACGCTACTAATCCTATTGCGGAGTTCTTTAAGGTTTGCCACAACTACAGGCTCACTCGATCGCTTTAGGCAAATGCCTGGGTGAAGGTTTCAACCACATTGCGTAATTTGCTTTCTGTCTCTTTCGAAAGCTCCTTTAGCTCACGAATTGAACTTAAAAGATCCGCATGTGAACTGCGCAACAAACGCAACAAGTCTGCTTCATAGCGGGTAATATCGCCAATTTGGATTTCATCAAGATGGCCGTTTACCCCAGCATAAATCACACAGACTTGTTCCTCGGACGAAAGCGGCGAAAACTGAGGCTGCTTTAAAAGCTCAGTAAGACGAGCGCCGCGCGCCAAAAGCCGTTGGGTTGTTGCATCAAGATCCGATCCAAACTGGGCAAATGCCGCCATCTCACGATACTGTGCCAACTCACCCTTAATCTTTCCAGCAACCTGTTTCATCGCCTTGCTCTGAGCGGCCGATCCCACACGGCTAACCGAAATGCCGACGTTCACCGCCGGACGGATACCCTGATAGAATAAATCCGTCTCAAGAAATATCTGACCATCTGTGATCGATATCACATTAGTTGGAATATAAGCAGATACATCATTGGCCTGAGTTTCAATGATAGGCAAAGCAGTCATCGAGCCAGAGCCCTCGTTATCGTTAAGTTTTGCCGCACGCTCAAGCAAGCGCGAATGGAGATAGAACACATCTCCTGGATAGGCTTCACGTCCCGGTGGGCGACGAAGCAACAGGGACATCTGGCGGTAGGCCACCGCCTGCTTGGACAAATCATCATAGATGATCAGGCTGTGCATTCCATTGTCGCGGAAATACTCCCCCATAGTACAACCGGAAAATGGAGCCAAATACTGCAGCGGCGCGGGCTCAGAGGCAGTCGCAGCAACGATAATCGAATATTCTAGCGCACCATTTTCTTCAAGCACCTTGACAAACTGTGCAACCGAGGAACGCTTCTGTCCTATTGCAACATAGATGCAGTAGAGCTTTTCGCTTTCACTACCGCGAGCATTAATGTCCCTCTGGTTTAGCATCGCATCAAGCGCTACCGCTGTCTTACCCGTTTGGCGGTCAC
>Ga0302127_10001329_pt1 | contig 14614 bp, 13 predicted proteins | sample CB4_SCM_MG_FD_204452 | JGI IMG/M metagenome (GOLD analysis project Ga0302127, IMG submission 204452) | Marine microbial communities from Western Arctic Ocean, Canada - CB4_SCM | ecosystem: Environmental > Aquatic > Marine > Oceanic | place: Canada: Western Arctic Ocean | collected 2017-09-24
TTTGCACTAGATGAATGGTATAGGAAAATGGTCGGGGAAAATCTATTTTCTATCGTATTTTTGGCATGATGATGTGTTTTTGTCCGTGACCTTGCGTTGTAAAATACGGTGCGCATCGCATTGAATTTATCAAGATATCCTAGCGTATAAGACCTTGATTGGGACGCTGAAATGTGGTGGCTGATGGCTATCAGCAGCAGCCCGGCTGCTGAAGGCCTATGCTCTCAATATCAAGTACAAAAATTTGGTGATGATAGTGAGTAGGGGGAGTCGTGGAGTGAGTGTTATTTTGGATGGACCGCGTTTGGCACCAGCATCCGGAGGAGCCGCGCGTCAGCTTGTCGTGCTGGTTCATGGATATGGTGCGGATGGAAATGATTTGATCTCTCTTGGACGTGAATGGGCCAGGACGTTGCCGGATACTGCATTTGTTTCTCCGCATGGACCCGAGCCTTGCTCCAGTATGTCTACTGGACGCCAATGGTTTGAGTTGACGCGAATTGATCCTGATGAAGTGGTTGTAGGCACACGCAAGGCGGCGCCAATTTTGGAGCAATTTATTGTCAGAGAACTTGAGACGCTTGGGTTGCCCAATGAGGCTCTTGCCATTGTAGGGTTTAGCCAGGGCACGATGATGGCACTTCACACAGGGTTGCGGCGCGCCCATTCACCCGCGGCAATCGTTGGCTACTCCGGCGCTCTTGCTGGGCCTAAGTTTTTGGCACGAGAGTTGACTGCACGTCCGCCGGTCATGCTGATTCATGGCGATAGCGATACGGTGATTCCGGTTGGTGCGCTGCACCTTGCAATCGCCGTGCTGCACGAACTCGAGGTCCCGGTGGAATGGCACGTTCGCTCAGGTGTAGGTCATGGAATTGATGGGCCATCAATCGACATGGGAGGGGCGTTTCTGGCCGATAGATTTGCACAAAGTACTGCGGGGTAAAAAAGTCTCGACGGCCTACAGTCCGTGACCTTTATCTAATCGGCCGTATGGGCTCACCGAACTTCCTTCATGAAAGCTGGCAGGATTATATTTACTGGGATGAGGGGCTCAATCCGTAAAGTGTTTGTTAGTATAGTTCCTGTGGTGCCGGCTACAACTTCATTACCTTAATCATCTAACGTTGTGCAGCATTGTGTTGCGGACGGTGCGGTCGCGCTGGGTGGGGCTAGTTGTTTTTATCGTTTGTATTTATTGACAAGCTGGCGCGACACCCTAGTGCGGTGACTATAAAGAGAAGCACAGATATGATGACGTTGTACCCAGCCAGTGAAATTCCAAGCAGACGCCAGGCCGCGTCCTTGCAATTTGGAATTTGTATTTCATTCAAGCTGTGCAAGAGGGATGCGGCGCTTGTGGAAAGATTATCGCCACCGCTGCAGGTTGCCGGCCCCGGCCAGAACGTCCATTCAACGCCAGCATGATAGATGGCAATCCCGGTGCTGTAGATCATGATAAGTGCAATTATGCCTAGTGCCAAGGCGGCTAACCTGATCTGATTTCGCGAAATAAGAACGTAGGCCAACAGGCCAAGGAGAATGGTAATGTAGTGGGGCCAGCGTTGTTCAAGACAGAGCTGGCAGGGCGCAAGACCGCCAATGAGCTCAAATCCCCAAACGCTGGCGATGGTAACAATGCTCGCAAATGCTGCAATACCGGCAGAGCACCGTGGGGTTATTTCAACCATGAGATACTTATTTGATTGCGTTTGGGTGTTGGTGATGACGGGGGCTGGGTTGTCAAGCTAAATAACATATTTAATAATCAAAAATCCGCCGACAAGACTTATGATGAAGATCATAAATACCAGTGTCAGCCGGCGCTCGATAAAACTGCGAACAGTTGGCCCGAGCCAATAGAGCAGACCGGCAATAGCAAAAAATCGCAACCCACGCGAAAGCAGGCTGGCCACCATGAAGACCGCGATGTCAAGTGAGACCGCGCCGCTGGTGATAGTGATTAGCTTATACGGAATGGGCGTGATACCGGCAATAAAAACGATCCATGCTCCATACTCATGATATCGCCTAGTCAGGTTGGCGAATTCATCGTGAAGACCATAGGTAGACAGAATAGCGCCGCCAACTGTATCGAATAAAAACAGTCCGATGGCATAACCTGCAAGGCCGCCGAAGGTTGAACTAAAAGTCGAGATAAATGCCAAAGTCCAGGCTTTAGCGCGTTCGGCCAGTATCATCGGGATCAGCATGATATCGGGCGGAATGGGAAAGAACGAACTTTCCGCAAAAGAAACGCTGGCGAGCGCCCATTTCGCATGGCGATGGGTAGCAAGCGCTAATGTCCAATCATAAATAGCTTGTAGCATGGTCCTTAGATAACGAGATATGTCGGTGGCGTCACCTATGATTTGCCCGTTAGGGCGAGGCAACATCTGCGGTTGGTAAAATGAACTATTTTTATCATGTACAATACCCGAGTTAGCAATGCCGTGCTTGGTATTTATCCGGCGTGAGCGGTGGTAGTGATAGCGCAATGTGTTAGCACATATAGAAAGCATCTTGAAAACTGCCTAAAAATGCGCCAGAATGGGTGTGTAAATAAAAAGTGGGGAAGTAAGATGATCGATACGGGGGATACAGCCTGGGTTTTAACGGCAACGGCACTGGTCTTACTAATGACCATGCCTGGCCTAGCTCTATTTTATGCAGGTCTTGTTAGATCCAAAAACATTCTGTCGGTTCTGATGCATTGTTCGGCAATTTGCTGTGCGGCTTCGGTTCTTTGGTTGGTATGCGGCTATTCTCTGGCATTCGATGAAGGATCTGGACTCATTGGCGGTCTTGGCAAAGCCTTTTTTGGTGTCGAGCGCGATGCGGTATCAGGTACCATACCAGAGTCGGTATTTTTCTCATTCCAGATGACATTTGCTATCATCACTCCGGCACTCATGGTTGGGGCTTATGTGGAGCGGATTAAGTTTAACGCTATGCTTTTATTCTCTATGCTCTGGCTGCTTGTGGTTTATGCGCCGGTTGCTCACTGGGTGTGGGGTGGTGGATGGCTCGCCGAAATGGGCGTGATGGATTTTGCCGGTGGCATTGTTGTCCATGTTACGGCGGGCGTTTCAGCTGTCGTCGTTGCTTCGGTTATTGGTGTTAGAAAAGGCTTCCCTAGCCAGGTTGAACCGCCGCATGCACCATGGATGGTAATGGTTGGCGCAGCCATGTTGTGGATCGGATGGTTTGGTTTTAATGCCGGTAGCGCTCTTTCTGCGGGAAGTGACGCGGGCATGGCGATGCTGGTGACTCATATTTCTGCCGCAACGGCATCTCTCGTTTGGCTGGTAATTGAGTATGTACGATTTGGTAAGCCAAGCCTGATTGGTTTGGTGACAGGCACGATCGCTGGTCTTGCGACTGTGACGCCAGCATCTGGCTTTATAGGTCCGCTTGGCGGCCTCATTCTGGGGTTAACCGGCGGCGTGGTCTGCTATATTGCCGTGGATATCGTAAAGCGCACTTTCCGTGTTGACGATTCGCTCGACGTTCTAGCTGTTCATGGAATTGGCGGAGCGACCGGGACATTGCTCACTGCGTTCCTCGCCTTGCCGATACTTGGTGGCATTGGTCTGGCCGAGGGTGTTGGCGCGATGGATCAGTTAATGATTCAATTTACCGGCGTCGGAGCAACAGTGGTCTATTCGGTTATCGCAACCTATATCCTGGTCAAGATTGTTCAGGCAACGGTAGGCCTCAGGGTAGATGAAGATCATGAAGTGTTAGGGCTTGATTACACAGCCCATGGTGAAACAGGCTACAAGCTCTAGACGAATTTTAGGGGTGTCCAATATGAAAATTATTACAGCTATCATTCAGCCCCATCGTCTGGATAATGCGCGTGAAGCGCTGTCCAAGCTGGATGTGCATGGTATGACGGTGAGTGAAGTCCGTGGATATGGCAGGCAAAAGGGCCATACTGAAATCTATCGAGGTTCAGAATATCAGATCAACTACCTGCCGAAGGTAAAAATCGAGATCGTTGTGGATGACGGTTTGGCGGATCAGGTAGTTGAAGCTGTGACGGACGCAGCCAAGACCGGTAAAATTGGAGATGGTAAAATCTTCGTTTGGGATGTCGAGGCGGTTGTGCGTATCCGAACCGGAGAAGAAGGGGTAAATGCCCTGTAAAGCTTGATCAGCTGTGCGTATTTGTTATCTCCACGAGGTTTAGGGGCCCCATGATGTCGGTTCATAGGTATGCTTAGGTGCCGATTGGTGATGGGGGGAAGATGTTTGTACCGGGTTTTGTTCGTTAGAGTAGTTGACCCACTGGCGCGTGCCGATATGATCCGGCACTACTCATGGAATGCATTTATATGCAGCAGTGAGATGTGCCCCTGTGGCGGAATTGGTAGACGCGGCAGACTCAAAATCTGTTGCCGGTAACGGCGTGCTGGTTCAAGTCCGGCCAGGGGCACCAAATATACGTCCGATGTGATTTTATACAGTCAAATTATGGACGGAAATTAAGTTTTTTTGATATTTCGTATCCGATAGAGATCATTGTTATGCCCTTGCATCCAATTGTTACTATCAGTGCAATCCGTGCTGTGTCCCATTAGCGATGGCGGCATGCTCAATGCTGCTTGTGCCGGTTGGTTATTCCAAGCATGAGATGATCTCATACGGCTTTCGGGCCTCATTCCAGCCATCGGAAACTGAATTGGGAAAATGACACCAAAACGCAATTGAGCGGGCGTTAGCACATGTGAAAAACTACAAAATGCTCCGCGCTTACGCTCGGGACGAGCATTAAATTATCATTAGATAAATCTGACCTATTCATCCAATTCAGGCCGCACTATTGTGGCCCATCCTTCAAGGTTGGGCCAGCTAAAAATATTCGTATAAGTGATTAATATTAATGTTTTGAATTTAACTGATCTTTTTTCTGATCACGCTGAGCAGCGCTAATCGGTATGGGGGGGAATATGACCAGAAGCGCAAAAACAATGAGAGCAATAGTATCAAACTTATAAGAATGAAATACGTTTGATAACTCAGGGCCAAATAAATACCGACGAAGAATTATTAATACTGCAAACACTGATGCTAAAATTAGCACGCGTGAACGTTTTGGTGGCGTACATGCTATTGTGGAAGATACTGCGAGCAAAATACAGGGCAAGGCGACAACAAGATGTTGTTTCCATGTTATCGGCGATAGCAATGCGCAAGCGAGGATGGCCACCGACCACTCTGGAGCCATATCTGCTCCCATTTGTGAGGTGTTCCATCTATGACGGAACCGAATTGCAACAAAGGTCGCCATGAGAAATAAAATTACCCAGACCGTGATCTTGGCACTGGGAGATTCGATGCTACCAAACTGGAAGAAAAGAGGGTGGTCAATAAATAGCGGGTGGCCCTCAGGATGGGATTCCACGTACCGTGCAACGAGCGCGCGCAAGCCTAGATTATTCTGTGTAGGCTGCTCAATTATACCTAATGAAGGATATGCTTCAACATGATCGTGGGACTTTTCGAGTCGTTCAATCCAGCTAACGTGCCCTTCGATCATACCATTCCAGCCAAGCCATATTGCGGGTGTTAGGGACAAAACAACCAGCCATACTGCCATTGCAGATGCGGTTCTCCACTCACGTTTCCAGATCAAAAATGGCAGAAATAACAGGGGTGTTGCTTTGTAGGAAACTGCGAGTGCTAGCCAGAAACCACTCGTAATTCTAGCACCAGATTTCCAAGTCTGGGCTGCGAGTGTGAGCATGAACAAGAGATAGATTTGCAGACCGGCCTCGTCAAAATCGCGCGTTAGAAATGGTCCAACAGCAAGTAAAGATAACGTGATAGAGGCAAATACTTGCTGTTGTGGTAGAGGGTAACGAATAGCAGCCAACCGTTGCCAAACGTTAATTGAGTAAATTAAAGCTGCAACGGAACCGATGAATATAAAAGCTCTAGTAAAATAGTAGTTAGGTATAGAAATAATTCCATCTAACATCGTCCGAAAAATCGGGTACATACTTCCTTTTAATAAGTCATCATGGAAAGATTCACTGCTTATATCTCCTTTTATAAAGACTTCTCCGAATGATAAGTGCACCATATAATCATTTGTCCTGATGAATACACCATTAACGAATAAGATGATCATAATTATTGCGGATAATATTAATAAATATTGTTGTCTTCTAGCTGGGGGGTTAATTACCCATTTCAATATTTTGGATATTTTCATGGTGAGCCTGAGGAAGCTTGGATGCTTTTGATACTCATTGAATCGAAGCTATCATGAAGCTAAGCAAGGCACTTTGACGAATTTAACCATCTTGAGTGGATAAGTCATAAGCGATGTGGGCATTATACTAGGGTCTATTAATAGCTGATAACAAGCCTTCTCAAGGCTGGCAATGAGTTAAATCACCATGGCGCACTGCTGGCTAGACAACCGAGGTTAAATCCCGACTAAGTAAAAAATCCTTGTAGGCTTGAAACCATTGGCGTTTTGATGCGGGTATATATTGACCCAAGGAGGACGTGCATGTGAATTATGCCTTTTAATCGGCTTTTTATGCGATTGAAGTGCAATTAAGGTGTGAGGGCTATAATGAAGTTTGGTCTTTTTGGCGGTGCAGCTGCTCGGCTTGGCAATCTTTCTTCCGAGCGAGATGTCTATACTGCCTTTACCAACTATGTCTGTGAGGCAGAGGAACTGGGTTTTAAGAGCTTCTTCATCGCTGAACACCATTTCAGTGGCATATCTCAGATTTCTGCCGTGCTTAATTATCTCTGCTTTCTCGCCGCACGTACAACTACGATAAGATTGGGAACGGCGGTTAGTGTGTTGCCCTGGCACAATCCTGCCCTTCTGGTTGAGCAGGCTGCGACACTTGATGTTTTGTCAAATGGTAGGTTAGATCTAGGTCTAGGACGCGGGTATCGTTTAAGCGAATTTGAAGGTTTCTCAATCCCGTTCGATGAAGCCGGTGAGAGGTATGATGAATGTCTGGCATTCATGAGGAAGGCGTGGTCTAGCAAAGAACGTTTTTCATTCCATGGAAAATATTGGAAATTTGATAATGTCGTGGTGGAGCCTGCTCCGGTGCAAACACCTCATCCACCATTTTGGATAGGCGCAGGGAGTCCGCAAAGTCTACGTGCGGCGGCGAATGAAGATTTCAATCTGTTGTTAGATCAGATTGCTTCTCCAGATCTTATTGGCGAGCGAATAAGCATTTATAAGAAAGCCATTGAAGATGCAGGCGGGTACTATCATCCATGCCGCGTTGGCGTTACCCGCGCATTTCATCTGGCGTTGAATGCGAAAGAGCGCGAACTTGCTTATGAACACCGTGCTGCGTTTTTGTTAAAGGCAGCTGAATTGCAGCGTGATACCAAGAAAAATTCTAGTCTTGGCTTGCCGACATCGATGCACGAAATCCAAAAAGGAACTGAAATTGCCGCACTAATTGGTGATGTAGAGGAGATTATTCAACGTATCGGTAAGCTTAAGAGTTTGGGTGTTCATACGATCTTGATGATGGATGTTGGGCTATCCCATGAGGCTTTGCGAGTATTCTCAAACGAAATAATACCGGAGTTTTCCGAAGACAATGATATTAAGGAATCGACTTAGAGTGGCAGAGATCTCGACACTGTTGTGAGATAAAATTTATGATTGTCGCGATTAAATCCGGCTTACTGCATTCAGGAGCGTTAAGCAGGTGAGGGGGACATAACAATGGATTTTGACCTCAGTGAGGAGCAGCATGCCATTAGTGGACTTGCTCAGGAATTTGCCACTAGGCGTATGCTGCCGCAGGCAGCGGAGTGGGATGAGAATAAGATATTTCCAGCAGATACGTTGCGTGAGGCTGCAGCGCTTGGGCTGGCTGGGATTTACTGCCGTGGTGAATATGGCGGGTCCGATCTTGGGCGTCTTGACGCTGTGCTTATTTTTGAGGAACTGGCGCGCGCCTGTCCGTCCACCGCGGCTTATATTTCAATACACAATATGGTCGGTTGGATGATTGATCAATTTGGTAAAGAGGAGCAGCGTCAACAACTTTTACCCAAACTGATGAGCATGGAGCATTTTGCTAGCTACTGTTTGACAGAACCCGGCGCGGGTTCGGATGCAGCAAGTTTACGTGCTAGCGCAAATCGGGAGGGTGACCATTATATTATCAACGGTGAGAAGTCTTTTGTCTCAGGAGGGTCTATTTCAGATATTTATCTATGCATGCTGCGCACGGGCGGGGATGGCCCAAAGGGGATCAGTTGTATTGTAGTTGAGAAAGATGCTCCTGGATTGTCTTTCGGTGCCCTTGAACAAAAACTTGGGTGGAACAGTCAGCCAACTGCATCTGTCATTTTCGATGGTTGCAAGGTGCCGGTAGCCAATCTGATTGGCGCGGAGGGGGATGGATTTTCTATAGCTATGATGGGCCTTGATGGAGGGCGACTTAATATTGGGGCTTGTTCACTGGGCGGAGCCGGTGCTGCAATCGATTTAGCTAAATCCTATATGTTAGAGCGACGCCAGTTTGGGCGGAAACTATCAGAATTTCAGGCGCTGCAGTTTCGTCTGGCCAATATGGCGAGCGAGCTGGAGTCCGCAAGATTAATGGTTCACAAGGCTGCCTGGATGCTGGATCACGATAAATCAGGTTCACGTGCTGCTGTTGCGATGGCAAAACGGGTGGCAACGGATGCAGGTTTTTCTATCGTCAATGATGCGCTACAGCTTCATGGAGGGTATGGATATCTGAAGCCATACGGCGTTGAGAGGTACTTGCGTGATTTGCGAGTACACCAAATTCTCGAAGGTACGAATGAAATCATGCAGGTCATCGTTGCGCGCGATCTTCTGCGCCAATAGGCGGCTGCGGAGCGAATGATACAAGACATTGTTTTTGATCAGCGAGGTGGGCTTGGTTTGATCACCATAAACAAGCCAGGTTCACTGAATGCGATGAATCTTGTGATGATCGAATCGGTAACGGCTAAGCTTGGCCGTTGGACGAAAGATGAAGATATTCATGCGGTGCTGCTGCAGGGCGCGGGAGATCGTGCGTTTTGTGCCGGCGGTGATATTCGCGATCTTTATTTTCAGAAAGGTACTGATTTCGGCCGACGCTACTATCTGGCTGAATATTGTCTTGATATAGCGATCAAGCGTTTTCCAAAGCCATTCTTGGTGATTATGGATGGTGTGACTATGGGTGGAGGTGTGGGACTTTCTGTTTATGCTTCTTTTCGCATAGCGACTGAGCGGACGCAGTTTGCTATGCCGGAGACTGGCATTGGGCTGTTCCCAGATGTTGGTGCTAGCTGGTTTCTCAATCAGTGTCCGGGTGAGCTTGGCATGATGCTTGCCCTTACCGGAATGAGCCTGAACGCAGCTGATACTCTTTATGCCGGGATTGCAGACCATTATGTTTTAAGTTCATCTGTGGCTAGGTTGATCGACGATCTGACTAGTGTACCAAAGCTTGAGCCAGCTGGGATCTATGAGATTGTTCGAGCACATGAGTCTGATTGTGGTCCATCGATGTTGGCAAAACGTCAGCTAGAAATTGATCGTCAGTATTCAGCAGAATCACTGGAAGATATAATTTTTAGTTTGATGGAAGAGCGCAGTGACTGGGCTAAGGTACAACTTAATACCTTGTCACAGATGTCACCAACTAGCCTCGGTGTAACATTTCGCCAGATGCACGAGGGCAAGGCACATCAGTGCATGGAGAATGCAATAGCTGTTGAATACCGGCTGGCGGTTCGTTTCTACGAGGGACATGATTTCTTTGAAGGGGTGCGTGCGGCGGTGATAGACAAGGACCGTTCGCCAAAATGGCAACCAGCTCATATTAGAGATTTGAGTGAAGCGGATATAAATACCTATTTTTGCCCTTTAGATGATGAACCAAATTTTTATATAGACCTTGAATCCACCTGAATTTTGGAGAGAAATATGACTACGATCGGGTTTATAGGACTTGGAAATATGGGTAGACCAATGGTCGCCAATCTGATCAAGGCTGGCCATGAGGTTCGGTCATTCGACATTCTTGCTGATGCAAGAAACCGGGCAGAAGAATTAGGTGCGACAATCGCTATAAACGCGGCCGAAGCCGTCTTAGAGTGTGATGTGGCGATCACCATGCTGCCGGCAGGGCAGGATGTGCGCGACGTTTATATTGATCATATCATTGATCATGTGCAAGTCGGCACATTGCTGATTGATTCCTCAACAATTGATGTTGAGACCGCCCGTGAGGTAATTAGAAAGGCGGACGAGCGTGGCTTGATGATGATAGATGCTCCGGTCTCTGGTGGCATTGTCGGTGCTGAAGCCGGGTCTCTTACATTCATGTGTGGTGGAGCTAAGGAGGCGTTTGATAAGGCAAAGCCCATATTGGAGACAATGGGAAAGAATATCTTTCATGCGGGTGATTCCGGCGCGGGACAAGCGGTCAAAGCATGTAACAACTTGATGCTGGCCATCCAGATGATTTCAGTTTGCGAGGGATTTTCTCTCGCAAAAAAGCTTGATCTGGATGTTCAGAGATTGTTTGATATTGTCTCTACAGCGACCAGTCAATGCTGGTCGCTGACGAGCTATTGTCCGGTTCCTGGGCCGGTTTCGACTTCGCCGGCTAATCGGGATTATGCTGCTGGATTTACCGTCGCAATGATGCTGAAAGATCTTAAGATAGCGCAGGAGGCCGCGAAGTTGAGCGGCGCACATATACCGCTAGGAACACTGGCAACCGAAATTTATGAGACGTTTGCTGAAGATGGAGGAGATAGGCTCGACTTCTCGGCTATTTACCGGCAAATTGGTGGGAGCTGAAAGGCTCTTGGTCATTGTTATGGAACACCAGTAGAAATATGCAAAGGTTGAGTGTAGATCCTTCCTTTGCATGGTTTTGATCCGGTTAATGACTAGAAGTAGGCCTCATCTGGTTTGATTGGCGGGGTCCATTCGCACCGTCCAAACGGGCCATCTCCGTTATCTTTTACATAGGTGATGCGGGTTTTGTTGGTCTTGCCGTTAACGAGGGCCCGCTGCAACCAGTCGATGATATAATGATGGCAATCTAGACCGCCGAGATTTGGAATATTCCAAAGCGGATGGAATTGATTTTCGATAACCCACATTTCCTTGTTGCTAGTCAAATCACTAAAGGCGCGCACGGCATCTTCCAGAGGGCAGAGTGGGTCGAATTCACCGGTTGCCAAAAGTGTAGGGCAGGTAATTTTGTCAAGGTAACCGTCGACCGTCATTTCCCGGACCATTGCATCGAAAGTAACCTCATCGTCGGTCAGGCCAGCCATATACATGAACTGTTGTTTGAAGCGAGGTGATGACTGAGTGAAGATCGTATTGTTAGGATAAAAACAAGCCACACCACTGGCGAGTGCCGCGGCACGGTGGTCATAGCTTGCGAGTCTCAACGACCAGTAGCTACCCATTGAAATGCCATAAACGCCTATTCGGTCGTTATCGATTTCCGGGCGGGTTTGAAGATAATCCATAACTGCCGAACCGGCGCGCTCATAGGCATTTCCAACAGCACGGATTTTCTGGATGTTAGAATTGCCTTGGCCTGGACCATCCATGGAGATAATATGCATGCCTCGGTCGATCGCGGGATTGCCGACAGCTTTTGGGAAAGCCTCTTTTGTCTGATCCATTCCAGGCACATAAATGATACAAGGAGCCTTTCTCCTATCGGGCAACAAATGCAAAAGACAGGAGATTGTCTTACCGTCATCAAAGGGTACTTCTACGCGTTCAATAGGATAGGATGAAACTTCGCTGCGCCGATCGACCATCTCATTAAGCTTATGGCATAGTTCTATTTTTATGGGATTATCGTCATAAAAAATTGGATGCTGCGCCATGCGATAACCTTCAACAGCATGATCGTAATGGGCGCTGGCAGTTGAGTTGAAGCCCTGTGTTTGTGCTTGTTTTCCGAGCGCTTCGTCATGCTCGGCCTTCTCACTCCACATTTTAGGCAGCATGCGGTAGTTGTGGGCGCGCTTAGGTGTTTCCCAATCATCACGCTCAAAATTCTGCACACGGCCACGCATATTGAGAGCAAGATCGAGCATCCATTGTTGATTATCGCGGTCAGTGCGTAGTTTACGAATTGCCATGGCATTCTCCCCGTTTTGATTTAATGAAAATTAGAGAGGCCTTGTTCATCTTGGCGAGGTTTGAATTTGCCTTATCTAGTTTTATTATACAGGAGGATGATACGATGACTGTACTATTCTATAAAGGTAGAGTGCGGTCGGGATCTTTATTCGCGGGTATAACAGGTTCTTACAATGCGGAAGCAGTGGGGGTGTAATGGCGAATATAGATGACATCGCGGTTGATGCGTTGTTCCGGATTGATAGCGATATTGCATTTGTTACTGGTGCTGGAGCTGGACTTGGAAGGATTGCCGCACTTGCGTTAGCAGCAGCCGGAGCTTCTGTTGCGGTTAGTGATATCCATGACGATAGAGCTCAGCAAGTAGCAGATGAAATTAATGACTTTGGTGGCACAGCTCGTGGTTATCAACTCGATGCTGGTGACCCGGCCGGCATCGAAAGAGTAATTAATCAGGTGATATCTGATTTTGGTGGGCTTCAAATTCTTATCAACAATGCAGGTATCACCCGGCAAGGGCGTAGCGAGTCTCTTCACGATGATGATTGGGATAAGGTGATCGGCGTTAATATGACCGGCCCGTTTTTGTGTGCGAGGGCGGCCGCCGCTTATATGCTGAAAGCAGGCGAGGGACGCATTATCTCGATCGCTTCGATAATGGGTATGCGTGGAAATGCCATCTTTCCCCATCTTGCCTATCAGGCAAGTAAGGGAGGATTGATCAACATGACTCGGGCTTTGGCGGTCGAGTGGGGCGGGCGGGGCATTCGGGTAAATGCCATTGCCCCAACATTCTTTAAGACGGAGCTAAGCGCTGATATGCGCAAGTGCAAGCCAGAAGTATTTGAGAAGGTTAATCAGCGTACACCGATGGGACGGCAGGGCGAACCGGAAGAGATTGCTGGTGCTATCATGTTTCTGGCAGGTAAGGCTTCGTCAATGGTCAATGGGCACATCCTTGCTGTCGATGGTGGTTGGCTGGCGGCGTAAGAAAAGAAGAGGTGCTGCATACTGTTAGGGTTTAGGCAGAAAAATCTTCTGGTTCGTATTCTTCCAGAGGCTGGCGCACTAGGGGGCACGTTCCTCCACTGACGAAAATCTCCTGACCTGTCGTGTAAGAGGCCATATCGCTGGCCAGAAAAAGGCAGGCATTTGCTACCTCTTGCGGAGTACCAAGTCGGGCCATTGGAATGCGTAATTTACGCTCTGAAAAGCCATCGTCGATGCCCGGATACCAGTCTGGCCTGGGGCGAATTGTATCGATCATACCTGGTACTAGCGTGTTCACGGTAACGCCAAAGCGCGCAGTTTCTGAGGCAAGGGCTCGCGATAATCCAACTATACCCATTTTAGTTGAGACGCCATGAGCGCGGTGGGCCTTGCCCTGATAACCATCGCTACCGCCTATATTGATGATACGTCCCCAGCCATTTCGGACCATGTACGGCAATGCGGTCTGGGCCAGAAAAAAAGGTGCTTTGAGATTGATGGCGAACACGTCGTCCCACTCTTTAATCGAAATATTAGCGATTTTGGTATTGGGACGAGTAGCTGCGTTGTTAACTAGGATATCTATGCCCTGATAGCGCACCTCGATCTGGGTGATTATATCTTGCAGGCGTGCCACATCACGCAAGTCAGCTCGATAGATCGACGAGTTTACACCAAATTCCCGTGCTTCCTCGCAGACCTTTGATGCGGCCTCTTCATCGCTGTTGAAAATGATCATTGGATGAACACCAACACTGGCGAGTGTCAACGCGATGGCGCGACCTATATTGCGATTACCCCCGGTCACCAACGCTACTTTTCCCGATATACCAAATTTATCACCTTCGTTGGCTGTCATCGTCGTGTACCTTTCAAATGGGAATAGAATTAGACTGTGTATTGGAGCAATGTTGGCTATTTAAGCGGCATCATGCAAGAACATGCCCGCCGTCTGCTGGCGTGGGCATACAATATTGCACGGGTATCAGAGGTTTTGCAGGCCAAGCCATGCTTTCAAGTTGGATGAATGTCAGAGCCGGATAACACATTAGCCGAACATCTTAACCTACCACGGCGTGCTATTTTTTTGCTCACCTGGTTTAAGATAGGCATTCTTTCATTTGGTGGTCCGGCGGCACAGATTGCACTGATGCACCGAATTATTGTAGATGAAAAAAAGTGGCTCAGCGAGGAGCAGTATCTCCGTGCTCTCAGCTTTTGTATGCTTTTGCCTGGGCCTGAAGCAATGCAACTTGCCACTTATATGGGCTGGAGAAACTTCGGAGTTTTGGGCGGTCTTGCTGCCGGACTTTTATTTGTTCTTCCCGGTGCTGTTGTGGTGCTAACGTTGTGCCTTATTTATACCGAACTGGGTAACGTACCAGTGGTGAACGCGGTCTTTTTTGGGATCAAGGCGGCAGTTCTTATAATCGTCATTAGCGCTTTGCGTAAGATTGCTAACCGCGCTCT
>Ga0302127_10001330_pt1 | contig 14604 bp, 13 predicted proteins | sample CB4_SCM_MG_FD_204452 | JGI IMG/M metagenome (GOLD analysis project Ga0302127, IMG submission 204452) | Marine microbial communities from Western Arctic Ocean, Canada - CB4_SCM | ecosystem: Environmental > Aquatic > Marine > Oceanic | place: Canada: Western Arctic Ocean | collected 2017-09-24
GACACCGGCCTTCGACGGGCCGTATGCGGCTCCCATCGGGTAGCCGACCATGCCGCCGATCGACGCTGCGTTCACGATCGAACCACCGCCGGCCGCGTCCATCAGGGGCACGGCATGCTTTGAGCACATCCAGGTCCCTTTCAGGTTCACGTCCATGACCCGTTGCCACGCGTCCTCGTCGAGATCGAAGCTGGAAGCGTCTTCGGTGAGCTTGGTCTCGTGGATGCCAGCGTTGTTGTGAAGGACGTCCAAGCGCCCGTAGCGCTCGCTAACCTCGGCCATGAGAGCTTTCACGGAGTCGACCTGGGACACGTCGGTTGGCACGGAGACTGCGTCTCCGCCGGCTTTGATGATTCGTTCGGCAGCGGCTTGGCCAGCATCGGCGCTCAGCTCGGCTACGACGACCGTCGCCCCCTCGGCGGCAAATGCCTCGGCAGCAGCGAGACCGATGCCCTGCCCTGCGCCTGTTACCGCGACCACCTTGTCGATCATGCGTCCTGCCATGGCTGAATCTCCGCTTTCAAATCTGCCGAATTGCTTCGGGCGTGTGGTCGTCCTCTGGATCGAGGCCGATTACCAGGCCTCCGGGACCCACGTGACCGTACCTCGCGTGATCAGGGCGGCGCAGCGACATGGGATCGTGTAGCTGGTCACTACTGCCGCTTGGGAACCCGAGCGGATCTATGTTCGTCTCACCCCATGCGAACCGGGCAAACGTGGAGTATTGGTTTCGGAGTTGCTCTCACGCTCACGCCCTCGCCGACCGGGACGATCGAAGATCCAGGTGGCTGACATTCGACACGGACTCGACAACGCTCGATCCCGACGAGCTCTATTGGGGTGGCCGCATAGAGAGCCTCAAGGAATGGGCTGCGGCAACCCCGGGAGGATTGAACGACCAAGAACTCGAGTCCCTGGAGATCAGCGCACCTGAACGTGATGCCGAGGCCGCGGCCCTAGCCGAATTCGGAGGGTTGATTGCCCGTGTGAGTTCTTTGCCCGAACAAGATCTCCAGCTCGTCATGTTGGTCGCGGTCGAAGCATTCGACATAAAAGGCCGGACTGACAGCCGCGGCGCATTGCAAGCGGTGCTCACGGCTGAGGCGCGCTTCGCCGGTCGCGTTCTTTCACTCGGAGACGCCGGTTTGCCGACTCACCCGCCTACAGATGTCCGGTCAGCGTCCAATTCCAGACTCTTGAGTTGTACGACCGGGCCTATCCCCGTGGCCTGCTCAGGTAGGGCCCTCCTCGCGGAGGTGCTCCTTCATCCGGTCGTAGCCGGCCAGCGTGGGTGGCATCGAGCCGAAGACCTCTTCGGCGGTCATTGCACCATCGTCGTCAAAAGAACAGATTGCCGCCGACCACCATGTGATGGGCTTGCCAGCCGGAAGCCCTCGCCATTCGGCATATGGAACAGCGTCGGCCCGGATGGTCAGCCAGGCACACTGGTTCTCGACATCGGCGGTAAGCCGTTCGAGGTGGATGGCATAGCTTTCGAAGACCTCGTGGAGTGAATCCCACATGTCGATGTAGGTGTCCGCTCCGGTGAATCGCCCGTGTGGTGTCGGATCGCTGTCGTAGCGCGGCGTCATCAGTCGATAGTCGACATCGGGCCGCAGCGTTTCGCGTAACGCGACCATGTCGCTGATGCTCTCCGCCTCGACATGGATCCGTACGGCTTGCTCGATCTGCTCTCGGGTGAGAGGCACGGCGGCTCCTTCGCAGATGGGCGGGGTCAACCGGCTGACCCTCCCGAGGTTCTGATAAGTTTCCTATCACACCTCGGCAAGAGCCTCGGGTGGGACTGGGGGACAGGCGTGAACGTTGCCGTTCATCTCCAGAGATCTGCGGCACGTTGGCCTGACACACTCGCACTCCGGCACGGAGAACGGTGCTTGACCTATGGCCAGCTCGCCGAACGCGTCTCGCGGCTTGCGGGCGGTATGGGTGTGGCGGGTTTGGAACCCGGCGACCGGGTCGGGTTGATCCAGCGCAATGGGGTGCCGCTTCTCGAGAGTCTTCTTGCGTGCTTCCATGCTGGCTTGATAGCGGTGCCGCTGAATGTCCGCAGCACGAGCGCCGAGGTTGCCCAGATCGCCGAGACTGCCCGGCCCGCGGCATGGATCTTCGACTGCGACTACAAACTGCACGTCGAGGCATGTGAGCCCGGTGCGCTTCGCATCTCGACGGCAGGGATCACCGGCCAACACACGGTCGATAGTCTCGTCTCGGTCGGCGAGGCCATGGCGCCACACGATGCCACGCCGGAGACACCGGCTTGGCTGTTCTTCACGTCCGGAACCACCGGGCAGATGAAGGGGGCGACCCTCACGCACCGGTCGCTCCAGAACATGATTTCCGCTTACCTCGCCGACGTTAGAGGGGGCGAAGCGGGCAGCGTTGTTCTGCACGCCGCGCCGCTTACCCACGGTTCGGGGCTCTACTCTCTGCCTCCGCTCACGAGGGGCGCCACGCAGGTCATCGCCGAAACGTCGAGCTATGACCCTGGACACGTGCTCGACCTCGTTGAGGACCTCAAGGTGACCGACATTGCCTTTCTGGCCCCTGTGATGCTCAATCGACTCGTGCGCGCCCAACAGGAGCAGCCACGCGACCTGACGTCGCTCGAGAATGTCGTCTACGGCGGCGCGCCCATGTACGTAGACGACCTCCGCCAGGCGCTAGAGACTCTGGGTCCGGTCCTCACCCAGATCTACGGCCAGGCCGAGGCACCGGTCACCATCGCCTGCCTCGACCGGCAGGCTCACAGCGCGGCACTCGAGTCGGACCCGGGCCGACTCGCCTCGGTTGGCTCCGCCTACACCTCGGTCGAAGTCGCCGTCGATACCGGTGACGGCATGCCATCACCGACTGGTACCGGTGAGGTCATCGTCCGGGGTGACGTCGTGATGGCTGGATACTGGGAGTCGCCGGAGGCCACCTCGGCCGCTCTGCGCGGAGGTTGGCTCTGGACCGGCGACATCGCACGGCTGGACTCGCACGGCGACCTCTACCTGCTGGATCGCACGAAGGATGTCGTGATCACCGGCGGGTCGAACGTGTACCCGCGCGAGGTAGAAGAAGTATTGCTCGAACACGCCGGGGTCGCCGAAGTAGCCGTGGTCGGCGCCCCTGACGTCGAGTGGGGTGAACGGGTTGTCGCCGTCGTGACAATCCGGCAGGGTTTCGGGCAGGACCGGCCCACCCTCGCTGACGAACTAGAGGCCCTCTGTCGAGAACGGTTGAGCGCTTACAAGGTGCCGCGCCGCTTCGACTGGGACGACGACCTCCCGAAGAGCCCATATGGCAAGATCCTCAAGCGCGAGGTCCGCGCCCGCTACTGGAAGGACCACGACCGTGCCATCTGACAGAGCTGAGGAAGCGGACGCTCTCCCGAGTCCGGAACGGTTCCGACAACGGGCACGCGAACTGGCCCTCCCTGTGCCTGACGCCTACAACATCGCCGCCGCGACCTGCGACCGTTGGGCCGAGGGCGGTCGTGTTGCCATGGTCGATCTCGGCGGCGCCGAGCCGCGCGTCTGGAGCTTTGAGGAGTTCCGTTCCCAGTCGCGGCGCTTAGCCCACGGCCTCGCGGGCCTCGGAGTCACCAAAGGCAGCCGGGTCGCGATTCTCCTACCCCAGGGCGCTGCCGCCGCCACTGCTCACCTCGCTGTCTATCGGCTGGGTGCGATCGCGGTTCCGCTGGCCACGATCCACGGCAGCGACGCGCTCGGACACCGAATCGAGGATTCCGGACCTGTCGTTGGTGTGACCGACCTCGACTCATGGGCGCGGCTCGATGGAACCGACCTCGCCCTAGCATGCCGCTGGGTGGTCACCGACGGGCTCGATGACGAGACGATTCCATCGTCGCTGACGTCGCTCGCTGAGACCATCGCACAAGGCTCGGATCGCCCGGTCGACGTGACCGTGCAGGCCGACACCCCGGCGATGATCGTGTACACCTCGGGTACCACCGGAATGCCCAAAGGAGCCGTTCACGCCCATCGGGTGGTAGCTGCGCACGCCGGACCGATCCGTCTCGCGCACGACGAGTTTCCCTGCGACCGCGACCTCCTGTGGAGTCCCGCCGACTGGGCGTGGGCTGGCGGGCTCATCGACTGCCTGCTGTCTGCGTGGCATGCAGGCGTCCCGATCGTCGCCTTCCGCGGACGCGGTTTCGATCCCGACCAGGTTATGGAGATGATGGCGACACACGCTGTCCGCAACACGTTCCTGCCGCCCACAGCGCTGAAAATGTTGCTCGCTGCCAGTCCCGGGCAGGCCGAGGGGCTCGACCTTCGCACAATCATGACCGGTGGCGAGCCGGTGGCCCGCGACATCATCGACGCGTCTGTCGACGCGTTCGGAGTCGTTCCCAACGCGGTGTATGGCCAGACCGAGGCGTCCTGTCTCGTCGGGAGCTCGTCGGGGCTCCTGCCTGTGCGCCCCGGGGCAATGGGGATGCCCTACCCGGGCTACGACATCGACCTGCTCGATGATGACGGCCACTCCGCCGACCAAGGTGAGGTCGCCGTACGCGGTGAGGCAGCGGGCATGTTCCTCGGGTATTGGCGACAACCCGAGGCTACCGATGCGAAATACCGCCACGGCTGTCTGATGACGGGTGACCTCGCGCGTCGCGACGAGGATGGCTACCTGTGGTTCGTCGCACGCGCCGACGACATCATCATCAGCGCCGGCTACCGCATTGGCCCCGCCGAGATCGAGGCCTGTCTTGAGCGCGACCCGAACGTCCGTGCTGCCGCAGCGGTCGGTGTCCCGGACGCGGAACGCGGGCAGGTCATTCGCGCTGTCGTGGAGCTTGCCGTCGATGTCGACGATACGGACTCGCTCGCCGATGAGTTGAGCGCACGCGTGCGTCGTGAGCTGGCCCCCTACGAGGTCCCAAGGGAGTTCGAGTTCGTCGCCGAGTTACCGCGTACAACAACGGGCAAGTTGTCGCGGGTGGCCTTGCGCGACGCAGCCCCATCGCAGTCCACGGAGGTCACGTCGTGAGCGGATCGCCCACCTATGACACGCTCGAGATCGCCCGAGACGGTGATGTCGTAACAGTGACTCTGGCGCGCCCGGAAGCATTGAACACCATGAACCTCGTCATGCGCGACGAGCTGGGGGAGTGCTTCTCATGGTTGCGGCGCAGCGATGCCCGCGTGGTGATCCTCACAGGGGCGGGAGACGCGTTCTGTGCAGGCGGCGACGCCAACGACTTCACGGAACTCGACTCGGCAGAACTGCACGAGCTCATGCGGGATCGGAGCCACGTGTGGTTCCGTCGTCTCTGGCAACTGCCTCAGCCCGTCATCGCGGCGGTCAACGGTGTCGCCGCTGGAGGCGGAGCGAACCTCATGCTCGGCGCAGATTTCGCCGTAGCGTCCGAGCGGGCCCGCTTCGGAGAGACCTTCATCCGGCTGGGCCTTGTACCGGATCTCGGCGGTGCGTTTCTTTTGCCACGCATCGTTGGATTGCGACGCGCCAAGGCGCTGAGCCTCTCGGGCCGGGTGCTCGACGCGCACGAGGCTCTGGAGTGGGGTCTCGTCGACGAGGTGGTTATGCCCGACGAGTTGCTTCCCCGATCGAGGGAGATCGCCGAGGGCCTCTGCAAACGTCCGCCCGCTGCCCTCGCAGCGATCAAGTCGATGATGAACCGCTCCTTCGAGCGGTCTATGGACGAAACGCTGGAGTCCGAGCTGTACGTTCAGTCGTTCATATTCGGAACGGATGATTTCCGGGAGGCCGTCGGGGACTTCCTCGGCGGAGGCGAGCGTTCACCCAAGACAGGAGGCTGAATCGTGGGACGAACTTACGAGGAGATGGCGGTCGGGCAGGAGTTTGTCCACACTCCGTCTCGGACGGTCACCGAGACGGATAATGTCATGTTTTGTTCGATGACTATGAACCCCCAACCGCTGCACTTGGATCACGATTTCGCGGGTACGACGATGCACGGTCGGCCCGTCGTGAACGGCATTTTTACGCTCGGGCTCGTGCTCGGATTGAGTGTCCATGACACAACGCTTGGTACGACGCTGGGGAACCTCGGTTTCGAGGAGATCGACTTCCCTGCGCCAGTTTTTGTTGGGGACACCATCACCGCGGAGACGTTGATCGTGTCGAAGCGCTTGTCCAAGAGTCGACCCGGTACAGGAGTGGTGGCGTTCGAGCATCGTGGGCGCAATGGTGACGGCGTCATCGTGCTGACCTGTCGCCGTAACGGTCTCATCGTCGCCGGCGAGGTGAGCGGCGCATGAGTCCCCGAAGCTGGCTGTGGGTTCCGGGTGATCAGATGCGCAAGATCGAACACGCCCGGACTGCCGGGGCCGACGCGGTCATCCTTGACCTCGAGGACGCTGTGGCTCACACGAACAAGGATGAAGGCAGGCGGGTGGTTCGGGCGGCGCTCTCCGAGGGTGGCTTCGGTGAGTCCCAGGTGTGGGTTCGCGTGAATGCTCCGGCCGACGGGGTGGCTTGGCGAGCGGATCTGGAGGCGGTTGCTGAGGCCCACCCGGTCGGCATCGTGATCCCGAAGGTCTTCCTCAGCGAACACGTCACCGTTGTGGTCGACGAACTGTCGCGGACGGACCCGACTGGATCTGTGGCGATCGCTCCCATCGTGACTGAGCAGCCTGCTGGGGTTGCAGCGATGGCTGAGACTCTCGTTGCATCGCCCGACCGCACCAGCGTCGCCATGTGGGGCTCAGAGGACCTCTCGGCGGCGCTCGGTGCCCGCCGGGTCAAGGACGATTCGGGCCAGATGCTCGATGTCTTCAGAGTGGTTCGGTCGCTCTTCCTCCTCGCCGCCGTCGCGGTAGGCGTTGCCGCGGTTGACACGCCGTTCCTGGAGATCGACGACCTTGACGGACTGGGCCGGGAGAGCGAGGACGCGGCCTGGCAGGGATTCGCCGGGAAGCAGGTGATTCACCCCCGGCACGTGGCGGTGGTGAATCGGGCATTCACCCCCAGTGACGAGGAGATTCGTCGTGCTACCGAGGTCGTCGAAGCATTCGAGCGAGCGGATGGCGGAGGTACACATCGTGTCCAAGGCGCAATGGTCGACCCACCACACTTCGTGCGCGCACAAGCAGTGATCGCCCGATCCGGACGGGTGGACGGTTGATGACGGCGCCCGACTCGATCGAGACGATCTCTGCATTCGTGGCCGACGGTCAGACAATGGACCTTCCCGGCTCGGTGGTGGAGGCGACCGCGGCGTCGATCGCAGACACCGTGGCCTGCATGATCGCGGGAAGTCGTTCCGACACCGTGGAGGCCGTGCTGCGCGTCGCATTGCGCTGGGGGGGATCTCCGACATGTCGCATCATCGGTCACGATGAGCGTCTGCCGGCGTACCTCGCCGCGCTGGTCAACGCGAGCATGGCCCACCAGCACGATTTCGATGACACCCACGACGCCGCTGTCTGTCACCCGACGTCGGCCTCGCTGACCGCAGCGCTCGCCACTGCCGACGAGTTCGGTGACGTGGACGGGGCGACGTTCATGCGCGCAATCGCGATCGGCAACGACGTCGCCTGTCGCCTGGGCCTCGCTATCGATGGGACGCTCTGGGACTTCCCGTGGACACGGGCACCCGTTGTCGGGATGTTCGGAGCCGTCGCAGCCAGTGCTGTCGTTGCCGGCCTCGATCAGGCGACGACACGGCACGCGTTCGGGCTTGCTCTGCCCCAAGTCGGCAGCACTCTCGAGTCGGTCATGGGCGCAGAGTCTGATGTCCGGTCGATGCGGGACGGCTTGGCTTACAAGGACGCCATGCTCGCCGTCTGTCTTGCATCCGAGGGCGTCCGGGGCGACGAGCGCGTGCTCGACGGCCCCTACGGGCTCTTCGCTTCCTTTTTCGACGGCCGATACGAACCCGAGGTGGTCACGCGGGACCTCGGCGATTGGTTCCCCGGCAGCGACCTGTCCCTGAAACCGTGGCCGACGTGCCGGCATACGCAGGCGACGTTGACAGCCCTGATCGGCGCTCTCGAGGAGCTCGGAGCCACAGCCGGGGACATCGAGAGGATCGATGTGCGGGTCGGCTCAGGCAACGAGCGTCTGACCAGCAAGCCGTGGCCGACGATACCGATCGATGCCACGTGCAACTTGGAATATGCCGTCTCGGTCGCTGCGACAAACGGGGACTTCGCGCTGGACGCACTGCGGCTAGAACGGCTCAACGACTCGCAGGTCATGGAGATGTCCAGCAGGATTCGATGGATCCCCGACGACGACCAGGACAGGTACGGCACCATCGAACCCGGAGACGTGAACGTGGTACTGACCGATGGCAGGGAGATACGACGACAGGTCGACCACAGCCTCGGCCATCCCGACATGCCGATGCCTCGTGAGCGGCGTGCGCGCAAGCTCGTCTCGTGTGCGGTCCAGGCGGGCATGACCTGGTCCGAGGATTCGGCCCTCGGCTACCTCGACCGGATCGATCACCTGTGGTCGGCAGCGTCGTCGTCGGATGTGTGGGCGTTGCCGCCCGGCTGAGTCAACGCCGTGAGTGCGCGACATTGCGCCGTGGAGGGGGACCGACGCCTAGCCCGCCGTTGGTTCTGGCTTCGGGCTGGGCGAGAGACCGACGCCGGTGAGAGCAACGAGGGCGTCGAATGCTGCCTCTTGGGAGGTTTGGTCGGTGAAGTACTCGGGCGAGGTTTGTACGCCGATTGGGCCGACAACCTTTTTGCGCTTGGCGGTGGCGTAGAAGTGTCCTGTGTCATCGTCGGAGTACTCGGCTGCATCCAGATACCGGCGGGCCCCTTGTCGATCGGGCCGTTCATCCCCATCATCGGCCCGAAGGCCTTCATCATTGGGATCATGATCAGCCGCATTGGAGCAGACGCATCTCGCGCGAATGAGGTGCTCATGTTTCCGCCAGGCGACACCGCGTTGACGGTGATCCCGGTGGGGAGCCTGCGAGACAGAGCGGCAGCCCACCATGCAACGATGAGTTTGGCCGTCACGTATTCGCTCATGTTCGCGAACTTCTTCTGTGCTGGCGTTTTGACCTTTAGCAAGGCGTCGAGCGCAGCGACGCGATCGCCATCGAAACTCTTGTCTGCGATCTCGCCGATGTCATGGACAGACATCCCTGGTAGGTCGCCTCTGGCGCCCTCGGACCCAGCGATGACAATCCGCGCCTGCGGAGCGAGCAACCCGTATTCGAGCGCTCGCATCGTCAGGACGTGGTGGCCAACAAGAGTGGAGGCGTAGGTGGTCTCGACTCCATCGGAGTTGTAACTCGCGTCCTTGCTTGATGCGCCGGCATTGAGCAGCAGGAAATCAAGTTGATCGGCTCGCTCGCGAAGTTGTTCTGCTGCGGCCTCCGCAGATGCGACCTCCGATGTGCCCATGGCGAGGATGGTGAATGGGTCCTTCCCTGTTCGCTCCACCAGTTGGGCCTGGGCCGCATCGCCTTTGTCGACTGATCGGCAAGCGAGAATCACCCGTCCCCATCCGTCATCGGCGAGTTGGGCTGCTGCTTCGAATCCGAGTCCCGAGTTCGCTCCGGTCACGAGGGCGGTCTTGTCTGCTCTGCTCATTGGTGGACTCATTCCTGTTGGTTGTGGTGTGTCCGTGGTTCGGACTGGGTCGGTGCGGTGTCGCTGGGTTGTTGGTCGAGGATGTGGATCAGCTCGTGTATGACGCCGTCGACCATCTTCGGGTCGGGGCGAGTCCTGGCCAACGTTGCCAAGCCTTGAAGGCTGCACTGGATGAACATCGCCACCGCATCAGCGTCGCGATCGCTGGGAAACGTGCCCATCGCCTGGCCGCGTCGCAAACTATTGGCCATCGTGAGGCGGAACTTGGCCAGAAAGCGTTCCACCTGTGCACGGGCGACATCGTCGTGGGCAGCAAGCTCTGTGCAGGTGTTGCCGATGAGGCAACCCCGCCCGCTTGTCTCGTCGTTGTGGCAATCGAGCCCAGCTGCGCGGATGAATTGGCGCAACCCGTCGACCGGATCGGAGAATTCGGCGAGGAGGCCGTCGAGGCGCTCGACCATCTGGTGTCCGTACGCGTCGAGGGCTTCATTCAGGAGACCGTGCTTGTCACCGAAAGCCCCATACAGGCTGCCGCGCTGAAGCCCGGTCGCCTCAACGAGGTCTTCGATCGACGTCGCTCGGTATCCCTGCTTCCAAAACACCTGCATCGCCGCGCGGACAACCGTTGCCTCATCGAACTCTCGCGGCCTCGCCATCTGAGGATCTTGTCAATTATTGAACGTACAGTCAAGAACTCACCAGGATGGCGAGCTTATGGCGCTACTGGCGGGGGGTCTTCCGGGCTTTGACCAGGGGTGCTGTTTCGGAGGCGTCTCGCTCTTTCGCTGGCTATCTGGATCGAACGAGCGGTCGACGGCACAGGGGATTTGCGCGAGATTGGTTGTTGGCAGCCCGGTGACTCGGCTGGTTGCCCAACAACAACGAATTCGGTCGGAGAGCTGGGGGACAAGTGAGCATGAGTGAAGCGACCGCACCCTTTCGGCTTGAGCCCGATGCGCTTCGCTGCCCCTACCCGCACTACAAGGCGCTGCAGGAGCAGGGGGACGCTGTCTGGGTCGACGAGCTCGGCGCCTACGTGATCTCCGACTACGAGAATGTGACCTCCTTGCTGCGTCGACCCGACGTCGCTTCCAGTCGGCAACCCACTGGGCCGGGGCTGGCGGCCAAGACGCGCGGTGCGATCGAGCGAGGCCAGGCGGCTGACACTCTGCCGGTCGACACACAAAGACATCTCGCCGACCCGCACCCCAAGACGGTGTTTACCATCGACCCGCCGCAACACACCGAGATGCGCAAGCTCATCAGCAGGATCCTCACGCCTCGCCGGGCGCGGGCGTACGAACCGCTCGTGCGGGAGGCCGCTGGGCGGTTGGCCGACGAACTGGCGGCGAGCGGAACGGCCGACGCCATTGCGATCTTCGCACGGCCACTACCCGAGAACGTGATCCTTCCGCTGCTCCGGATGCCGGTTGAGATGCTCGGTGACTTACGCCACTGGACCGCCTCGCTCACCCACGTCATTGGCAACCCTGCAGCGACCGACGAGGAAGTGTTCGCGATGTTGTCGGGCCGGGCGCAGATGACCGAGTACTTCGGTCGCCTGCTCGACGAGGTGCGCGCCGATCCCGGCGACGACCTGGTTACTGCGCTCATCGAAGCTCGTGACCAGGAAGGCAACACACTCTCTGAAGGTCAGCGCATTGGCTTGTTGATCAACCTTTTAGTTGCCGGCAACGAGACGAGTATCAAGGCGACCTCGGCGGCGCTGCGAGTATTGGCTGAGCGTTCAGATGTGTGGGGTGCGCTACGCGAGGATCGTTCCCTCGTCCCGACCTTCGTCGAGGAGGTGCTCCGCCTCGAGCCACCCACCCAGGGAATGTTTCGGTACCTCACCGAAGCGACTCAGGTCGGCGATCAGGTGCTGTCGGCCGGGAGTCACGTGTACCTCAACTTCGCCGCAGCGAACCGGGACCCCACGGTCTTCCCGAATCCTGAAGAGCTCAAACTTGGGCGCGAGGAGGCCTCGCGGCATGTCTCGTTCGGCCAAGGGCCCCACACCTGCCTCGGTGCATGGCTGGCCCGGTTGGAGATCACGTGTGGGGTAGAGGCGTTGCTGGACCGGCTGACGTCGATCTCGCTCGCACCAGGCAACGATCTCAGTTTCGGGCCGAGTTACCTACTGCATGGACTGATTCGCCTCGAGGTCACCGTTACCTCGGACACCTAGACGCATCGAGACTCTGGGCGTCAAACACGCAGTGTGCGAGCAATGACGGGCATAGCTCTTCTGACATGGAAGGTTCTGGCATGGAAGGCTGGCCGTGGACAATATGGGAGAACAACGATGGTGACTGAAGGCCGGCCGACTGACCGCACGATCTTGCAGAACGCCTGGGTGGTGGACGACGCTGAGGCCACAGCCATGCGCTGGGCTACCGAGTTGGGTATCGGCCCGTTTTTCTTCACCGAGCACTCCGACAATCTCACCGACGTCACCTATCGAGGCCAGCCGAGCGAACTGTCCATGATCGTCGGCCTAGCCCAGGCCGGGTCCATTCAGATCGAGCTGATACAACCCACCACCGACAAACCGTCTGCCTATCGGGATTCTGTCGAGCCAGGAACAGTGGGCTTCCATCACATGTGCGTTTGGACCCACGACATCGACGCCGACACCGAATATTTCGAGCAACTCGGTTACCCGGCCGCCACCATGGGCGACGCGGGCCACGTGCGTTTTGCGTACTACGACACGCGTCCATCCCTGGGCTGCATGCTCGAGGTAGTTGAGTACCGCCCCGCAATCGCCGAGCATTTTCAGCTGATCGCCGACATCTGCGTCGACTGGGACGGCACCCGTCCCATCCGTCAACGCAGCGAGCTCTAAACCCAGCCCAACCGCTGAAGGTCACACGTCTGTCTGGATGAACGGCGGCACGTAGCGTCCGTCGGCATCGAATGGCTGGACGTCTCGGTGCCCAAGGAGGGTGATCAACTCGCCGGTTCTGCGTTTCTGGAAGGTCTGTGTATACCGCACCCGCAGTTTTCCGGTGGCCTTCCCGTCATCTGGAAGTCCTCGGCGTACACGCCCCACGACACCGCGGTATCGCCACTGACGGCGACCTCGATCGTCTCGGCATGAACGTTGTAGTACTCCATCGAAGCGTGGAATCGCTCGACTCGGGCCAGGAGCGCCTGGTCCGAGTAGCGCTCGTCATCGCCACGCGGTATCTGCGTTCGTAGCCCGTATCCCAGAGCAAACCCGTACCTTTTGGCTGCGATGGTTTCGACATCGCCGCTGTCCCAAGCGGCGAACTCGTGCTCTATCTGTGCGCGAACTTCGTCCTCGGTCAACTCAGACATGAGAGCCTTTCCCGGTCACGATCCCTCGGGGAACGTCGATGAATCGGCGATAATACCCTTCGAATAACCTGCGAATGCCGGCCTCGGTGTACCCGTATTCTTCGAGCGTGTATGTGTGGGCGGGGCGATCGCTGCGTCGGTTCTCGCCACGATGTTTCTCCATTGCTGACCGGACCGCTGCCGTCAACTGCATGCCGATGAATTCATAGACCTCATCGATCACGTCGAGAGGTGTGGAAACGGTGTCCTCGTACCAGACATCGAAGAATTGGTCCTCTCGACCTTCGCGAGTCTCCAGCGTGTGCTGCATGCCGCGGGCAAAGACATCAGCTGTCTGGTCGGCCACCACATGCTTGTCTGCGTTTTCGTCTCCGATGAGCCACAGGTTGTAGAAGAGGCTTGTCACCGACGGAATGGTCACCGAAGGGTCTCGGTGCGTTGCTATCACCTGAGCATCGGGGAACACCTCGAGGAGGATCTGCATCCAGTGAAGGTGATAGGGCGACTTGAGGAGCCACCGCTCTGCCGTTTCGCCCCGCCGCTTCTTCTGCCACTGGAGAAACTTGAGCTGCAGTTCGAGATATTTGTACGCGGGGACATTGTCGCTCTCGGCGACGAAACGTCCATAGGACGGGATGTGCGCATAGGACGTTGGCACATAGCTGAGGAAGCTGTGGTCGAGGAGGCGGATCTCTTCGTTTGGAGCCAGGGGGCCCATCGGCAAAATCGCAGCGACCTTCGGATTGGCCTCCAAGATCCGGGTTTGTCTGCGCTCTGCCTCGACGATGCGCCGGTCGGTTCCCGTTGGCTTCCAATCCATATACGGAGCGGGCGTGTTCAGTTCATAGGACAGACCCGTGTGAAAGCGGGAGTCGTTGGCCAGGATTCGCTGCAACATCGTTGTGCCTGTGCGAGGCAGGCCAACAATGACTACCGGTGGAAGCAGTTCCTCGTCGCGAATCTCGGGGTGCAGCCTCAACCACTCCTGTTGCCGCAAACGGTTCTTGAGGCTATTCAGGATCCGATCATGTTGCATACCGCGACCATGCGCGTTCAACCTGGCCTCTTCGTTCAGGGCTGTCACGAGAGCTTCAAGCGGCCTGAGGAACCCCTCGTCGCCGAAGTCTGAGATCCCCTCGCCATCGGTGGCGGCACGAAGGAGCCCCCCAACAGACAGCTCGACGTCGGGTCGGTTGTCTGACAGGTTCGCCGTATTCACCGTGTCCAACCTCGTTCTCGCGTTCCGAGCGAATCGTAATCCGCGCCAACCTCCTCAGAAAGTTCCGCCGCGATCGCCCTGGCATTCAATCGCGATGTTGGCGTTCGCTGCGCTCCGCTCTCCAGCTAAACATCGGTCCCTGACGGTCGAAGGGTCCAGGTAGGAAGGACTTCAATGCCAACAGCTGGCAACTCGCGACCGCGCCAAGACAGACCTCGGCCTTCGCGACGTCTGGCGGTCGGTGTCGGCGCGTGGCTTTTCGCGTTGGCCATCGTGCCTCTGGTAGGTGCGGGTTGGTTCGCCGTAGCTGAGGCCCGTGATGCATCCCGGGAGCGAGCTCTGGCCGATGCCATCGATGCAACCGTTCAGGACCTGGTCTCGGTGACCGAACTGGGGGCTCGCCTGATCGACGAGAAGAACTGGGTGTCGGTCTCGGCGGGTATCGCTGAGGTCGGACTCACCCCGGCGTTTGTCGAACAATTCACGGGGTTC
>Ga0302127_10001332_pt1 | contig 14603 bp, 9 predicted proteins | sample CB4_SCM_MG_FD_204452 | JGI IMG/M metagenome (GOLD analysis project Ga0302127, IMG submission 204452) | Marine microbial communities from Western Arctic Ocean, Canada - CB4_SCM | ecosystem: Environmental > Aquatic > Marine > Oceanic | place: Canada: Western Arctic Ocean | collected 2017-09-24
TACCGTAAAAAAGTCAACCAGTTGGTTGACAAATCCCCTAACGTTTTTGCATCTCTCACCTAAACGTCTCGTGCCGTAAAAAAGTCAACCAACCAGTTGACAAATTCCCAAGCGATATAAATTCATCATTGTTAATTTTATCCCATGCCCACAGATCACCCTAGATGCTTAGAGTTAATTACAGCAATGGGGAAGGATACGGTTGTGGAGTTAGCAGACCTGGCTAAGTCAGACCCCACATGGGTGCCGGCATGAATTGAAGCCACGAAACACGATAAACCTAAGAACAGAAATAGAAAAGCTGCTTGGGTCCTGCATCACGTTTATCTGAGGCACCATGAGCTTATTGAGGTAGAGGTGTCCGGCTTACTTGCCATCTTAGATCATTCAGATGACGCTTCAGTTTATAGAGAGATTCTGAAAATAATTGTTGAGATAAATCTAACCCCTAAGGACTTTGAGCTGATACATGCTCCCATGCTGGATCTGGGGGTGGGGCTGTTACACGATGAAACCTGGTCTAAAGGCATGCACTATATAGCTATGAGGCTAGTGCAAAGGTTCGCTAACACGAAGTCGGAGAAAATATTAGCAATTGAGGGAATTGAAGCATTACTTTCCAGGATTACTTCAGAAGAGAAGCCTATGTGTAATGCAGCTTCAAAAGTTATTTTGAAGATTCAGAAAACTCTGTAGAATTTATCCACAACTATAAATAACCACTATTAAAGTTAGGCGCTCCTAAAAATCACAACTATCTTTGTATTATGAATTTAGATTATAGGACTGCTTTCGGGTATTTGTGTCTGGTGGTACTAGCAGCTAGTTGCTATAAAACATTGCCTTCAGCTCCTGAGGAAAACTCTTTGTTAGATGGCCCACTAGAGGGGCTTTCATACGAGCAGCAGGCTAGGTTCCTGAGTGGTGATGAGGCTTTCGGTGAGGTGTTTACTTCTGAAACGGGGTTAGGGCCAGTGTTTGTGGCTAATCAATGTGCTTCTTGTCACCCTGGTGATGGAAAGGGGTCGTCTTTTGTTGCCTTTACAAGATTTGGGCAGCCTGATACTCTTGGAAATCAGTTCTTGGATCAAGGTGGGCCTCAACTTCAACATAAAGCATTGCCTGGTTACCAACCTGAGATACTTCCTATGGGAGCTACTTCAATGGATTTATTTGCACCATCGGTTACTGGGTTAGGATTTTTAGATGCTGTAAGTGATGCTGATTTGTTAGCTCTTTCTGATCCTATGGACGCTGATGGAGATGGGATAAGTGGAAGACCACACTATAATACAATTCCAGATTATTCTCAGGTACGCCCTAATTCTATTGAAAGAGCCGGTCAGTATATCTGTCGCATAGGAAAGAAAGGTGCTGCTTATGATCTATTGCATCAGTCTGTAGAGGCTTATAATCAGGATATGGGGATTACTTCTCTGTATAATCCTATTGATGTTTACACAGGGCTTGAGATTGACCCAGAGGTGGGGACATCTACTCTTAACGACGTAGCCTTTTACCTTAAGACCTTAAAAGCTCCAATTCAACGTGATGTTGACAGCCCAGATGTAATTGCCGGTGCTGAGATATTCAATTCAATTAATTGCGCCGGATGTCACACTCCTGTGATGCAGACTTCGGTGTCTGATATCGAGCAGCTTAATAACGTAGAATTCTATCCTTACACAGATTTGCTACTTCACGATATGGGAGCTGGACTTGATGATGGATATACTGAAGGTCATGCTATGACATACGAATGGCGTACTCCGCCACTTTGGGGATTAGGTTTGTCGAAGGATGCTCAGGGAGGTTCGTATTTCCTACTTCACGACGGTAGAGCTCGTAGTATTGATGAGGCGATTATGATGCACGGGGGAGAGTCTGAACAGTCTAAAACTGATTATGCAGGCCTGACTGATGAAGACAAGAAGCTATTGATTATATTCTTAGAATCACTATAACATGGAAAGAAAAGATTTTATACGAACGTGCTGTATATCAGCAGTTGGAATACCTTTAGCTGCATCGATGCTTCAAGGTTGTTCTAGCATACATTACGCTAAGGCTTCAAGTAAAAACGGAATACTTCAAGTCCGTAAAAGAGAATTTACAGCAGGTCTAACATCAGAGGATAAACAAAGGAAATTTATACTTCTAAATGTTGATTTCTCTGAATTTCCTATTTGCCTTTATAGAACGGGTAAAGATAAATATGCTGCATCACTTTTAGAATGCACCCACAATGGTTGTGAGTTAAACGTAGGAGGCGGAATTTATACGTGTCCATGTCATGGAGCTGAGTTCTCTGTTGAAGGAGAAGTGCTGGAGGGTCCAGCTGAGGAAAATTTAAGAACTTTTGAAGTTGAGGTTGATAATGAAAATATTTACATACAGATATCTTAGTATTGCGCTAGTATTGACGGCGTTTACATCACTCGCTCTAGCTCCAGCACTAGCATTTTCCCAAACTTCAAATGAATCCCCTTCGGATTCACTGAGTATGGATGCTTCGTATAACCGCCCAGTAAATGGTGGTAGTGGAGCAAGGGTTGCTATAGGTGGTTATTTAGAGGCTAATACTTTCTATAGTTCTGAGGATGGGTTATCAGAGGGATTGTCTTTTCAGGCTCGTCGACTAACGATGTTTATGTCAAGCAAGATCAGTAACAGGATTAAATTCATGTCTGAAATTGAATTTGAAGAGGGTGGTAGGGAGATAGTTATCGAATTTGCAGCGATGGATATTGAGTTGTCACCTGCTTTCAATCTAAGGGGAGGAATAGTAATGAACCCTATAGGCTCATTTAACCAAAACCACGATGGACCTAATTGGGAATTCATTGAAAGACCCGATATGGCTGTTAATATGCTGCCTGCGACATGGTCTAATGCTGGGTTTGGTATATATGGAAAAATGTATTCAGGCGATTTCATAATAGGGTATGAGGCATACCTGACGAATGGATTTAATAATAGTATTATTGATAATGAGGAGAGCAGAACCTTTCTTCCTGCTGCGAAAGAAGATCATGAAAGGTTTGAGGAGAGTTTTAATGGAAGGCCACTATTCACTGGAAAAATCGCCATTAAAAATCGTCAAATAGGTGAGCTTGGGTTTAGTTATATGGGTGGTGTTTACAACAAATACACAGACGACGGCGTCGATTTAGACGATGAGCGCAGATGCGATGTTTTCGCTATTGATTTCAGCACAACCATTAAGAGTACCGGGACTCATATCACTGCCGAAGCGGCTTTGATTATAGTGGATATCCCGGAGACTTATACCGAGCAATATGGTTCTGAACAACATGGTGCGTTTATGGATATAGTTCAGCCGGTTTTTCGTGGTAAGGTGCTTGATTGGGAGAACAGCGTTTTTAACGTTGCTGCTAGGATAGATTACGTTGATTGGAACGTAGGGACGTTTGAATCTATGGGAACAGATATAGGAGATGAGGTTTTTGCTATTACTCCAGGGCTGAGTTTCCGCCCCACTAACGAGACTGTGTTGCGCTTGAACTACCGCTATCAGTGGCAGGAGGATATCCTTCACAACCCGGCGGCTTTGACTGCCACTTGGATGCTTGGATTCAGCACGTACTTCTAAGCGAGTATTAATTCTTAGCTCTCGAAGTCTATGTTTTGGTCCAAAAGAGAACGCCTAGCGCTCCAAGCATAGTAAATCAGATATGCGAAACAGAGCCCACCTATTATGAATGAGTTTTGGATCCCTACAGATTCAAGGTCCGCTAATTTCCCCTGAATAGGAGGGATGATAGCACCACCGAGTATCATCATCACTAGAAATCCTGCCCCTTGACTTGTGTACTTCCCTAGTCCAGCAGTAGCAAGAGAGAATATGCATGGCCACATTATCGAGCACGCTAGTCCGCAAGATAGCAGTGCGTAAACGGAAACTAAACCAGTAGTCTTTAATGATATGATTACAGCTAGAAGCCCCAGTGCACTGAATACAGAGAGGGTGAGTGCCGGTTTATCCTTAGTTAGAAGGAAAGCTACGATTTGTATGATAATGCAGATGAAATACCATTTCAGCACACCTATCTCGTAATCAGCTAGGTACGTAGCTCCCATCACCACCCCGAAAGCCACAAATGGAACGATAAATTTCAATATCATTTTCTTCTGGTCGGAAATAGGAAAGACGTTCACGGAACCCACCCATCTACCTATCATTAAACTTCCCCAAAACATAGCCACAAACGGCGCTATCTCCGAGGCCTCATATCCCCCGAAAGCCTTCTGCTTGAGAAGTTCGCCTAGATTACTTCCAATAGCTACTTCAACACCCACGTATAGGAAAATAGCTAACATACCCATAGTTAGTTGAGGGTATTTCATGGCGCCCCAGCCCTTTGCAGACTCCTCTGATGTTGACGATGCAAAACGTGCAAATAGTATACACCCCACTACCACAGCGAGACCTCCTGCTAGCCATAACATTCTATTCATTTCAATAGCATTTGTGGCGATATCATCTTTCTCTAATCCCACGTAACTGTTGAACACTGGAGCGAAACAGATTCCCAGAAGCAAAGTCATAGTTAATAGCGTGTAGAGAGCTTTGTTAGCCTTCTCGGGAACTTCACTACTGATGCCGCTAGGCACCTTTTTATTGAGATTTAAGATGAAGGCTATACCTAAGAATAATACTCCTACACAAGCGTATAATATGATGACCTTGTTAAGGCTTAGGGATGCGATCATATCGTCACTGACATTTCCAGCTGAGCCGAATAACGCTAGTGCTATGATTAGCGGCCCTAGGGTTGTGCCTAAGCTGTTTACTGCTCCACCTAGGTTGATTCTATTACTTCCCGTCTTTGGGTCGCCGAGAGATATCATAAATGGATTAGTGGATGTCTGTTGTAGTGAGAATCCTAACGCTACAGTAAAAAGACCTAACAGCATTCCCGCGAAAGTGTTCAGATATACAGATACTATCATAGCTCCAGCTCCTAACGCTGAGAATAACAGTCCGTAAATTATGCTCTTTTTATATCCCCAGCTTCCCACTATGTCTTTTCCAGAGGAAGATCCTGCGGCGAAAAGGCCTAGAGCACCTAAGAAGTAAGCTAGATAGAAAGCGAAGTCAATTAGCTGTGCTTGAAACTGATCTAACGAGAAGTAATTTTTGCAAAAGGGAATGAAGATGCTGTTACCAGCGGCTATAAATCCCCAGAAGAAAAATACTGTCGTGAGCGTCGTTAAGGCGCTGTAGTTAGTTTCTGTTACGGTATTAGAATTAGTCATTCTCTGTTTCTAGGTTAGGAGATGGGATATATTTATCAATGAGCATAATCATGGAGGCCATGGTAGCGGCACCGAGCTCTAGTTCTCTTTTGTGGACGGTTTCGAATACGTCATTGGCGCTGTGATGGTAGTCGAAGTAGCGTTGGCCTTCTGGAACTAATCCTAAAAGCATGGGTCTATGGTCAAGATCTTTTAATGGGCGAATATCGACTCCAGTCCAACCGTTTTTAAAATGGTACAGGTTGTAGGGTTCGAAGAGGGGTTGCCAGCTTTTAAATAGTTCTGACAGAGTATCGGTAGCATCAATATTAAATCCCCTGGGGCTGAACCCTCCAGCATCGGACTCCATAGCAGCTACATATACGTTCTCGCCTCGTTCTAGTTCTTCAGCTGCAATTCCTGCATATGTAATCCCACCTCTATTGCCATTCTCTTCATTGATAAACAGCACGAACCTGATAGTACGCTTAGGGGTATATCCAACTGCTTTTAGAAGCCTCAGAACTTCTATGGTATGTACTATTCCAGCTCCGTCATCATGAGCCCCTTCACCTATATCCCAGGAGTCGAGGTGACCGCCTATGGTGATTATTTCGTGAGGGAATTCTGACCCCGTCCACTCGCCTATGATATTACCCTGCTCCACATCGGGTAGTACAGTGCAATTCATAGTTAATTCTATCTCTAGGTCTGGGTCCTCTTTGTAAAGCTTGGCTAACATCCTTGCATCAACAGTTGAAATAGCAGCAGCTGGAATCTTCTCCACATCATCTGCATAGCTCATAGCTCCTGTATGAGGTAGGGTGTCTAAGGAGTGTGTCAGAGATCTTACGAGAGCACCACGTGCACCGACTTTAGCAGAGGCAGTTGCTCCATGACCTCTCTGGTCGTAAGCGCCACCGTAGGCAGACCCCGTGTTAATTTGCATGGGGTCCATGGCTCTATTGAAGAGAACTATTCGGCCCTCTGTAAGTTCTGAGTCTAGCAGCTCTAAGTCGCTGAGCTTTTTAACTATTATGATTTTACACCTGATGGCTTCGTCGTTAGGAGTGCCCACAGACTCTCCAAGAGCTGTGATGTGTAGCGGTATTACTCTTCCGTCTGACATATAAGCGATTGCAGTAGCTACATCTCCTCTGGTCCAGCTTGGAACCACGACCGGCATTGTGAAGACCGTGTCTGCTCCATACCTCTCGAGTAATTCTGTACCCCACCTCATAGCTTGAAAAGCTTGCGGAGAACCGCTAAGACGGTGGCCTATGGTTTTTGTTAGTACGCGCAGGTTTTCGTGGGCTTCACCGTGACTTAGGACCTCATCGTAGATGGAGCGTATTAACGCGCTGTCTGCGGAGGAGTAGGTTTGGGCTTGAGTAAAAACCGGAAAGAAGAGAAGAGAAATACACCAAAATCTTATCATTGAAATACTTTGTTTCATATTATTCAGCACAAAATTCACCGTATGCACCTAGAACTTCTAGAAGGTCATTTACGCCTACAAAACCATCGCTATCGAAATCACCTGCGCAAAATGACACATTCTGATTGCACGATACATTGACGCCGTGACAAATCGTCACTTCGTAAGAAGGATCATCACAGCAAGTAGCGGTTACGCATACAGGGTATAATCCTGATGCTGAGTAACAATGGTAGGGCGAGTCGTTTCCATAGCCTGAGTATTGCGCTCCATCACCGAAATCCCAAGTTAAGCATATACCTTGAGGCATAGGTATAGGGTCGAAGATTAAGGCGCAGCCATCGGGGCAGTTAATATTTGCCATAGCTGTTAACCATGAGAAGTCTATATCCGGAATCTCACAAGTGCCTGCGCATTCTATGAACTCAGTGAATACATATTCTACACCTTCGTCCTCACAGCAGCTTACTACAAGGGTAATCATATATTCTCCTGGAGTAAAACAGTGCGTGTATCCAGCACCGAAATTGACGTTGTGTAGGATATCTCCGTCCCCCCAAATGATGTCAACACAAAGTTGTGATGGGTCTACGTTAGCCCACTGTGCAAGCATGGGGCTCAAGCCATAGCTACAACATGAGTATCCGTTATCATCAATGTTAGAACCTAAAGAAACGAGGTCCATACCGGCAAGGTCGCTTTCCTCTAGACCGCAAGGGCTGATGACATTAGTTTCTGTGCAGCAATTGACAATTATCTCATGACAGTGAGTGAATTCACATATAGTTCCGAGGTTTGATGTGCCGTCTAGCGTGTAGCACACGTCGTATGTCCCTGCGGGTATTGTGTATGAGAAGTCGTATTGACCAGCTATGGTCGTGTTGACTGTCGTTCCATTATCAGAAACCCCTGAGATATAGTATGACGGGTTTTGGTGGCTAATCATATCGGGACCTAGAAACTGAGTGGAAGTGAAATGTACTTCGCAATTATCAGCTCCTGGAACCTGAGTGAAGTTCTCATGGAATGAGTTTCGCACGTAGCAATTCGGAATACATCCGCAGACTGCCACGTCAGATAATCCCACTGTTAAGCCAGAAGGGTCAGAGCAGCAGAAAATCTTAACAGATACATTGTACTCAGTACACTCTCCTGTGTAACAGTGATCTACAACTGTTCCTAATGGAATTGCTAAATCCTGTGACCCATCACCCCAGTTTATATCCATACATAGATTAGATATGAGGGTGTTAGAGTTAATATTCACAATAGGATTTATAGAGTACATGCAACAGCCTTCACCAGAAGGCAGTATAGTAACACCATTAGATAGAAGCCCTAGACCCTCAATGTCAGAAGCTTGGAATGAACAAGAATCACAATCAATAAACTCCAAATCAAGAATGTCAGATGTCTTAAAGCATTCAAATTCGTTAGTTGCCGTCAATGTATAAACTCCATCCTGAGTAGCAGTAAAGCATGGAGAAGTTCCTCCGGAAATGGGAGTGTAGTTGAAATTCCACTGGTATGTGTCTAAACCATCGGGGCCACAAATGACCTTTCCGGAATCACAAGCTGTGTAACAACCAGCAGGAACTGAACAAAGGTTAGGGCATGGATAAATTTCGTATGTGACCGTAGAGCTACAGCCAGTCACATCATGTGTGCCTGTAACGCTATACATCCCAGCAGTAGTGGTGGTATATGGATTCGCATTTCCTCCTGACCATGTGTAAGTCACATTGGGTTCGACAGGGTCTACTAAAAGTGTCACGGGAGCTCCTTCACACGGGAGCAGTGGCCAAGACCCAGGGGTCACAACTGGTGTTGCTTCTGACGTTAGTAAATGTGTGCTTGTAGCAGTGCATTGTGAGGTATTATCCGTAGAAACTAATGTGAATACTTCCGATCCGGATATCATATTCGCGCATATGCTGATAGTGTTTACATAACCGATTATTCCGGATGTGTTAGACCAAACATGACTCAGATTACCCGCCGGAGCAGATAAGTCCACACAATTACCGTCACACACAACTTCAGGTCCGGCAATGCCCGAAGGGACAGGCGGCCAAGACTTCACGTCTACGGGTGCTAAATCGACAGTACAACCCGTTCCATTATCGGTAATACTCGCTCCGTAACTTCCGGCTGCGTTAACGCTTAACACTGATCCAGTAGCAATAACATTTGACGGGTTTGACTGCCACCATGAGATAGTAGTTCCAGCTGGAGCCGTAGGAAATAACTCCAGTTCTTCAGTTCCCCCACCTATGCAGAACTTAAAATCACTGTCCACTGATACGACATATGCCATTTCTGGTGTGTCGTGGATTATCAGGGGAGCGAAGGCTTCAAATTCACAGCCATTAGCTAGTGTTGCAGTAACTGTAATGGGTAATACGTAAGGTCCAGTTCCCGAGCCTAATTGAGTGTATGAATGGGTGGCGTTAGCTCCATTGAATAATGCGTTTACATTAGGAATACCTAATGTTTCATCTCTGAAATTCCAATCGAAACTCACCGCTCCTGGGCAAGTAGCGGAGAAGTTCCCAGATTCTCCCACGCAAAGCTGAGTAGGAATAGACATGGATATATTTCCAGGGACAACTATACTCTCGCTGTATGTAGAAACGCAACCCGCGCTTGTAGTTACAGTGAGTTGTGTGTTAGGATTGGAGTTGCCGAATACACCCACGCATAATGGGTCCGCATATCCAACTGGTCCGTTAAGATTGTAATTAGCTGAAGTAATTACGACTCCTGGCATCGTGGTGGTTTCATCATCTAGACAAACCTCAGGCGTGTTCCCAGCTCCATCACAACTTATCTCAGGTGAGAAGTGCGCAATAATAGGAACGTTGACTTGCACAGATGAGACCACCGTACATGTACCCATGTTGTTAGAGCTGGCAACTTGACCAGATACGAAGGCTGTGTAATATCCAATCTCTGAGTATGAAAATGTAGGGGTTGCTGAGCTTGAGCTCTGTCCGTTTCCTGAACTCCAACTCGTGAAAGAAGTATTGCTGCTGCTGGATAATGAGAACCCCCAAACCTCACAGGAAGGTGTATTCTGTGTAGCATTAGCTGAGAATGTATATGGCTCTGGCTCACAGCAAGGTGGGTTAGGGCAAGGGTTGCTGCCGCCAGGAGATTCGGTAATTGTAATCCCGGCGGTAGCAGAACATATTCCAAAGTCAACCTCGACTTGATAGCTATAGCCCTGTGGGAGGTTAACGCCGCTCCAGTTGTGTGTTAAAGTAGCTGAGTTATTCGTTTGTGGTACTCCGTTACAAACCCATGAATAAGAGTAGCTAGGATCAAAGGGAGCTACTATCGTAGTACTAGCGGGTGAGCCGTTTGTTAATGTAGTGCCTGCTGACGTTGAAAGATTGAGAGAAGGTGTTGGCAATAGACTTATGGTAGTTCCAGCTGTTGAGGTACAGCCATTAAGGTCTATGGTGCTTACAGTGTACGTTCCTGCAGAAACAGGGTTAATGCTGCTCCCTGTTCCGCCAGAAGGGCTCCACGAGAAGCTCCCGAACTGGGATGCGTTATTAACAGTAATAGTTCCCGAAGTTCCCTGGCAGAAGTCTACCGCACTCAACGATGGTTCAGGAGATTTGTTAATATTGACATTCATCAGAAAATCGACATCGACAGAGCAAAGGCTGATGGAAGCAACGAGAGTGGCAGAGGCAGAAGTGCCAGAAAAGTCATTCCATTGAATATCCACGCCTTGCGTGCCTTGACCAGCTGAAACAGATCCTAAATAAGCCGGCACTATTTTCCACGTTATTTCTGCATCGGGATGCAGGGTGGAAATTGAATAAGACGATATGTTATTCGCACAAGGTGATCCACTGGCGATAATGCTAGTCGACGGGTCTATTGTGATCTCGTCTACGGCTAAACTGAACGGGTCAGACATGCAGTATGGAGCACTTGTCATTAAATACTGGGCTTCAAGGGTAAACGGACCTCCCATTCCCCATGTTACACTTGTGTAAAGCCCATCAAATGGTGTTAATGTGGGTAATCCACCGCCGGGATTTGCAGCTGTCGGTGTCCAAAAAATAGTCAAACCTGAACTCGCTACTCCTTCATATATGTAACTAGGGTATTGTGAGCAGACTTCTGTAGAGCCGGTAATCGATGTAGGCATGGGGATGTCCTCCACTGAGATGTATACGCTCTCGATGTTGTTGCAGTAGTCACCGATGTTTCCAGGTGATGTTGTCACAGTGTATGATGTGCTTCCTGCAGGCCAAACAACCTCAATCACCCCCGAACTGGTGTTAGTATATGGGATGTTAGGTGTAATAGACCAAATAAAATTCGTACCACTCGTCCCCGAGGCAGTGAAAGTAGTTGTAGTACCTACACATGCTGTATTGGCAATTGCGTTTGAATAAAGCTGGTATTCTGGTAGGATTAACACGTCTAAATGAGCGAACCCTTTACAATCGTCAGTAGAATGCTCTGGCAGACACTGAAGAAATTCGCTACTGTACTCAACGTCTATAGACCCTTGTCCAACGGCTCCCCACTGTACGGTTAGGGTAGGTGCTTCATCTTGAATAATATATCCGCCCGTAACGGTCCAGTCGTACTCCACGCTATTCCATTTAGTCATATTGTAAGACATGATAGAACCGGCACACACTATACTGGAACCATTAATAATACCATCAGCAGGTATGATAGGTACTTGAACTATAGTGGGTGTGTCACAGTGTGCGGGGGTGCAGTTATTTACACTTAACGAGATAGTCCCATACGGACCTAGTCCCCACGAAACGAAAATTTCATCAGTACCCTGTCCGGTGAAAGTGATGGGTGTGCCGTTAGAATCTAACACGTCCCAGAAATAATTACCACAATCTGCGTCAGTCCAGTAAGAAGAGGTGTCACCCTCACACAGAGTGCTTATCCAGAAAATTTCTGGACCTACCAGGTTATCAACTGTTACTTCTTCGGTATAGCTGTCAGAACACGTGCAGATTACATTCCCTTCGTTATCAAATACAGGGCTAGTAACAGTGAGCGTCACATCGTAAGTTCCAGGTGAGGTATAAATGTTCGAGGGGTTCTCTAGTTGTGAGGTAGTTCCGTCACCGAAATCCCAAGAAAATCCAGTTGCATTCAGGGAGCTTGCATTCGTGAATAGAATCGGTGCGTCAAGACAAGCCGATCCCGTGGAAGTGAATAGAGCTTGAGGTCCCTCTAGAATATTAACGCAAATCTCAAAAACAATAGGAGTGAACAAAGGACCCTGTGAAATAGTCACTTCAACATTGCCGCTACCGTAGTTGCCCCAAGCTATTGTTGCTTCGTTAGTTCCTGCACCTGCGACAACAGATCCGTTTTGGATAACCCAGCTATAAGTATAGCCTCCGCCTGCGTATGAGGGAGCGAAAGCGTCCATGGTAGAGTTCTCACAAACATTAATGCACTCATCACTATTGCTGTATTCCGGGTCACTGAAATCTAGTCTAGCACAATCCCTAGCGCCACAGACAATGGTCAGGAAGATGTGCCCGCTTTGCAATTCCATAACTCCATCAATGTAACAGACGATGCTGTAAGTGAGTTCGTGATACCCACAGCACAAATCTTGATTAGCTTGAGGAGTTAGGATCAAGTCCCAAGCATCTATTCCGTTGTCATTGATAGAGAGCCCTTGTATAAAGCATTCATTTCCTTCAAGTTGTATATAAGCATTGCACTCATTACTCATGTCTGGAAAAATTCCAGAGCTATTCAAAAGTCCTATCAAATCCACAATCTGAGGCCCACTATTCCAGTTTACTGAAACGGTATAATCGGGAAGATTTGATTGAGAACGAACGTCAAATGAAAGGGAAACAAATAATAATGCAGCAATTATATGCGGGTAGATTAAGGCTTGTTTCATGATGATAAGGTAGTATTTTTAGCACATGACAACAACTAATTCCTTGTGTGATTTTTCAATAGATCTTCGAAGTGACACCGTGACTAGGCCCACAAGCGAAATGCGAGCGGAGATGACTAGGGCAATTTCGGGTGATGATGTGTTTGCTGAAGACCCAGAGATCAATGCTTTACAAGAGAAGTGCGCCGAGATGTTTTCAATGGAAGCGGGGCTGTATTGTCCATCTGGCACCATGACGAATCAGATAGCAATTTCCGTTCATACATCACCTGGAGATGAGGTTATTTGTTCTTCATACTCACACATATATCATTACGAAGGTGCTGGTATAGCGAGGCTTTCAGGCGCTTCGGTGAAGCTTTTAGAAGGCGATAGAGGAATGTTTACCTCAGTTGACGTTGAAGCAGCGATTAATCCTAATGACAGTCATTACGCACGGACTTCACTTGTTTGTTTAGAGGATACTTGTAATAAAGGTGGGGGTTCGATTTGGGATATAGAAGAAATAAAAAAAGTCTCTAAAGCAGCTCGTTCGGCCGGGCTAGCAGTTCACCTAGATGGAGCTAGACTATGGAATGCAATTGTCGCAAGAGGAGTGCATCGCGATAGTGCCTCTCTAAGTTCTTATGCTTCTAATTTCGATTCCATCTCGCTCTGTCTTTCTAAAGGTCTAGGTTGTCCTGTGGGTTCAGTTCTGTTAGGGTCTAAATCTTTTATTGCTGAAGCTCACAGGGTCAGGAAGGTTTTAGGTGGCGGGATGAGACAAGCCGGAATTGTCGCGTCAGCAGGTACTTACGCGATTGAACATCATCTCGACAGGCTGGCTGAGGACCATTCTCGAGCTCTGGCTTTAGGTGAAGCCGCGTTGCAGCATCCTAGTGTAAAATCCCATGCTCCTATCGACACTAACATTGTAATTATAGAGCTTGAAGATGGTGTCGATGCGGCAGGGCAAGTGGAGGTTTGGGCTAAAAAAGGAATCAAGTGTTTCCCGTTTAGCAGAACCAGCATACGATTTGTTACACATTTAGATATCACAGACGCCGAAGTCGAGGAAGCGTGTAGGATTTTAAAAACTAACTAAGCGCTATGGACACAGATATTAAAGCAGGGGATAAGGTGAGGTTTATGGATGACGTGGGTGAGGGTGTGGTGGTGGAAGTGCTAAGTGAGGATAGGGTTAAGGTGGAAGATAAAGATGGGTTTGATAGAGAATATCATCGTAAAGAATTAGTTGTGGTGGGAGATAGGGCGAGTGAGGAAGAGGCGTATTGGAACAAGCTGCCTGCTTTGTCTGATATACTCGCTAAGGATGTTGATGAGAAGAAGCAGAAACGTATTTGTGAGAAATTAGAGGTTACATACGCGAACGCTAGAGCTACAAATCAACACAGAAGGGGAGAGCACATGGAAGTGGATCTACATTTCCATGAGTTGGTTGAGGATATGTCGGGGCTTAAGGATAGGGTATTCCTAGATGTTCAACTTAATCACTTCGAAAGAATGATGCGGATAGCTTCCGAGCAAAGGATTCGAAAGATAATCTTTATTCATGGAGTGGGTGAGGGTGTGTTGAGGAACCAAATAAGAACTAGACTTGACCTCTATTATCCTGACTGCTCTGCTAGAGATGCTAATCCCAGGGAGTACGGATCGGGAGCGACTGAGATTACTTTAGGGCATTCTGCCTTTTAATCCTGTTCTAGCTGTTCCTGCTTTTCTCTTTCGAGCTTCTCAGAATACTCTTTGGCGACTTGATTTAAGTCCCTACCAGGGATGTTAATCATCATTTTGTCTAAAGCAATCACGAAGTCGCTTCCGAAGCCCCATTCAAGAACGCGGAACTCATACGATTCGAAATTAAAACCTAATGGAAACTCTCCAGTGTTAATGATAGCTGAACTTATGAAGGGTTTATTAGCTTGGTTTCTAAACCAAAACTCCAACCCTCTCTCCAATAATTTTCTGTCGAGTTTCTGAAGGTCT
>Ga0302127_10001333_pt1 | contig 14602 bp, 5 predicted proteins | sample CB4_SCM_MG_FD_204452 | JGI IMG/M metagenome (GOLD analysis project Ga0302127, IMG submission 204452) | Marine microbial communities from Western Arctic Ocean, Canada - CB4_SCM | ecosystem: Environmental > Aquatic > Marine > Oceanic | place: Canada: Western Arctic Ocean | collected 2017-09-24
TATCTCACTCGCATTATCCTCGACATTACAAGTATCACCACGGATCCATTTGAAAGCCGGGTTATCGCCATAACTATGGTCGAGACCAATGACTGCTTCAGTAACCCTGTCGACTTCGTCACCATGGCCTACTCTGACTACAAGATTACGATATATTCCATCGGGGGTGATTAGTCCGCCCTCAAGGCTTGCATCGAGTACATGGGTATTCAATCGATATTCAATATCCAATTGAGTTAATTTAATTCGGCCCGGGGTTCGGGCTTTTACCGCAATCGGAATTTCGACTGTGCCTATTCCATTTTCAGGAATATGAGAATTGAAAGCCGCGACCAAGCCTGGCGCCTCCGATACAACAGAACCGACTGGAGAATCATCGGAAGCAACGATATCGGATTCGTTCAAGAAAATGATCGAGCGCCAATCCCAAATGTTGTCATCGCCAATATCTAGAGATGGACCATCAGGGTAGCCTTCTTCGTACCAAAGTGTGAATGTATCGAGTTTAGGGGTTTCGTTTGAATAAGTTGTGGACATTTGAATATTGTATAACATCTCATTTCCACCACCACCACTCGATGGGAAATTGACCTCAACATTATTATCAGCACTTTGCCAACTCGAACCGTTATCGTTAGAAATCATCACTACCAGATCTGTGTTTGGCGGGACATCTGCTACCCATACCGCTCTGGCTTTCCCAACCTCGGTTCCAGTATTCACCACTTGAGAGGTCCAATCTCCTGTGGCTGAATATTCGGTAGTATATTCGAGGTTTACCCACCACGAGACTGCAGAAGACCCAATTAATTGCAATTTCCAAACCAATTCCTTTCCAGGGTTAGCAAAATGAATGGTTTGGTTTTTCTCAACCGCTTCCCAATGGGTTCCATTATCTGAACTGACCCAATAATCGACCCGATCACCTTGACTTAAGGCCGACCAATGATTCCTGACATTTACAGCCAAAACATCATCGGTGGTCGAGATAGTTTCACCGATCCAAGTAGTAGTTCCTGGAGCAGGAGTGGTTTTGTACTCGATTGCAATACCTAATTCACGATAGTAAAGGGTTTTTTGTTGCCAACTTGAATAGCCACAATCTACTGTTAACAACCGGTCACCATCGTAAACCAAACCATTACCCAAAGCTGAGATGTCACGAGTCCCTGACTGAGGTACTAGAGACGCAGAGGACCCAGATATAGCCCAAGCACTTATCTGATCGGTATCTTGGTAGTACGTCCCTTTCATGCACCGCATATAGAACAAATTGTCATGGGCCTCTAAACCTCGGACCATGCTAGTTGATTGCCCACAAGCCGTATTCGATGAACTGCTCGAAGTAAAAGAATACATATCTTGCCCTCGGGTAAATTGCCCATTATCACCAAATTCATAAGAGACAATTCGGCGTTGTTGTCCATGAGCCACCCAAACCTTATCATTCACTCGATCATAACCAATCCCTGTATACTCACCGAATCCAGGCGCTATGTCATACGAATCTAAGCATTTCCAAGTCCAATCATCGCTGATATCGATTTTCAGGACCCGATGGTGTTGGGTCGGTGCTGAAGTTGAATAGAAGTACTTGTAAGTTGAAAAAATCCCATACATAATCTCATCATCGGTTACAGCCCAATCCCTAAACGCGTAAGACTTGTAATAGGTAGAGGCTGGATCTGATGGTAAGGTGCAAGAGCCTTGCTGAAGGTCTACTACAATGTCCTTGCTCATATTATTTGCATTCATTCGCTGAACCACTTTATCAAAAGATGAACCGCTCCAAGTCGACATGAATAATTTATCGTGATTGCGCAAAATCGCTCCTTGTCCTTGAGCCATCAAATTTGTATTGGTAATTTTCACCTGTTCGCTAAATCGAGTTTCTGTCGAATTAGCAGTATGTGGTTGGCGAATTGAAAAACTGCCATTATCAAGCCAAGCAGTTGAGGCTGATTGGATTTCATCGTCCATTTTGTGCTTGGACTCAAGAACTTCTGCTGAATCGAACCCAAGGGTCAACTCTTCAGATCTAGAATCGACATTATTCCCGTTTCCGTCCATCCAATCCTCGTAAGAATCACTGGTAACCTGCGACCAACCAGTCGAACTAGCGCCCGATAGAGTCAACTCTACATCCAAGACCTCTGCGCCTTTGGGTAAAGATACCATTGTGGTTGTATCTGGACCGCCACCTTGGTAAAGGGCAATGTTTTCTACACTACCATCTGAAAAGGAATAAATGTGGCGCGTCGAGCCTGCCGCTTCGGCATTGGAGCCAATAAAATCAGCCATCGGACTCAAAGGCGTTAATATCAAGAGGAGGAAAACCATGATAAATGCAGCACGAGAGGATACCTTCTGTAACATCAATAACACACTCTGGTAATTTGACCAGCCTCAACATCAGCCTTGAACTATCCGGTATGACGTCAATTAATTTCGCTAGGCGGTTTGTCTGGAGTCATAACGAATCGGAGATGAATCGCCTCGCATGCCATCTTCTTCATCATCGATTACCTCAAACCAATCCACAACCCAATCACCATCTGTATCCCAATTGGTAGGGTCGCTTCCTTCGGCGATATGGTCATCGTCTAAATCTAGTAAGTACCAACCTAATTCATGTTCACCAACATTTATTGTCGGGGCACGGTTTGTGTCACCGGTATAGTATAAATCCCAATCATCCGTAATATCTCCAGAGCATAATGTCACATCATCTCCGACGTCGATAACCAAGAAGTCACCATCGTTATCGTCGATGACCAAGACATAGATGTCATCATCTATATTTTTCTTATTCATTTTCAAATAATTGGTACTATCCTCGGTAACCAAACCTAATCCCAAAGTGAAAGCTCTGAATTGCCACCACTCTGTGATTGGTGAACCCTCCCAGGTTTCACCCGAAAAACGAACAGCATCTGGAGAATCTAGGTTAGGATCTGCAATCATGTAAAATTCCATGAAATTAGTGTAAGCAGTATATTCGCAAGTTGCGCCACTACAATCCCAATTACCGTCCATATCGGGGTCGTCGTTTGCATCTGATGAATCTCTTGGGTCAAAGGTTGCCCATGTCAATCCTAAATCTGGTCTTGAGAGTGTACCGCTATTCTGCGATAAAGGCCGGCAGGAGGTAGTATCCGAGGTACAAGGTAAACCCGTACTAGGGTCGACCCATTGTACTTCGATTTCAAGTAATGAACTATAATTATCATTATTCTCATTCCAACCTTTAGAATATTCGAACCAATCCGGCAACATATCACCATCGGTATCATTATCCATCGGATTGGTCCCATACTTGAATACCTCACGCCCATCGGACATATTCCAATCTTGATAATGTGAGATCACAGAACCAGCATTCACATTTGTAATATAAGAAATCGAGTCATTATCAGAATCATTACTATCCGGCATGGTTCCATTCAACCATTCCATCATATTTGTAAAAGGCAAGTCGCCAATTCCGTTCTGAATGACACCACCATCTGCTGTGAATGTACGATCGGTCCAAATTCCTTGGCTTGCAGGTGTGTCGAAAGCGGTTCTACCATACCATCCATCGCTGTCTGGATCATAATCTACATCGTATGGGTTCACAGGATTTGTTGCCCAATGGTTTGTCGTAGTCGCATCCGGTAAGCCATAAATCGAATAGCAAAATTCCCAACCATCTTCCATTCCATCCGAATCGGAATCGCTATGTGTTGGATCTGAAATCCCCAATAATGTTCGGTTAAACGTGTCTGGGTCGGCGATGTTAATCAGATTAACACGATCGGTAGATGCTGTATTCTTGCCATAAAAGTCATTGAATACAGCTAGTCGGGCTTCGCCATTGCTCATCCCATCTTCTTCATATGCCGAAATCGCATCATCACCGAATCCAATCAAGCCTGCATTGGTGGTGAACCTTTGGGAATATTTCCCATAAATTCTCGATTCATATTCTCGTTTATTTGTGAATTGTTCGTCCAAAGAAATATTACCATCTTGATTACAATCATAAGAATCACCATCACTATCCAACCATTGGTCAGAATCGATAAGTGGATTCATCGACCATCGATTCTCCTCCAAATCCCAAGTCGTAAACCAATATTCGTACCCGTCGAGCATTCCATCATCATCTGTATCTGCAATAGTTGGGTCAGTGATTCCCATTAATGTCGAAAGGAAATTGCTCGGTAGCCCGGTCGATTGCCAGGTTTGGAAGGCTTCCAAGTGGCGTTTCCCTCTAAGTCCTTTGTCCAAAAGAATCGAGTAAACCCGTTGAGCTTTTTGGGTCGGATCATTGATGTCTCCATCTAAATGCATTAATGGAGCATCAACCGGATGAGTAATCCCATTGATCGGATTTGTCGTCGCCAAAGAAAATTCTTGAGCATCGGTAAGCGCATCATCATCCGCATCGAATAACCCATCTCCTGGTACTAGTGGATTAAGAGTCCAAGTTTCTGCGGTATCGTTCCAGGCAGTGAATAACAATTCAAGACCGTCGAGGAATCCATCGCCATCGGTATCAGGGTTTGTTGGGTCTGTTGTATATCCGGAAATATTGATAATTGATTGTGAAGCAAAGCTACCGAATGATTCCGCATTGGTTATTCCTGCCCATTGTTGCAAAGTGTACCCAGCACCGATGCTGGTGACAAACCATTGCGGGCTCGAGCGGTCTGCATTGGTTTCAGAACGACTTGGGTCAATGCTATTGTATTCTTCCCAATTTGACATACCATCGTCGTCGGAATCCTCCCATCTATCCTCGGAATTCAATGGATCTAAGGTCCAACCCGAATCCAATAAGTGCCAACGAGCAAACCATATTTCCCAACCGTCCGGCATACCATCACCATCGCTATCTGCATCGGTAGGGTCGCCGGTAGCATCTCCATCGCCAAATGGATCTTCAGGTATTCCCCAATCGGAAATATTCCTGAATAGATCGGTGCTGAATCCATCTGGGATTTCCTCGCCATCAAGACTCATATTCCCAGAAAATAAATTATCACGAATATTGTATTCTAGCCAATTCACGAATGCTTCATTATCTTCGATAATTCCATTTTGGTTAATATCGAAACCATCGCCATCGGGATTTTCAAAAGCATCGCTGCCATTCAACGGATTAATGCCAATTCTTGATACGGTCCATACACAAGAATTTCTTGCTTCCCAGCCATCCGGTAAGCCATCGCCATCGGAATCTACATTATTCGGGTCGGGTTCTGCCCAAGCCTGTGCAGATTCAGAAGTCACAAGATGACTTTCCAAAATGTCGCCGGCTATTGCCCCTAATCTTATCTGCGACCATTGATATTCACAAAGATTGGACAAACCGTCACCATCTGCATCCCAAAGGGCATCATCGGATCTTGTTGGATCTAGACTCCAATTGTTCGAGCCTGTAAAAGTTGAACCTATCCAACGACGATGTTTGATTTCCCAGCCATCAGGCATCCCATCACCATCAGAGTCAGAATTGGTTGGGTCGGTTCCTTGATCTATACCTAAGGAGGACAAATAAGTCGAATTCGCGGCTTGTCCTGCTTCATCATCACAAATGTGTTCGTGATCATATGAATTGGTATAATGGCACCATAAAGGAGTAGATTCATGGAATAAACCGAAATATTCTTCGCCATCGCTAACCCCGTCCATATCTGTATCTACCATCCGAGGATCTGTCGCATTATACCCACTTGGAGTGCGCGCAGTATACCTGAATTCATCGAGATTACGCCATAAACGTTCTTTGATCGGGTCATCATTGAGATTTATACCATCGCCGTCTGCATCGAGTAAAGCATCCCACGGGTCGGTTGGATCCAAACCGTATTGAACTTCCCAACCATCGATCATCCCGTCGGAATCAGAATCATTTACCATCGGATCCATCAATTGTAAATTTGAATATTTACCTGGACCGATTCCGACGAAAACGGTGTTTATACCATTCACATTATGAACTGCACTAGAGGCAATTGCCCCCGGTATCCACTCTTGAGTACTAGCCCCATATACTGCAGCATGACCGCCAGCAATTGCCCAAAGACCCCACTTGCTTCCAATCAGTAATGATTCTTCGGAAGCTGTTATCGATTGAATATTATTAGCATCTGCAATAGTCTTACCGTCTAGCCCGGGATGTTCGAGCAAGCCACTATGATCCATATTTCCAGCCACCAAATCAATTCGGTGTAATCCGGAAGGAGTACCGACCCAAACCACTTGATCTGCACCTCCGTTCGGGCCTTGTGCAACCAGAGCATTGATGAAAGCCGGATTGCCGGTTCCTTGAGAACCGAGAGTTCTCAATTCATCATAATTATTAGCGACCGGAGTTGGCTCAGGCGAATTATAAAACACCCATGACGGTGTTGTGGCATCTCGAGCAGAAGCGGTTTCAACTCGCAATAAACCAACATCGGTTCCGACATAAAGTGTAAGCGGACCACCGCTCACATCAACGTGCTCAATCTGTGTGGCAGTTGCGTTTCCTTCTAACATCACATTTGAAATTCCGGTACCAATCTCCCAAATAGAACCGAGATTACCTTCGGAATCCAATTCGATAACCTTTCCAAAGCCATAAGCGCCCAAAGCGATAATATGAGTATTATCTCCGTCTCTGAGAAGGATATCACCAGCTTTGAATGTTCCAGCAATATATTCCCAATCACCGATTGGATCGACATCGCCTTCATTGTGTTGAGCGATCCAGACCCCTCCTTCGGTAAGCATTATTACGGTGCTCTCGAGGAGAATTAAGTCATTGAGGTCATGACCTTGTGGCAGAGGATAATCAGTGGACTTATCCTGTTCGAAATCAATGACTGTGACGCCGAGTTTCGTCCCGAGCCACATCAATCCATCGCTTGAGATAATCTCTCGAATATCGTGATTTAAGATTGAGATATTCTCAGAAGCAGATTCTGCTGTCAGTACATATTCAGCATATGTGCCAGAATTAGCTGCAAGCTCAACTGAACGCATCCCGGATTTTACCGTATTTCCATCGTCGAGGTGAACTAAATATTCTTCCAAAGTTGAGAGTTCTTCACCGATAGCAAGTGCTGTATTAGTCCTTGCAGCATCCTTTGATTGGAAACCATCGCGATTGACATCCCATCCGTCTGAATCCAAATCGCTCAACGCATTTGAGCGATTTAATGGGTCTAGACCGAAGTGGATTTCCCAACCATCAGATATTCCATCACCACTAGATGGATAAATCCGTCGATGTTTAAAACCGTCCCAATTGAAGCGGTCGCTGTCCTCTTCGAGAGGATCGGTCCCAAGCCAAATCTCTTCATCGATGACAGATTCAGTACCATTGAGGGCACAGGAGTTCAAAATATTAAGTAATTTAGTCAGAGTAGGATCTAGCGTAATAAACGGCCAATCACCAATAGGAGAACCTTCTGGATCTGGATGGTTACATCTTAACCCATCCAATTCAGTCGTCCAATTACTCGGTGCACCGTATGAATATTCTTCGGTAGAGGTTAGCATTTCACCCTGAGATAAAAATCCATTTCTATCAACATCGAACCCGTCTTCATCAGGGTCTAATTCAGCATCGGAAGCATTGAGTGGATTGAAGGTAGCGCATTGGAATCTCATGGCTGTCTCATCGAAGAATCCCAACCGCTCACACATTGCAGCCTCAAAACCATCTGGCATACCATCGCCGTCGGTATCTGCAACTCGGGGATCCAGATAGGCACGGTCTCCTGTGAGAGGATCGATTACACCGGTGAGACCTCTGGTGAATCCGGTATCGGTACAATTAGCGGGATAAGGCCAACAGTATTCCTCCGTAGCGTTTAAGCCATCGTGGTCCAAATCGTAATTAGCGTCCGAAGCATCGTCTCGGTCAAGTCCTTTTATTAGAACAGCCCTTCCGTCACTAGCGGTCCAATTCACCCACTCAGAAAATAGATTTTCATGAACATCAGGGATGTCATCCCCATCGGTATCGGTAGTTGGTGGACGCTCCTGATTTGTCGAATTTGGATTGGTGGTACCGACATTAGATATCGCTGGAATTTGCGACATCATGAATAAACCAGAGACCACGAGCAGAGTTACCAATAGTGTAGATTGAGACCGACGCATCGTAATCACCTTGGGCGCGTACGCACCCACCGTCTATCAACCGGCGAATCCGACTTATGAGTATGATGGAGTGATGTTCAGACGCTTTTCCATTTGGACAAATGTATTTCGACCACAAATCCCCTTATCTTATCACTGAAGGACAGATGAGTTCAAGGGCTCAGCGCGCTGACCTCGCCGAGTTAGCAATGTCATTATCTATAACTCATCTCGGGTCTGGGAGTCGCGGAAACGCGACGCTGATCGAATGTGGTGAGCATCGGATATTGATCGACCAAGGATTTAGCGGTAAAGAATTGGAAAAAAGACTTGGATTGATGAATATTAAGCCCGGGGAAATCGAAGCGATTCTCCTCACCCACCACCACGGCGACCACGGAGGGGGCGCCGGAATCGCTCAGCGCAAATGGGGCATTCAGATCTGGTGTAATGACCGCACGGCGAGTGCGTTAAATCTCGATTTGCAAAATGTCAGATTATTTGAAAATTTGGAGGTGCTTGAATTCGCAGATGATCTAGCGATTTTACCGGTCCCCGTTCCGCATGGTGGGGCCGATAATGTTGCGTTTATTATCAGCCATAATAACGAGAGAGCAGCCCTGGTGACAGACCTCGGTTCTTGGACCGATGAATTGGTCAACCATATGTATGGCTGCGAGCATATATCCATAGAAGCAAATTACGACCATTCACGCCTGTGGGGCGGCCCTTATCCGAGAGGATTAAAAGAGAGAATCTCGGGCCGAGGAGGCCACCTTTCAAATCAACAAACCGGTGAATTTTTAGCTTCTGTAGTCAGCAAAAAAACTAGGTCGATTGTCCTGACTCACCTATCGGAAAGAAACAACCTGCCCCATTTAGCAGAATCGACCGTATTGTACTACCTCGATCAAATTTTTGAAGGTGACATCAGAATCTCGCTACAAGATGGGCCCGAATTCACTCATACCATCGGTAGTAATTTTGAATTTGAAGATCAAAACCGCACCAAAATTACTCTATCCAGATGAGCCCTGTAAGGGCTCTACATGGTGAACACATAATAACGAGGGAGAATGTCCTCCCTTTTGATGGAGGCCGGAACACACTCACGTCAAGACCATGCTGTTAGCGAAGTCTTAGGCGTAGTCATGCTTTTGGCGATGGTAGTTTCGATGATGGGCGGCGCATTCATGTTTCTGACTCCATTCGTTACAGAATTTCAAGATAATAGTAGTTGGTCGAACGCAAACGGGATGGCGGAGAGACTCGATGGAAGGCTTGAATTAATAGGTTCAGCTAGCGAAGGAACCGGAATTAAAACCTCTATACCTGCTGCTACGAGTAGTTTGAGTAATCTAATCAATGTTGAAACCTGGACGTTCTCTGCAGATTTGACCGCCGATGAACGTATTGAGGTCGAATATCTTAACGGCAGTGCATTTTCGATTTTAGCATTCAATGAAAGTGCGGCTTCTGTTTTGATTTGGACACCTACTGGAACCCAACTAAGCAATTTCACACCGACACATAACAAGGTGATAATTGAACATGAACTCAATGTATACAACCTTTACATCGTAACAATTTTTGATGACGATGGCGTTGAACTTCATACTCATGCACAAATCATGATTTCGGGATTAAGAATCACAACCGATTACCAAGGTGGGCAAAATGAGATTGCAGTAATCAATGATGCAAGATATGACCGTACCGACTCGGTGCACTGGGATGTTGTCGAAAAGCCCGATCTAGATATCGATGAGTTGATCGATGGAACCATGAGAGCATCACTCAGATTACGAGATGTTAGAATAAATGGCTCCGCCCCAAACGGCAGAGTTGTGGAATTGGATTTGATGTCAAATGGCCCAATCTCATTGTTTTCTGGTGATGCATGGCATTTAAGATTCACTTTTGATTCGACCCTAGGCGACTCAATAACACCTCAACTCACCGAGGGATGGTTAACCGATTATAATCTAAATCTCGCATCGGGGACAAATTCAGATTATCGTGGAATTAGCCCGTGGCAGCGGGCTAGTGGCGCTGATGGTTTTACCATAGACGGTGGCCAAAACAAAATTGATTTGGAGATCGATATTCATCGGATTGAGGTGAGGGGATGATGAAACAAGGAATTAGCCGAGATGAGGATGCTGTGAGTGCAGCGGTTGCTACAGTCTTGTTATTCGGCGGAGTAATTTCGATTATCAGCCTAATGTTGATTTCGATGACCCCCGTGATTCAAGAATTAGAAGGGGCGATTAAACGCCATGATATGGAAGCCCAAATGACCGTTCTGGCACAAGAAGTGAATATCTTATCTGAGGCAGGCATGCCTGGCGACATGACAAAGGTCGAGATGATTCCACTCGATGGCGACCTCGGTTGGGATCGCACCAGAGGCGGTATGTGGTATTCTGCTTCGTGGCACGAAGATAATTCTTTTAGAATTAGAGATGGCTTAGATGTGGATAGAACTATCGATTTCCGCCACCCTGAAGGTAAGATTGAAGCTCTTTGTTATGATGATTTACGATTGGGACCTGACCGTCCATTCATCTTTTCACCACCTGAACAAGTTGATTCGGTTTTGGTCACACCAAAACATGGGTTGACTACCCCATTAGGTCCGGTCAATATAATTCAAGACGGGAACGATTATTCGGTTAGAATTGGTGAAGTATTGCGATTGGAAGGAGATAAAAATTTCAGTTCAAGCCACGATTTAACCGGGGTGATGACCTCTGGTAACGGAGGAATGATGTTGGCCCAACCGACCCAAGCTGACCCTTCGACTGGCCAAGGCCGACATTGGGCTATACCTCTGCCAAGTGGTGTGACCATTGTCGAAATAGTCTCAACCTCCAATCTCCTCATCGAATGGACTATCGATGAAATAACAAATTCTGAAGTTGCTCTAAAAAGCACTAAATTGCATCTGGCTAATTCATGGACAAAGGAGTTCAATTTGAGTGGAGACAAGTTGGTAGAATTCAGAGTCAATGCTAATTCAAATTTAATCTTAAAAACTTCAACTTCGGGTACGACAATGCTATTGGGTCAAGATTCTTCAAGACTATCAAAAGAATTCTTGGCTCCTAAAATTAGTGGAAACCTGACCTTTACCAACCCGGGAGAAGATGCTGCAATAATTAATTGGAGAAATGGTGGTCTGACATTAGATTCCAATTCAACCTCAACGATTTCTTGGCCTCAAGGAGACATCGACAACTCTGCAATTATTACAGGCAGCGAAAATTTCCTCTTGGAGATGAGTGATGAAGATTCTGGCATGACCTATTTGGTTGCGGCTGATACTGGTCGCTTGAGTGGCCAAACTTTTTTGACGGACCTTTCAAAGTCCAATTCGGTGAGTCTAGTAGGTTCTGAAGCGGAATGGAATTCGTCCACAGATGGGCGTATTTCGATAGTTTCAGGCGATGCTATCAAAGTTTTACAATACCAAGGTGATGATGGGTTATTACGCTTAGAGGATGATGGAGCTCAACGATGTATCTCGATAGATATGACTGCATCGGGATGGATTGAGACCGAATTGCCTTGGGAAAATATGGCGGGTAGGACGCAGGGTGAACTATTCAGAGCTTGGAAAGAAGGTGGCCACCCATCGAGTTTTTCAATTGACTTAATCGGCCAAGTCGGCGACTCTAGCCACGCTACTATCGCTACTGCTTGGGCTTTTCATCTTTCGAGGTTAACCTATGAATTCGAATCCTCAATCAGTGGTTTAGAGATCGCCTGGACCGGGGGAGCTGTCGTCACTAATCATCCTGAAATCAAGGCTGATGTAATCTTAGCACCCAGCGACAAAGGTGGGCCAGGGCCCCGGTTTTCAGTAACAATCCCTGCGATGCACCCCTCATTTACATCTACTAGTGGCCAAGGAAAAATGGAATTAGAATTACAATTAGTGATGAGGGATAGTTTAGCTTCAGCGAAAGCATTTGATCTACGAAGAGGTTGGCAAGGTCCTTACGGCGATGCTATTGCCGAACACTCTTCAAAAGCCCTCGACCAATCTGAAGATTGGGTCATTTACCCAGGCCGCTTAGACCTATTGAATGACTATGTCGGCTGGGTACCTATTCCCACCCATGGACCTTCTGAAACAATTTGGCATACCGGTGGCGATCCAATTCAGTTCAGTTTACAGATCAGTAGTATAGACATTGACATTTCGGAGGCCAATTCATGAGATCACAGATCAAACGAGATGAATCCGCAGCATCGACCGAGTTAGGCTATATTTTCACATTTATGCTCGGAGTATTATTGCTATCGATGTTTAGTGTTTGGTCGTTCGGAATCGAGACCGCGACCAGAGAGCGCTGGAATCAAAATGCTATCGAAACCAACCTCGCAGATATTACTTCAGCGGTTGAGCGAGCGGATCAAGCTAGTCACGCAGGTGATTCAATTCAATATGCGGAAGTGGTAAAATGGAGATTCACCGAAGCGGATGAAACTTTATTCAGATTAACCCTTAGCGACGAGGGATTAGTTTTAGTTCATGACGAATATGAGTTGAATCGCGAGGTCAGCATTTCTGCAACTGGTGCAGGAAACTATTCCGGTTCGATATCGCTATCAGGACTGAGTGAAATTTGGATTATTCACCAAGATGGAAAAACAAGTATCGCGACCAACCGTCCGAGTTTTTAATCAACGGCCCATAACTGCGGTATGGACCATCATTTGGACCTCACGCATTCGAGTTTGAGCCCCGAGTTCACGGAAGACGGATAGAGCACGTTGTAAATATTCCATTCTTCTTTGCCTGTCTGGTGCAACGCCACCTAAACGGGATAATAATTCACCGATTTGCATCCTCAAATCATTCGCTTCAGAAATAACCAATGCTTCGCGATATTTTTCAAGCGCATCTTCAACTCTTCCACTATCTTGTAGAACCTCACCTAATAGAATGGAGACTTCTACCAATGCAAGAGGATCTCCAGCCTCACTCATCGTTTTTAGAGAATCTGTATAATGGTGAAGTGCGAGTTCTGAATCCCCTGTCTTAGCATAAAATCTACCAAGAACCGCACGGGCACGGGCGTGTAGTATAGCATCTTCTGAATCTGCCGATAATTCATAAGCACCTAGTGCGTGAACTCTGGCTCTTTCATGCTCGCCCAAATCTAATAATGATCTAGCAAGTACGATTTGAGCAGGGATTAAATCCACCGAATCTTCACCAGATAGAATAGATTCAACCTCTGCATATGCTTCTAATGCCTTGATTTTATCACCTTTTCTTCTAAAGATATAGCCCATATTATTGTAAGATCGTGCTGCACCTAGAGCATCGTTGTTCGAAATAAACATCTCCAATGCCTTTCGATGCATAGAAAGTGAGGAATCTGTATCTCCACGCTTCAAAGAGATATCAGCTAAATTTGCTAAAATATCTGCTACCACATCTTCAATACCGGCCCCCTCGGCGATTGGGCGAGCTAGATTGAATGCTGCTTCAGCCTCATCGAATCGGCCGAGTAATGCCAGCACTTCTCCCCTGAGACAATCAATTCTGCATGCATTATTGTCACTACAGGTCTCGATTTTAACTTTTTCCAAAAGGTCGAGCAATTCAATATGCCCTTTCCTTATCAGACCTCGACCTTGTGAAACGATGATAGAAGCCGCATCTTCGTGACGTGAAGATGTGATTAAATGGTAGATCAATTCTAGTGCAACATGACTCTCGCCTCCTTGTTTTTCATACCAAATAACCGCTTTATTATGTAAGTCTTCACGCACTTGGTGGTCCAAACTTTGTAATAGAAATTCTCTGATCAAATCGTGAACGTCATATGTTTCTGAATCACCATGCCTTGCAAGGCCACCTTCGACTAATGAATCCAATTCATCGACATCCAATCCTTGGTCGGTCAATGCTTCTAAAGGAACCGGCTCTCTAAAAACCGATAAGGCCCCAAGTAATCGTTTTTCTTCAGCAGATAATTTTGAGAAGATCTCAATATTCACATAATTCTCCAAGGACTCGTGGAATGCACCTGCCGAAGCACCTCGGTTTATCAATTCTAAAACCAATGGATGACCACGGCTCATAGAGTGAATGTAAATTAATTTCTCATCATCTAAATCGGAAATTGTAGAAAGTAGATTTCGAGTCGATTCTTGATCTAATCCTTCCAATGGCAAAACCAATGAAACAATTCTTCCATCTGCGTCTTTGAGCGGTACAACCTCTTTGAATGAACGAGAGAAAATCACCAAACCAACCTCCCCCTCGCTTTCGACCAATCCTCTCGAAAGCGCTTGAAAGGTTTGATGCAGAGATTTATCTGCGACTTTGTGATAATCGTCGACAACGATGAGAGCAGGGGTATTTTCCAATGCGGCGATGATTAAACGAGCAGAATCTGCAGCTTGAGGAACCGGGGTTGCAGCGATATAATCTGCAAAGGTAGAATCACCTAAATTGGATAAC
>Ga0302127_10001335_pt1 | contig 14596 bp, 12 predicted proteins | sample CB4_SCM_MG_FD_204452 | JGI IMG/M metagenome (GOLD analysis project Ga0302127, IMG submission 204452) | Marine microbial communities from Western Arctic Ocean, Canada - CB4_SCM | ecosystem: Environmental > Aquatic > Marine > Oceanic | place: Canada: Western Arctic Ocean | collected 2017-09-24
GATACAGGTTTGACAATTCTTTACATCATTGTTGATGACACTCCACCAATCCCAATAGAGGTGGTAGGTCCAAGGATTGGAAGTGAGATTCAAGTCTCTACCCTCTCATCTTTAGTGGTGGAAATCCAGGTAAAAGAGTTTGAACAACTTGATATTGATACAGTTCGATTAAACTGGATAGTCACACATGGCTCAAATCCTTACGGTGATGAAATCACCAGCGGCCAAAGCACAGTATTCTTACCAGCACACAACCCCGCAGGGGAGGCTATTCCGGTGAGAGCAACACTTGAGTTACAATCTGCGATACCAGCAGTAATGCTTTCTGAAGAACTCACTTTACACGCGTGGATTACTGGTAAAGACATGGTTGGGAATGAGATGGTGTCTGATGTTCAATTTAATTCTGCAGGAAGTCCGTTTGCGTCTTGGATTATACAGCGACTGCAAGCCGATTTATTGGTTGAAGATTCTGACTTAAGTTACTCAAGAAGCGGTGAAATTGAGTTGGGTGACACAGTCATGGTCACTGTATTGGTTCATAATTTAGGTGAGGTATATGGGGTCGCAGAACTAACTCTTGAGGAGGTTGATTCCGAAGGTGTGAGCAGGGTGATCACACCAGTATACGCAACTGTTGGAGTGGATCCAGGTGGCTCTAGCGAAGCACAAATTGACTGGGTTCCTGAGAGAGAAGGTCATTATTTCATAGTGGTGAAAATGGGAGGTGATGAGGTTGCAACTGGAGTCGTTGTTACAGTGATCCAACCAGCTGATACAGGGATACTTGCAGATTTGAACGAGAAAGGATTTTCCATCGAATGGATAGTAATTCTTGGTGGTTTGCTGATTTTATTAGGTTCTGTTGTTGTAATAGGAATGCGGGCTGGAGGCGCACCCAAGCAAGATTGGTTTGACGAGGAAGGTGATGTGACTGCTGTAGTTGAGGCTGAATATACTCAAAATCAGGAATGGACACCAGAGCAGATTGCACAGTGGCAACAATCTCAGGCTCAAGGGATGCAAACTCAGCAGCAATGGACTCCTGAACAGATTGCTTGGTGGCAGCAGCAACAGATGCAACAAGCCGGTCAAACTCAGCAAGGTTGGGAAGGATACCAACAAGCACAGCAGGACTCTTATTTGCAAAAATAATTGTGTATTTCCCTGCATTTGAAGAAGAAAAAACCTTACCTTGAAGGTGGATAAAGTGCAAATTTGGAGCCAACGGAGAGATTTGAACTCCCGACCACCTGATTACAAATCAGGAGCACTACCAGCTATGCAACGTTGGCGCTAAGCAACCCGACACGCCCATTGGTTTTGAATATCACAGTCGGGGCATCGCCCTAATAGTCAAGAATGGCCGGCCTACACGAGATATTGAAATGGGCGCAATAGTGCTGGATGGGAAGGCGTGTGGCGCCGAAGTTGAAGCCGAAGTAAAAGCCAAAGTTTCAGCATTGAATGAGCGTGGAATCACACCTCATTTAGCGGTAGTAATTGTTGGTGACGACCCAGCAAGTCATGTCTATGTTGGTGCTAAAGAACGCGCCTGCGCGCGAGTCGGAGTCAAAAGTACCCGTATTGATTTACCTGCTGATAGCGATTTTTCAAAGGTGGTAGAAGTTGTTGAAAAACTCAATTCCGATGCCTCAGTGCATGGGATTTTGGTTCAGTCTCCACTTCCTGAAGGGATGGATGAGTTGGCGATTACCGACATGATAAATCCTGCCAAAGATGTTGATGGGTTTCATCCTGTGAACCTCGGTAGGTTGGTGCAAGGCCGCACTGATGGGCTAGTTCCGTGCACACCAGCAGGGGTGGTTCGTCTCCTTGAGTGGGGCGGAGTAGATATTTCGGGGAAAAGTGCCGTAGTGATAGGACGTTCACGAATCGTTGGGGCTCCAGTCTCACTTTTGTTGGGTCGTAAGGGTGTTGATGCCACAGTAACGATTTCACATTCACGTACGAGTGATATTGCAGATGTATGCCGTGGTGCAGATATTGTGATTGCAGCAGTTGGCCGTGCTGAAATGGTGCAGGCAGATTGGGTCAAGCCAGGAGCGGCTGTGGTTGATGTTGGAGTAAATCGAGTTGATGATGATAGCCGCGATAGTGGCTATCGTTTGGCCGGCGATGTCCATCCTGATGTTGCAGATGTAGCAGGCCATCTCTCACCAGTTCCAGGTGGAGTTGGACCGATGACGATAGCGATGCTGATGAGTAACACTGTCAGGGCTGCAACTCTGCAACTCTGAAGAAATTGGTAAACCTCCGAGCAAAGGTGAATAATGCCCAAAGGATTCTGATTAGATAAGCACAAATATTACTCCACATTGTCAATTAACAATGTCAGTGCGGATACTACTTCCTCTGCTCTTCATACTGCTACTAGCCCCCATGGCTTCATCCCAAAGTATCGGGGAGGCTCTACAAGAATGCCCTGGTACCATGACCGGTAATACAGAGCCAAGTCAAATCCATCTACAATTAACCGATACACCCTCGGAAGTGGTGGTAATGTGGGCCACCGCACGCAGAGGAAATGCCGTGGTTGAATGGGACGGGCAAAGTGCTGATGGTGATTCATATTGTTATAATCACGACATGGCTTTTCACATGGCAACCATGACTGACTTAACTCCCGGGGAAGAGGTTACTTACCGGGTTGGTGATGGGAATGATTGGTCACAGGAATACAAATTCACCCCTATTGATGTAGATGCGAACCGGTTTGAATGGATTGCGATCGCTGATTACGGTGATTCGTCAGAGGCTCTTGATGTGAGTGAGGCGATTATAGCCGACACTAGCGCACAAATGGTGACGATTTCAGGGGATATATCCTATGCTGATGGGGAACAATCAGCTTGGGATGATTGGTTTGTTGACCAAGAGGCAAGTATGACTCGTATTCCTTGGGTTACAGCGGTTGGGAATCATGAAAATGAGCCGGGTTATGAATTCACGCCTTATGCTCATCGGTTTGATGCAGACGAGGTGAAGGAATCGGAGCCATTTTGGTATAGCAGAGACTTTCCAGGTGTACATATGGTATTCATGTCAACCGAGCATGATTATGATTTAGGCAGTGTTCAATATGCTGCTTTGGAGGCTGATTTGTCTGCGGCTAATGCAAACCGAGAACAACGCCCATTCATTGTGGTAATCGCTCACAAGCCCATGTATTCAAGCAATGATTACCATGGTTCGGAAATTGCTTTGCGTGAAGCGGTAGAAGAGTTATATCAAAATCATGGTGTAGATTTGGTAATTGCTGGCCATGATCATTTCTATGAGCGGACTTGGCCAGTTTTCCAAGAGGAACCTCAAAGCTTTGGGGGTGAGGGTGGTACACTCTTCGGTCAGGGTCTAGGTCCGATTCATATCGTGGCAGGTAATGCAGGGCGAACCCCGTATACGGGGATGGATGAACCTCAACCTGCTTGGTCTGCTTATCGCGAAGTAGATACTTTTGGTTACATGAAAATAATCTACGATGAAGGAACTCGGAGCCTTTCCTTCACATTTCATCGCACAGATGGAACAATCGGTGACCAATTCACAATACAGGAAGGTGTATTGAATGAAAAAGGGGATGAGAAATCCCTATTTATTCCCGGATTTGGTACACTTTTACCTTTAATTTGCTTAATCTATGCTGCATTTTTTCGCTATGATGCTGATTATCTAGAATAAGTCCCGAGCATAGGGTGGGCTGTGTTCGGAGATTTGGATTAGAAGATACCCATATCCATCAGCGCATCTTCGCTAGCATGGATTTTCGGCTCCCAGCGTGGGGTCCAAACTAGATTGATATGAACCGTTTCTAGGCCTTCTGTGGATAATGCTGCTCGATGGACTGAAGCCATTATTTCAGGCGCCATAGGACATCCGGGGGAAGTCAATGTAAGATCAATTTCAGCATGAATGCTGTCATCTTTCTCCTCAATACGAACATCATATACTAGTCCTAATTCAACAAGACTAATTTCCATTTCTGGGTCTTCAACAGGGTGTATTGCTGCTAAAACCGATTCTTTAGTTACCGACATTTCAATCACTTAATCATCCTACGCGCTTCTTTACGCACTTTGGTGAACATATTTAGAAATCCATTGGCTCTGTTTGGTGTGAGGGTTTCTGAGAATCCGAGTTCTCTAGCAAAAGTTGCTGGGAAATCAGCCACTTCTTCAGCCGTCAGCCCATTGATTGCTCGCTGGGTAATAGCCATCAAGCCTTGGACAATTTGTGCATCTGCACCACCAATCATTCTGAAACCAGTTTCTTCGTCCATTGAACACGCCACATGCGCTTCGGATTGGCAACCGTTAACTTTGTTATCCTCGTTCCACTCTTTTGGTGGTAGTAATTCGCATTCCGTTGCCCAGTCATAGAGAACTTCGTATCTCTCCATCGGGTCATCTATTTCTGAGAATTCATCAATGATTTCTTGTAGTGATGGTGGCCAATTACCTGGACCAAATCCTAGTGTTTCACCATTCTCTACTACTTTTGGAGTAGTACGTGCCGGTACTTCATCAATGATCTTCTCAACACGTGAGCCCACGTCCTCAGCCAATTCATTGACAATCGGGTCATCTAATATCGCTAACATCTCTCGTGGCTCCATGGCTGAAACAATGACATCATCACCTTCAACATGAATCGCTACATTGCAAGGCAATAATACCCCAAGGTCTGGCCTTGCTTCTAAACCGCGTGCTGCATGCTCAGGCATGCAAGCGCCAAGAATCAGATATGGGCGATAAACTTCTCCAAGAGATTGCATGATATTTCCTGCCACATCAATTTCACTGATAATCCCAAATCCAGCCTCTGAAATCATTTCGCGGATGATTTCAACGGTGTCCTCAAAACCGGAATTGCTCTTTGCATGTCTCTCAAACTGCATATTCTCACCTAGTTAATCTCCCTACGACCTTTTCAAGGTGTGTAATGAACGCGTCTGCTTCTTCAAGAGTATTGTAAAGGTAGAATGATGCGCGGTTGGTGGCTGTAATGCCAAGTCTTCGCATCAGAGGTTGAGCACAGTGGTGCCCAGTACGTACGGCAAAACCTCCTAGGTCAAGGAAGTGTGCTAAGTCCTCTGCGTGGATGGTTTCGTGAAGGAAAGATACCACTCCTGAACATGTTGGGTCTGTGTGATCGCCGTAAACCTTGATACCTGAAATTTTTGAGATTTCAGTTGCAGTGTGGACCGCTAAATCGTGAATGTGTTGGTGGACTTCGTCCATATCAAATTGTGCAAGATAGTTGATTGCTGCACCCCAGCCAATTGCTTCTGCGATTTTTGGGGTGCCTGCCTCAAACCGGTACGGGCCGGTTTGGAAGGTGGAATGGTCAAGGAATACTTCCTTTATCATATCACCACCAGCCATGAAAGGTTGCATCTCATCAAGCATTTCTGGCCTGACAATTAATCCGCCAATTCCTGTTGGGCCGCACATTTTGTGGCCGCTAATGGCAACGAAGTCGGCGTTCAGTTCAGTTAGGTTTAGCCGCTCATGCGGGGAGGCCTGGGCACAGTCAATGAGTACTCTTGCGCCTTTACCGTGGTTGCCGCGGCTATGGGCCATTTCGATTATCTCTTCAACAGGATTTCTAGTACCAAGCACATTGCTGGTGTGAACACAACCGACAAAGCGGGCTTCATCAATTGAAGCCTCAAACTCATCCATGTTGAGGCGATATGTATCTGGGTCAACTGAGATAAAGCGGATTTCAATTCCTCGTTCTTTAGCAATTAGTTGCCATGGGACAATATCAGAGTGGTGCTCCATTTCAGTAACAAGGACAACATCACCTTTCTCGAGATTAGCGCGTCCCCAGCTGTGAACTACCAAATTTATTGCTTCAGTTGTTCCACTCGTGTAAATCACTTGGTCGCGGTCAACATGAAACCAGTCAGCAATGTCTTGACGTGCATTCTCGTAAGCAGCAGTTGCCTCTCCAGCAAGCGTGTGAACCGCTCGGTGGACGTTACTGTTGATATTTTCATAGTAGTGAGTCATCGCTTGAATGACTGCTTTTGGTTTTTGAGTAGTGGCTGCATTATCTAGGTAAACCAATTGACGGCCTGAAGGAAGAATCCGTGATAAAATCGGGAAGTCAGCGCGAATTGAAGGTAAATCCAGTGCCAATTTGCTCCCTCCCTGAGTTGTGCCATCTGCCGCCACATTATCAATCCATGTTTTTGTAAATCACACCTATGGTGTGGATTCACGATAAAGACGAAAGCCCATCTGAAATTAGATGGTCAAGCCATGTGTGGGTTTGTTTTGAGCCCATCTCATTGAGAGTAGAATTCAGGAATGCACTGATTAGAAGCCCACGTGCACCTGTATCCGAGAATCCTCGGGTCTTCAAGTAGAACAATTGCTCTTCATCGACCGGCCCACTTGCAGTACCATGGCCGCATCCAACCACTTCGTTTTCCAATACTTCTAGTTCAGGAATTGAGTCAGCCTCAGCATCTTTTGAAAGTAGTAGATTATTGAATACTTGAGCAGAATCCGAACCCTTCGCTCCGTGAACAATTCTCAGCATTCCCGTACCAACGGTTCTGCTTTTTCCGCCACAGGATGAGTGCCATTTCAAACGGCTGAAAGTTTCGGGTTTTTGATGCATGATTTCGATGTGATGGTCGTTATGCTGGTTTCCTGAAGAAAGAATAGACCCATTCACTTGAAGATTAGCACCTTTACCGTCTAGAATATACCTCAAATCACCTTTGGTTTGAACTCCGCCAGAACCAACAGTTCCGAGTTTTACTTGAGCATCTCGGAGTAAGGTAAACTGCTCAATTCGGAGAAGTTTACTAGCTCCAAGGCGGTTTACTACTACATCGTTGAATATTGCAGAATCATTGATTGTTCCTCGTCTAAGAAGTCCGAACCAGTCGGCGCCGCTTTCAATTAATGTCAGTAATTCACTCTGAGAATTTGCACCTACTGAAACATCAATCTGGATGCCACTTACACTACCTGTACTCTCAAGTGTGAGTAAGATGGGTTGCTCAATGATCACCCCTGCATCAATTGTAATTTTTATTGCACTCTCTGAGGAGAGAGCGCGGATGAAAGCCCCTCCAACATCAGATTCTACATTTCTCATAATACCCCCATCAATTGCAGAAATAGAAACTCCCTTGGGTAGGTCACTTCCATCTAACAAGGTAAGAGAAACTACTGCTGGTGAAACTTCACTAGGAATTTCATCTGGTTTCCCAGTAGGATGGATTCGATGCCAGGGGGTGTATCGCCACAAATGTTGGGCACGGTCAGGTGCAGGTAACGCAAGGTATTCTGCTTCAGTAGACATCAAATCACCACAATACAGTTACTATAGAAATGGGGATTGATTTCAGCCGATGCTCCCTTCCATCTCCAGTGCCATCAGATTGTTCAACTCGACCGCGTATTCCATCGGCAGTTCTCTCACGAAGGGCTCGAAGAAGCCGTTGACGATGAGAGCCAATGACTCATCCTCTGAGTGGCCCCGGCTCATCAGATAGAAGAGCTGGTCGTCGCTCACCTTGCTTACCGAAGCCTCGTGCTCGCAGCGGCAGGATGAGTTTTTGATTTCCATCGTGGGATATGTGTCAGAGCGGCTATTTTCATCGAGAATGAGTGCGTCACAGACGACATTCACCTTGCAGTTGTCCGCCTTCTTGCTCACCGTCACCATGCCTCGGTAGCTTCCACGGCCACCGTCCTTGGAGATGCTCTTGGAGAGGATCTTGCTGGTTGTGTTGCTAGCGAGGTGGTGCACCTTCGCCCCGGCGTCCTGATGCATTCCTTCACCGGAGTAGGCTACTGAAATGACTTCGCCGTGGGCACCTTCGCCCTTCAGAATGATGGCAGGATACTTCATCGTGAGTTTCGAACCGACATTGGCATCAACCCATTCGATGGTTGAATTCTCATGTGCGACACCCCGCTTGGTGACCAAGTTGTAGACGTTGTTCGACCAGTTCTGAATGGTGGTGTAGCGGATGCGTGCGCCGGGCATTGCAATCAATTCCACAACGGCGCTGTGCAACGAATCTGTTGAGTAGGTAGGCGCCGAGCAGCCCTCGATGTATGACACGGAAGAGCCCTCTTCCGCAACTATCAGGGTGCGCTCAAACTGCCCCATGTTCTCCGAGTTGATTCGGAAGTAGGCTTGGACTGGCAACTCGACGTGAATTCCCTTTGGAACATAGAGGAAGGAGCCGCCGGACCAGACCGCGGTGTTGAGGGCGCTGAACTTGTTGTCTTGGTAGGGAATGACGCTGCAGAAGTACTTCTTGACGATTTCCGGATACTCTCTCAGGCCTGCGTCCATGTCGAGGAAAATGACCCCCTGAGACTCCAAGTCTTCCCGGATGCTGTGGTATATTGTTTCACTTTCGTACTGAGCTGTTACGCCACCGAGCCACTTTTTCTCTGCATCGGGGATTCCGAGCCTGTCAAAGGTGTTCTTGATGTCTTCTGGAACTTCTTCCCAATCTCCTTTGGTCCCATCACCCGACCGCAGGAAGTAGCAGATTTTGTCGAAGTCGATTGAGTTGAGTAACTCTGTAGAGCCCCAAGTCGGCATCGGTCGCGTCATGAAGTGGTGGTACGCCTTCACTCGGATGTCGGTCATCCACTCCGGCTCGCCCTTGAGTTCCGAGATGTCGCGGACGACTTGTTCTGTCAAGCCGGCGTCGAATCTGACGCTCGCTTGTTCCGGGTCGTGCCAGCCGGCCTTGTAGTCGCCAACCGCTTCTCGTGCATCGCTGCTCACGCTGAAGCCCCCTGTTCTAGCCATTCGTAACCTTTGTCCTCTAATTTTAGTGCTAATTCTGGGCCACCCGAGGAGACTATTTTCCCATCAGCTATGACATGAACATAGGTTGGATTGACGTGCTCTAGTATTCTTTGGTAGTGAGTAATAATTAGACAGGCCGCATTACCGACTGAAGCATTTATTCCTGTTGCAACTGTGCGCAATGCATCAATGTCAAGTCCGGAATCGGTTTCATCAAGAATGGCTAACTGAGGCTTTAGAAGCATCAATTGTAGAATCTCAAGTCGCTTCTTTTCGCCGCCGCTAAATCCATCGTTTACATAGCGGCCAAGAAATTTCCTATCCACGCTTAATAGTTCCATACAGTCCTTCAATTCCTTACGGAAATCTCGAGCCTTAGGTGCATTTTCACCTCGGATAGCCGCTACAGACTTACGCAAAAAATTTCCAACTTGAAGGCCTGGAACTGATTGCGGGTATTGGAATGACAAGAAGACGCCAAGTCGGGCCCTCTCCCATGGTTTTAGAGCGAGGAGATCTTTTCCGTCAAGAGTTACAGTTCCATCTGTGACCTCGTATTCAGGGTGGCCCATCAAGACTTTTGCTAGGGTTGATTTGCCACTGCCATTTCTCCCCATTAGGGCGTGTATTTCACCCTTTTTCATGGTTAAGTTGATGCCTTTTAGAATTGGTTCATCACCAATGGATACGTGTAGATTATGAATCTCCACCACGCCTTTATCACTCATCTCAATTCCTCCACAATTATCGTGGTTTGGTCGGCCTTTATGAAGGCGTGTTCATTTCTTTCATGCGACATCTGGGTTTCTTTCCACATTAACAATCAATCTTAACATGTTTGCAGCGTAAATCTGAACGCGAGCAATGAGTCAAAGAGGTGGGCCGGCTACGGCTGAACAATGGCTGACGACGACCTAACTGATTCCTATGCGGCAGAAGTCGCAGCGAGCATGTCAGCAGAGGCCGAATCTCGCTTAGCAGAAGTCGTAAATCCGGATGAGGAAGCGCGCTTCGCCTCTCTCTCCCTAGTAGAGTTAGTTTTAGCAGGAGGTGGCCCTGATTTGGTTGGTGCTATTATGGTTAGACTTGGTGAGGTAAGAGCGGCGCTTGTTGGTCATGGTGGTGCTGTAGTGGTTGACTACGGCAAGGTAATCACTCAACAAAATGGTTCTCAATCTCTCGAATTACAATTGAACCTTGATGGGGCTTGTGTGGCCTGTGGAGCGGCACCTGGTACTTTGCAAGGTATCCAGAATGATTTACTGATGGATAAAGAGGTCTCTGCGGTTACTTTTAGTGCAATAATGCTAGATTATTTTGATGAATTAACTGCAGAATTCCTGCAATTACATGCTAATGTGACATTTGTATGAGGTGATGATATCCCATCAGAAGCTAGTTCTTGGCACGCTGATTTAGAATCTGCATTAGGTGATTCAGACATAGGGCTTCCAGATGAATATGAATTACTGTGGAGTCCTCTTCGGCCGTTTGATGATTGGATAATCCATATCTCAACAAGTGGACACAATGCAGCGGTGGTGGTTACTGCGCATCAAATGTCAATGAGTGAACATCTTATTTCACTAGTAAATGAAAATGCATCGGGGAGATTAATAAAAATTATTGCCACACCAAGGGAGCGAGAATTTGATGATGAATTGCATTCTCTTATCAAAGAATCAGAAATCCATCTTCTTCTGTATTGAATTGCCCTCTCTACGGGGGTTTGATATTGAGGTGCCACCGTTGCAAACATGATGGCAGTAGATGAGGCAGCACAATCGGAGATTGCTGACGCCTCAGCAGATACATCAGTAGATGGCATAAATCGGACAGTTACTGTTGAAGTTGTGCACAAGCAGGAAGGCTTTGGAACAGCGGCTTGGACAGTTATCGGAATGTTCCTAGTAGTTGCCGCAGTTGGCTCTTGGTTCATGCTTTCAGGAGATAGTGAAAATGGTGACGGTGGCGGCTTATTCGGCGGTGGTAATTGTGGCGATGGTATTGACAATGACAATGACGGACGGACGGACCGAGAGGATGGCGATTGTTATGACCAAGTAAATCCTGAGTTCTCGGGTTACAAGTCTGGCCATATTGAAGATGGTAGGAACGACCCACCTAGTGGCGAATCTTGATGACTTCAGGCACCTTTGGCTGAGCCGGTGGCAACAAAAGGCAGAGGCTACCCCGAGTTTCTTGAGGTGAGGCCATGAGCAGTGACCGTGTTCGCATTGCGTCTCCTTGCAAAGACGGCGACCACGGTAAATTCGAAGTCAAGTCAAGTGATGGCTGGGCTCGCCTAGGTTTGTTCCATACAAACACTCACAAATTGTCTACGCCAACTCTTTTGCCTGTCGTAAATCCAAACATCCAGTCTATTTCCCCTAGCGAAATGTGGGATATCGGCTTTGAAGCATTGATTACTAATTCATACATCATTTGGAAGGGCGATGAACTCAAAGAAAAGGCCCTAAAACAGGGTGTGCACAAACTTCTCAATTATCAAGGGGTTGTAATGACAGACTCAGGAGTTTTCCAGCAATATGTGTATGGCGATGTTGAAATCGGCGAAGTAGAAGTTGTTGATTTTCAGCGGGATATTGGGGTTGACATCGCCACAATGATGGATGTCTTTGGTCGTCCTGATATGACTAGAGAGGAACTTGAGGACGCAGTTGCAGTAACCGCAGAAAGAGGTCCTGCGGCATTGGAAGCGGCAGGTGACACATTGTTGAATGGTCCGATTCAAGGGGGGACATTCTCAGATTTACGAGAAAAGTCTGCTTTCATGATGTCAGAGATGGACTTTGCGGTCCATCCGATTGGTGGGGTTGTACCATTGATGGAAAACCAACGTTATCGTGAACTAGTTGAACTCATTGTTGCTAGTAAGTCGCAACTTACTCCTGAAAGGCCGGTACATTTGTTTGGCTGTGGCCATCCAATATTATTCCCCATTTGCATTGCACTTGGAATTGATTTATTCGATTCAGCAGCTTATGCTTTGTTCGCAAAGGATAATCGTCTTCTAACCCCAACTGGTACAATCAAACTTGATGAAATTAAAGAATGGCCCCATCTATCCCCTGCTCTTTTCTCAATAACTCCATCAGAAGTAAGAAATCTACCAAAAGATGAGAAAATTGAATTATTGGCTCGTCATAATTTACATGTCACATCTGCAGAACTTGCACGTTGTCGCGAAGCAATTCGCAATAACACGTTATGGAATTTAGTTGAACAGAGAAGCCACGCTAACCCAGAACTTCGGGAAGCAACCCTCTGGCTTTACGAAAACATGCCTGTTGACCTTGTGTTAAACACCCCTCCTTGTCGGGCTGGAGGAGTTCAATGGACAACCGATATTGACATGCACCCACGAATGGTACACGCTTCACACTGGATTGATTGGGTACCTCCTCCATGTGACCATATTGGTAATTTAATCAATATAGAAGACCGATTCGTGGTTGTTATTCACGGCAGTTCAGGGCCTTGGCGTGAATCTGATGGCAGTATTATTTCCAAGATGGTACGTAATTGGCCTCAAATTGTGCCTTTAGTTTACACTCCTATTGGATTGATTCCTTTCCAACTTGAAGATCTAAATCCGTTTGCACATGTATTAGGGCCTGGGATTCTATGGGATGCCTCATTACCAGAATTTGATAATCAAAACGAAGTTGAAGAGTATTTTTTGCCTATAGCAGAAGAATTACTTGATTGTAATCTTGAAAGAATAGTCCTCCATAACTCTGGTGATGAAGAAGAGGAATTATTTGAGCGACTTACTACTTTGCTAGGTGAGAAAATGCCTACTGGTGAAGGTAAGCGGGCAGACGTCAGGGCTCATCATCAGCGCTACGCTATCTGTGATAAGATCAACCTCTTCACAGGTTTAGGGTACGATGTAACCCATTCTATAGCACCCAACCTAACTTTTGTCATGAGTCGCACTCGGCGGGTCAACAATGTTTTACTCGACGATGTTCATATCTTCAGTCAGAGACTAACTGATGGTGGTTTGAGTTTGACGACAGATGGTGCTAAGTGGATTCATAGTTTGATGGTCGCAGATTCTGAAAATGTTGGGCTCCCTGAAGTGATAATTGATTCAGACGCTGAACCTTTTGTTCGAGATGGCCGTAATGTGATGCATGGTTTCATTCTTGGTCACCAAGGCTTGTTACGAACTGGAATGGCGTGCTTGATTGTCAATCAATCTGGTGAATTAGTTGCCCACGGTATAGCTCAATGTGGTGAACGGGAATTACTTGCTTTTGGCAAAGGAATTGCGGTGAAAACTCGCGGCGGAATCCAACTAAGTTGAATTCAATACAATTGTACCTAATTTATCTTTCATTGCTACAATCGTTGTATGCTGATAGGGGATTGATTCAAGGGCTATCTTCCCCTCACACAGTGAGGGGGCGATACATTGCAGACAATTATCGCAACAGAGAATCTCACCAAGATGTACGGTCCTCACGTCGCATTGGATGGAATGAGTCTGAAAATCAATAGTGGAGCAACGGCACTTCTTGGCCCTAATGGTGCTGGTAAAAGTACGATGATCAAAACACTCCTAGGATTAATCCAACTTACATCAGGGGAGGGGGAGGTATTAGGATACAACATCCGAACAGAAGGGGATAGTATCCGCCAAAGAATTGGTTACATGCCTGAATATGATTGTTTGACCCCTGAGATGAATGCGGTACATCAGGTGAAATATTGTGGTGAATTAACTGGGATGAATACCAATATTGCAATGCAAAGGGCACACGAGGTTCTAGAATACGTTGGATTAAGGGACCAGCGTTATCGTGAGATTTCCAGTTTTTCTACTGGGATGATGCAAGCGACAAAGTTAGCATGCGCAATAATTCATGACCCTGAACTTTTGATTTGTGATGAACCAACCAATGGCTTAGATACGAAGGCTCGTGGTTTTATGCTTGATACATTATTTCAGGTGGTAAAGCAAGGGGACAGGTCAATTTTAATGTGTAGCCATTTAATGGATGATGTTGAAAAAATATGTGACCGCATTGTTATGATTCACAAAGGAAAACTGATTGCCCAAGGGAAAATTGAGGATTTGAAAGCAATTGACCGCGAAATTGAGATTTGGGTTTGGGGTGGCGCTTCGCGAATGGAAGCTGCAATGAAAGATGCAGGATTAAAACCTCGAAGAACTGGTAGAGTGATGCGAGTTGTGCGCCAGGATGAAACCACTTACGACTTGGTTTTAGAATTAGCAGCCAAGGCAAAGGTTCAGATTCGCAGAATGGAGGATTACGAACCTTCTCTTGAAGACCTTTTCCTAGTAATAATGGATCGTCTAGGATATGGTGTGAAATCATCTGCTGACTTATTGCAGTCACAACCTCCAACCACCTCCGTTGCACCTCCCCCATCACAACCAGGAGGGCATTTTTGATGGAAGATGACATACCATCTGTTGATGACCTATTTCCTGATGATGATTTCCCACCATCGAAACCAAGTACAGAATCAATCCCTGAACCCGATGTTGAAGATGATATTGAATCTTTAATGTCGGTTGAACAGGCATTACCCCAACCAGAAATTCTACCCGCTGATGCTGAATTCATGGGTGAAAAGGGAGGTGTAGTTACTGGGAGAGGCCGTATGGAGGCCGCCTTTGGTACGGGTGATGGTGATGAAACAGCAACCGCACAAGTAGCACAAGTATCATCTGAAGTGCAAACAGGAACAATCTTTCACCAAGTCTACCGCCCTTGGC
>Ga0302127_10001337_pt1 | contig 14583 bp, 1 predicted proteins | sample CB4_SCM_MG_FD_204452 | JGI IMG/M metagenome (GOLD analysis project Ga0302127, IMG submission 204452) | Marine microbial communities from Western Arctic Ocean, Canada - CB4_SCM | ecosystem: Environmental > Aquatic > Marine > Oceanic | place: Canada: Western Arctic Ocean | collected 2017-09-24
TCGGCCAGCGGGTGGTCGCCCTGGGTGGGGGCCTGGCGGAACGGGTCGTCCTGCCGGAGGGCTCGGTGTTCGCGTTGCCCGACTCGCTTACGGCCTCGAAGGCGGTGGCGGTGCCCATGAACTACGGAACAACCTGGTTCGCCCTCCACGACAGGGCACACCTTGCTGCGGGCGAGACCCTTCTGGTGACGGGTGCTGCCGGTGGCGTGGGTTCTGCGGCCATCCAGCTGGGTCGTGCAGCCGGAGCGCGTGTCATAGCCGTGGCTGGCGGAGCCGAGAAGGTGGCCGCCTGTGAGGCGTTGGGAGCCGACGCTGTGATCGACCACCGGGAGGTGGACGACCTGGTTGAGCGGGTCAGGGAGCTGACCGACGGTCGGGGAGTGGACGTGGCCTATGACCCTGTCGGGGGTGAGACCTTCCAGCAGGTCAGGCGGTGCATGGCATGGGATGGGCGCCTGCTGGTGATCGGCTTCGTGGCCGGCATCCCGGAGTTCAAGACCAATCACGTGCTGCTCAAGAACTACTCGGTGGTGGGCGTGCACTGGGGCGCCTCGCTGGCCCGCGATCCGGGCTCACTGGACCGTCAGATGGCAGCGGTGTTCGATCTGGCAGCTGAGGGTGTTGTGGACCCGCTGCTACATCCGCCGTACGCCTTTGGAGACGCTCCACGGGCCCTCCAGGACATAGCTGACCGGCGAGTGGTGGGCAAGGTAGTGACCGACCTGACGGTCTGAATCGCCGGATTGGGGGGAGTTGGGCGCCCTCCGCCATTTGGCAGAGTTCGCCACACGTTCCCGTTTCAACCAGATCGCGCTCCAGGAACCGCCTACAGGGCTCTCCGAACCCTTTTATTTCAAGGATTTTGGGGATTTTGCATCACTCTCCACAAGGGTTGGTGGAGGCGTGCTACCGGCTAAGACGGCCATCCCCGCTGCGAAGGCTTCCAAAAGAGGTCTGTCCTAGTCCTTGCGTTCGAGCGACGGGGCCGGTTGCACGAGATACGGGTATCCCTCAAATGCCAGGGGCGTTTGCTTAGACTTGTGTCAAGCCAAGGAATATCGGATTGCTTGCAGAGCCGTAGGGGCTTATGTGGGCGGGCGTCTCGGTAGGCCTGGGTGAACTGGAGACCGATCTTGCACGATGGGCCACTGGCCGAAAGTGCATTGAGGAGTTCACCGGTTCCGTCGCGAACAGGCGACGGCCGGTCTGCTCGTGGCGCCCGTGAACGAGCCCAGAGCCGACAGCGCATCTTGTCTTCCGTTCGAGACATCGTGTCCGCCAGCGCTGGTACCGACCTGAAAATTGAAGACATTGCGCGGGTCGCCGGCTGTTCCAGGGCCACGGTTCACAACCACTTCCCGCATGCGCTCCCTGGCATCTTCGAAGCGCTTGCTGCCGAGACCGTCGAGACCGCCGTCCGCCGTTATCGGATCGATTCGAACAAGTATTCCGGCCTCGACAAGCCCCGGCACTTCATAGGTTTGACTGCTGACGAGTTCTACAAGGCCGGCGAGCTGGCCGTCGCGATGGTCAGAGCTTCTGTTGATCAGGCCACGACCAGCGCTTGGCCTTGGGGTCTCGGATATCAGACCACGATCGACTGCTATGACGAGGCAGCCGAGGATGACGACCTACCAGGTGCATCCGTTGACCTTGCAGAGGTCACACACGTTCACTTCTACGGTTCCATGTACTTGTGGGCCCTGGGCAGGCTCAACGACGACAGGTTCCTAAAATCCGCGAAAAGTAGCGTTGACCTTGCTATTAACGCACTGCAGGTCAGCCGATGAATCGTTTCGATGGTCGCTGGCCCAACCGGGGGACCCGTCTCCCGGTCCGGCTTCGTCGCAAAAACCGTTTACGGCTCGGGCGGCTACTTCTCAGCATGACCCTGTTTACCTCGACGTTGGCCACCCCTGTCGGGGTTGCGGCCGCTTCGACAGTTGTAGAAGCCGAAAACGTCGGAAAGACCCTGCCTGCCTCAGCGTCCAGTCGAGCGGCTACCCGAGTAACCACCCAAACGTCATCCAGCGCAGACGGGTTCGCCTGTGAAGGAGATCGGGGTGGCCATCTTTACCAGGTCGTTTGGCAACAGAATAAATCTGGGAACACTTTCGAAATTCTTCGGTATGACGTCGACAAGGCGGAGTACGAGGTTGCGGCGTCCTACGTAGCGAAGAATGTTCCCGGTGACGCTGATGGGGATGGGAATCCAAATGGACTCTCTTTGGATTCTGAGGGTCGGGCCTATGTCACCTATGCACGTGACAAGAACAACGAGCATGTCGACCTCATCCAACTCCTCCCCGACGGCACGTCCCAGATCATCGCGGACATCAGTAGTTCAGGATCGAAGGATCTCAATGCGGGCACCTACGTCGAGGAAAACGGCAAGCCCTATGTGGTCGTCTCGAACGGTTTTGCAAACGGCAGAGGCAAGAAAGTCGACCTGACCAGTGGGGCTGTCACGGACTGGGCTCCACGCAAGGGAAGCCCCTTCGGAGCGAAGGAGAAGAACGTCAAGGATTACGTCTGGGTTGCTGAGGGAATCAACTACCGCGGCAAGACGTACAACATCGTGGGGCTGGAAATGAAGGGCACCACCGGAAATGTGCTCCTGGCCTCCTCAGATCCAAATGTCAAGATGGTGACCGACACCGTTTCTGCTCCATCTGATTACTCAGGCACCTATGGGGCTGCGTTCAACTTCAAACCGGGCGGAGTCGACAGCGACGAACCGACGGTGGTGTTCTTCTCCAACAATGGAGATAAGCCTGCGAAGAAGGCATTCCTGACCCAGTTGACCTGGGACGACTCTGATGGTGACGCTGACGGCTCGTTCACCCTGGGGACCCTTGGGGACACGGAGAAAACAACCAAGAACGATGGTGGGGGATGCCCGTTCGTAAATCCGCCGAGCCTGGGATCGGTGAAGGTGTGGCCGCCGGACTGTGTGCTCGACAACCCCACGGCAACCGGTTCGACATTCCCGCTGGAGATCACCAACGACGGCGGTTCAGCAGCCACCTTCGAAGTCGCTGTCAGGGTCAACGGCAGCCTGGTTGTCATTGACGGTAAACGACCCCTCGCGGTGAAGATCAACGCCGGGGCAACGAAGAAGTTCGCCATCCCGATCGAATGGGGCGACGAGTGGGCGGCCGAGATTGAGGTCAACGGCGGGAACCTCGCCTTCACCCCGACCAGGGGGGTACTCAACAAGAAGGCATGTGACGGGGAGCCGGAAGATTCGAGTGATGTCTTTGCGCCCACCGCATCAGCGTCAGTTGATTGCGCCGAAACCGGTGGTGCCGTAGTCACCGTCGTCCTCGACAACTCGAAATCGACGGTGGCCGCCGACTTCGTGGTCGACAGCAATATCAACGGTACGGACAACAGGGAGTTCGACGGCACGGTTGAAGTAGACGGGATTGAAGAACTCATCGTCTCGGTTCCGCATGAAAGTCAGTGGAGCCTGGAGTGGCAGGCATCAGACCCGAACGATCTCGACGGCATACCGGTGTTGGGAAACCTGCCAGGCGGTGGTGCCGAGACCGTGGACTGCCCACCTCCGGACCGTTTCGCACCCACTGTCAAAGTCGCAGAGTTGGCCTGTTCAGAGCCCCCTCCTCATGCCGTGACGGTCACCCTGAACAACTCGGAATCAACGGTGGCCGCCAACTTCGTGGTCGACAGCAACATTGACGGTACGGACAACGTGGTGTTCGACGGCACGGTTGAAGCCGAACAGGTCGACACAGTCAGTATTTCAATCCCCGAAGACGCCGATTGGTCGGTCTCGTGGACCGCTAGCGACAACCAGAACCAGTTCGATTCGGTAGAGGGTCGTGAGCCGTTGATCTTCGTGAACACGGCTGACTGTACGGACCCCCCGAAGCCGGAGATCATCGGAAACGTCTACGGCTACGTATGGGTCGACTGGGACAAGTCTGGAACCCGAACCGGTATAGAAGATGGTGTCGAGGAACACGTAGCCGGAGCAGTCACAACCCTTACGAACACCACCGACTATCTAGACGAAGCCGGGCAGGTTCTCTACGGCCCAGGCGGATACGTGAGGACCGCCATCACCGGTGACGGGGCGAAGGGTGGTGGCGACGTCGGCGACTACCGCTGGTTCATTTCCGACGTGCCAGTCGAGGACCAGTCTGGGAACACCCAGCAGTACACGGTTCTCGTCGACTATGCCGACGCGACCTTCCCATCGGGGTTCACCCCCGCCGGATACACGGTAAAGAACAGCGACAATGTCCTCGCCGACGAAACCGACTCAGACGTCTCTCCGCTGGCTGGAAGCATCGGCGAGTCCGCACCGTTCGCCCTTGTCGAGAATCTCGACGAGCACCGAGCTGACGCCGGCGTTGTCACCGACATGGCTTTCGAGCCGTCGGCTGAGGTGACAGTCGACTGCGATTCGGGGACCGCGCAGATCACTCTCGACAACACCAAGTCGTCGGCCGACGCCAACTTCACGGTCGACGCGTGGGCCGGAACCCGTAGCGATGCGAACAGGCTTGACGGCTCGGGAAGCCAGGTGGTTGCCGGCGGATCAAGTTCCGACTACGACCAGACCATCGCGACTCCTGCCGGTCAGGTGCTTCTCATCCGGGTCACTGCGATGGCCTGGGAGGACGGAGAGGACCTCGGTCTCGGGTCACTCCAAGCCTGGGACCAGTCGGTTTCCGACGCCCCAGCCCGCTTCTGCCCGTCGATTCAGGTCATCGCAACGGATTGTCCTCCGACCCTGATTCTCGACAACACCCAATCTGAAGTCGATGTCGTCTACCTGCTGACCACCGTGACCGATTTCGTCGATGGAGAAGAAGACGAAATATTGGTGGAGCCCCTCACCACCAAGCTGGTCGAGCTCCCGTCGCTTGCGGAAGGCTCATACTGGTTCCTGAAATGGGTGATCAAGGATCCGGATGATCCAAATCGTCGCTACGAGGGCTTCGTTCCAGCGCCGTCGTCAGATGAATTTCATCAATTTGGGCCAGTTCGCTGTGAGCCGCCCTCGTTCGACCCGAGCGTCGAGATTTCTACGGCGTGTTCATACGCCACAGCCTTCGCGAATTCCGCCAACGGGACGGGTGCCATAGAGATTCGGGTCGACAACCGCAACTCTGAGGTCGACGCGGTCATTCGGGTTATCCAAAACGGTTCCTCCACCAGCTCCACAACGGTTGCTGCCGGTGAAATCTCCGAGACGCTGACCATCTCAGGCGCCCACGGCGACGTATTCACAGTGGAGGTTGCCCCGGGTAGCGACACCCACCTCTACGACCTGAAAGTCGAATCCGGGACTCTGGATTGTCCCAACTTCGAGGTCCAGATTGTCACTGACGATGTTGACTGCACAGCGAAGCCGCCGACCATCACCATTACCTTCAAGAACGGTTCGGAAACCGCGATCGACTTCGATTTCGACACCCAACTGGTCTCCGCTGTTGGTGGTCGCAACATCCTCCCACTGGTCAGCCAAGGCCGGATTGTTCTAGATGCGGGGGAGGAGGAGACCCGTACCTTCGAGCTGAAGAAGAACTGGACGTTCAGCCTCAACTGGACCGCCGAGATGCTTGGAACCGAAACGGGGTGGACATCTTCTGGCCAGTTCCCGGATGACCGATTCGGGCGTTCACCTTATTGTCTAACTTCCGACTCGCTATTCGAACCAGTCGTTGAGATCACTGCCGAATGCACCGCGACCGGCGCCACCGTCACTGTCTCCGTCGACAACACCGAATCCGAAGTCGACGCTTCCGTTTACTGGACCTACTCAGGGGGCGAAGACGACGGTGCGTATAACTACGTGATTCCTGCCGGCGACCAGTTTGAAAGCGACAAGAATGCCGCGCACGGCGAAACCTGGATAGTCGCCGTCCGAGCCGACGCCGACGAGGGCACCTACTCCGGTGAGTCGCTGGTCATGGTAAGTGTCAAGGTCGACTGTCCGAAACCGCAGGTCTTCCTCTACACGGAGTGCGCCGACGGAAGACTCAATGTCGAGGTTGACAACAGCGACCTCGACTCTGGGGCCACTCTCACAGTCACCGAGTTCCTCCCTGGTGGCGAAGAGGGTGTACCTGTTTATGGCCCCGAAACTGTCACGGCCGGCATGGAAACGACAGTGCCCATTGGCTTCGCCTATGGCGCCACCTACACGGCCCTCCTGACCGGCCAAGGTGACGCCACCTATCCGGCAGTCACCGAGGAAATAGAGGTCACCTGCCCTGCACCGCCCGTTGAGGTCGCCACGTTTGATTGTGCGGCCTATCCGGCCCTCATCCAGGTCCTAGGTGAGGCAGGTGTCGGAATGCATGTCAAACAATTAAGTCTCAAGACCGGCGAGTACAGCAACATTTATTCCATCCCGTTCGATCGCACACCCGCTTACGAGGTTATAAACGCGGTTGGTATAAACCCAGTGGATTCAATCGCCTACGGGATTATGAGGTTGTCTGACTCCCGGGTCTACCTGGTGCGCTTCGATGCCGAGAATGTTGCCTTTCTCGCCCAGGTACCGGAACAAAGCGCTGCAGGCGCCGTCGACGACGACGGAACTTTCGTCTGGGAAAAGCTCACCAACTTCTACGCGATTTACGGAATCGCTGAAATGGAAGGGTTCGCCGACCCGGACGACGCCCTGGACCTGTCAGAGATCAGCCCCATCGTCATCCGGCAGTCCGGTCCTGCCGTTTCAGACATTGCCACCGTCCGCGTTGATCTCGGTGACGGCGAGGGCTCCTACGCGATGGGGATTATGCGGGGCCAAATGTCCATCTACCGGTACGACGACCCGACCGGTTTCTGGGTTGTCAGCCTTTCAGAAGCCGACGGATCGACCGATGGAATTCCCACCGGGCCCTTTGGCGCAGCATGGAGCAACGACGGCCGGGTCTACTTCGCGGCCAACAGCGGAGCCGGCGTCTACGAGGTGTTGATCGACACTGTTGACCTGGAAGCCGGAACAGCTACCGCGAGGCGAGTCGCGAGTTCAGAAGCCAGCGGGTGGAACGACGGGATGGGTTGCGTAGGGATACCGGTCTGCATCCCCGATTCCCTCGGATCGGTCTACGGGTACGCCTGGGTGGACTGGGAGGCCTCCGGGGACCGCACCGCTGTAGAAGACGGCATCGAAGAACACATCTCCGGAGTCACAGTCACCGTCACTCTTGAGAGCACCTACCTGAACTCCAAGGGGCGCCCCTGCGACGACTTTGGGCAGGACAGCTGGACGGTTCAGACACTAGGCAACGACTCGGGCGACTACCGCTGGCAGGTTGATGGACTCCCAGCAGTCGATGGCGCCGGCAACGAACTCCTCTACAAGGCGGTTTTCGACTACCGGGGAGCGGACTTCCCGGAGGGGTTCTCGCCTACCGGCTACACGGTGCGAGTCAGCGACGGGACCGTTGTTGAGTCAGAACTCGACTCCGACGTACTTCCCATGGTCGCCGCGACGCCATCCCAGACTGCCGATCCGATGGTAAGGAGTCTGTTGTTGTCCAACCAGGGCAGGCGTGTGCTGTCTGCCCACCAGGCCTCAGGAGAAGATTCCTCCGGGTCGACTCTCGCGTCATCGTCGTTGTTCACCGTTGTAGATGGCGAGACGGTGCATCGGGCCGATGCCGGCGTGGTCGGCTCTCCAGTGTTCGACCCGGGATCGGCGATCACGGTCGACTGCGTCGCTGAGAGCGCCGTTGTTGAGATTGACAACACCGCTTCGACCGTTGAGGCCAACTTCAAGGTGAGGGCCTACTACGGCGACTTTGCCGAAGGCGATGAACCGGACCACACCGGGTCCCAACTGGTACCCCCAGGGGTGTCGCAAACGTACGAGAAGGCGATTCCTCCACCGTTTGGCGAGTTGCTCACAATCCTGGTCAGTGCTGACGCCTGGCGTAACGGTGTACCGATCGGCCAGGTCGAGTTCGGGACCAACGATCTCGGGGTCTTCTGCGATCCGCCCTTCGGTGTGATGGTCACGGCCGTAACGGATTGCGATACCGGCACGGTCGTCGTCACCTTGCAGAATTTCTCACCGGCGGAAATGAACGCCCCGACCGGAACTCAGGGTGTCGCTGCTCTCTTCACGGCAACCATCTACCGGGACGGGGTCTGGGAACAGCTCGGAGACACCTTCGGGGTGTCAGGCCGGTATGACGAAATCACAGCCGGAGGCGTCCTATCTAAGAACGTGACAGTCGAAGAGGACGCAATCTGGCTCGTGGTGTGGACTGCGCAAGACACCACCGATCCAGATCGCCGCTTCGAAGGCATCCTCCCGAGCACCGATGGTGAACTGTTCGACTGCGTCGAACCGGTAGTCGATCCGGACGTCACCTTCGTAGTCGACTGCGCTGTTGGTGCAGACGACCTTGCTGCAGTCACGATCCGGGTTGACAACACCCGATCTGAGAGACCAGTCGGCGTTCGCCTCAAGAAGTTTGGTGACTCGGCACAGGAACTCGGGCAGGTCTCGGCGGGCGGCATCAAAGACTTCTATGAACAAGACGCCGTCCACCGGGACAGGTTCACTATCGAGGTCACCGTCTCAGACACCGAACCAGACGGTCAACAGGCGGTCGAACCCGCGGTGTTCCGATCTGCGCCAGGCCAGATCAGGTTTACGACATTCGAGGCGGCGCCGCGACCGCAACCTCTTGACCTGGTTGCGATTGTCGTCCAGCCGGGAGACACCCTCTCGGAGATCGCCGCTGAACATGGTGTCTCGACGAGCGAGCTGATGGCTTCAAACGGGATTGACGACCCGGGCATGATCCGCATAGGACAGCGACTCACCGTCAACGTTCCGTCAGCGTCTCCGGTAGTAACCGTCGAAGTCCAACCGGGAGACACTCTCTCGGAGATCGCTGCCGAACACGGCGCCTCGGCAGATCTGCTGATGCTCTGGAACGGGATCGAGAACCCGCGTCTGATCCGCATAGGACAGCAACTCACCGTCGGGGTTTTACCGAACTTCGACATAGCCGGGGTGGTGATGGCCGGGATGTTTGCCGCAGGGTCGAAGGGTGCCGCAGAGTTGTCGAGAAGTCGTCGTGTGACCATCGCCGAAGAAGGAGATGGAGGACAAGCTGGCGTCGCGGCGTTCACCGCACTGGTCGACGAAATTGAGGTCGACTGCCCGAGCTTCGAACCACAGATCACCGCTCGCGTCTTCTGTGCCAGCCAGAGGATCCACATACTGGTCTTCACGGCGGGTTCCGACATCGACGGTTACATCACGATCTACGAGAACGACACGGTGGTCTATGCAGGACCCCCAGGAGCGGGGGGCCTGTACGAATATGACGAGGAGTTCGTATATGGAGCCACCTACTTCATTGAGGTAACGGCGGTCGGAGAGGCCGACACGGACTCCTTTGAGCCGGCGACCCTTTCAGAGGACGTCGACTGCGAGACACCGTTCGACCCGGCACTGGATGTCACCGTGGACTGTTCCAGCCAGGGGCCGATCGTCAAGGCGATGATGGACAACACCGGTTCCGATGTAGCCGTTGAGTTCACCCTCACCCTCATCATCGACGGCCTCGACCCAATCCAGATCGCGCCGGTCAACGTCAGCGCGGGCCTGCAAATGACGGCAGACGTGCAAACCCTGGCGGGGATCCCATCGGTTGCCCTGGAGGACGCCACTTGGCGAATCGACTGGGAAGCCAGTGGCGTAGACGCTGCGTCTCTCTCCGAGACAGGCAACACCGGATCGCTGCCGACGGACTGCGTCGATCCGGTCGGACCGTTCGAGTGCGCCGAGTACCGGGCACCCATACAGGTTCTGCTGACGGCCTCAGGCATGGGCTACGACGTCAGCGCCCTCGACGTCGCGTCCGGCTCCTATCAGGTCGCGTACACGATCCCGTTCACCAGCACTGACCCGCTCTACGAGGAACTCAACGGCGTCGGACTCAACCCGTTTGACAGCACCGCATACGGTGTCATGAGCATCTACGAAGACGGTGTCGGCAGTTCCTACCTTGTTCGCTTCGACACCGAACGGATCGAGTACCTGGCGTTGATGCCGGCCATGTCAAACTCGGCGACCGTCGACAGCGAAGGCTCCTTCCTGTGGATGGTCGACGGAAGCTTGTACCGGGCCGACGACATCGCCGGCCTTGTCGGCTATGTCGGTCACAACGACCCCAGGATCGTCGACTACCGCGACATTCAGCCTGTATTCAACGCCTCGAGGGCCGGTGACCTCTATGGCCACGCTGTCGACCTGGCCCACCTCCGGGTCGACCTTGGAGCCGGCGAGACCGATTACGTGTTTGGAGTTGTCTACGGCGGAGACCAGGTGGTCGCCATTGGCTACCGGGGTGCCGACCTGGGCCGTCGGCTGCTCCAACCCGTTGACGGGGCTTCCGAGGAACTACCACAAATGCAGCCTCTCGAACCGGTCGAGGTCATGGTCCGGTCGGGCGACACCCTCTCGGAAATCGCCGCCGACCATGGCATCACGACGAGCGAACTGATGGCCATGAACGGGATCGACGATGCGAGCATGATCCGTATAGGCCAGGTGCTCACCGTCGGCATGGGATCGGCTCCGTCCGAGCAGTCTGCCGACCTGCCCGGCGGCGGCTATGGGGCGGCGTGGAACATAGGAGGCCGCCTACTGGTGGCCGCAAATGCCGGAGGCGTCTACGAACTGGTTGCCGATGACGTCGACCTGGTCGCCGGAACCATCCAGGTCCGTAAGGTCGGAAAGTCAAACCAGAGTGGCAGCAACGACGGAATGAACTGCCCGGGGATTCCCGACTGCTTCCCGGAGGTGTTCGGCGACGCCTACGGGTATGTGTGGGTTGACTGGGAGTCATCAGGTGACCGCACGGCAGTCGAGTACGGCGTCGAGGAGCACGTATCTGGAGTCAGCGTCACCCTCGCCAACACCACTGCCTTCTACGACTCCGACGGCGAAGCCTGCTACCAGCCAGGTGAGCTGGTGATTCCATCGACCTATACCGGCCAGGGACTCTCGTCGGGAAGCGATAAGGGAGACTTCCGTTGGTTCGCCGAGGACATGCCAGCCGAGGACAACGCCGGCAACAAGGTCACCTACCAGGCCACCTTCGACTACGTGGACGCGAACTTCCCGTTCGGGTTTGAACCGATCGGCTACACCGTCAACAAACATGGCGCTGTCGTCGAATCCGAGATCGATTCGGATGTCACCCCGCAGCACAGCGCCCAGCGCAGTACCACTTCAGGAACTTCGAGCTCATCGTCAGCCGTGTCCGGCGACTTCACGGTGGAATCTGGGGCAGTGGTGCATCGGGCGGACGCCGGCGTTATTGGTGACCCGGTGTTTGAACCAACGGTTGAGGTCGAGATCGACTGTGCCTCTGACAGTGCCTTGATCGAGTTCGACAACTCGGCTTCCACAGTGCACGCCCGTTTCGACGTGCTCGTGTACCACGGCGCTGCTCAACTCGAGAACCTGGTCGGGTCGCAATCCGACTCTGAGATCGTCGATCCGGGAGACGTCGCCGTCTACGGCCGCCAGATCCCACCGCCGCGCGGCGAAACACTCACCGTGGTTGTTACCGCCGCCCCCCAGAAGGACGACCTGGACCTGGGATTCGAACCACTCGTTGTCTGGAACCAGGCCGGAGTCGACTGCCCCAACGGCTTCGTCGTCCTCGTGGAAATCCAGGCCGACTGTGACGTCGGTGGTGTCAGTATCACCCTCGACAACGGTGACTCAGAGGTTGCTGCATCGTTCACCGTTTCTCTCATTGTTGATGAGGAGACCAGCGTTGTTGAGATTCACCAGGTTGATGCTGGGGTCATCAAGGAGATGATCCTGTCTCTACCCGAGGATGCCTCGTGGAGCATCGAATGGACAGCTGGGGACGCGGATGACCCCGACCAGTCCTTCGATGGCTTCACCGACCCTCAGGACTTCGACTGTGAACCGCTCCCGTTCGAACCGGTGTTAACCGTCAGTCATGCATGTAGCCCGCTTGGCGACTCGGCTGCCTTCTCGGTTGACAACAGCGACTCAGGGGTTGACGCGGTCGTCGAGCTGTACGACGGCAGTGATCTCATCTGGGGACCGGAAACCGTCGAAGCCGGCACAGTCATGGAAGAGACCACAATCCCGGCGACCGGCGTTGACTCGGTCACCATCGTGATCACCGCCGGCGTTGAAGCCGCTAGCTACAGCCCGACGAGGGTCAAAGAAATCCTCGAATGTCCCGAGGTGGACGTCACCACGTTCGACTGTGCGGCCTATCCGGCCCTCATCCAGGTCCTAGGTGAGACAGGTGTCGGCATGCATGTCAAGCAACTCGACATCGCGTCTGGCGAGTACACCGGGATCTATTCCATCCCGTTCGATCGCACACCCGCTTACGAGGTTATAAACGCGGTTGGTATCAACCCAGTGGATTCAATCGCCTACGGGATTATGAGGTTGTCTGACTCCCGGGTCTACCTGGTGCGCTTCGATGCCGAGAATGTTGCCTTTCTCGCCCAGGTACCGGAACAAAGCGCTGCAGGCGCCGTCGACGACGACGGAACTTTCGTCTGGGAAAAGCTCACCAACTTCTACGCGATTTACGGAATCGCTGAAATGGAAGGGTTCGCCGACCCGGACGACGCCCTGGACCTGTCAGAGATCAGCCCCATCGTCATCCGGCAGTCCGGTCCTGCCGTTTCAGACATTGCCACCGTCCGCGTTGATCTCGGTGACGGCGAGGGCTCCTACGCGATGGGGATTATGCGGGGCCAAATGTCCATCTACCGGTACGACGACCCGACCGGTTTCTGGGTTGTCAGCCTTTCAGAAGCCGACGGATCGACCGATGGAATTCCCACCGGGCCCTTTGGCGCAGCATGGAGCAACGACGGCCGGGTCTACTTCGCGGCCAACAGCGGAGCCGGCGTCTACGAGGTGTTGATCGACACTGTTGACCTGGAAGCCGGAACAGCTACCGCGAGGCGAGTCGCGAGTTCAGAAGCCAGCGGGTGGAACGACGGGATGGGTTGCGTAGGGATACCGACCTGCATCCCCGATTCCCTCGGATCGGTATACGGGTACGTCTGGGTGGACTGGGAGGCCTCCGGGGATCGCACTGCGATCGAAGACGGCATCGAAGAACATGTCGCTGGTGCAAAGGTCACCCTGGTCAACACCACGACCTACCACGACTCGGATGGCAACCCCTGCTACGGGCCAGGTGAGTTCCAGATGGAGACGACCACCGGTGACGGCCCGAATTCTGGGACCGACAAGGGTGATTTCAGCTGGTACCTCGCCGACATCCCGGTCTTTGACAGCTTCGGCAACGAGATGCGTTACGAGGTGCACTTCGACTACGTCGATGCCGTGTTCCCGGAAGGGTTCACCCCGACCGGCTACACAAACCAGCTCCGCGACGATCTGACCGAAAACGAAGCCGACTCGGATGCCCGTCCGGTCAAGCAATCCAACGGCACGGAAACCCAAGCCATTTCTGGTGACTTCTCACTCACTACCGATCAGGTTGTTCATCGTCCTGACGCAGGTGTGGTGGGCGAGCTGATCTTCGACCCGGAGGCGAAGGTCGAAGTCGACTGCGCCACGGAACGGGCCCTCGTGGAGTTGGACAACAGCGCCTCAACAGCCGACGCCACCTACACCGTCGACGTCTACCACGGTGACGTTACGGACGAGAACCGGATCAGTGAACAGTCCGGTGTCCAGGTCGTTTCCGCTGGTGACATCGCCTACTACGCCACGGCTATTCCGCCGCCGGTCGGCCAGGTCCTCACCGTGGTCGTCACGGCCACCGCAAGCCAGGACGGGTTGGACCTCGGCTATGAACCGAAGATCGCCTGGGACCAGTCCGGAGTCGACTGTCCGGCAGGCTTCGCAGTGCAGGTCCAGGTCGAAACGGACTGCGACGCCGGTGGTACCCAGATCGCCCTCGGAACTCCCGGATCCGACCTCGGGGCACGATTCACGCTGACCCTGGTCGTCGATGGCGTAGGGAATGTCTTCGAATACGACCTGGGCGCCGATGACAGCCACTCGCTAACCCTGCCGATCGAAGAGGACGCCGAATGGCACCTCGAATGGGTCGCTACCGACGATTCCGGCTTGGACCGGACATTTGCTGGGACCAGCACCCAGCGGGTCTTCGATTGTGAGCCCCCAGGATTCGACCCGGTGATCCACACGGGACACGCCTGCACTGCCTCTGGCGGTGTCGTCACCGTGCTCGTCGACAACCGTGCCTCCGACCTCGACGCAACTGTCGAAATCCGTCTCGGATCCGAGTTGGTCTGGGGCCCAGCAGTGGTCGACGCAGGTGCAATCTCCAACATCATCAGCGTCCCCGCGGTCGACCTTGACACCCTCCGAATCTGGGCTTCCCCGGTCGGTGCCGACACAGCTACCTCAGTAATGGCCGAAGAGACGGTCAACTGCCCGACGTTCGATCCGGATGCTTTGGTGACCGTGGATTGCGGCGTTGGTCGTGCCGTGTTGGTTCTGGACAACTCGGTGTCGACGGTTGATGCCTGGTTCACGGTGGAGGTCCACCGAGGCGGAGTCGATTG
>Ga0302127_10001338_pt1 | contig 14580 bp, 15 predicted proteins | sample CB4_SCM_MG_FD_204452 | JGI IMG/M metagenome (GOLD analysis project Ga0302127, IMG submission 204452) | Marine microbial communities from Western Arctic Ocean, Canada - CB4_SCM | ecosystem: Environmental > Aquatic > Marine > Oceanic | place: Canada: Western Arctic Ocean | collected 2017-09-24
AATATCCGCCGGATCGATGCCGACACCGTCGTGGTCGCCCTTGACGAGACCACCACTGATGTGGTTGTCAACGCGGTGTTGGAGTCGTTCGGCGCCCAGGCCGCGGGGGTCGATGCTCCGTCGCCGTTGGGCGACGACGTGCTTCGCTCGACGCGGATGCTCGATCATCCGGTGTTTCATCAACACCGCTCCGAGACACAGATGCTCCGCTATCTCCGGAAGCTCTCCGACCGGGACCTCGCGCTGGATCGCACGATGATCCCGTTGGGGTCATGCACGATGAAACTGAATGCGACCACAGAGATGATCCCCATCACGTGGCCCGAGTTCGCGCAGATCCATCCGTTCGCTCCGATCTCGCAGGCGCGGGGTTACCTCGAAATGATCAAAGAGCTGGAGGACGCACTCTGCGAGATCACCGGCTACGACGCCGTCAGCCTCCAACCCAACGCGGGCTCCCAAGGAGAGTTTGCCGGGCTGTTGGCCATCAGGGCATTCCATCGCGCAAACGGCGACGACCACCGCACGGTCTGTCTGATCCCGTCGTCAGCACATGGCACCAACGCGGCGAGCGCAGCCATGGCTGGAATGAAGGTCGTGGTCGTGGCGTGCGACGACGAGGGCAACGTGGACGTGAGCGACCTTGAGGCCAAGTGCAGCGAGCACGCGGTCAACCTCGCGGCCCTGATGGTGACCTATCCCTCAACCCACGGGGTATTCGAGGAGCGCATCACCGACATATGCGCGCTGGTGCATGACAGCGGTGGTCAGGTGTATCTCGACGGAGCGAACCTGAATGCGCTCGTGGGCAACGCCCAACCAGGCAAATTTGGCGCCGACGTTTCGCACCTCAACCTGCACAAGACGTTCTGTATCCCCCATGGCGGTGGGGGCCCCGGCATTGGCCCGATTGGCGTGCGGGCGCACCTTGCTCCGTTCTTGCCGAATCACCCGCTGGTGCCCGAGGCTGGGCCAGACACCGGCATCGGCCCGATCTCAGGAGCGCCCTGGGGCTCAGCGGGCATCTTGCCCATCTCGTGGACCTACATCGCGTTGATGGGCTCTGACGGCCTCACCGAGGCCACCGAGGTCGCAATCCTGAACGCCAACTATGCGGCGGCACAACTCGATGAGCATTTCCTGGTGCTGTACCGCGGAGAGCATGGACATGTGGCCCACGAGTGCATCATTGACCTCCGCGATATCAGCCGCGAGAGCGGCGTGACGGTGGACGATGTGGCCAAACGCCTGATGGATTTCGGTATTCACGCCCCGACGATGTCCTTTCCCGTGGCGGGCACCTTGATGGTCGAGCCCACCGAGTCCGAATCCAGGGTCGAGATCGATCGGTTCTGTCGAGCGATGGCTGCGATCCGGTCTGAAATCGCTGCGGTCAGCGACGGGGTCTGGGCGGTCGAGGACAGTCCACTGCGCCACGCTCCTCATACGGCAATCGAGGTCACGAACGACGAATGGAATCGTGCCTACACGCGTCGACAGGCGGCATTTCCCGGCGAGAGCGATCCGTCGGGACCCGACAAGTACTGGCCTCCTGTCGGGCGCATCGACGGCGCCCATGGCGATAAGAACCTGGTTTGTAGCTGCCCGCCGCTGAGCGCCTACGAATAAGGCGCGGGCGCCTCTCAGCGCAATGTCGTGCCCCGACCTCTTTGCCCGCGTCGACGGTTGGGAACCTCGCACCAGCAGCGCCATGATGGCGCTAATTCCGCCGGACCCCACCGATGCCGGCGGCAGTGCAGCCTCGGCCTCGTTGAGGGCCACTGGCGCGCCGGAGATGTAGTGTGGTGATACGCCTAGTTGTTCAGTCGACGGCCGCCCGATCTTGGTTGAGGCAGCGAATCCGGTGCTGGTTCAGAACAGCCCCAACGACGCGCAGGGATCTGCGCTGTCGGCGCCTTAGCGCTGGTCGTTCACGACGTTGCGGAGGGCATCGCCCCGAAGGAGTCGGCCGAGGTTGTCGCGGACCAACCGCGTCAGGGTCGCCTCGTAGCGGTCCAGCGATACCGCTGAGTGTGGTGACAGATAGAGATTTGGTGCTTCCCACAAGGGATCATCCTCGGGAAGCGGTTCGAACCTGGTGACATCGAGGATCGCCGCGCTGAGGCGGCCCGAATGCAGGGCTGCGATCAGGTCCGGCTCGACTACATGGATTCCCCTGGACACGTTGACGAGGATGGCGCCCTCTGCCATGAGGCCGATTCGTTGGCTGTCCATGAGGTCGGTGAGTTCGGGGGTGGACGGGAGGGTCAATACGACAACATCACAGCTCGGAAAGATGTCATCGAGGGCATAGGCCGGGAACAGTTCGTCCACGTCTGGGTCCACGTCTCCAGGCTTGGCCGATGCACGGGTGGCGAGGACCGTCATTCCGAACGCTTTTGCTCGAACGGCGACCTCTCGCCCAATGGCCCCGAGGCCGATGACGCCGATGACGCGACCTTGCATCTGTGTCCCGTAGAGCATGTCCCAGTTGTGCTCAATCTGTCGGGCATCGAGTTCGCGGAGGTGTTTCCAGACCTGGAGCAGCCGTCCAATGACGAACTCGGCAATCGGGACCGCGCCGATGCCGCTGGCGGCGGTTTGAGCGACTCCCATGTCGCGAAGCTGTTCGCAGCCGAGATGTTCGAAGCCGGCACTGATGCCCTGGAACCACTGCAGGTTGGGTGCGAGCTCGTTGATTTTTGCAGGGAGGTCCATCGCGATGATGGCGTTGGCACGGGCGAGCTTCGCCTGGTCGTCGATGCTGATTTCGGGAACTTCGTGGCCGTGGGGGTCTCGGCCCTGATTGAGGCCCTTCGCCGTTCGAAGCTCGGTCGACTCGAAGTACGGCAACCAAACGACCTCCACCCGGGGGTCAACGCTCCTCAGGGCCTCGAAAAACTCCGGGCTGTCGAACGGGCCCATGACCGCAATGACGAATGGATCAACCACGGGTGGAACGTCCTTGGGAGTGTCGATGCGCGCGCAGGATAGTGCCGTCGACAGAGGTCACGGTGCCAAGTTCGTGGCACATGTCTGCAGTCGTCAGACGTCTGAGTACCAGGCCGATGACGGATACGCTCGGCACGGTGGAGCATTACGATCTCATCATTTTGGGCACTGGCTCAGGTAACAGCATCATCAACTCGGACTTCGATGGCTGGAAGATCGCCATTGTCGAGAAGGGCGTCTTCGGCGGCACGTGCCTGAACAGGGGATGCATCCCGTCCAAGATGTTTGTCTATGCCGCCGATGTCATCGAGCAGGCACGCCATTCGGCCAAGCTCGGTGTCGACCTCAGTGTCGATGCCATTCGCTGGGAAGACATCGTCGATCGCGTGTTCAACCGCATCGATCCAATCGCCGCCGGTGGCGAGGAGTACCGCCAGAGCCTCGATCACGTCACGGTCTATAAGGAACATGCCCGTTTCACCGGCCCGAAGTCCGTGCAAGTCGGCGATGCCGAGATCTCTGGTGACCACATCGTGGTGGCCACCGGGGCCAAGCCCATGGTTCCGCCGATACCGGGCCTGGAGCGGGCCGGCTTCCATACCTCCGACACCATCATGCGACTCCGCGAGGTGCCCAAACGCCTCGCCGTCGTCGGAGGCGGCTATATCGCGACCGAGATGGCGCACGTGTTCGAGGCGATGGGCAGCGAGGTGACGATGTTGGTGCGTGGGCCCCGTTTGCTGCGCAACGAAGACGAAGAGGTGAGCTTGCGGTTCACAGATGTTTTCGCGGATCGTTGTGAGCTCGTGCTTGGGGCCTCGATCGACTCGGTGAACCGAACGGCCGATGGCGAACTCGTGATCGAGGTCAGCGTCGAGGGAACCCAAGAAGAGATCAGAGCCGACGAGATGTTGGTCGCGACTGGCCGCACCCCGACGACCCCCGATCTCGACCTGCACAACACCGGCATTGAATGCAGCGACGGTTATATCGTCACCGATGCGCATATGCGGACCAACGTGGACGGCGTATGGGCGCTTGGCGACATCACAAACCCGGCGCAGCTCAAGCACACCGCGAACGCCGAGTCCCGCGTGGTGGCCCACAACATCGCCCACCCCGACGCGATGAAGGAAGTCGATCTTTGGCCGACCCCGCACGCCGTCTTCACCCATCCCCAGGTGGCGGCGGTGGGTGCTACCGAACAGGAGCTCCGCGGCGCGGATGTGGATTACGTCGTGGGCAAGCGCGATCATGGCGGAACTGCCTACGGATGGGCCATGGAAGACCACACTGGGTTCTGCAAGATTCTGGCCGATCGCGAAAGCAGGCAGATCTTGGGAGCCCACATCATTGGCCCCCAGGCATCGACGCTGATCCATCAGCTGATTCAAGGCATGAAGTTCGGGCAAACCGTCGACGAACTGGCGGACAGCTTCATGTACATCCACCCGGCCCTCAGCGAACTGGTCGAAAACGCCCTCCTCGACGTCAACTGAGGTGCCTCACTCCCCTAGGCCGGCTGCCATGACGCCCGGGCGCGCAGAACCTCGTTAATCCGTTGGCAGACCGAGGCCGGCGAGGGCCGTCGCGAGGGCCCACCGGTAGTCGCTCTTGCCGTTTGGGCCACGGACCACCGCAGGTACTCGGACAACATGTTTGGGCGACTTGTACGCGGCCAGGTGCTCTCGGACGCCAGCAACCAGGCTCGCATCGGCGATATCGACCCCAGGCGCGAACTCGACAACAGCGGTGATTGCTTGACCCCAGCGTTCATCGGGCACGCCGACCACGTTGGTGTCCACGACTCCGTCGATCAGTTTGAGCGCCTCTTCGACCTCTTCGGGGTAGACCTTCTCTCCACCCGTGTTGATACACACGGACCCGCGGCCAAGCAGGACAATCGATCCGTCCCCTTCGACGGTGGCCCAGTCGCCGGGAATCGAGTAGCGGCGCCCGTCGATGACAGGAAATGTCTCAGCGGACTTGATGGGATCGTTGTAGTACCCGAGCGGGAGGTGGCCAGATAACGCCAAGCGTCCACGTTCGCCCGAGCCGGGCACAACGTCGCGCCCGTCCTCGGTCAGAACCCGGGTGTTTTCCCCCAGCTCGAAACGGGCCGTTGAGGTGTCGTCGGCATCTCCCTCGAGCTTGCGGGCGAAGCCGGCGCCTTCTGACGATCCGAGCGAGTCCAGCAGCTTCATCTTGGGGTTGTGCCGCAACAACGCCGTCTTGATGGGAGCGCTCCACATCACCCCCGATGACATGATCAAGAAGATCGAGGACAAGTCATAGGGTGCGCCGCGTTCGATGGCGTTGTCGAGTGCCTCCAGCATTGGGCGACAGAACGCGTCGCCCACAATGGCCAAGTGTGTCGCCCCGTGCTCTTGCACACACGACCAGAGCTCGTCGGCGTCAAACGACTCGCCGGGCATGGTTAGGACAGCTCCGCCTTGGGTCAGCGTGGCGAGTGCGGTTATTCCGGACGTGCCATGCATGAGGGGTGCGGCTGCAAGCTGGCGCGTGACGTAGCCGCGATCGGCGATCTCAAGGACCGCTGCGACTGCCTCGTCGACGGATGCCGGCGGGGTCATGCGCATGGCCGAGTAGTTGCCGGCCATCGTGCCGACCATGGTCTCGTGGGGCCACATGACACCTTTGGGGTTCCCTGTCGTTCCTCCGGTGAACAAGAGCCATAAGTCATCGGTCTCGCGCACCAGCCTGATGGCTGGCTGGTTAGCCGCGATCACCGCTTCGTAGCCGACCGCCCAGTCGGGCACGTTGTCCTCGGCGCCGACCTGGATGAATTGCACAATGTCGGGCAGGTCCCGGTGGATCTGCTCGAAGCGGTCCACTAACCCAGCGGAGTAAAATACAACTCGTGCGTCGGCATCGGCCAGGAGACTGCGCAGCTCGCCGGCTCCGTACCGATAGTTGATGTTGAACGGAGAGCATCGCTGCTTCATGACGCCGAACTGAGTCTCGAGGTACTCGGTGCCGTTGTACAGGCACAGGCCTACGTTGTCCCGCGGCTGCAACTTGAGCGACGCAAGGCCTCCGGCCAGTCGACTCGCACGATGTTCCATCTCGGACCAGCTCAAGCGAGTATCACCGCAAATGAGCGCGTCGGCATCAGGAATCGCGTCGCTGATCGATTCCCACGCTGAGGCCAAATTGAATGTCATGGTCTCCCCTTTCGGCGTCCCGATCGTAGTGCAGGGATGCACGCCCCCAACCACCCGCCAGGCCTCCACTCCCATCAGGGTGAGGTTCTTGGAACGCAAGCCGGCGATGGCATCGGCATGGAACTCGCCTGACGGTTCGGGTCGGCGGGCTCTATCCTCTGTGGGGTGAGCAGCACCTGGGGCACGGCGTTTCGGATCCACACCTATGGCGAGAGCCATGGTGGCGGAGTTGGCGTCGTCGTCGATGGGTGCCCGCCACGGTTGGACATATCGATCGATGAGATCCAATTCGATCTCGATCGCCGCCGGCCGGGCCAAAGTCGCCTGGTCACCCAACGCGACGAAGCCGATCAGGCTGAGCTTCTGAGCGGGGTGTTCGAGGGTCAGACTCTGGGCACAGCCATTGGCATCATGGTCAGGAACAAGGATGCCCGCCCATCCGCGTACGAGCACATGAAGGACGTGTACCGGCCATCGCACGCCGACTACACGATCGACGCGAAGTACGGGATCCGGAACTGGCAGGGCGGGGGCCGGGCGAGTGCCCGCGAGACCATCGGTCGTGTCGCAGCCGGTGCGATCGCCCGCAAGCTGCTGCGCGAAGTCGCCGGGGTCGAGGTCTTGGCGTGGGTGAGCAGCGTCCACAAGATCGATGCACACGTCGACGTGGACAGCGTCACGTTGGCCGATGTCGAAGCTGACCCCACTCGGTGCCCTGTTCCGGAATCTGCCCGGGCTATGACTGGGGCGATCGAGGATGCTCGCCGAGACGGCGACAGCCTGGGCGGGATTGTTGAGTGCGTTGTGCGGAACCTGCCTGCCGGCGTGGGTGAGCCCGTGTTCGACAAGCTCGATGCCGAGCTTGCCAAGGGGATGCTCTCACTGCCGGCGGCGAAGGGTTTCGAGATCGGCAGCGGATTCGCAGCGACCACTATGACCGGGCGCGAACACAACGATGCTTTTGTTCCGGGTGATGATGGCCGTCCAAGGACACGGACAAACTATTCCGGTGGCGTTCAGGGCGGCATCAGCAACGGTGAAGACATCGTCTTCCGCACCGCTTTCAAGCCAACGGCCACTATTTCCTCTGAGCAGGACACCGTCGACACGCAGGGCAACGCCACCACGCTGGCGGCTCGTGGACGCCACGACCCTTGTGTCCTGCCACGCGCTGTCCCGATGGTCGAGGCGATGGCGTGCTTGACCCTGGCAGACCTCTGGCTGCGTCAACAAATGGTCGACGTACTGGGACCTGCGCGCTGAACTCGCCATCCCGAGCCAAACAACCCCAGCGCGACCGGTAGGGGTTGGTGGGCTACTAAATTTGTTGGGAACCCTTTTGGGCCCACCTACGTTGAGATGGCGATGATTACCTTCCTTCGACACCGACTCCTCTTGGTTGCGGCTGGCTTTGTGCTGGTTGTTGCCGCATGCTCGAGTCCTTCGACGACCGCCACCGCTGCTAGTGCGGAGAGCCGGCCAGCAGCGGATGCTCCAGCCGCCACCACCGAGGCCACAGCGGCCGCCGGAGACCCTCCTGCTCAGGAGTCGAACGAGCCGGACGCGGGCGCCGAGACGAGCGATCCCGAAGATCCAGGCGACTCCGAAGAACCCACCGAGCCTGCGGGAGAGAACGAGTTGCCCGTCGCTCCACTCGTCGATCTGGCCACGGGCAATGAGATTACGTTGGCCAGCTTTGCCCCCGCGGAAACACCCAGCGTCTTATGGTTCTGGGCCCCGCATTGATCGACCTGCCGGGCTGAAGCCCCGACCGTCGAGCAGTTTGCTCGAGACCACGCAGACGAAGTCCTCGTTATCGGTGTTGGTACCCAAGACAGCCTCAGTGAGGCGCAGGATTTTGTGTCGACCTACGGAACCGTGTCGTTCCCCATGTTGTGGGATCCGACGTTCGAGAGCTGGATCGAACTCGGCATCAATGGGCAACCAGCGGGCATCTTGACGACCGCCGACGGAACCCTGGTGGCCCAGTGGGCTGGTGGCATTTCCGAAGAGGCTGTCCTCGAGGCCGTAGCCGAGCTCTGAGCGCTGCAGAGATCGCTCGTCAACAGTTATTGATCAGCGGTCGCACATCGCTAGCTGTAGATCAGTAGCGAGAGAAAGCTGGGCCCAGCCGCAGCGGTCAGCTGTCGCGGATAAAGAACGGCATCGATACGACGGTGCCATCGAGCGTGTCGCTCCGCGCTTCGATCTGCACGACGTCACCGATCTCGACTGATGGCGGGAGGAAGGCCATGGCGATGCCTTGTTCGAGCATCGGCGAGAAGTTCCCGCTCGTGACCTCTCCGGCTGGGGACCCGTCGACAAGAACAGCGTTGCCCGCCCGGGGCGGCCGGCGGCCGTCGACCGCTATCCCGCGCAGTAACCGTCCCACACCCGCGTCGCGTTCAGCTTCGAGGGCTGCCTTGCCCCGGAATTCCGCCTTCTTCCAACGGACAACCCACCCAAGCCCTGCTTGGAGGGGCGTGATGCCTGGTCCCAGCTCTTGGCCGTGGAGTGGCAGGCCGGCTTCGAGGCGAAGTGTGTCGCGGGCGCCCAATCCTGCGGGGACGATCCCTGCACCCATCAATGCATCCCACAGCTTTGGTGCGGTGGTAGCCGGGACGGCAATCTCCACGCCGTCTTCGCCGGTGTAGCCGGTCCCTGCAACCACGCAGGTCGCCCCATCCCAGTCGCGCTCCGCGACTCGGAACCGGCCGACATTGGCAGCCTCGGGGAAGATCGGTGCCAGCAGCTCTCGGGCGATCGGGCCCTGCACAGCGAGGATTGCTCGCGTGCTAGTGACATCGACAGCATCGATGTCCGAGCCATCGGCATCGAGTGCCGCTTCGACCCGGCTGGTATTCGAGGCATTGGGCATGACGTCAAAGCGCTGCTCGCTCACCCACCAGACGATGATGTCGTCAAGGACCGACCCATCTCCTTCGTCGAGAAGGTGCGTGTATTGGGCGCGGCCTGGTTCGATGCGTCCGAGGTCGTTGGTGAGCGCCCGCTGTAGGAGGCCAAATGCGTCGGCACCCTCGACACGCAGCGTGCCGAGATGGGACACGTCGAAGACGACCGCGCCGTCTCGGCAGGCGCGATGTTCGTCGAGCGTGCCTGAGGGGTACGACAACGGCATGTCCCACCCGCCAAACGGGGTCATCTTCGCGCCAAGCGCCCGATGACGGTCGTCGATGGGCGAATATGCGGTCATCTGCGCGGGTTAGGCCCCATTAGATGCCGACAGCGCGTGGCGTGCCGGTGACGGCGTCCACTTCGAACTCGGGGTAGAGCTCGATGATGGCGGAGTCGACTTCTTCCTTGACGGCGCCGAGAGGCAGCACGTTCAAGACTCCTTGGCCCTTGTGGAGGAGATCGATGATCTCTTCCCCACTGCGTACGAGTACTGACTTCGAGCCGCTGATGACGAGGTTGACCTTCGCGACGTCTTCGCCGAGGTTCTCGACCAGGTAGCTGAACACTTCTCGGACCGACTCGAGCTTGATGCCCGCATCAAGAAGGTTCTTGATCACCTTGAGCTCTAGCAGGTCACGGTAGGAGTATCTGCGCCTGCTACCACTGCCTTGTGCGGTCTGAAGCGACGGGCGCACCAGATCTGTCCGGGCCCAATAGTCGAGTTGGCGGTAGGTAATACCCACGATCTCAGCCGTGCGTTTACCGCTGTATCCCTGCTCAGTGTCAGCAGTCATAATGAAAACGATCCCCTTGCAAGTCAGCTCCCGCCACGCTGGTTTATTTCGGTGAGGATGTTCAACGCTTCATCGCTGAAGCTTTCATCCACGAAATTACGCCAGTGTGAGCCCAACGACCGAGGATAGGGAACTGCGCGCGCGCCGTCAACACTTGACCGCGACTGCCACCTTCGCGAGGTGGTCAGCCTGGGGTCGCTCGGGGTCTCTTGCGTGGCACGTTTTGCGCCAGGCCGAGGCCTCAGCTCTCGAAGTCTGAAGGGTCCACAGAGTCGATGAAATCGCGGAAGTCTTCGAGAACCTGTTCCTCGTCAACGCCGTTGCCTTCGCCATCATCGGGGACGGTGTAGCCGGCCTTGGTGAGGACCTGCTCCTCCACGAAGATCGGTGTACCCGTACGCACGGCCAACGCGATGGCGTCGGACGGCCGACTTGAAACCGTCCGTTGCGGGCCTTCGGCGCCGATGAATTCGAGTTCGGCAAAGAACGTCTTGTCTTGGATATCAGTTACCACCACGCGTTGAACCTTCACCGACAACGCGTCGAGTACCGACTTGAACAAATCATGCGTCATGGGTCTCGGGGTCTCGACGTCGTCCATCGCCAGCGCTATCGCCGTTGCCTCGGGGCCACCGATGAAGATCGGCAATAGCCGACCGTGCTCTCCGGCCTCACGCAACAAGACGATGGGCGCCGAACTCGGCAACTCCACCCTGACCCCTACCAACTCCATCTCGATCACGAGTCAAAACCTAGCCGTAGTGGAGCGCGAATGCCCTAAGGCACCGGCACCGAGTTTCGCCACGCAAGACGGTCGTACGGGGCTTGCGACCCCCTTCTAACCACGCACCGTGTGAACCGGACGGTTCTGCGGTCAGTCGCCAGGTGCAATGCATCTCCCCAGGTCACAGGACATGAACCACAGCAGCACCATGAGTCACAACCTGGCTGTTCATCCACGTCGGGGTCTCGCGGATCTGCCTCGAGCGCCGCCATGTCGAGGCCGACGACCAGCGACCGGCGAGCGATCAGGGGTGTCCTCAGCTGAGTGGCCGCGAAAGCAAGCGCCGCAAGAGTAACGAGCGGAGATCCTCACCGAGTCGGATCATTTCGGCCTTCGATTCAGCCCGAAACTCGCTGTTGCCTATGCCGCTGAGCCTTTGATCGATCAGGCCGGCCTCTCGCTCCGCCGCGACTTTGAATGCTCGGAGATGGCGCGGCTCGATGCCGTGCTCGAGGAATCGAGCGACAAGTCGTGCCGCTATGAGATCGTCGCCGCTATAGATCGGTCGCCCGCGACGCGAGCGCGGTGCGACGAGGCCCGCCTTTTCCATTGCTGCCAGCTGTTCGACCGACAGGCCCGAACGTTCGGTGAGTTCTTGGCCCGTGAGCTCCAGATTGTTGTCGGGAGCACGAAGCGGGTCCACCCGTGGCAACGGCGCTGGTTCGCCCATGGCCTCAAGTTCTTCGTCGGTCAGGTCACCCGCGCTGAGGCGCTCTCTGATGACCCGGAGCGGCATGAACTGGTCGCGCTGTTGACGCAAGACCCAGCGAAGCTGCGCTACGTCTCGCTCGTGATAGCGCCGGTATCCCGACTCGGCACGCTCTGGCCCAACCAGCCCCTGGGCTTCGAGGAAGCGCAGCTTCGAGATTGAGACGTCGGGGAATTCCGCCTCCAACAGCTGTACTACTTCGCCTATCGAGCGATGCGCGCGAACGGCCACAGCAGATCCTCAGTCCTCGCCCCGGAAGAACGTCAGCTTGAACTTGCCGATCTGGAGCACGTCCCCGTCATCGAGGGTTTGTGGCTGGGTCAGCTGGCATTGATTGACATAGGTCCCGTTGAGGCTGCCGACATCGCGGACATGGACGGCTTCGCCGTCGAACTCGGCTTCTGCATGGCGCCGAGAAACCGTGATGTCGTCGAAGAAGATCGTGCTGTCGGGGTGGCGGCCGAGCGACGTGACGCCGGGGTCAAGCTCATAGCGAGAACCACCCTTTGGGCCACGGCTGACCACGAAGCCCACCACTTCAGGTGGCGCACCGGCGGCAATGTCCACGACTTCGAGCATCTCGGTCGGTTCGTCCAGCAGCTCGGAGATGGGTAAGCCACACGAAGAGCAGAAGTTCGACGCTTCGGTGTTGACATGACCGCATCGACGGCAACCGGGTGCTTGCATCGACTAGCTCTCGATCAGACGGCGATAGGCCGCTGCGTCCATCAGGTCATCGAGTTGGCTGGCGTCGCTGAGCTCGATGACACACAGCCACCCCTCGCCATAGGGGTCTTCATTCAAGCGTTCGGGAGCATCGCCAAGGTCGGCGTTGACCTCGACGATCGTGCCCGATACCGGTGCATAGATGTCGGAAACCGATTTTGTGGACTCGACCTCGCTGAACGTGCCGCCGATCGCCACCTCGGTGCCGACCTCGGGAACATCCACGAACACCACGTCACCTAGCGCATCTTGGGCGTAGTCGGTAATACCGAGCACGATCCGGTTGCCGTCGACACGGATCCATTCGTGGTCGGAAGAATAGCGGAGACTCTCGGGCACGTTCATGGGACGTCAGACTACCGGACCGCGCTGACGGTGAGTATTAGCCCACCTCTTGATCGGCAAGACTTCAATTCGCTCGACCGTCGCGCAGGGCGGTGATTGCCAGCGGAACGTAGCCCCACGCGGCGTAGTAGTGCAGGATCAGCGATGGGACTCCAATTCCATAGGCCAGCACTTCCGCGGCGGTGGCCCAAGAGATGTCCGCATGGCTCGCCAGAAATAGTGGGAAGGCGAACATCAAGCCGAAGGTGCTCGTCTTGCCCCACCAGGTGACGTCGATTCGCCGCGCACCCAAAGCCCCAAGGACCAGCGCGCAGATTGAAATGACAGCCTCCCGGGCGAGGGTGAGAGCTGCGAACCACACCGGGACGGACCCGTCGATGAGCATGGCGACGATGGCAGCCAGGAACATTAAACGGTCGGCGGTGGGATCGAGCAGCTTGCCGAGCTCGGACACTTGGTTGAAGCGGCGGGCGACCCATCCGTCGATCCAGTCGGTAGCCCCCAGGACCGCGAGCAGTATCGCCGCGGTCAGTCGCCGTTCCTGCCCGAGGAGGAGCCACACAAAGATCGGGATGCACCCGAGCCGCGCCATCGAGATCGCGTTGGGCCACGTCAGGACCTCGTCTCGCCATGTGTGTTCGTCGATCGCCTCGGTCACGACTCCATCTTAAGGGCGAGGCCGCGCCGCGGTTGGTAGCTGGGTCTCGCCCGACCGGTGCTGCTGGCACCACTACGATCAAGCTATGGCTTCCGTGTTCACGATGATCATCAACGGTGACCTCCCCGGGCACTTCCTCTGGAAAGACGACCAAGCGGTCGCGTTTTTGTCGATCAACCCGACGAATCGGGGCCACGCGCTGGTTGTGCCTCGATACGAGGTCGACCACTGGGTAGAACTCCCAACAAGCCTCAACCAACATTTGATGGCCGTGGCACACCACGTCGCCACCGTGCAGCAAGAGCTGTACAAGCCGGCCCGAGTCGGTCTCTTGGTGGCCGGTTTCGAGGTCCCCCATGTCCACGTCCATGTCATTCCTATTGACACGATGGGCAATTTCGACCTGACCAGCGCGGCTACAGAGGTAGATCATGGCGAGCTGGCGAAGACTGCGGCCGAGATCCGTGAGGCCCTTCTGAGTAACGGCCACGTCGAGGCGCAGGCGTGACGAGATGCCCCTGATCGAGGTCGGGTTGAGCCGACGTAATCGGTGTTGGGTCTAACACACGCCTTCGTCGCTGCGTGCTGCGACTTCAAGGCCGGCGATCGCAGCGATGCCTTCGAAGGTATATACCTCGACGCCTCCCTGTCGGGCAACGGGCACCCAGCCCTTGGCTACTAACTGCTGACAGAACTGCCGGTCAGCGATCTCGTTGCCCGCGCTCCAACTGGGGACCTCGGACAAATCCAGGACGATCCAGTCGACCTGTTCTGCCGATTCGTCGGCCAACGTTGTTGCGTCTGCTCCAGGACTGTCGGGCAACACCAGTGGGAACAGGCCGGCGCGTTCGGTGATCAGCGGGAGGACCTTTGGCCCGGCTCGGACGACCGCTTCATCGGGGATCAAGTCTGCGGCCTGGAGTCGTCCCTCGTCGACGGCGTCCTGTCGTCCCCACGCCCAGGGCTCTTCATACGGTGAGGTGATGGCGTCGCGGGCGAAGAAAACCGCTGCAGTCAACACGAGCGCTCCGATGAGGCGACGGTCGAGGTTGACTCGTTGCACAATGACTCGGCCAGTCTTCGCAATGCCGAACACCAGGGCGACAAAAACGAACGCCGTGATGGGGATGAGTTGCCCAGCTTCTTCCAGCGTGCCTGAGGGCACGTCGGCGACGAGGTAGAGGCAAAAGAGCGGGACAGCCGGCAATAGGTACCGGGGTGCCGCAACGGGAAGGAACAGCACAGGCGCGAGAAGGGTCACGACCGTTTGGAAGTTCGCCTGAGAAAACACTTCCTGGACGAACCGCACGGGGCTCGTGATGACTCCCCACAGGATCGAGAATGGGTTGTCACCTCCGTAGGCGCTGAAGGCCTCGACGTGGGGGAAATCGCCACCAGCGTATGCCGGCTGGATTAAGAGGACGGCAACGATGAACCAACCCAGGCCGACCGTCGCCGTGGCGTATCCTGCCTTCCGTTGGCCTTCCAATCGCCAAAACGCGCCAAGGCCA
>Ga0302127_10001340_pt1 | contig 14564 bp, 13 predicted proteins | sample CB4_SCM_MG_FD_204452 | JGI IMG/M metagenome (GOLD analysis project Ga0302127, IMG submission 204452) | Marine microbial communities from Western Arctic Ocean, Canada - CB4_SCM | ecosystem: Environmental > Aquatic > Marine > Oceanic | place: Canada: Western Arctic Ocean | collected 2017-09-24
TTCAGCCTTCAGCGTAGGCCAGATTTGGAGCAAGCGGGCCGCTAGTGCGCTGGCACGGGGTGTTGCGAACGAAGTGCCCCAGTAATTGGCAAATTCCGAAGCTCCCAATGCAACCACGTAATGATGTGCGTAGGAGCCCGCCTGATTACTAAAACCAAGCATCGACTCATCAGGCCCCAAACCACCAACGATTAACCCTTTTCCGCCAAGGCCGAGGACGTGTAACGCGTCGCCGCGTGGACTGGATGCAGCGTCATTGCCTGCCTGCATCACTATCACCTTTCCCGCGACGGCGGCCGCGAGCATTGCGTCTCCCGGCACTGTGGCCAAAGCCGCGTTGGAATGATTAATTACTCGTATCGAGGGATCTGCCGCAGCATGTAGCAAGCCCTGGTATACAGATGATGCTGAAACTGAGCGACCGCCGGTCGACGTCTGGATAGAGACTATCTTACTCCCGGGGGCAAGCGTCAAAATAACCTGTGCAACCGCAGTGCCGTGAGCGCCCTGCTTCGCATAATCAACGAACGGGTTACCACCGACAAAACTGATACTACCCGGTGCAAGCGTTTGCGTTGACATCGGCGCACGCAACTGTACACCCGTATCGAGTACCGCGATTCCAAGGGAAGAGGAATTTGGCGTCGGTATAGTGATCGTGGTGGTGGTCCCAGTTTCGGTCGATCCCGATGTATCAACCTCGCCAATCGGATCGACACAACCACCACAGTTGCTTTCCGAAAAAACAGTCGGGGGCCATCCAGCCCATAGAATAATTGATAACGCCAGCCAGCGAGGCGGCAGAAATTGAACGAAACCTGTGTCAAAAAATGGAAGAACTGATCCCTTCATTTGTTTCCGATAACCTACGCCAAATCAAGTAAAACTGACAGGTCTGCATCCAATTGCCTAATCATTGAATGGATCCCCATTTTAATTAACGGTCTCGTTCGGTCTTTTTTGTGACGCCATATTATACCCAGCGGCATCGCCACATCCCTGCCAACAACTGAGTGACTGAACCCTGCCCCAGGAGTGAGGCCATGCCTATTCTTGGCAATAACTACCACTGTCGCCATGTCCAAAAAATATCTGGCACTCAGTCAAATCGGCTTGTGAAACTTTCCACAGTGAATAGGACTTTTTATCCAAAGACAGTTCTTGTCCTCAGGACTGTCGCCTCTTTACTCATCTTGTATAAAGCTTTTTATAACCTTAAGGGTCGCCGGTACCGATCTCCTTCTTACGCCTGGCAACGAAGTCATCCAAGGCCTCTCGGCGTGTGACATCCAGCGGGGGGGCTTCGAAGTCTTTTAAAATATTCTGCCAGGTATCCGTCGCTCGTTCAGTCGCATCAGCCGCACCGGCCGCGACCCAGCTTTCACTGTTTTGCCAATCACTCAAAAAGGGTTCATAAAAGGCATTTTCATAACGTGCCATAGTGTGTTCAGTACCAAAAAAGTGTCCTCCCGGCGCAACAGCCGCGATCGCATCCAGTCCAAGCTCGCTCTCCGAGGTATCAATGGGCTGTAGCAAATGCACTAAATGCTGAATTAGCTCGATATCGAGGACTAGCTTTTCAAAGGAGGCAACAAGCCCCCCCTCGAGCCACCCCGCCGCATGATAAACAATGTTGCCATGTCCCATCACGGCACCCCATAACGCCATCTGGGTTTCATATACCCCTTGGGCGTCAGCAGCGTTGGAGGCGTTGCAGGCGCTGGTTCGGTACGGCAGACCGTAGCGTCGCGCCAGTTGCCCTCCGGCGAGGTTGGCCTTGGCGTTCTCAGGCGTACCGAATGCTGGCGCTCCAGAGCGCATGTCGACGTTCGAAGTGAAGCCGCCATAGACCACCGGATTTCCTGGATAGAACAGCTGAATCATCGCCAAGCCCATAAGGGCTTCTGCGTTTTGTTGCACGAGACCCGCGGCCAACGTGACTGGTGTCATTGCCCCCAGCAAAGTGAACGGTGTCACGATGACCGCCTGCCCATGGGCCGCCAGTGCCAAAGCCCCATCCGACATGGCTTCATCAAGTTTGCGTGGCGAATTAATATTGATGTTTCCGATCAAACTCGGACTTCGGTGCAAATCGTCAACACTGATACCGCGTGCCAGGGCCAACATCTGAACAGCGTCGTTCACCCGCCCCCGTCCTATCGGTATAGCAGAAAACACCTTGTCGGTCAGAGTCAGATTGGCCCGGTAGCTATCGAGGTGGCGGGTTCCCGCGGGCAAATCCTGCGTCGCTACCGTCTGGTTACCAAAAAAGCTAATGGCGTTGAAGTATTGCCCCAAACTGATCAGCCGCTGGTAGTCGGCAAAATTGCCAGGGCGCCGACCATTGACCCGATCATGCACATTGGGCGGGCCCGAAACCAAACCGAAATGCACGTGGTTACCCCCGAGGGTTATTGCATGTGCCGGGTTGCGGGGCGTCAGCGTAAATTCGGCTGGTGCCTGGCTCACCAGATCGAGAATCATCTGCGGGTCAGCGCAAACAATACCGGTATCGTGATCAACCTTTGCGCCCTGGCGTGCAAAAGCCTGGCGCACGGGCTCACTCATGATCTCAATTCCAAGATCACGGATCACCTTAAGCGATGCCTGATGAATTGCCTCAACCTGATCTTCGGACAAGGGCTCCATAGGCGGATAGCGATTTCGCAACGGGCCAAAATCGAGTTGTGCCACCCGTGTCGTTGCACTGCGCTCAGCCTTGCGCTGAGCGCGTGCCCGTTTGCGCGTTTGCCGGGTCCCAATTTTTTCAGCTGACATCTTTATAGTTCCCATGTTTCCAGGCATAACAACCGAGGTAACTGAAGAGCTTCGGTCACAGGTCTTTTGTTAATCTAACCGCGACGGTCAACACAAGCTCAAAGGTACGGTGAACGTGGGTTTCATCCCAACACGGCTGTCGTGGCCTCGGCCAGAATTTCGACAATCTGATCCAGTGTCTGCTCATCGGTGACGATGGGTGGTGCTATGCAATAAACATCTCCGCGAACCCGCGAAAACATTCCACGCTCGACAGTTTCGGCATGGATTCGCGGCCCGATCGCATCGCTTGGGGCAAAAGGCTCCTTGGTTCCCTTATCTTTTACGTACTCTACTGCGCACATTAAGCCCAACCCGCGGACCTCACCCACATGCGGGTGATCAGCCAAGGCATCTTGCAATTTGCCCAGGAGACGTTGGCCTTTCTGGCGAGCCTGATCGACAAAATTTTCTTTCTCGATGATATCCAACATTGCAAGAGCAACTGCGCAACCCACAGGGTGCGAACTATAAGTATAAGCATGCATCCATGGTGATCCGCTCTCATTCATTACCGTGGCAATCTCGTCGCTGATACCAATGCCGCCAAGCGGGAAATACCCTGAAGTGACCGCCTTGGCAAACTGCATAAGATCCGGCTCGACTCCCCAGTGCTCCAGCCCGAACATACAGCCGGTGCGGCCAAAGCCAGTGATGACTTCATCGGACACCAGCAACACATCGTATTTGTCACAAATCTCGCGAATGCGAGGGAAATAATCATCCTGCGGTACGAGGACACCACCAGCGCCCTGGACCGGTTCTGCGATAAACATTGCGACTGTTTCGGGACCTTCTTCCAGGATCTTCTTTTCCAATTCGTTGGCAGCAGCTATCCCCTGACTGGGGGCATCCTCTGGCGCCTGATACAAGTAAGGATACGGACTGGGAATATGGACAAATCCCGGAATTCTCGGCTCAAACATTTCCCAATACGGCGCCATTCCGGTCGCACACATCGCAGCAAAAGTAACGCCATGGTATCCCCAGATTCGCGAAATCACCTTGGTTTTCTCAGGCTGACCTTTCAGTTTCCAGTAATAACGCGCCAGTTTGATATTGCTATCGGTTGCCTCCCCGCCACCGGAGGTGAGGTAAAAATGATTAATACTCGGGTAGGTGAGGCTCGCCAGGCGTTCGGCTAATTCAATAGCTCTCGGGTTGGTGCTGCCGGCATAGCCGGAAGCAAACCCCATTTGTCGCATCTGACCCGCTGCGGCATCGGCAAGTTCAGTGCGGCCGTTACCGGCGGTATTGCACCAAAGGCCCGATAGGCAATCGATAAAACGATTGCCGTCTGCATCAATAAGGTAAGCACCTTCACCACCCACCCAAACCCGGGCTGATGCATGAGCGGTTGGGTTGTGTAAAGGATGAACCAGATGCGCCGCATCTCGGCTCACCATGGCTTGTTGTTTTTGTGCTGTCATATCGCCTCCTTTAATTGTTCGCGATCTTTGGAGAGCCCTCGATACATCACCAGTGCTCGGATTTATTTCCCACAGGTCGCCATTGGGTTATTAGGATGAGTCGTCCAGTTGAGCTTGTCATCTGTGCGGATCATCTGGCTTGTTCTTTGGTCAATTTCGTTGTCTAAAGTTTTTAAGGTCAGGCAATCTTCTACCGGGCATACAGTCACACACAGATTGCAACCTACACATTCTTTTTCTATTACCTCGTAGTGACGGCTCCCATTCCGGGTCGCGCTGATCGCCTGATGCGAAGCATCCTCGCAGGCTATATGGCAACGCCCACACTGAATACAAAGATCCTGGTCGATCTGTGCCTTGGCAGTGTAGTTTAAGTTAAGGTACTGCCAGTCTGTGAGTGAAGGCACCGCTTTGCCAATCGCCTGATCAACTGACTCTATCTGACGAGAGTCAAGATAACGAGCCAAACTATCGACCATATCATCAATGATTTTAAAGCCGTGGGTCATTGCGGCGGTGCAAAGCTGTACATTCCCGGCTCCCAGTAGAATAAATTCGACAGCATCGCGCCAGTTACCGATACCACCTATGGCCGAGATTGGTAGGCCTGGGCAGTCGGGATCACGGGCAATATCCGAGACCATGTGCAACGCAATCGGTTTGACCGCTGGTCCGCAATAACCGCCGTGCCTCCCATTGCGGTCTATGGTTGGCACAACGCTAAAGGTATCGAGATCAACCGCCATCACAGAATTGATGGTATTGATCAAAGACATCGTATCTGCTCCGCCTCGTTGCGCAGCACGGGCGGGCGGGCGAATACTGGTCACGTTGGGTGTCAGCTTTACAATCACGGGAAGTTCAAAAAAATCCTTACACCATGCGGTAACCATCTCGACATACTCGGGGACCTGCCCTACGGCAGCGCCCACACCCTTTTCAGATATGCCGTGAGGACAGCCAAAGTTAAGTTCAACGCCAGGGGCGCGCACAAAACGAGCCATGTTATCGGCAAACGTTGGGGCAGAAGATGATGCGTTATCGCTCAACGGAAAAACTCCTTACACACTGCTGACTTTCAAAGACTTTCAGCCTTTGTCAAAACGGCTTGGAGCGTGACATTGGCGCCGGCCGTAGACCATTCAGGTTCGATATCTTCTACTTCGTTATGACTAATACCGTCAATGCAGGGGATAAAAATCATCGATGTCGGCGCCGCGTGTGCAATAAAACAGGCGTCATGCCCGGCCCCAGTGACAATCTCGCGCGAGCTGTAGCCACAAGTTTCGGCGCCGGATTGAACTGCTGCGACACAAGTACTATCAAAGGGGACCGGGGCGTAATAAAAAATCTCCTCAAGCGAGTGTGCTACGCCGGCTTGGTCGGAAATTCTGGTGATGCCATCACGGATGGCACTGCCCATCTCCAGCAAGACCGCATCATCCGGATGTCGAATGTCTATAGTCAAAAAGACCCGTCCTGGGATAACGTTACGCGAATTGGGGTGTACGTTGAGCATGCCCACCGTGGCACAAGCGAGCGGCGCATGGGTCAAGCCTACTTCATTCACCAGGCAGGTGACCCGTGCAGCACACAGCAACGCATCATGGCGTCGATCCATTGGCGTTGGCCCCGCATGCGATTCCGTGCCCGTCAGTACAAGTTCATACCAGCGTTGGCCTTGAGCGTCAGTAACTACGCCAATGTCGGTGCCTTCTTCAACCAGTATGGGGCCCTGTTCGATATGGGCTTCAAAATAGGCGTGCAGTGGACGCCCCATGGGCTCATCTCCTGCGTAACCGATGCGTTCCAGTTCCTGCCCCATGGTTCGACCCTCGGTATCCGCTCGCGCCAGGCCGTAATCGAGGTCATAGATTCCCGCGAACACGCCAGAGGCTACCATTGAGGGCGCAAAACGGCTGCCCTCCTCATTGGTCCAGCAGACCGCTTCCACCGAGTGGCGTGTCTGGATGTTCTGATCATTAAGAGTGCGTATAACCTCGAGCCCAGTCAACACGCCATAAACCCCATCAAAACGACCTCCCGTCGGCTGAGTATCAAGATGACTGCCGACCGCAACCGACGGTAACTGTGGGTCAACGCCGTCGCGACGGGCAAAGATATTTCCCATTTGATCAACGGATATTGTGCAACCGGCCTCGCGACACCAACTTACGAAAAGATCGCGAGCCTGTCGATCAAGGTCGGTCAGAGCAAGTCGGCAACAACCTCCCTTCTCGGTTGCCCCAATTTTTGCCATCTCCATCAGCGAGTCCCATAAGCGCTCACCGTTAATCGTCAAAGCATCGTTACGTGTCATTGGCCTCTTCCTTGTTAGTCTTTACCAACACTCATGGTTAATAGTTGTCGTTTATTCACCTAATTCAGATCGGTCAAAATCCCGTAAGTTTCGGGCCGGCGGTCACCATAGAGCTGCCAGGTATCTCTGACTTTCCGAACCATGTCCATATCGACCTCGTGGATCAAAAGCTCATCTTGATCGGCGCTGGCCTGCGCTTCGATCTGACCACGCGGGTTGACGAAATAGCTCGAGCCGTAAAACTCCTCGATATTCCAGTAAGCTTCGGTCCCCACTCTATTAATTGCCGCAATAAAAACGCCGTTAGCAGTCGCTGGCGCTGGCTGCTCAAGTTCCCACAAGTACTGCGACAGCCCGGCCACTGTTGCGGATAGGTTGTAGATGATTTCAGCCCCTTTCAATGCCAAGGCGCGCCAGCCCTCAGGAAAATGACGGTCGTAACAGATATAAATGCCGATTTTACCGTAGGCCGTATCAAAAACTGGCCAGTCCGAGGCTCCAGGCTTGAAGAAGAATTTTTCCCAGAAGCCGGCAACATGAGGTAGATGGGTCTTGCGATATTTATCCATGTAACTGCCATCGGCATCGATTACTGCAGCCGTGGTGTAGTACACCCCAGTCATGGCTTTTTCATAAATCGGCATAAATGATGACCATGTTGCACTTCTTGGCGTATTCGCACATCAAACGGGTGGTGGGCCATCTGGAATCGCCTCTACCGCAGCATACCAACGGGCATCCTGGCTTGGGCAAAATTGGGGCTGGGTAAACACTTCCTGAAAACAAAGTACCTGGACACCGGCTGTGCCCGCCTGGTCAATGAAAGGGATGTACGCTTCTAACATGGCATCACGAATCTCCTCTGGGGATAATTCTGTACTCGCCTTCAGACTCATCTGGATGAGTCCGGATTTCAGGTTACTCATGCGCACCCCCTTATGATCTGACTGGCATGGTGTTTTTTTGGGATTGATATCGCCGCTTGGCAAAGGAGTGGAAATCGACCAGATTCGGCCTTGCCGATGCTTGTAACAGTTCTTTACCATTTGGTCAATTTATCGCAAAGGCTGCTTCTGACTTGACAGGCCCAATCCTCGAACCAGTGCCGCGATAACGCCTGGCGCACCCTTTTCATACACCTCAGCGTCGTAATTCGCCGGCGAGATCATGACTTCGATCTGGGCTTGAAAATCTGCATAGGTGGGTCACTGCCCAGATCATAAACAAAGCATGCGCAGGGTCTATCGGAGCCATACGACCCTCTTGCTGCCAAGCGTGAAAAGATAGCCCCTTTTTGCGCCACCCAGTCCCGCAAGCGTCCTTTAAGATGCTCCCCAATCCCTGGCGTCCCCGATAACCTCGATCGCAAAAAGGCTCGAGGCTTCAGAATAATCTCTGGACAGATCTAGTTTGCGACGAATGTACTGGCTTATTGCATCACACGGATCATCATCTGCAGAGATATCTCCCAGCGCTTCCAGCGACAGTGACAGCACTTGTTCAATAACAACCCGATACAGGTTCTTCTTGGTCTTGAAGTAATAAAGGATATTGCCTTTGGACAAATCGGCACACTGGGCAATCTCTTCTACACGCGCACCGTCGTAGCCCTTTTGGGAAAACACACCAGTTTCGGCGCGGATGATCTTCTCTCGCTGGCGAAAACCAACCCTTCGGGGTTCGGTGCCTGAGACCTCAGATAGTTAAGTGATTTTGGGTATCTGGCTGATTTGGGCCATAAGGCGAACGATTGTGGCTCAATTTCGACCGAATGTTCGCCTTTTAGGTCGACACAGGACCTAAGCTCTTTTGAACAATTACCGGGTGACCCTGTACCCCTCCGAGCGCAATCTAACTGCCGAGTGAACCATCAACACAGCAATTACAATGCTGCCCCCGGCAATGCTCTGCCACCCAGGGTTCTCCCCGATCATCCACCAAACCCACAACGGGCCCAACACCGCCTCCAGCAAGCTGATCATAGCTACTTCAGGCGCCGGCAAATAGCGCGGGCCCAAAGTCATTAAAACCAACCCTAACGGCAGTAGCACTAGTCCCGCGAAGACAAGCGAGAACCATTGGATGTAATCCATAGCTGGATATTGTGCAAATATCGTTGCAACCAGAGCTGTGAGAAGTAAGCCGATTCCTGCCGCGGGAATCATATTGATTTCACGACGGCCTCGAATAATAGTGAAAATCAACGCCAACAGGACCGCGTTCAGTAGTGCCAGTGAATCACCAAACCACTGTATGCTGCCAAGACTACCGCTTGCCACAATAATCAGCCCCAAAGCCGCTCCTAAAATGGCCCAACGTGTGGCGCTTGAGATCTCTTCGCCAAAAATGATTTTGGACAGTACTGCAGCAATAAGTGGCATACAGGCAAATATCACCAAGACGTTAGCGACACTGGTGTAAGAAAAAGCTGCATAAAATGTGATCGAGCACGCTGCTTGCAAAAAACAGACCAGCGCACCCCAGCGACCCAAGTTGCGAACAGCACCGAAGAACTCGCCTCTAGCGTAAAACGCAAAGCCCACCACAATCACGATGCCGCCCAACAGGCCGCGACCAAAAGCCAACGTAAACGGATCAACGGCCGTCAGGCGAATCAGCAGCGCGTCCGGGGTGAATACTAGGGCTCCACCAAGGGTTAACCAAAAACCCTTTCGATGTTCTCCACTCATGATCTGCCCTTATTGCCCAAGCCCTGATTCGCGTCTTTTAAGAAACGCCCTGGAATTTCTTTTTCAATCCACTCAATGTTCTTGATCGTAGATAAACGTCTCAATTACCTCGGGCGGCACTGCGCCGGCCTGGGTCGCTTTCAACGCTCCACCTGGCGCGTAAATGAGGAATGTCGGCGTCCCTTTAAAAGACTGGCCCGTTTGATCTGAAAAAAACCGCGCCACGTCACCAGGCTCTCCAAGTAGATTAGAAAAGCCCACCTCCCGCTCCTCAACAAAAGCCCATGCCTCAAGCGCCGCGTCGGCACCATCGAGCGAGATACCCAGAACTTTCAGCCGTCCGTCCCGATGCCGCTCGTGCAAATCCGCTTGTCCTTGCATCTCCTTGGCACAAACAGGACAACTGTACGACCAAATCATGACCACCAGCCACCGATCAGCAGGAAGCACGTCGGCAAAACTGACAGGTTGCCCTTCAAAATCAGAAAACCCCTCTGTGGTGGCTGCCGATGTAGGCGCCATTGCCACCCCAAGCATGAACACAGCGCCGATCAACCACCGAGCGGTGTATTTCTTCAAGACTCCCTCTGGGGCTGAGCCGCGCTATTTCCGTAACTGACTAAAAGCACTCCGCCGACCACAAGACCCATCCCAAACGCAGATTTATAGCTAAAGGTTTCGCCAAATAGCGGCCAGGCGATGAGCGCCGTGACTGGTGGCACCAGGAAAAATAAGCTCGCCACCCGGGTTGCTGCCTGATGACGCACCAGCATCCAAAGAAGGGTCATGGCTCCCAGTGATAAAACAACGACCAACCAGGCGAGGGCAAATACAAACTCCCCACTCCATTGCACGTTTTGAGTATCAAATACGAAGGACGCGATACCCATCATCAGTGCCGCTGCCAAAAATTGTAAAAAAGAGCCACTCAAAAGATTCATGTCGCTGCAAAACCGCTTCTGGTACAAGGTGCCCACACTCATTCCGGTCACTGCGACGACGCATAGGATGACTCCAATCACCGAGCTATCAAACAATCCAAGATAACGCGAGGAAACCAGTGCGACGCCTACGGTCCCAAGGAGAAACCCGACCCATTGGCGCGCTCGGACTGGCTCTAAAAGCATTGGGCCTGCCAGCACTGCTGTCAGCATCGGCTGCAGGCCGACAATCAGCGCACTGTCTCCAGCCGATACCCCAAAACTGATCCCAAGGTAAATTCCACCCAGGTACACGCCATGAACCAGTATCCCTACTGCCATGATATGCATGGCATTTTTCCAGGTACCGGGACCCTCGGCACCGGTGAGCCAGGTGATCGCCCCCAGAATTAAGCAAACCAGGGCGAATCGCAACGCTAAGAACGTCGCGGGCTCTGCGTACGGTAAACCGAGTTTTGCGCCGATGAAGCCAGTACTCCACAAAACCACAAACACCGCAGGAGCGGCAGCAAATAGAAGCGATGAGCTGGTTGGTCTTTCAGTTATCATTAGCTGATCAACGTTAAGCGAAGAGGCGTAGTCTATGAGATTAGGGCTAGACCCACCTACCCCAATTTCGACTTGAAATCCAGAGGTTTAACCCTATTTAAATGTTGGTTTGAATTACAGAATCTAATCTATTGAAATGAGCGAAAACCCTTTTGTCACGGTAGTAACCCAGCAGAGTTTCCCAACCGAGGTGACTCAACGTTCGGCGGCTGTGCCTGTGCTGGTAGATTTTTGGGCCGACTGGTGCGCGCCTTGCAAGATGCTTGCACCCGTTCTCGAAAAGCTTGCTCTCGAATACGAAGGCAAATTTTTGATGGCCAAAATTGACACCGAGGTTGAACGCGATCTAGCCGCTCAATTTGCAGTGCGCAGCCTTCCAACGGTGAAAGTATTTCGCCACGGTGCGGTCGTTGACGAATTCATGGGCGCGCTACCGGAAAACGCGGTACGGGAGGTGATTGAGCGTCATATTGAACGGCCTGCGGATCTCGATATAACCAAAGCAGCGGACCTGGCCGACAGTGGTAATGCCGAGGCCGCAGTGACACTGCTTAAAGAGTCTTTGACTAATGATCCAGGGCATGGTCCGCTACGGGTCGCCCTCGCCCAGCAGCAATTAAATGCTAAAGACGCCCAGGGCGCGTTTGAAACCCTAAAAGAACTGCCTCTTCTGGCAAAACAGGAAGAAGAAACCAAGATATTGCAAGCTCGGATCGAACTGGCCCTTAGTGCCGATGAAGTAGGCGATACCGACGAATTAGCCCAGAGGATCGCCCAGAATCCCAATGACCTGCCTGCACGTATCCGCTTGGCCGCCGGCCTCTTTCATCAGCCAGGACAGGTAGAGCCTGCAATGACCCAATTGCTCGAGGTCATCAAGCGTGGCCGGGGCACTAGCGAAGCCGACCAGGCTCGCCAGACCCTGCTACAAATATTCGCCAGTCTGGGCAACCAGGACGAGCGGGTCGGTCGTTACCGTCGACTGTTGGCGCAAGCATTGAATTGACCGCAATGTCCGTGCCACAAGGATTAACCGCGTGGATGGTGCGTGCCGTGTAGCGACTGCAATCTTGCCCGAGCGACATGGGTGTAGATCTGAGTTGTCGAAAGATCTGTGTGTCCGAGCAGCATCTGTACGGTGCGTAAATCGGCGCCATGGTTCAGTAGATGGGTTGCGAAAGCATGCCGCAACGAATGCGGTGAGAATTCTGCACCAATGCCCGCTTGTTGGGCATAACGCTTGATCAACTGCCAAAATGCCTGGCGAGTCATTGGCCCTCCCCGACGTGTCACAAAAACGGCATCGGTCAATTGTGCCTTCAGAAGATCTGAGCGGGCCTGTCCGAGGTATTCGCGTAGACTCTCAGACGCCTCTTCCCCTAATGGCACGATCCGCTCTCGCCCGCCCTTTCCTATCACCCTGACCAGTCCAGTAGTCAGATCAAGCTCGTTAAGTGTCAAGCCTACCAACTCGGATACGCGTAGACCGCTGGCATACATGGTTTCCAGCATGGCGCGGTCTCGGCTCCCCAAGGCGGTGTCCCTGGGAGGCGTTGACAATAGTTTTTCAACGCCTTGTTCGCTTATATTTTTTGGAAGGGGTCGACCGATAACAGGAGAGCGGACGTCGGCTGTTGGGTCGACCTGAGTACTGCCTTGTATCAAAAGATAGCGGTAGAAACGGCGCAAAGTGGATAAGTGCCTCGCGGAGGATCTCGGGCTCAGCCCCGCGCGCACATTAGCGGCGAGGTAGGCTAACAAATCCGCACGGGTTACCTGCTCAAGGGTCAGCCCTTTTTTTGCCAGCCAGATTTGAAAAGCAAGAAGGTCTGTCCGGTAGGCTGCCAATGTATTGGCACTGAGCCCCGATTCGAGCCAGATTCCATCAAGAAACTGATCCAGTAGTTGCGTATCGGGGGAGCCCACACTCAGTTACCTTCTTGAGCGCGTATACGACCCAACTGCAATTGGGCGAGTCGGTATCGCAACTTGGCCTGCAATTTTGGGTCGGTGGTGTCACCCAGAAGTCGATGATAGATAATACCGGCATCATCATACAAAGCACCAGATTCCAATTCCTGGCCGGCCCGATACAGTGCGCTTCGGCCCCAAGGGTCAGTGGTCGCACCAGCCCAAAAAGCCGATTCAACAAAATAGGCCGCGCTACGTACATGGTCATCCAACTCGGCCCACGATTGCGCAACCCAATACAGCAGCTCGCGTTTCTGGCCAGAGGTCTGAACCAAAGGTGTCACTACTTCGAACAACTCCAATGCGAGGCGATGTTTCCCCAGAAATTGCAGGTCAAACATCACTTGCATCACCTGATCAAGGCTCGCGGGCGCCATTGCCTGAAGTTGGGTGAGCCAAGCTTTCAACTCGGCGGCTCCAGCGTCTGCGTTACCCCCCAGGATTTGAAGCCGTGCCGAGCGCAAAACCCAGGCCCCGTGATTTACCCCCTGCGGCGGCCCGCCAATCATCGATTGCAGATCTGCCGCATGCCCAAAATCGGACTCGGCCAACGCCTGATCCACCAGCAATAGCAGGGTCTCATCTTCTAAGTCCGAATAACGCCCAAGTAACCCGTTCTCGCCATAAAACGCACCAAGCAATCCCTCGTATCCCTCCTCCAGCAACTGACGTACTAACCATGAATGGGCCAGTTGTTGCTCGCGCCGTGGCAGAGTTCTTGTTAATAGATAAACGCAAAGTGATCTTGCCTCAAGGGCGTCAAGATCACCGCCAGTGGCAAGTGCTTTCCACGCGGTAATTGCCTGGTCATCCAGCAAGGAAAGGTCCTTAAGAACGGTTTGGCCAAGCGCCCGGTAGGACTTGATGAGCGAGTTACTATCTTGCTTTGCTAAAAGCGGATCTGCTCTGGCCTTGTGCAATAAAAGATACTCAATCGCACCAACACGCAATCGCGCATAGACCACTTCAGATGCAACTTCTGCCAACATCGCCTGCCGGGTAGATTCAAGCCGGACAAGTTCTGCCGGAATGAGCACGGCGTCAAGCCGTGTCAGTGTGAGATCGATGGGTAAAGCGCCGCTGCGCCATTCGGCATAGGCCAGCCACAGTTGGGCCTCATAGGAACCGGCACCGATCAACTGGAAAACAGCATCCTTCGGGCGATGCCCCGCTAATGCAATGCGTGCCCTCAGTAACTTCCAGGCGGTTTCCTCAGGGGCATATTCCAGCTGGTAACGCTGCGCTGCGATCTCGGCATCAGCTATGAGTCCTTGGGCAATATAAGCCCTTACAATATTGCGTCGTATTTCCTGAACTGCACCAGGGTCGAATTGGCCTTCAGCAAGAAGGGTCCGAGAAACGGCTTGAGCAAGACTTCCTTTGGCCGTCATCAATAAAGCACTACTGAGTCTCAGTCCTACTTCTAGAAACTCAGGATCGGAGTGCTCCTTAAACCGCTGAGTCAGTTCAGTGGTTAGTATGTCCCAGCGACCCTGCTCTTCGAGAAGCTCCCAGCGCTCACGCGCCCGCGTCAGCATTGCCTCCTGATCCGTCGCCGGCAAAGAGCCCAGCACGCTCAACGCCAACTGCCCCAAGCCGTGCTCCTTAAAACCGCGAATAGATACGGTATCCAGTGCGAGCGAAAAAGGAGTTAAGGCGAGACCAGGTTCCTGTACCCAAGAGCCAGACTCTATTAAGGGAGGTGCAGAACGATCCGTTTCAATCTTGGTTTGAAATTGAACATTAAGATCAAGGCCGCCAACTGGTGCAGGTCGAGTGGTGAAAAGCGGTACCGGCCCCTCTTGGCCAAAGGCGACAGCGCCGGTAGTAAGGGAAATACCCGCCA
>Ga0302127_10001345_pt1 | contig 14553 bp, 12 predicted proteins | sample CB4_SCM_MG_FD_204452 | JGI IMG/M metagenome (GOLD analysis project Ga0302127, IMG submission 204452) | Marine microbial communities from Western Arctic Ocean, Canada - CB4_SCM | ecosystem: Environmental > Aquatic > Marine > Oceanic | place: Canada: Western Arctic Ocean | collected 2017-09-24
AAGGGTGTGTGCGGATATTTTCAGTAGCATCGCCGCGGAATTCACCCACGCTCTCAATTTTTCCATATCCTCACTTTGGGCGATTTCCTGTAGGGCAGATAATTCAGCTAATGCGTCGCTAGATTGACCGGTGTTGGCAAGTGCACTGCCGCGAACAAAGTGCCAGATCCCCTTGACCAGAGGAAATGAGTCATCTGGTTCTGCTAATTTCAATATTCCTGTCCAGTCGCCGAATCGCCGCAACGTGAACATTGGTTTCGCGAAACGCCGTTGTAATCCGCCGGCAAGGCCTAAATTCGCCTTACTGCGGGCAGCGATTTTTTCAGCAACGTTTAAGGCGCGGGCATAATTACCCTGCAACACGGTTGCCATGTGAATAAAATCCAAGGCGTGTGTTTCATGCGTCCGATCACTAGACGATAAGCTTGCGATCCCCATCGGCACGTCGTGATCACCCCAATCTTTAATAAACGCATTAGCTGCATCAATGGAAGTTTCATTGCTCTTAATAGCTTTCGTGTAAAGTCCCGTGCGGATATAGATATGCGTAGGCATATGTACCATATGGCCAACTTTTGGCATGCTATCGGCAAGGCGCTCAGCATGCGGGAGCGCCATTTCCGGACTAAGCGAATCTTCCAGCAAGTGGATATACAAATGATTAGCACCGGGATGTTGGAGATCGCGCTGCAGAACGCGATTCAGGTTATCCAACGCCTCTGCCGTACCGGGTCGCGGTTTGCCGTCTGGAGTCCAGTAGTCCCACGCAGATTTTGTCATTAAAGCTTCGACAAACAGGGTTGCAACCTCACTGTCTTCTTTGTAGTCGCTTACCAAGGCTCGCATCGCCGTGGCGTATGTTGTATCGCGCGTCGTCCGATCAGACTCGCTTGTTTCGTCGTAGCGTTGCAACATGGCGTCAATTAATCTGCGTTCTTTTGTGGAGGCTTGTGCTTTCAATTCCAGCGCGCGTTGGATCGCTTGCATGCCGGCTTGTGTCGGATCGTCAGGCAAGCCCAGATATCGGCTATTCGGTGACGGTCCGATCGCCAGGGCTTCTCCCCAATGTGTCATGGCGCAATCTGTATCGAGGCGTGACGCTTCGCGAAATGATGCAAGCGATTCAGGATATCGAAATGCATAGAACAAGCGTAAACCTTGATCGAAGAATTGCTGTGCCTCGCCGGAGCAATTGGAAACCGGGTAGTGATGATTTCCCAGACCGTTTATTAACGGCGCAATCGGTTTGAGCGTGGTTTGTGCGTCCGATCCTTGCGCTTGTACCGTATCCGCGCCGATGAGGACGACTATTGAGAGAATTAAACGCCGCGTAATCATTCGAGTTCGAAAATATTTCATACTTGTGTTCTCTAAAACTGATTTTTCAAGTCTGTCGGCAGCCTGTTTAATCGTCTGAAGCACAGCTGTTGATGCGCAACACCACGATTAATCCGAGCGTAATAAGTAAGGCACCGCTTAATTTGATAACCGCGCTTTCGATGGCGACGAGTATGGAATACCCCCCGACCACAGTCATCATGAATATCGCAACGATTTTAGTTTTCAAACTAATACACCGATGTTGCTCCCAATTCTTAATCATCGGACCGAATGTCGCATTAGCCAGTAGCCGTGCATGCCACTTGTCAGACGATCGAGCGAAACAACCCGCAGACAAAAGCAAAAATGGTGTCGTCGGCAACAGTGGCAAAACCATGCCAACTATCGCTAGCGTTAAGAACACAAAACCAATTAGTTGGTAAATAGGTTTTGAGATCGTCATGGTCGTTCGGTATTTAACCGCAGCGGCGTCCAGACCGGACGCCGCGATTGCGATTTTTTTAGGGACTATTTAAATGCTGGCATTACTTCATTTGCAAAGAGATCTTGGGATTCCGGCGACGCCATCGCGAGTATGTAATAAGTGACCCCCGTGTCTTCGAGACGCCGTTTTAATTCCGCCTTCACCTGCTCCGGTGTACCGAACAACGCAACTGGCGCGCGTTGGGCGCTCGCATAATCAGGAAATCCCATGTTTGTCGCCATCTCGCGTAATTTCGGGTCATTTGGATTGTCGGACAGCGCGACAAAGGCTAAGCCGCCGAGTTCTATTTCGGCTGGATCTCGCCCGATCTCTGCGCAGTTCTTATGCAACTCGGCGATACGGCTTTTAAGCTTAGCCATGTCGAACTTTAGCGTGGCGATCGGGTCATTGATAAAATCCTTACCGTTGCCCGTCGGCGGGATCATATTAATGATGTCCGCGTGACGGGCCGCGATTTTCAATAACCCTGTGCCAGACCCACCCAACAGAATGGGTGGCCGAGGTTGCTGGATTGGGCGGGGATTATTGTACGCATGATGAACTTTGAAGTGCTTGCCACTAAACGCGGGTTCGTCCTGGGTCCACATGGCTTTCAGGATCTGAACAGTTTCTTCCAGCTCCTCCAAGCGTTGCTTTAACGGCGGGAAGGGGTAGCCATGCGCTTCGTATTCCGTGCCTTGCCAGCCAGCGCCGAGTCCGCAAATAAACCGGCCATTGGTCGCGAGATCGATGGAGGTGGCAATTTTTGCTAACAGCGGAGGGCTACGAAACGATGCAGCAATAACCGCAGGTACGAGTTTTATTGTCTCAGTGGCCATACCCATAACCGTTAGTACGGTCATGCATTCGAGCTGATGAAATTCTGGCGACCCTAAGGGTGAATAGAAGTGATCGTTGTGAGAGACCGAGTAGAACCCTTGCGCTTCTGCGCGTTTTGCCATTGTTTGTGCTTCGAGCATATCCGCGGGTAATACGAATACGCCAAATTTCACGTCGTTCATGAGGTTGTCCTTTAGTTGATGTAACGGTCGGTCAATTAATTATAAAGCAGGGAATAACCGATCTTTCGGATACTCGGCGCCGGCAACATGTCGCGCGGTCATGGCGCGAACCATTTGATACACGCGGATCCGAAACGCCGGATCGGCGGACATTCTGAGGTAGGAATCGCGACCGGAGATGCCGTAGTCATCACGCAGCCATTCCATCATGTGATCGCAAGCATCGTAAACAGCTTGTTCTAAGGGCAAGTTAATCCCGAGCGCGACAATGCTGTCCGGTTTGTCGATGCGCACGCACGGATAGCGTTTATCCTTAACCACGTGGCAAGTCATTTGCACCGTGGAGCGTGTTTCATCCGCCAGAGCGGTAAATTCCGTATCGCCCTGGCCACCGTGTACGTCGCCAACATAGAGCAACGCGCCTTCTTGATAGGAATTTAAATAGACCGTATGGCCGGCGCAGATGTCGCGGCAATCGATGTTGCCACCGAATGCGCCTTGGCCAAGCAGCGACGTATGGACTTCACGTTCTAAACAAGTTGCCAAAGTACCGATAAACGGTTGTAAGTCCCACGTCAACTTATCGGAATAGCGCCCTTTACCGTCTCGGGTTGTGCCGCTGGGTCCCGGCAAATGTTCAATTACTTGCACGTAGCCTTCAGCGCAGTCAGCCCATTTTTGTGAATCATGCAGGGGCCCGACCCCTGGAATGATGCCGGTAAATCCGTAACGCCACGGTTCGACCCAGTCGATATGAACCGCAAGGACGTCACCGGCTTCACAACCTTTAATGTAAATCGGTCCGACAACTGGATTGAATTCCGGTGGGTAGGCTTGCATGAGTTTAGCAACATGCGGATCGTTGACCATTTTGTGCACGGTTGGCGTGTCACTGTCGTCTTCGATCATGCCGGTTAAGGCGTCGTCAGTCTCAACTTGGAAAGCTTCGCCTTGCTCGACGGTTAATACCGGTTCGTCGTGAAAATCAAATTCGTATTTAGTGACTGTCCCGCGTTCAATTTTTTGCATGTGTAGGCTCCAAAGGGTTACGACCACGATGTGTTTGGAGTCCCACTATAAACGCACAAGGTGCGTGCGCGAAGTTAGCTCGATCATAGGTATCTGGTGACTGGATGGTGAACTTAGACGAGCGTACGCTCGGTTAGCCAACTCAGCTGCAATAGCCGAGTACTCGCCGCAGGTCGGCGATAGCTAGAGGCCTTCGGCGAAAGCTGCGGTGCGCAAGCGAAGTCGTTACCGCGCACCGCAGATGAATTAACTCGGCGGTTCGAAACCGAGTTCTTTCGGAAATCCCTCCATATCCGGCGGCGGGTAGTAGCGCCCAGCGCCTAATCCATCGACTTTTTCAAAGAACGCTTCGTCGGCCGCTAATCCCATTGGACCGAGTTCTTTAAGGTTCATCGTTTGCCGATAAATATTCCACGATTCGGGGCGTAATTGTGAGGCAGTGTTTAGAAATATCTCCGCCTCATCAGTGTTGCCTTTTGCGTGGAGATATTGCCCGAGTCGAAAATTCGCATTCGTTAGGGCGACATTGGCGTCGGGAAGCTCAAGATGGGCACGCGCCTGCTCCGCACTAAACGCATGTTTACTCGATGCGCCATTGACTGCCCAGTCGCGCACCGCATTCACGTACGTTTCCTGCGCCGTCGCGATCAGCGCTGCGGCGTCATCCGGCACCGACATATCCTCGCGATTCATCGCGCGCCAACTGTCATGTGAACCGGCGGTTTCCGCGGGTCGGACAATGCGTCCTTGCTCGTCAATCCAAACTGATTGCGGCACATTGACCATGTTGTAAAGATCGGCGATGTGATGTTCACGATCGATCAGGGTTATGTATTCCGCTTTCGCCTCGTCGACGAATTCGCGCGCGGTCTCTTCGCCACGGCTTTCTTCCGCAACCGCGATAATCATGAAATCTTGGTCTTTTACGTCGTTGTACATTGCCTGCCACACGGACAGATCATAACGACAGCCTCACCACGAGGACCAGGTGGTTAGAAATACGCGTTTCCCACGGAAGTCAGATAAGGAGTGCATTTTGCCGTCGAGATCGGGCAACCTGAAATCAGGCGCGTCAAGCGAACTGAGCGCGGCCGCGCGATCCTGCGCGCTAGCCCCGAGCATCCAGGTTTCACCATCGTTGTCGTGCAACACAGGACGGTTCATTAATTTCCACCACGCGGAAATATTCACGTTTCCGTCGTTAACGTATTCGTCTGCATTTGAGCGCGGCATTGGAACGCACACCTCGCCTTGACACAGCCCTTCGGGTTTTAAGTTCCAGCCGATTGCCATCTCGACGTCGTCGCGCTTAACCCAGAGGTCATTTCCTTTGGCTTTCGCCGATGCGACGTCACAGGCACCGGATTCGGTGAGTACTGTAACCATGGTCTAATCTCCTACAATTGAATAGCCGTGCACACGGCCTGAAATAAGCCGCGATAGGCCCGTACGATACAGCGATCGCTAGGCTTGGACTACACACCCAAAGGCTTACACCGGTTTGCGGGTAATCCATCGCAGAATTGCTATTCGCGCGCCGTGCTAATCCAAGGTTAAGACGCGAATTAGGTCCGTACTTCCCGCGCGTAGATGGCTCCCTGTTGTCGCGATAACGATGTCCCCGCGGCGTGCGTAGCCTGATTCTCGAGCCGCGCGCATAGCGAACTCAAGGCGATCGTTGTCGGATCCGTCGCCGTTGTATTGGATCGCATTCACGCCCCAATTCATCGCTAGCCGACGAACGACTTGCTGTGAGGAAGATATCGCGACGATCGGGCAGTTGGGCCGGTATTTCGAGATAAGTCTTGAGGTAAAGCCAGTTTCGGTTAGCGCAACGATCGCGGCGGCCTTAAGATTATTCGCCATGGTAATAGCGGCATGGGCAACCGCATCGGTGATTCGATCTGCAGTGTGGGGCAGGATTTTTTGTAAATGCCCGAATTCGGCTAAACCAGATTCGGCCTCGACAGCTAACTCGGCTAATGTTCGAACTGCTTCGACTGGGTACGCACCCGCGGCTGTTTCACCGGATAACATCACGGCCGAGGTGCCGTCGAGAATCGCATTCGCGACATCGCTGACTTCCGCACGAGTGGGGCGTGGATTGCGCTCCATTGAGTCGAGCATTTGCGTCGCCGTAATGACGGGTTTGCCGTTGGTTACGGTGCTACGAATAATTCGCTTTTGAATCGTCGGACCTTCCGCCAGCGGCAGCTCAACGCCGAGATCCCCACGTGCGACCATCGTGCCGTCGGCAACAGCAATGATCTCATCCAAGTTTTCGACTCCGCCGCGACTCTCAATTTTCGCGATAATTGGGGTGTTCGCGCCGAGTGCATCGAGTTTTGCGCGTAATCGGTTTATGTCGGCGGCGTCGCGGATGAATGACGCGGCGACATATTCAACGTCATGGGTGGCGACGAATTCGAGATCGCCCTCGACGTCGGAGTCGATTGAATCGAACACACTGGGGTTGCCAGGCACGTTGATTCCTTTGTTGTTACGCAGCTCGCCGCCACATTCGACCACGCAGCTAATGCCATCGAGAGCGACCCCCGATACGGATAGCTCTATGAGCCCATCATCGAGCAAAATTCGATCGCGCAGTTTCACGTGATCGTGAAGAGTCGTGTGTGAAATTGAAACCCCGGAGGCTGTCCCTATTCGAGAATCGCTGTAGAGCATAAATGGAGCGCCGGGTTCTAGGGTCACAGAGGAACCGTCAATTTCGCCGGAGCGTATTTCGCGCCCCCGGGTGTCGACCATTATGGCAAGATTCGCGCCACAGTCTTGTGCAACCCGGCGCATCCGTTCAATTCGCGCAGCATGTTCCTCGAAGCTGCCATGAGAAAGGTTTAAACGCGCGACGTTCATGCCGGCGGTCATCATGCTTCTTAATGTCGCTTCGTCGTCGCATGCTGGACCAATGGTGGCGATAATTTTCGTTTTCTGCATACCGAACTAATGATCCGATTAACTGATTAGATGAAGTTGCTTAGGGAGGGTATCGCGCGCGGAACGCAAAATTTTCGGTGCCCCTAGTCATAAAGTAACAACAGATTACTCGAATTGTCCTACGCTTTCCCGCGATTGCCATTGAGTTTGAGATTAAAATTTTGGTTAAGCTGTCTTCAATTAAACTAGGTCGATTGCTAGCGGCGAAAGATTCATTAGGGCTGCTAACCGCACAAGATCAGTAAACCGATGAGGTTCTTCAATGATTAGTCCTTTTGAAACACCCGAACGCCGCGCGTTTCGAGATTCTATGGCGCGTTTCATCCAATCTGAAATCGGGCCTTATGTCGACGAGTGGGATGAAGCGGGAACCTTCCCATGGGAAGTTCACGAGAAAGCCTGTGCGCTTGGCTTATTTGGCTTTGGGATCGACGAAGCGTACGGCGGATTAGGTTTCGACGACGCGTTTATGCGCTGCGCATCGGCGGAGGAGTTTGGCTATGGGAGCAGCGGTGGAGTCGCGTCAGGGATCGCCTCTCGTAGCATCATGGTTGGTCCGCTTAGCTTGCTCGCGGCGGAGGAAATCAAGCTCCGCGCATTGCCGAAGATTCTTTCAGGAGAGGAAGGCGGGGCACTCGGCATAACCGAAGCATCGGGCGGTTCTGACGTCGCGAACTTACAAACTCGTGCGCATCGAGACGGCGATGAGTATGTGTTGAATGGATCGAAAACATTTATCACCGGCGGGATGAATGCGAGATACTTTGTTATCGCGGCGCGTACTGGCGATCCCGGAATCGCCGGCATCTCACTATTTTTCGTCGAAGCCGACATGCCAGGTTTTTCGCGCACCGCGATCGAGCGAAAAATGGGCTGGTGGGCATCCGACACAGCGACTTTGTATTTCGACGACTGCCGCGTACCGGCCGCCAATCTCATGGGGCAGCCCGACAAGGGGTTCCTTGCGATTATGAATAACTTCAACTACGAACGGCTGTTCATGTGCGCACAAATGCTTGGGATGTCTAGGCGTTGTCTACAGGAAAGTGTGGACTATGCTAGCGAGCGCAAAACGTTCGGCAAGCCGTTAATTAAGCACCAAGTGATTCGCCACAAAATAGCGGATATGTCGTCGCGCATCGACGCGATGGAATCTTTAGTCAATCAAATATGTTGGAATGTTAACGAAGCTGAGATGCCGGTAGCGGAAATTTGTAAAGCGAAATTTTATTGTTCAACGGCGTTACAGTTTTGTGCAAACGAAGCCATGCAAATATTGGGCGGCGCAGGATATTTGCGCGGCAATCCAGTGGAGCGTATTTATCGCGAAACCAAGGTGATGGCAATAGGTGGCGGATCGGAAGAAATCATGCGCGATTTAGCGGTTCGACAAATGGGGCTTTAGCGCCTCGAAACCGATGATGATTGACATCGCTCCACGATTGACAGCAAAACCGTCGGTTCAAAGTTTGGCAGAAGCCTGGGTTAGGCGGGTAGGGGCTTTACGCGTTATCTGGTCATTGCGATTGTGTTGCACGAAGGCGCTGAATATCCAGCACAAAGAGTCACGCAGATATGACCAACTGCCGTGCGCACCCGGCGAGCCGGGGAGCAAGCATATTGCGCGGTGAACAGAGATGAATTGCCTCCAGTGACCATCATGTCGAACTCGCAGCTGGGCGATGTTCTCCGGTCCTTGGATTGTGTCCCCGCTAATATTATGCCCAAATACCCAATATAAGCCGACGAATCACGCAAATGATCTAACTCGAACCAACTTGGAGGAGAGTACGATGGGAAAATTGAACGGCGTACATCACATCGCATTAATGACCGCAGACGTTAAGCCGCAAATCGAATTCTTTTCGGATGTGCTCGGCATGAAGCTTAAAGCGCTCTATTGGATGCACGGGGTTGAAGGGTATTTCCATGGCTTCATGGAGTTAAATGACAGTTGCTCGGTAGCCTTTGTGCAATCACCGGAGGTTAAAGATATTCCTGCAGAAGCTGGGGTCAGTCATGCAGGCAGCCCGACGAACCCGTGTTCGGCAGGAACCATGCAACATATCGCCTTTAACTGCGATTCCGACGACGAGCTATACGACATGCGCGATCGCATTCGCGCCAAGGGCGTGCGCGTTCTGGGTCCACTCGATCATGGCTTTTGTAAATCGATCTATTTCGGTGGGCCGGAAAACCTTGTCCTCGAGGTGTCAACCTCGAGCGGTGTCGGTATAAATGAAAATGCATGGATCGATCCGGAAGTTGTCGCGCTAAACGGTATCTCGCCGGAAGAATTGGAACGCTACAAGTATCCGGCCGGATTTGATCATGTCGGCGATCCGGTTGCGCAGCCAGCTGCGGGCACCGGGCGACCCGAGTACACGAACATGGACCCGCAGTTCGCCGGCGCATTCGATCTCCCGGACGACGTGGTGACGCGAGAAATGAGCGAAAACACGCCACCGGTTAAGGCAGCGTGATGGCAGGTGCCGTGCAGTAGGCACAGGCAATAGTTTAATTTTCATCTAGTAAGCAATGGTAATTTTCGGAGACTATAAATGAGCGATGATCCCGGCATTTTTGAAATCATGCACAGCATGCGAACCATGCGTCGGCTAAAGCCCGATCCTGTACCGCAAGAAATGATTCATAAAATTCTGGATGCCGGGATCCGCGCACCGAGCGGCCAAAATACCCAGCGTTGGGGATTTCTTGTGGTTAATGACGAAGAAGGAAAACGCTTCTTTGGCGAGCGCTACGATTATTGGATACGCAATCGATTCGGTGATGCGTTGGTCAACTACGACGAAACAACGCCCTACGGGCGAACGATAAAAGCGGCGATGCATTTGTCCGAGAACATGCACACAGTGCCGACGCTTTTATTTTGTTGTGGTAAGCGTGATTGGCCGTTTGTCGTGCCTGAAGAGCAGCGGGTCGGCAAAGCGCCGGCCTCCCATGGATCGATTTATCCGTGCGTGCAAAACATATTGCTCGCGTGTCGCGCATTGGGCTTAGGCGCGAGCCTGACGACAATGCATCAAATGTTTGAACCCGAGATGCATGAGTTCTACAAAATTCCTGAAGACTACGGTGTCGTTGCCGTGATTCCGATCGGGTTTCCCACCGGTAAATTCGGCCCGGTGTCGCGCGACCCGGTGGAAACTAAAACGCATTATGGGCGTTGGGGGAATCAATCCCCACAATAAAGTCGCGGGATTTTAGCGGCAGGTACCTCGACGCCGCACGAAACAACGCTGACGATCAATCGGGTGAAGTTGTTAACCCGATTGATCAACCCTGGTACGACTTGTAGCGATGCTATGGCTTGATGTTCTGGTTGAGTCGAAAGAAATTCGTCGGATCGTATTTCCGCTTAAGCTCTAGCAGACGATCGTAATTAACCCCAAAGGCGGCGCGTAACTGAGTTTCCTCGGTCATTTGATCGCCGCCCATTAAATTGGCATAGATACGACCATTACAATGGGGCTGGAGCGCATCGTACGCCGCCCGTGCCCAGTTCATTTGTTCGGCGTCTTCGGCCGCGTCTTGCCACTGACCAATAATCCCGAGATCGTATTGTGCGTCACGATGCGCAAACGCAGTTTCTGTCTCGCCGATCTTGCTTGATGGGCCACCAAAGTAATACTCGATCATTACCGCCGATAGAGGCGAGGTGATCCGATTCGCGTGTTCGACGAGTAGATCGATGGCATCGTCGGTGAGCTCGTCCATGAACGAGGATTTCCAATAATTGCGATTCCCATAGGGAAACCCCGCATCAAACATGGTTTGCATTTCTGTACGTTCAATTTCCGCCATCGTATCTGCGATTGGTGAACCGAATTCCCGGAGCGGTTTCAATACAGCTTCGCTCGCCGCGATGTCACCGCAGTAACATCCAATTATCGCGGTAACCGGGACGCCGTCGGGAGTAGACAGGAGCGCACAATAGGCGGTGAGTTCGAGCGGCGCTTGTTTGGTAAACTCGCGATAAAAACGAATCACATCGTGCGCGGCCTCGCGCGGATGAATGATCATACCGCCGATTACGGTTTTTACTGGATGCGCTTGAAACTCGAACGACGTCACCACCCCGAAATTACCGCCGCCGCCGCGCAATCCCCAATATAAGTCTGCGTTTTCCTCTGCGCTGGCAGTCAGTACTTGTCCATTTGCGGTAACAACTTCTGCGGAAATAAGGTTGTCGCACGTCATACCGTACTTCCGCACCAACCAGCCGACCCCGCCGCCGAGTGCGAGGCCACCGACCCCAGTTTCCGAGACAATCCCAGCGGGTACGGCAAGTCCGTGTTCGTGCGACGCTTTGTCTATCGTGCCCAAGGTGCAACCGCCTTGGGCGATAACGCGGCGCTTGGCCGGATCGATTTCGACGTTGTTCATTAACGTCAAATCGATCATTAAGCCGTCGTCGCAGACGGCGTTGCCAGCGACATTGTGTCCACCGCCACGTACGGACACGAGTAAGTCGTGCTCTCTAGCGAAGCGTACGCTAGCAACGACGTCCTCGGTCGAGACACATCGCGCGATGTACGCTGGCTTGCGATCGATCATCGCGTTCCAAATGGTACGCGCCTTGTGGTACTCAGGATCACCGGGGCGTTGTAAGCTGCCGTCGAGCTGGCCCGCGAGATCGCTAACGTTGCGTTGATCCATTTTCTACCCCTTTGATATTTAGTAGCACCGAGGTTCAACTCTAAGCCTACAACTACGCGCTGACAACTAAGTTTGAGTGCCGCACAATAGTATTGTAATAAGATACTCGATGCGCACAGGTGCCGGAGCAACGCGGTCGAAGCGATCGATTGATGTTGCACAGCACAAAAACTGATTCAATTTGGGGATACCTAACTCATGGAAAAACTACAAGAACGCGTCGCCGTTGTGACTGGCGCAGGCTCCGGCATCGGCCGCGCGTTGGCGCTCGATTTTGCTTCGAAGGGCTGCAAGGTCGTGTTGGCTGATATTGAGTCTCAACCGCTCGAAGAATCGCGCGCTCTGGTTAGCGAACTTGGGGTCGAGGCGTTGGCGCAGGTGACAGACGTCGCGAGTGCAAAATCGGTCGAGGCGCTGGCTGCTGCAGCCATGGAGCGCTTCGGGACAGTTAATATTTTGTGCAACAACGCTGGAGTCGGCGGCGGGGGATTGATCAAGAACCAGCAATTGGTTGATTGGAAATGGGTAATCGACGTGAGTCTATGGGGGGTTATCCACGGCTTACATTATTTCTTGCCGCACTTAATCGAGGCTGATGAAGCTCATGTGGTCAGTACAGCATCGGTGGCGGGGCTGTTGTCGCACCCTGGTCTCGGACCATACAACGCGGCTAAGTACGGGGTGGTCGCGATTATGGAAACGCTGTTTCTGGAAATGGAGCAGGACGAGCAGGCGAACGTCGGCGTTTCTGTGCTTTGCCCTGGCGTGGTGAAGACAAATATCGCGAGTGCGCAACGTAATCGTCCAGAGCATTTGCAACGGCAACGCCAAGTGAGTGCCGGCGCGAAGAAAAACGGCGCGCGCAAACAAAATGAGGCAATCGCTGCGGCACTCGCCGCGGGTAAAGATCCGGCGGAGGTTGCGGCACTCGTAGTCGAGGCGGTGCGTGATCGTCGCTTCTGGGTGTTGTCTCATCCCGAGCACCTCACGGACGTGCGCCACCGCAACGAGTCATTACACTCGCTTGCCAACCCGACCTTACCGAAAAGTTTTTTTTAAATAGACGAATACACACACTTAGCGTTTCGGCATTATCTGAGTGATCGAGGTACAGTTTTATATGACGACCACTAAAAATGAATTACTTGAACGCGTAAACGCACTACTTCCTGGCATTGCGGCGCGCGCGCAAATAAGCGAACAAGCGCGCAAACCGCACGACGATACGATCCGCGAACTAATCGATGCCGAAGTCATGCAGACGTTAGTGCCGAAACGCTTTGGCGGGCACGAACTCGGGCTCGATGCGATATCCGAAATTTCGCGCGCGGTGAGCTCTGTGTGTATGTCCACCGGATGGGTCACGGCATTCTATATGGGCCACAATTGGATGCTGACGAAATTTTCTGAAAAAGTGCAAGGTGAAGTTTTCGCTGATCGACCGTTTGGCCTGATACCGATCCAGCCATCCCAGGGCGTCACCGCGAAGGAAGTTCCAGGAGGGTATGAAATTAGCGGCCGCTCTAACTTCAGTTCAGGGATTATGAATGCCGATTGGGTCATTGTGACTCAAGCGGGCGGTCCTGGGGCGAGGGCTTTCGTCGTACCGATCGAGGACGTTGTCGTCGACGATGTATGGCACATGAGTGGCATGGCCGCGACCGGCAGTAACGATGTCATCGTCGAAGATCTTTTCGTGCAAGAACACCGAACCTTACCGTCCGAGCTGTTGTTCGGTGGGTCGGACTCGATTCACGAGAATCCGATATATTCGATCCCCTTGTTACCATTTATTTATTGCGAAATCGGTGGCGTTTATTGTGGTGGTTTACAAGGCGCGACTGCCGGATTTGAAGAACTTATGCAATCCAAAGTTACGACTTGGGGCGGCGATGTTCTAAATACCAAGCAAGCCGTTCACGTTAATTTAGGTGACGCGCAAGCGCGAAACCGTACCGTTGACATTTTGCGCGCAAGTATTGTGAGCGATACTCAGGCAATTGCGAATAAAGGTGGATTTAGTCTGGATCAACGCATTGATCTCAAATCGCGTGCGGGATATCTCACCAACCTATGCCGTGAGAGTGTTAATAGCTTGATGTCGCACGCAGGTACGCGTAGCTTTAGCACAGACGTTCCGTTGCAACGGTTTTTTCGCGATATGAACACGCTTACATCACATGCATTTATCGATTGGGATGTCTGTCGCGAATTATTTGGTCGTCATCGCCTTGGCCTCGAGCCCAATCACCCACTTCTCTAGATTCGACACAAAAGGACTCGACAATGAAAATATTTAACTCCTTGGGACCTAATCCTCGTGGCTTGCGCATGATGCTATTGGAAAAGGGCTTAACATTTCCGATGGAACGCATCGATCTACTTGCGGCGGAGAATCGAGGCGCAGAGTATGCGGCGCGTAACCCGGGTGCCCAATTGCCTTCGCTTGAGACTGATAGCGGGATGATGATCTCTGAGACTGTACCGATATTTGAGTACATCGAAGATAACCATCCGAATCCACCAATGATTGGTAGCAACGCGGAAGAAAAAGGCGAATGCCGAATGTGGACGCGTCGGATTGAATTGAAACTTACCGAGCATATTTATTGTGCGTTTCGTTACGGACCGGGTTTGGAAATGTACACGCCGCGCCAAGCGGTTTTTCCAGAAATGTTTGAGGGTTTGAAAGGGCAAGTTGCAGTCGGCCTGGAATGGTTGGATCCGTTATTAGCTGACAAGCAGTTTTTATGCGGCGACCGATTTACCACGGCGGACATCGTACTCTACGCTGCGCTCGATTTCGGCCAAGGGATCCAAATTCCCGCGAAGTTACCGAGTAATGTTGAAGCTTGGTTTCAACGGGTGAATTCGAGACCCAGTGCTACCGCGAGTCTCGATGAGGAAGGTACTGCGGGGGGCTTTCGGGGCGTCTAGCTTCGCTCGACAATCATTACCGGGGAAAACATGAGTCTTCCCCGGGTTTTGTTTTTAAATTTCTAACGCGTGCGCTTCAAAGTATTGCGGTCGAAGTCACGTTCTCCAAGACCGGTCTTGAATTGG
>Ga0302127_10001347_pt1 | contig 14546 bp, 15 predicted proteins | sample CB4_SCM_MG_FD_204452 | JGI IMG/M metagenome (GOLD analysis project Ga0302127, IMG submission 204452) | Marine microbial communities from Western Arctic Ocean, Canada - CB4_SCM | ecosystem: Environmental > Aquatic > Marine > Oceanic | place: Canada: Western Arctic Ocean | collected 2017-09-24
GGCCACCGCAAAGGTCGGGCGCGGGCCACCGCAAAGGTCGGGAGCGGGCCACCGTAAAGGTCGGGAGCGGGCCACCGTAAAGGTCGGGAGCGGGCCACCGTAAAGGTCGGGCGCTACGATCCTGGGGTGAATGTTCGCTGGATGCTGCGTGCGGGGCTGGTTGTGTTGGCTCACCCCTCCCTATGGCTGACCGGCGTCCGACAGATGTGGCGGCTTCGCCGTCGACAGTGGTGGCGCCGTGCGCCGTTCCTGCCGCTGCCTGGCCAGGGTTACTTGCGCTTCAGAATGGTGACCGCTTACGGCGATCCGGACCGGGCCATCGAGCCTGCCGATCTGGTGACCTATCTGCGATGGTGTCGCGGGTGGCCGGCGCTGACGGCATGAGTAACGCCAGACACCTCGGGTCGAAATCCCAGGGACGAGAGGTCCCGCTGAGGGCTACCTTTGTGCTCCATGGCCCGGGCACTCGTACTGAATGCATCGTTTGAGCCGCTCAGCGTGGTGTCGGCTCGACGCGCCTGCGTCCTGGTCTTGACGGGCAAGGCCGATGTCGTCCATACGACTGACGAAATGCTGCGATCCGAGCGGATCTCATTGGACGTGCCCAGCGTGGTGCGGCTGCGGTACTTCGTTCGGGTCCCGTTCGGACGCCGGTCCGCGCTGAGCCGTCGAGGCGTGTTTGCCCGCGACGAGCACTGTTGTCAGTACTGCGGCGCTCGGGCCGAGAGCATCGACCACGTCTTCCCCAAGAGCCGTGGTGGGCAACACGTCTGGGAAAACGTGGTGGCCGCATGTCGGGATTGCAACGCCAAGAAGCGTGACCAATTGCTGGCCGACACCAGCATGCGATTGGCGCGTCCACCCATCGAGCCTCCATCGGGTGCGTGGGTCACATTTGCTGTTACGGAGGTCCCCAACTCATGGGAGCCCTACTTGCCGGAACGCCTCACCGCGTGAGCGACAACCCGGGCCAGTCATCGCTTGGTCGTCGCAACATCTCGATCAGCGACGATCTCCGTGAGGAGTAGCACCGCCGGCCGTTGGTCCGTCGAACACTTGGTCGCAACCGCTGCCGAGGTCCATGGCCGCGAGGTCGGGATCGATGCTGGGCCCGCAGTCTGGGTCATAGAGGCGACCGACAAGGCCCTGGTGCTCGGGAGCTCTCAACAGGTGGACGACGTGGACCTCGAGAGGGCCGGTCGCCGCGGGATCGACGTCGTACAGCGGCGCAGCGGCGGGGGAGCGGTGCTGGTGGGCGCTGCCGATGTGGTCTGGATCGATGTTGTCATTGGACGAGAAGATCCACTCTGGCAAGACGACGTCGGGCTCGGGGCGCTTTGGCTGGGCGAGGTCTGGTGTCGAGTATTGGCTGCACTTGGCCATGAGGCCGAAATGCACCAGGCCCCCATGGGCCGAGATTCGCTGGCTCGTGTCGCCTGCTTTGTGGGCCGCGCTCCAGGCGAGCTCCTCCTGGGCGGCCGCAAAGTTGTCGGGGTATCTCAGCGCCGAACGCGGCACTGGGTGCGCATGCAATGCGCTTGCTTGCTGCATTGGGATGGCGCCATGTTGTTGGACCTCCTCAAGCCGCTGAACGATGTTGACGCCGAGCGGATCCGTCTCGCCGGCTGTGGTATCGGCGGCACAGCGCAAGCCGTTGTGGCCGCGTTCTTGTCCGAAATCGCCGCGCACTGACGCAACCGATATCCCACGGCTCGTCGCCGGCCGTTGAAGGCTGCGTTGCTTCGTGGGGCTCTGTTGATCTTGGTGTGGCTGTGTTGGCGACGGGCGTCGCCCTAGCAAGTGGAGGGAAAGGGGATCCGGCCCCTGAGCACCCGTTTTCGCAGATCAGCGCGCGAAATTCGTGTTGACCTGCAACGACGCGCAAAAAAGTTCCCGAAGGTCGTTGACTTTGTGGAGTGAGGTGGTTTAAAGTGGAGTGTGATGGAGGCAATGAGAGTACCGAGGGGAATGACTGACAGTGTTCACGGGAGAGCACGAGCGACTGCTCGACGAGAAGGGGCGACTGTCGCTCCCGCCGTTGTTTCGGCGCTACCTCGTCGACACGGCGTTTCTGGCGAGGTCAGGGTCCCAACCGTGCCTCATGCTCTTTCCACCCGACGAGATTCAGCGGGTGGCGGATCGACTCAAAGACCGTGTGCAATCCGGCGAAGTGACGCCAAACGAACAACGACGCTGGGCAGCAAGCATCAGCGAGGTCAAGACCGATGCCCAGGGGCGATTGGCGATTCCCCCGAAGCTTCGCGAGCAAGCAGAACTGGATCGAGAAATCGTGCTGATCGGCGTCGTCGATCGAGCAGAAATCTGGAATGCATCAGCGTGGGCGGCCGTGGAGCGTGCGACAGATGAAGGACTTGACGAAGGCATGTGGCTGTGACGCCACTCGCCCAGCTCGCACGAGCTGACCAGCCGCGCCGTAGGAGGAACACAACAACGATCTGACAAGGACACATACATGACAAAGGAGTGCAGTGACTCGCTTTTGGGCAGTCTCCCGGTTGACAAGATGGAAGGCCCCTACCCTGCCCGCTTGCCATCTAGCTCGATCGGGGAGAAATCCCGACGTGCGCCTGTTGGCCGGAGGACTGCCGAACAGCGAGAACTGCCACCGTCCCAGAACCGCACCCCTGCGGTTCTTGGGTCCCTCCCAAGATCGGCGACTGACACTTGTGTCGGTCGCCGATCGTCTTTTGCCGACCGGCCCGCCTGGGAGCCAACCGAGCGCTATGACTGACCCCGCCGCGTTTTCCCACGAACCAGTGATGCTTGCCGAGATTCTCGACGTCTTCGAACCCGTCGTGGACGGCGTGATCGTGGACGCAACCCTTGGTGGCGCAGGACACGCCAGTGCCATCCTCGATGCGCACGCGTCTGTGCGCTTGGTTGGACTCGACCAGGACCGCGATGCGCTGGCGGCCGCAGCCCGCAGGCTCGAGCCCCATGAAGCGCGCGTGGACCTCTGCCACACGCGCTTCGACGGTATTGCGCAGGCGCTCGATGACCTTGGCATCGGCGAGATCACGGGCATCTTGTTCGACCTCGGAGTGTCATCGCATCAACTCGATGTCGGCGAACGTGGTTTCAGCTTCCGCAACGACGGCCCACTTGATATGCGGATGGACCAGAGTCGGGGTCAGACCGCCGCCGAGTTGGTGAATGAAGCCGACGGAGGTGACCTCGCCTTTATCCTGCGGACCTACGGCGACGAACGCCACGCCCGACGGCTCGCCGCGGCCATCGTCGCGCAGCGACCTCACACGACAACCGCTCGCCTGGCCGAAGTAGTGATGGAAGCTATGCCGGCTGCCTCTCGCCGGTCGCCGGGACACCCTGCTCGTCGCACGTTTCAGGCCCTGCGGATCGCGGTGAACCTGGAACTCGACGTTTTGGCGCCTGCGCTCGAAGCAGCCATTGAACGCCTCGCACCAGGCGGGCGCGGCGCTGTGCTGTCATATCATTCCGGCGAGGATCGCATCGTCAAGCGGACATTGCGCGCTGCGGCCGGCCTCGGAGCCAATGCGACGCCCGCTGCTTTGGTCACAGAGGGACCTGTCGGTGACATAGCACTGCTGCACCGCCCGGGCCGGACGCCATCAGACGCCGAGCTCGAACAGAACCCACGGTCGTCGCCGGCTCGGTTGCGTTCATTCGAACGACTGGCGCGCTCCTCATGACCGCCTCTCGCGTAAATGCCGTCCCGAAGCATGATCGCCGTCCTCAACCCAAAATTGCTGCCGTCGAGCGAGAGCGTCGCGGGTGGCGGATCACGACGGTCGTCGTCTCCATTCTGGCGCTCATTCTGTTGTTCGGTCTCGTGGGGTTCCAAGCGTTGATCGTACGAAACCAGAGCACGCTCGATGATCTCGATGCGCAGATCGATGACGCGAGTCGTGTCAATCAGCGGCTCAGGCTTCAAGTGGCCGAGCTCGAGGCGCCCGAGCGGATTCGGGCCAAAGCGACCATCAACCTGGGCATGATTGAGCCAGAAACGGTCCTGTATCTGGAGCCGATCAGCGCGGCTACATTGCACCCTGAAGGCAGCGAGTGACGTCGCCGTCACCAGCACCCACCTTCGATCCCCGCCGTCGGATCGCCGCGATGATTGGCCTCTTTGGCTTGGTCCTGGTGGGACTAATTGGGCAGCTCCTCCGTATCCAGGTGGTCGACCGCGACCGCTACGTGGCCTGGGGAGAGGATCAACGCCTGATCACCGAACTTCTGCCTGGTGAACGCGGCGACATCTTTGACCGTAACGGCGAAGAGCTGGCCATCAGCCTGAACACGCCCATCATCTACACGGACCCGCTTCTTGTCACCGACCCCGCCGCCGAGGCGCTGGTATTGGCGCCCGTCCTCGGCCAAGACGTGGCGGACGTCGAAGCAGCTTTGGCCAGCCCGGGCCGCTTTGTGTACCTCGAGCGCCAGACGACCGAGGCGATCGCTTCTGCAGTTCGAGACCTCGACCTCGACGGTGTCTTCATCGGCGAGGAGCCGGAGCGCTTCCATCCAGCGGGAGAGCTATTGGCTCGCGGCGTCCTCGGCTTCGTCGGGTATGACAATGCGGCCTGGTCGGGCATCGAGTCGCAATACGACGCTGCGCTGGCAGGTGTCCCCGGCGAGCTGATCTCCGAGCGAGGGTTGAACGGCCGAACGATCCCTGAGGGCGAACGCGAGCGCCGGCCGGCAATCGACGGTGCAGATCTCGTCTTGACGATTGATCGTGCGCTGCAGTTCGAAGTCGAACAAGCCCTGGCCGAACACATCGTCACGTCTGGCGCACGGGGTGGGATCATCATCATCAGCGAACCTGCGACCGGCGACATCGTGGCTATGGCCTCGATCGGGCGCGACGAAGAAGGCAACGTCGGTGCCACAGCCGATAACCGAGCCGTCACCTGGGTCTACGAACCCGCATCCGTGATGAAGGCGGTCACCTTCTCCGCTGTTCTCAACGAGGGCTTGGCGACGCCCGAGTCGACTCGTCTTATCTCGAGCGAGATTGAGGTTTACGACCAGACGTTCTCTGATGACGCGATATATGAGCCGAAGGTCATGACGGCGACCGAAATCTTGGTGCGCTCGTCCAACACAGGAACTGTGGTGTTCGCCGGCGAACTCGGCGGCGCCAATCTTGATGCCTACCTCCGAGACTTCGGTTTCGGGACCGAAACCGGTTTGGGGTTTCCCGGAGAATCTGCAGGTCTGTTGGCTGACTACGACGAGTGGTCAGGGACCGACTACGCCAGCATCTCGCTTGGACAAAGCATCGCCGTCACGCCCCTCCAGGTCCTGATGGCGTACAACACGATTGCCAACCAAGGCCTCTACGTTGCCCCACGCCTCGTCTCGACGATTCGGGACTCCAGCGGCGACTCTGTGGTCCAGACATCTGCCACCCGACGGGTCATCGATGCAGCGACAGCATCGTCGGTGACCGAGATGTTGACCCAGGTGGCCTCACAAGGAACAGCGCAACGAGCGCAAGTGCCGGGCTATGACATTGCCGCGAAAACGGGAACCGCTCGAAAGGCTCAGGAGTCTGGTGGCTACCGCGACGCAGAGGGCAACGTCCGCCACGTCGCCACAGTTGCGGGGTTCTTCCCAGCTGACGCGCCTGCCTATTCCATGATTGTGATCCTCGATGAGCCCACATCTGAGATTTATGCCAGCCGCGTTGCCGCTCCACTCTTTGGTGAACTCGCAGGCTGGACGCTGCGTCATTTCCAAGTGGCGCCGGGCCACGACGTGGTGCTCGAACCAACACAGCCCCGCCGCTCGGACCAAGCTGTGTTGCCCGACGATGCCGGCCTGCGAAACCCGGCCGATGAAGCTGCCGTTGGTGCCAGCGAAAAGGGCCGGTAGTGCTCCTCTCCGAACTCATCGCCGGTTCTTTGCACCGAGCCCCCGACCTGGGCTGGGAGATCAGTCCCGATGCTGGCGACCCCAGCATCGCATCGATGAGGCTGGACTCACGCGGGGTGCAGTCCGGAGACCTCTTTCTCTGCGTACCCGGCGATGTCACCGATGGTCACAACTTCGCGAGCAAAGCGATCGAAGCCGGCGCTGTTGCGCTGGTTGTCGACCGTTGGTTGGATATGCCGGTCCCGCAGGTCCGGGTGACTGATGTTCGCTCGGCCATGGCGCACATCTCCAACATGTTCTTTGGCGACCCCAGCCGCGAGCTTCAAGTGATTGGCATCACCGGCACGAACGGGAAGACAACAACGGCTCACCTGGTCAAAGCCATCCTGGATCACACCGGGGTTCCCTGTGGCCTGTTGGGAACCCTCAGCGGAGCGCGTACGACCCCTGAGGCGCCCCACCTTCAGGGATCGCTGCGGGCAATGGTCGACGAGGGCATCCGAGCAGTTGCCATCGAGGTCTCGTCACATGCGTTGGTCCAGGGGCGCGTGACAGGCATGAACATCGACGTCGGAGTGTTCACGAACCTGAGCCCCGATCACCTTGACTATCACGGCACGCTCGATGAGTACTTCGAGGCGAAGTCGAGCCTGTTTCGTGCCGGGCTCGTGGACGTCGCCGTCATCAATACCGACGACCCAAGGGGTGCAGCGCTGATCGAATCGCTCGACGTGCCCGCCACGGGGTATTCACGCGCCCTGCTCGAGGACGTCGAGGTCACGATGTCAGGGTCCGAGTTCACCTGGCGCGGCCATCGCGTCACCCTGGCGCTGCCAGGGTTGTTCAACATGGAGAACGCCGTAGCCGCAGCCGAAGCCGTTCGGCTATTGGGCATCGACGACGGCTCGATCGCCGCTGGGCTCAGCGCGGCCGGGCAAGTTGCGGGCCGGTTCGAGGTCGTACTGCACGGCGACGAGACGATGGCAACCGTCATCGTCGACTACTCCCACACACCAGCGGGAATCGAGCAGGTCCTCCGGTCGGTACATGAGATCGATCCCGAGGCCGTGGTCTGCATAGTGTTCGGCGCCGGCGGAGACCGTGACCGCGAGAAACGCCCGTTGATGGGCGCCGCTGCTGCTGCAGGCGCCGACCGCGTGATCGTGACCTCGGACAACCCGCGGTCAGAGGCGCCTCAGGCAATCGTTGACGAGATTCTCGCCGGGATCGATGACCTCTCCTGTGTTCACGTCGAGCTCGATCGTCGTGCCGCAATCTCGATGGCGATCGTCTCCTATGGAGCGAACGGTGTGATCGTGGTGGCGGGGAAGGGTCACGAGCGGACCCAAACAATCGGCGACGACGTCTTTGCGTTTGATGACCGAGCAGTCGTTCGCGAGCTGGTTGGCGGAGGCACTCGATGATTCGATTGTTGATCGCTGCCGCGCTCGGCGGAGCTGTGTCACTCGTCGGTACGAAGTTCCTCATCGAGTGGCTGACAAGTCACCGGATCGGCCAACCGATTCGCGATGACGGGCCTGACGGTCACCAGACCAAAGCGGGCACCCCGACGATGGGTGGAGCAGCCATCGTGGGTGGGGGAATGATTGGCTACGTGGTCAGCGACCTGCTCCACGACGGCATTTTCACCCGCACTGGAATCTTCGTGATGCTGGCCATCGCCGGGGCCGGCCTCGTTGGATTCGTCGATGACGGCATCAAGGTGTCGCGCGAGCGGAACCTCGGGCTCAACAAGCGCGCAAAGGCTCTTGGACTCTTGACCGTCGCTTTCGGCTTCGCCATCTTGATGGTGACCCTCACCGATATCCAAACCACTGTTGGCTTCACTCGATGGGACTCCTTGAACATCGATCTTGGTCCGGTCGGCTGGGTGTTCTGGGCGGTGTTGTTGATTCTGGCAACGTCCAATGCCGTGAACCTGACCGATGGCCTCGATGGCCTGGCGGCAGGTTCTGCGACACTCTCCTTCAGCGCGTTTACCGTTATTGCCTTCTGGGCCTTTCGTAACCCGAGCATCTACCAGGTGGACCATGCGCTCGACCTCGCGGTCGTGTCGGTCGCCATGCTGGGCGCCTGCGTCGGGTTCTTGTGGTGGAACGCCGCTCCCGCGCAAATATTCATGGGAGACACGGGCTCATTGGCGATCGGCACCGGTCTGGCGTGTCTGGCCCTGGCGTTGAACACCCACCTCCTGCTGCCAATCGTGGGCGGGCTGTTCGTGTTGGAGACGCTGTCGGTGATCATTCAGATCGGAGCGTTCAAGTCGACCGGCAAGCGTGTATTCCGGATGGCACCGTTTCACCATCACTTCGAATTGCTCGGATGGCCTGAGACGACGGTAATCATCCGGTTCTGGATCATTGCCGGCTTCTTGACCGCGGTCGCGCTGGGGATCTTCTACGCCGACTTTGTCGAGGTCACCAACCTCACCGAGGGGTTGGCACCGTGACCCCGACGACAGACCCCGTCACCCAAGATTCTCGGGTCCTGATTGTTGGCTACGGTCTGCACGGCCAAGCCGTCGCTACCGCCTTGTGTGCCCGGTCGATAGCCGCCCGTGTTGTCGACGATCGTCCAGGTGAAGCAGCTTCCGCTCATGCTGTCCAGCTCGGCGTCGAACTGATCGCGTGCCCCGACAATGATGCCTTGACGGCCGCCGTTGCCGCTGCGACGCACGTGGTTCCTACCCCCGGGTTGCCCGACCACCACTCGCTGTTCGGTGTCGCGACGGAGCTCGGGCGAGCGATCGTCAGCGAGTTCGATCTCGCCGCGGAGTGGGACCACCGCCCGCTGGTGGCCATTACGGGAACCAACGGGAAGACGACGGTCACCACCATGGTGACCGAGATGCTTGTCGGCTCGGGGATCAACGCCGTCATGGCGGGCAACATGGAAGTTCCACTCGTGACCGCTATTGACGATCACGAACCAGAAGTGTTTGTGGTCGAGGCTTCGTCGTTTCGCCTAGGCCATTCCAGCCGATTCGCTCCGCTCGTCGGTACGTGGCTCAACCTGGAGCCCGACCATCTCGATGTTCACGCGTCGCTGACAGCCTATGAGTCGGCGAAAGCACGTATTTGGGCGAACCAGTCCAACGCTGGGCTGGCCATTGGAAATGCCGAGGACCCCATCGTCATGGCGAGTCTTCCCGGCCGAGACAGTGACATCACCTTTGGTGGCAGCACCGCGACAGCTCGTGTGGCCGATGGTCAACTGATCATCGCCGGTGAGCTCATCTGCGCCGTCAGCGATCTGGCCCGATCGTTGCCCCACGACATCTCCAACGCACTCGCTGCAGCTGCTACTGCTATCGCCGCCGGGGCGGAGCACAGTGCGGTTCGCGAGGTCCTCGAGTCCTTTGGAGGACTCGAACATCGGGTGCAGTTGGTCGCTGACCAGGCGGGCATTCGTTGGTATAACGATTCGAAGGCCACGACCCCGCATGCGGTGATGGCTGGGGTCGGCGGATTCGATTCCGCAGTATTGATCGCCGGAGGCCGCAACAAGGGCGTCGATCTGACACCGTTGCGTTCGCTTGCGTCGCGCCTCCGCGCGGTGGTGGCCATTGGCGAAGCTGCTCCCGAGATCGCCGATGTCTTTGATGGCCTGGTGCCTGTTGTGTCCGCACCCTCGATGGAAGACGCAGTGCGCGGCGCCGGCGACCTTGCCCGCAGCGGTGATGTAGTCGTGTTGTCGCCGGCTTGCACGTCTTATGACTGGTATGCGAACTACGGCGTCCGCGGTGACGATTTCATGCGTCTCGTCGGCGAGTTGCTGGCTCAAGGAGATGTGGTTTCCTCATGACGGCAATATCAGGACCGAGCGCCCCGACATTCCTGCGGTCGCTGAAGGCTGCGGTCTCGCCAACAATGCGGACGCCCCAAGCCCAACAGGATGGGAGATGGGGCACGGGCCAGGTCGTTGTTGTTGTTGTTGTCGTTGCCCTGAACCTTCTGGGTCTGGCCATGGTGCTGTCGGCATCGAGTGTCAGCTCGCTCTATGACGGCACCGACACGTGGTACCATTTCCGCCGTCAGGGCACTTGGATTGCCCTGGGGACGGTCGCGTTGCTGATATTCCGGCTTGTTGACTATCGGTTCCTGCGTCGACTCGTACCCCTTGCGCTCGGTGGCACGATCATCTTGTTGATGGCGGTGCTGGTGCCTGGCATTGGCACCGAGGCTAAGGGCGCGACCCGATGGATCGGTGTCGGTCCGATCGCGTTTCAGCCAACCGAACTCCTCAAGATCGCGATGGTCCTCTACACTGCCGACCTTCTCGCCAAGCGCGATCACGCACTCCACCTGGCGAGTCAGACGCTGGTTCCCGTTCTCATCGTGTTCTCGGGTTTCGGGCTCTTGGTTCTCATGCAGCCTGATCTCGGTACGGTCATCGTTACCGGCGGGATCACCGTTGGGGTCCTGTTCGCCGGAGGCGTGGCCCTGGGGCCGTTACTCGGCGCCAGCACCGCCGGTGGCGGCGTGGCACTCACCTTGGCAATGACGGCTGACTACCGGCGCGACCGGCTACTGGCATTCCTTGACCCCTGGGATGACCCGCTCAACACCGGCTATCAAACGATCCAGTCTCAGGTCGGAGTCGCCAACGGTGGACTGACGGGTGTGGGGATCGGCGAGGGTCGGGCCAAGTGGGGCTATCTCCCCGAGGCTCACACCGACTTCATCTATGCCGTCGTCGGCGAAGAGATGGGATTCGTTGGTTCGGTCATGGTTCTGGGGCTCTTCGCGTCGTTGGCCGTCGTCGGCATCCGCATCGCGCTCCGGGCTCCGGATCGTTTCGGGATGCTCGTCGCCGTCGGGATTGTCGTCTGGATGATTCTGCAGGCGGTCGTCAACGTGGGCGCCGTCGTGGGTGTCCTGCCCATCACCGGGGTGCCGCTGCCTTTCGTGTCGTTCGGGGGGACCTCGCTTCTTGTGGGTATGGCATCGGTCGGTGTCCTGCTCAACATCGGGCGCCAGGGACGCGCGTGATGGGGCGATTCGCTGTTATTGCCGGTGGCGGGACGGCTGGCCATGTGCATCCCGGCCTCGCCGTTGCTCGCGCGCTTGTTGATCGCGGCCATGACGCTTCGTCGATTCTCTATGTCGGAAGCGAGCACGGCATTGAACGTGAACTTGTCCCGGCCGCGGGCTTCGAACTCATGACTGTTCCTGGTCGAGGGATCCCTCGCCAGTTGTCATTCGGCGCGGTGAAAGCAGGTGCGAGCCTCATTCGTGGGGTTGGCGTCGGGCTCCGCTTGTTGGGCCGCGAGCGACCGGCCGTCGTCTTGTCGCTGGGTGGCTTCGCAGCGATTCCGTGTGCCATAGGTGCACGGATCCGTCGCATCCCGGTTGTCATCCACGAGCAGAATGCCGTGCCCGGCGCCGCGAACCGTTTGATCGGACGGTGGGCGCGGGCCGCAGCCGTTTCATTTCCGAACACGCCGCTGCCTCATGCCGTGTTGACCGGGAACCCAGTCCGCACCGAGATGCTGGCCGTCGATCGGCAGACACAACGTGCTGATGCCCGAGCCCGACTCGGCGTAGAGCCCGGTCGGGGTCTTGTGGTCGTGACCGGAGGGTCGCTCGGTGCGTTGCGCCTCAACGAGGCTGCGCTGGACGCCGCCGAGCACTGGGCCGAGCGAGACGACATCTGTCTGCGCCACATCATCGGCGAACGAGACTGGGACATTCTCGCCCCGCGTCGCGCGTCGCTCGGCGGCGCGCTGCAGTATCAGGCCGTTCGCTACGAGGCGGATATGCCGGCCGTGTTTGCAGCCGCCGATGTCGTTCTTTCCCGCGCTGGTGCGTCCACAACATCGGAGATTGCCATCGTCGGCGTGCCCTCCGTTTTGATTCCGCTCCCGGGGGCGCCCGGTGATCACCAGACCGCGAATGCGCAGGCGTTGGTCGATGTGGGAGCGGCGCGACTGATCCGCGATGTCGACTTCGGCGGTGGCGAGATGGCCTCGATGGTCGATGAGCTTCTCAGCGACCCTGTCATTTTGGACACGATGGGTCATGCCGCTCGCAGCGTTGGGCGCCCCGATGCCGCTGAGCAGGTGGCCATCTTGTTGGAAGAGCACGCGGCGTGAGTTACCCAACACCATCCGACCCCGAAGGTCGGTCCAATAGCGAGCGGAGCCAAACAGCCGTGCCTGCACCAATCGACTTGTCAGCCAAACTCAAGATTCACGTAGTCGGCGTTGGCGGTGCGGGGATGCGCGCTATCGCCTCGGTGCTCGCGTCTATGGGCCACGAGGTATCAGGCAGCGACCTGAAGCCATCGCCTGGTCTTGATCGCCTTCGGGCTGAAGGGGTAACCGCCGTTGTCGGGCACAGCGCCGACAACGTGAGCGACGTTGACCTCGTGACTCGATCCACGGCCGTTCCCTCGTCCAATCCCGAGGTCCGTGTCGCGACCGAACGATCCATCCCTGTGGTCAGCCGCGCCGACATTCTCTCTGCCATCTCCCGGGTCCGCAGCTCGATCAGCGTGGCCGGGACCCATGGCAAGACCACCACATCGTCAATGCTGGCGGTGATCATGCGAGAGGCCGGCCTTGAGCCATCGTTTATCATCGGCGGCGAACTGAACGAGATTGGATCCGGGGCGGTCTGGTCTGAAGTTGATGGTTGGTTCATTGTCGAGGCCGATGAGAGCGATGGCACTTTTTTAGCGCTCGACAGCGCTGCGGCGATCATCACCAGCGTCGAGCCCGATCACCTCTCGCACTACGGCTCTGAGGCTGCGCTGACTGACGCTTTCCGCGACTTCGGCGAGGCGGTCTCGGGCCCGGTCGTCGTCTGCCTGGATGACCCAGGCGCTACAGCGCTCGCTGGTGGGTCCAACATCATCACCTACGGCACCGATCAGCGGGCCGACTGGGTGATTAATGACTACGTCGGTAAACGCACCTCGGCTGCGTTCTCAATCACCGGTCCGGACGGGCCGCTTGGAGCTTTCGAGTTGGCCACGCCAGGCCTTCACAATGTGCGCAACGCCACCGCAGCAACGGTCATGGCGCTTCAGCTGGGCGCCGATGTCGACGCAGCCCGTCGCGCTCTTGGTCGCTTTGGTGGCGTTGCTCGGCGATTCCAGCTCCGCGGCGAACGCGATGGGGTCACGTTCATCGACGACTACGCCCATCTCCCAACCGAGGTGGAGGCCGCGCTCGAGGCGGCCGGCCACGGCGAATGGGCCCGCGTGGTGTGTGTCTTCCAGCCGCATCGATACTCACGGACCGGTGATCTCTGGCGTGATTTTGCATCAAGCTTCGACAAAGCATCCCTGGTGGTCATCACCGACGTCTATGCGGCAGGGGAGGTCCCTATCCCAGGAGTCAACGCCAAGCTGATTGTGGATGCGGTACTGGATGCCGACGGCTGCCGCGATCTTGCCTACATCCCTAATCGCGAGGATCTTCGGAAATACCTCACAGATCGTCTTCGTCCCGGCGACCTGTGCCTCACCCTTGGTGCAGGCGATCTGACCACCCTCCCAGATGAGATGTTGCTGCGTTGATGACCATCCAAGGCGCGCCGCCGTCGCCCCGCGAAGTCGACGCCGTTGCTGCGGCGCTACGGGAGGTTCTCTCCGATTCGGTCCTGCGGACAGACGAGAACGTCGGAGCGCTCACGACCTACCGCGTTGGTGGTCGAGCGCGACTCTTCGTGGAGGTTGAATCGTCGGCGGATCTCGCGGCCTTGATCGCGGTCACCGGCCAGCTCTCGCTGCCAGTGGCCATCCTCGGGCGAGGGTCGAACCTCTTGATCTCGGATCGGGGATTTGCCGGACTCGTTGTCCGGTTGGGTGAACCGTTCGTCGAGATCGAAGACTTGGGCAGCGCTCGGGTCCGCGTTGGCGGCGCTACGTCGTTGCCCGTTGCGGCGCGCCGGACTGCAGCGCTTGGTCTGACGGGATTCGAATGGGCGGTCGGCGTTCCTGGGTCTGTCGGCGGGGCGGTTCGGATGAACGCCGGCGGTCACGGCTCCGACATGGCGGCCTCTGTTGTTTCTGCGCGTGTCGTGGACCTGGCTCGAGCCACGGTGCTTGATCTCGGGCCCGATGCCCTCGAGTTTGGTTACCGAGCGAGCGCTATTGCGGCCAGCCAGCTGGTCGTCTCTGCGGAGCTGCAGCTGGCCGAGGGTGATCCTGCGAGCGCGGAGGTGCTCTTGAGCGACATCGTCCGTTGGCGCAGAGAGAACCAGCCAGGTGGCCAAAATGCCGGGTCGGTCTTCACGAACCCTCCAGGAGATTCAGCTGGGCGGCTCATCGATGCTGCGGGCCTCAAGGGATTCCGAATCGGTAGTGCCGAAGTGTCCGAGAAACACGCCAACTTCATTCAAGTCGACCCGGATGGGTTGGCCAGTGACGTGGTCGCGCTCATGGCTGCGGTTATCGACAGCGTCGAGGCGGAGACGGGGATTGGCCTCCGGGTTGAGACCCGCCTCCTGGGATTTCACACGGACGTCACGAAGACGATGTTTGATCCGAGGGGTTCCCGATGACTGTTCTTAGTATCGACCCGCGGCTGCAGGCGCGGCGTATCGAAGTGCTTCGCCTGCGCGGCCGGCGACGGCTACGACTGATCTTGACGTTGACCACGCTGATCCTGGTGACCCTCCTGGCGCGTTGGGTCATTC
>Ga0302127_10001349_pt1 | contig 14541 bp, 9 predicted proteins | sample CB4_SCM_MG_FD_204452 | JGI IMG/M metagenome (GOLD analysis project Ga0302127, IMG submission 204452) | Marine microbial communities from Western Arctic Ocean, Canada - CB4_SCM | ecosystem: Environmental > Aquatic > Marine > Oceanic | place: Canada: Western Arctic Ocean | collected 2017-09-24
TCGGTGTTGGCAAACAGGACACCGTTCGTTATTCCCATCGCGGCGGTCGCCGATTGAATCGATTCAATGACCCCAACGGCGAAATCGGGCGCGGTCGAGAGGACTTTACCGATATGGATTGTGCCGTCGCTCGCCGCGATCACGGTATCGGTGCACGTACCACCAACGTCGGTTGCTACGATATAGGACATAAGATTCTTTACGCTTGCACGATCTAGGATTTAGGCTTGCCAAAGAATAACCGTCCGTCTGCCGGAATGGAACATTGGCTATCTCCATAGAGATGCATATCGAGCGTCGATCGGGCGAACACCCAACCCATTAAACGCCAAAAAGGGGTCGGAGTACTTTGCTGCCGTGAAAACTACACCGACCCTGAAGGATCGCCACTATTTTCCACCCCGAATTTTCCTTAAACTGGCTCCGGAATTTTAGAGTAACGACAATATTTTGAGAGGAATACGCTTATGAACGCATGGCAAATCGAATCGGACCAAGGTATCGACGCACTCGCCGCGGTTTCGCGGCCGGTACCCGATCCGGGTCCCCATGACGTCGTCGTGCGAGTGGGAGCGGTGTCACTGAATTATCGCGATTTAATCCATGTGCTCGGGGTCGCGGACAGCGATCGCTGGCCACTCGTGCCGTGCTCGGACGGCGCCGGAGAAATCGTTAGCGTCGGATCCGAAGTCAGCCGGTTCTCAGTCGGCGATCACGTGGCGGGGACTTTTTTTCAAAATTGGAATTCCGGCGCGATTACGCCAGTCGCTATGGAGTCGTCGTTGGGCGGCCGCCTGCCGGGAATGCTCGCCGAGCACGTTTGCTTGAGTGAGCAGGGCGTGGTGGCAGTACCGGCGGGCTGGAGCGATGCGCAAGCCGCAACGCTTCCGTGTGCCGCATTGACGGCATGGCATGCACTCATATCGAAAGGTCGGCTTATGGCCGGTGAAACGGTACTTGCACTGGGTACCGGCGGCGTTTCTTTATTCGCATTGCAAATCGCAAAGATGCATGGCGCGACGGTGATAATCACCTCTAGTAGTGATGAGAAACTCGAGCGCGCACGAAGCTTAGGCGCCGATCACACGATTAACTACCGGGAGCACCCCGACTGGGATACGAAAGTTCTCGAGCTAACGGACGGCCAAGGTGTCGATCATGTCGTCGAGCTCGGAGGATCGGGAACGTTGGAGAAATCTTTTGCCTCGGTAAAGTTCGGCGGCAATATTTGGCTGATCGGCGTCTTAACCGGATTCGAAGCCAAGGTTGATCCGCTGCAGATATTGTTCAAGAGCCTTTGCGTTCAAGGCATCTATGTCGGTAGCCGCGCAATGTTTGAAGCGATGAATGCCGCGTTTTCGATTAATGGATTAAAGCCGGTGATCGATGCGAATTTCTCTTTTGACGATGCGCCGGCTGCCTTTCATTGCATGCAGGATGCGGGGCACTTCGGAAAAATTGTCATCGACATCGAATAAGCGGCGCGCCGGGGGTTCCGGGAACTTTGGAAGTTAAAACACTACCCGATAAATCGTAGCTGATATTACCAGCAAGGTCGGTACTCAGCTGCGCCTAAAGTGAGGCATCACTTCTTCGGCAAAGAGCTTCATCGACGCACGAATTTTCGCGTCCGGCATCCCGGCCATGTGCATCCACATCGACATGTGGGTGCAACGCGTCTCGCTCGTGTAGCGCTCGATCTCGGCGATAGCGTCGTCCGGTGTGCCTACTATCAAGGGGGCATTGAAAAAGGAGATGTCCTGCGTGTGTCTGAGTTTGCCCACTGGCGGGACGACCGGCGCCGACATCACGGCCGACCCCCATTCCATATCGTCGGCTTCTTTGTAGCGCTTATCGTACAGCGACATCATGTAATAGAGATGCTCCTCGCAAGCGTCCCAGGCCTTCTCACGCGTTTCCGCAACGTAGACCGAGCGCAGTTGGCAGATATTATGCTCGGCGGGATTTTTACCCTGCTTGGTCAATTCGTCGTCATAAAACTGCTGGAGATCCGCGCCGCCGGAACCCGCAAGATGATAACCGAGCCGCGCCGCCCGACGGACCGTGTTTTCGGCCATCGCCGCCACCCATATCGGTGGCGGCTGTTGAATGGGGCGCGGACTGAGTTCAATGTCCGTCAACTGCCAGTGTTTGCCGTCGTGGCTGAACGAGTCCTCGGTAAAGCATCGATTGATGATTTCCGTCCCTTCCGTGAGGCGTGACGCCCGTTCCTTGCGGGAAATATTGAAGCTCCGGAATTCACTGAGCCAGTAGCCTTGTCCCAGGCCAAGTTCGAGCCTGCCGTTCGAAATGATGTCGACGGTGGCCGCATCTTCCGCCACTCTGACCGGATGATGGAACGGCAGTACGATGATGAACGTGCCGAGCCGGATGGTCGACGTGCGTCCCGCGATGGCAGACAGGATTGGCAACAAACTCGGTGACCAGCCGTCTTCGGCGAAGTGATGCTCGGTGGTCCAAAGAGTGTCGTAGCCCAATTGTTCGGCATACACCGCCGAGTCGATATGTTCGGCGTAGATCTCGTTAAAGGGACGTCGCCACTTAAGTGGGTTTCGAAATGGGAGCAGCAATCCAAAGTCCATCAGGCATTCCTCAAACTTATGTTGTCGGCGAGCGTGCGACGCAGTTCGTGACTCGTTTCCAAGTCGATAATGATCGTTGTGTCCGGCGCAGCCGTCACTGGATCACTCGACGGCCAGGTACACAGATCGTGGGTCGAATAATAAGTCAACGTTCGGATTTGTAAAACCTATGGGGTTCCGCGCAACATGCAACAACCCCCTGCCTTCTTTATAGAGCGATGAGCGATCATTCGGATCCTGGCGAGGCGCGGAGGATCACTTCATAGATGCCAGCGCATTCGTCCTCGGCACGCCCTTCCTCGATCATCCGCGTGAACCAGTTAATTGCGGTCTCGACAAGAGGCGTGGCGGCTCCGACGGCGCGGGCGTGATCGCGGATGTAGGCAAGGTCCTTCATCACAATTGAGGCCGGTCCGGCCGCAGGCCGGTACGTCCGCTGCGCCATCATCGGACCGCGATAGTTGAGTACGGCCGAGCCACCGGCACTTTGGCCAACGGCACTCAACATGCGCGCGGAATCGAGCCCGGAGAGATTGCCAAACACCATGGCCTCAGCGGCTGCCATCGAGTTGATGACGACCAACAAGTTGGTGACAAGTTTCGTTGTCATGCCCGTACCAAACGTACCGACATAACAACTCTTCGGTCCGATGCTGTCGATCACAGGCTGAATTAATTGGGCTATTGCCTCGTCGCCGCTGACGAACACGAGAGCGTCGCGCTGCAGGACTGTCGCTGGAATACCGCTGATCGGGCAGTCGAGCATCGTAGCGCCCTTGGCGGCCAGTGAATCTGCTAGCGGTTTCTTGAATGCTGCGGGGAAGGTCCCCATCTCGACCACGATTTGGTCGGCGCGAGCGTGCGCGACCAAGCCCTGCGGGCCAAGGTAGGCCTCATGCATCTGTTCCTCACGGGCAAGACACGTAATTATCACGTCACACGTCGTTGTCAGCGTTGCGGTGTCGGCACACAAGTACCCACCGTCATCGACAAAGTCAGCGGTGCTCGGCCGACTTAGGGCGAAGACCGTAAAGCCGTCGGCAATCAAATTACTCGCGCACGCGCGCCCGATCTTGCCGAGTCCGATAATGCCAACGCGCAACGCCATAATCGTCCCCTGAAATTAAAGTCCTTTAATTTCGCAAATTTATCGCACGCCCTGCGCATCTCCTTGACCGCAGTGCGTCCCTCTATATCTGCATCTATTTAGCTATTGACTAGATAATCGGAATAACCTTCTCGGCAAAATCGCGTGCCACTTCACGCGCGTGCGCCAGTCCCGGTAATAAGCTGATCTCATGTAAGCCTTTGTCCGCGGCAGCACGTATGGCTTGTGCGATTTGTTCGGGCTCGCCAACCATGCCTGTGCCTTGAATCATTTGTGGGGTCGCGAATTTTCGCTCGCCAGGGGCTACCCAGCTACAGTGCCCGGTGTGCAGCACCTGATGGATTTTATCTTCGGGTACGTCGAACTGACCCACATGATCGACATATTCTTCCCAGATATTTTTCATATAGGTGGGCACCACGTCGTCATTTTTCGTGTAACGCCAAATCTCATAAACGAAATGGATCATCGTTGCGACCCACGGTGCAGCAATGTCGATCACCCGGTCGTCAGTCAGTTTCTCACCAGGGCGAAGCACCACCGCATGGCAACCCGCGGTCATGTGGAAGTCTGCCGGTAGGTCGCGCCCCGCGGCTTTGGCTCCCTCATTAAGCTGTTGATAGTGGAAGTCGATTAAATCCGGTTGTTCGCCCATGGCAGCAACCAAGCCGTCCCCCAATCCGCCCGCGGTCTGTAGTGCGCGCGGGCCATTGGCGGCTACGTATATTGGGATTCGATCTTCGAGATTGCGAAATCCGTCGCCGTGGTCTTGCCATTTCAACTCGGTCGTTTTGCCACGAAACGTGTAGTCGACCGCTTCGCCATCGAGTAGCGCACGAACGACGCGTATGTATTCCTGAAATTCCGCTATACGCATCGGATCGTGGCCCATGACGCGCATTGCCGTGTGCCCAGTGCCGATGCCAAGAAAGACACGACCTGGGGCGAGCACGTTGATCGAGGCGATCGAGTGCGCGGTGGTTGGCGCAATGCGACAACCCGGCACGGCAATGCCTGTACCAATTCGGATTTTTGAGGTGTTGGCAGCGGCGACGGCCATCGTCGCGTAACAGTCGGACCACATCATTTGCGTGTCGGGTACCCATACGGCGTCGTAACCGTAGTCTTCTAAATCCCGAATAATTTGCCAGTCGCCGATCCGTGTTTCTATATGCAAACTAAATTTCATCTGAGCGATTCTCCCTTCGAAATTCGTTTATCGGGCGCGGCACGACTGACGGCATGAGCCGCGTAATCCTGCTATAAAAATCCGTACGACATTTCGGGCACGCTTTCAATTCAAGCGTTACGCAAATTGGCACTTGCCTGCTCGTCGACGTCAAATGACTCCGGATCGACGACAACACCGTAATTTGCCCGCGCTTGCGCTGCAGTAACCAAGCCGTTAATCACGTCCTCGCGGACGCTCGTGATATCTCTGTCAAGTGGGTCACCATATCCGCCGCCACCACTTTGGTGAATCGAAAACACATCGCCAGTATTTAAGTCGTAAAAACTCTCAGCATCGACCGCAATAGTCTCGCCGTCCTGTTTGTGGATGGCGAGTTCGTGGGGCGGTGCCGGGTGGCCCCCCTGCAAACCGAACGGCGCAGTGACTTCATGCACACCGCCACCAAAATTTGCCGCCGGTATGCCGTCGGCATCGACCCGCCAGCGATAGATTGTACCCATGCCGCCGCGCCACCGACCCGCGCCAGCGCTGTCCGGCCAGAATTCGTATTGCAACACGGTAAACGGATCGACCAATTCGTGCAGCTCGGGATCTGGCGCGCGTAATCCGCCAGCACAGATCACCGTCCCCAGGTGATCCCAACCATCGAGTCCCATCGAGGCTCCGGCGCCGCCCTTACACATAAAGTGGATATCTCCAAACGGCCGCCCGGTACGTGGATTCATTCCCATGGTCGCCGGCGCGCACCAGCGCGACCAACCTGCATCCACACGCTCGGGAACCGCTTCGGCAAGTGCGAGCCAGACGGCTTCTATTATCGCTTGTGCGGTGGAGATCGTGCAGCCGCCGACCGGCGCTGGTTCAAGCGGATTTACCACCGTTCCAGGCTTAGTCACGACGTGTAACGGGCGCATTGCGCCGGCGTTAAATCGCACGCCTTCGCCGACTGCCATGAACAAGGCGAGGTAGCATGACGAGGCCGTATTGGGGAGCGTGCTGTTGACGTAACCGGCGGCTTGGCCGTCGCTGTCGCTAAAATCAAACGTGATCTCCGATCCGCTAATGGTTAACTTCACTCGCACTGCAATCATTCGGTCCTTGTCGATACCGTCGTTGTCGATCAAACGTTCTCCCGAGAACTCACCATCCGGTAGTGGTTCTAAGGCGGCGCGAACTTGTTGCTCGGAGGCATCGAGTATTTTTTCAATGGCGACATCCAATGTTTCACGCCCGTATTTTGTTAGCAGGGCCGATAACCCTCGCTCGCCGATAGTGCATGCACCGACCTGACAGTTCAGATCTCCTTCGACTAAGTGCGGCAGGCGGACGTTGAGTAAGATGGTTTCCCAGAGTGCGGCGTTAGGCTTCCCAGCATCGAACAGCTTGGCCGGTGGAATGCGGATGCACTCGTCCCAAACGCTTCTTGCGCCCGGGTTGTAGCCGGCCACGCCACCGCCGCCAACGTCCGCATGGTGACCCTTGGATACCGCCCAGAACGCCACCTCGTTTTCGTGGAATACCGGCTTAGCAATTGTAATATCGGGCGGATGATTGTTGCCGCGATAAGGGTCGTTCAAGATAAACACATCACCCGGCGAGACGTCGCCAGCAAATGTTTCGGCGATACTGCGTATGGCATACGGCAAGGCGCCCATGAGTACGGGTATATAAGCTGTCTGCGCCACCATGCGTAACTGACTATCGAAAATCGCAGTGACAAAATCGCGTGCTTCCGAAAATATTGGTGAGCGCGAAGTCCGTAACATCGTCTGGCCGATTTCCATGCTAATGGCAGTCAATCGGCTGCCGATGACCGATACTTTTATCGGATCTATTTCACTCGTCATGCGTTATTCTCCATGCGCGAGGCGCGCGCAAAGCTCGTCGACATCTTCGCTGCCGGGATACAGCAAATAGTTTTCAAATTTGTCGCAAGCGAGATCATAGTCGGGCGGTACGACAATCGTAGTGGTCGGCTGAGCGACGATGGCGGGGCCACTTATATGATCACCCGCATGCATAGCCAGACCGTCGTAAATGGGCGTATCGACAAAGTTCCCGTCGAAAAAAACTTGCCGTCGTTTTGCCGGCAAAAACTTCGCAGGTTCAGCTGCACTGGAAGCTCCGGTGAGGCGCGGTTTTTCGGTAGCACCTCGCGCGGCGACACGAAGATTGATCACTTCGACGGGTGTACCGGCCATCGCATAACCGTAGAGCGCGTCATGGCGCGCATGAAATTGGGTGACCAGCTGATCGAGCCCGCCGCTGGGGTCCCAAAACTCGCCCGCCGTCACTTCAACTTCGTTAAACTGGCCGACATATCTTAGATCGGCGCTATAGCTAACGCTGATTTTGTCCTCTGCGATCCCTTCTTCGCGCAAGGTTTGGCCGCCGCTATTCGCCATCTCATTGAAGAGCCGTTGGATCACCTCCAGGTCGGCCCGCTCAATATCCTGTGCATAGGTGCGCACGTAGTCGTGTTTGAGATCCGAGATCAGCATGCCAGCTGCGCAGAATACCGACGACCCGCGCGGAATTAAGATCAGCGGTATTTGAAGTTCCCGCGCGATTGGCGCCGCGTGGATGGGTCCAGCGCCTCCTGCAACGACGAGTACAAACTCACGCGGATCGTAGCCACGTTGCACTGACACGACATTCAGCGCGGCGGCCATGTTGGCATTGACCACTTCGTAAACGCCGTTGGCTGCCGCCACCAGGTCGAGGTTCAATGGCTTCGCAACATGGGTTCTAATCGCTTCATGGGCAGCGTTAGCATCAACCTCTATTTCCCCCCCTTCAAACGAGTCCGCATCGAGAAACCCCAACACTAAATCCGCGTCAGTAACGGTTGCTGCGCTACCACCACGCCCGTAGCACGCGGCACCGGGTTCGGCACCCGCACTTGCCGGCCCAACCGCAAGAAGTCCCCCGGTATCTACACTGGCTATTGAGCCGCCACCAGCGCCGACCGTGTGTATGTCGAGAATGGGAGAAGCTAAACGGTGCTCCGCAATCACACCCTCTTGCGTCACCGACGGAACGCCATCTTTAATTAACGCGACATCAAATGAGGTGCCGCCCATATCGACTGTGATGAGATCACGAAAGTGATGCCCGGCCCCGAAATAAATTCCCGCTTGCGGTGCCCCAGCCGGTCCGGATAACAAGGTATTGGAGGCGAAGCGCTGCGCAACCTTAGGCGACATCACGCCGCCATTGGATTGCATGATTAGGAGCGTGCCATCAAACCCTGAGCCCGCCAATTCATGCTCAAGCCGCTCTAGATAACGAGTCAGCACCGGTCCTACGTAGGCATTCAGCACGGTCGTACTGTGTCGCTCGTAGACTCGTATTTGTGGCAAGACCTCGCTCGACAGTGACAGATAGACACCGGGCAACTCGGCGCTAAGAATCTCGTAGGTCTTTTGTTCATGCGCTGGATTGCGGAAGGACCACAAGTAGGACACGGCCACGGCCTCAACGCGCTGCTGCTTAAAGTATTCGGCCGCAGCACGCACATCTGCCTCGACTAAGGGCGTGGTTGCAATTCCTTCAACCGTCACTCGCTCGCGAACCGTTCGAATCAGGTGTCGTGGGACCAAGGGAGGGGGCGGCGCATACTTTTCGAAGTATCGCTCCTTTAGGCCGCGGCGCATGTTGAGCACGTCGCGAAATCCATCCGTGGTGAGAAACCCCGTGGCGGCGCCATTGCCTGTAATCACGGCATTCGTTGTGATGGTCGTGCCATGCACAATCGTCTCGACTTGAGCCAAAAATTCCTCTAGCAATATGCCATGATCGTCGGCGGCCTTATTTAAGCCACGAAAAAAACCATCTGCGGGGTTATCCGGGGTCGTCGAGGTTTTGTACAAGAGGGCATCGCCGTCATCGTCAGCAACGAGGAAATCGGTAAACGTACCGCCGACATCAACACCAATTCGAAATGTCACCACTGAACCTTTAGTTTATGATCGCCTGCAAGATTACAAGGAGGCTTTAACCTTTTCAAATTTGTCCCAGCCAGCCGCGCGTGGTCGAGGATTTAACAAGGGTGGTGCGCTTGGATATAATCAGCCTGTATACCGCGCCCGCAAATCACTACTAATGTCGAATCCGTGGTCCAATTACGTGCCCCGTACTGAGCAACTTTAACATGACTCGATATCACGCTCCCGTCGCCGATCTCGAATTCTTATTGGGCGACGTTTTAGCGATTGAAGAGCTATTAACTCTCCCCGCATTCGCTGACGCCGATTGGATGAGCGTGCGAAACGTGCTGAGCGAAGGCGCGCGCTTCGCGGAAGAAATTCTTGCCCCCATCAACGCCGAAGCGGATCGCCAAGGCGCATCAATAAGCCAAGGTGCGGTGAGCGTCCCCGCGGTCTTCAAGCCCGCCTGGCAAGCGATAAGTCGCGACGGTTGGCTGGGATTGGACCTACCAGTCGAATATCGGGGTCAGGCATTGCCTCGGTTACTTCAAGCTGCGTTTGCAGAAATGACCAACGGTGCTTGTGTGAGCTTCTGTATGTTGTCTCTTATGTCGCGGGCCGCAGCACGGTTGTTGATTGAGCATGCGAGTGATGATTTAGTCGCGGCGTTTGTGCCGGATCTGATTGCTGGGGAGACAAGCGCGACTATTTGTATTTCGGAGCCGCAGGCCGGCTCCGATGTGGGTCGTATTCAGTCACGCGCGGTCCCCGCTGAAGATGGCACATACCGGTTAACTGGCACGAAAATCTGGATTTCTTTTGGCGACCACGATCTCACCGATCAAATCGCGCATATGGTGCTTGCCCGCACCGGCGATGCGGTCGGCACCCGCGGTATTTCTCTATTCCTAGTACCGAAGTTCCGCTTGCCATTGGCAGGACAAGAGCCCCGAACGAGCCCTGAACGAAATACCGTTATCGCGCAATCCTTGGAGCAAAAAATGGGGCTGCATGCCTCGCCGACATGCGTGCTCGATTTTGATAACGCGCAAGCGTTTTGCATCGGCGAACAGGGCCGCGGCTTGAACAGCTTGTTTACAATGGTCAACACGATGCGCCTCGAGGTCGCGCTACAAGGCGTCGCCATCGCTGGAGCAGCCACAGACGCGGCATACAATTACGCTCAGCAACGGAGTCAGGGCGGGCGGCCCGACGAACCACCCTTACCGATCATCCGCCACCCCGATGTACGTCGAACGTTGTTGACAATGCGCGCACGCACCGAAGGCCTACGCGCACTAACGCTTGAAGCCGCGCGTCAATTAGATCTTTCGGAGCACGCGCCTGATGAAAAAATTCGCGCTGAAGCCGAAGCGCTCTCGAGCTGGTTATTACCGATCTGCAAAGCGGCCGCGACCGACGGCGGCAGCGAGGTCAGCAACCTGGCCATCCAAGTTCATGGCGGTTACGGCTACGTGCAAGAAACCGGCATCGAACAATACGTGCGCGACGCGCGCGTTGGTTCTATTTACGAAGGCACGAATGGAATCCAGGCGCTTGATTTGGTGACGCGTAAACTTGTCGCCGATCAAGGACGACGTCGGCAGATTTTTGTCGAACGAATCAACGAAACCCTGATCCGCACCGAGCGCAAGACCGAACTCGAACAAATTGGAAGTGCGGTGACCTCGTTGCTGACGTCGTTTGAGTGTTGTAGCGACGCGTTGCTACAATCGACTCTTGGCGAGCGCGATCAAGCGGCCGGCGCCACGCCTTATCTGCGACTCGCAGCGCTACTGGGTTGTGCGTGGATGTGGCTACGCATGGCGGACGCAGCGAGCAGCGATGTCGAGCTTCATCGACGGAAGCATCACACGGCAAAATTTTTTGCCGTGCAGCTCGCACCTGAAGGGCAATGGCTGGAATCGCAAGTGCTCGCTGGCGCCGCAACGGTCGATGGTTTGTTAGAAGATTCATGGCCGGAGGGCAGGTCATGAACCCCCTTCCACAGAGCTACGAAAGCGTCGTCCATATGCTTGCCGCGGCAGCTGCAAATTGGCCCGAGCGCGAGGCGCTTGTTTGTGGTGAGGATCGGCTCACCTACGGCGAATATTTCGAAGCCGTAGCCGGATTGGCTGAAGCGTTGAAAACGCGTGGCGCAAATGGCCAACGGGTCGCGTTGATAATGACCAATTCGGTGGATATCTGTATCGCCATGTTCGCGGCGCACGCGGCTCGTGCCCAAGTTGTGCCGATTAATCCGCTTTATACTGCAGCCGAGCTCGAACCTATTCTCCGCGACGCAGAGCCGGTGGTGTTAGTCCACGATGACGCACCGCGTAACGCTGTCGGAAAAGTGCTCGAGCGCATTGAGATAAAAAACGTGATCGAAATCGGCCCTGGAACGAAACAACGGGCTTTTGATATTCGGGCCGCGGCGTTACCGCAGCCGTTACCAACACCCGAATCATTGGCCACTCTCCAATACACCGGCGGGACGACCGGTGTGTCGAAAGGAGTCGATCTAACGCATCAGCAGATCTCGATAAACATCTCTCAGCGCGAAGCACTGCTGCCTACCGGCAGAGATGGTGAACGTATTCTCTCGGTGCTACCGCTATTCCATATCTATGGCGTCGCGATGTGTTTACATAACGCCGTTTATGCTGGCGCCACCTTGGTGATATTGCCACGCTTCACCCCAGCGGAGGCTTTCACATTATTAGCGCAGGAACGTATTTCAATTCTTGCCGGCAGCCCGACCGTTTTTATCGGTATGATTTCAGACGAGCGTTTTCAAAGCGCCGATTTTTCTCACCTCAAACTCAGTTATTCAGGGGCCTCGGCATTACCAGAGGCGCTACTCGATGATTGGAAAATGGCTACCGGTGCGCCGGTACTTGAAGGCTTCGGCCAATCGGAGGCTGCACCGGTGGTGAGTTTCAATCCGCTGAACGGCGAATATAAAGCGGGCTCGGTCGGGATTGCGCTACCGTCGACGGAGATTCAGATCGTGGACGCTGCAGATGGGATTACCTTAATGCCGAATGGGACACCCGGCGAATTGCGCGTACGTGGCCCGCAGGTCATGCGCGGTTATCGCAATCGACCCCAAGAAAGCGCCGTCGCTTTGCGCGATGGTTGGCTATACACCGGCGATATCGGCGAGTTAGATGATGACGGTTATTTATATATACGAGATCGCAAAAAGGACATGATCATCGTGTCCGGATACAACGTCTACCCGCGTGAGATCGAAGAACTACTGCACCGCCATCCGCAGATCCTCGAAGCAGCGGTGATAGGCGTCGCCGACGATTATCGCGGAGAGATCCCTTGTGCTTATGTCGTCGCGGCTTCCGCGCAGTCGATCAACGACACTCAGCTTGATGACTATTGCCGCGAGAACCTCGCGCCCTACAAACGACCGCGGCGTTATGAGTTTATCGAAGCGCTACCGAAAACAAACGTCGGGAAAATCGACAAGCTCGCTTTACGAACACTAAATTCCAATGCAGCGACTGAATAACGCATTAGCTATCACACGCAAACCGGACTGCCCGATCGGGTCGCCGTATCGCCGCCGCTTGCGGCAGTATCGACGCGTTTCTTAATTCTACATAGCCAGACTTTACGCACACTGCTTAGGAGCAAAACGATGAAATTTAGTTGTATGATCTGGCCGTTTTCAGGCACTGAAATTGAGGCCGTCGTGCGCCTTGCCCAAGATGCTGAGCGCTGCGGATTTGAAACTGTGTACGTCGGCGACTCACAAATGATTTGGAACGACGTGTGGGTGGTATTGACCGCGTGTGCGCTAAATACCGAGCGCGTGCGATTGGGACCTGGGGTGACCAATACTGTAACTCGCCACCCTGCCGTTACCGCCAATGCGATAACCTCACTCAACATGATCAGCGGCGGACGCGCCGTGCTCGGGGTTGGTGCTGGTGATTCCGCAGTGCGCACAGCCGGCCTTTCGCCGCATAAACTTGGCGACATTCGCGAACGCATTGAATTTATGCGCGCGTTGCTCGATGGCGAAGAACGCGAGGCGCTGCGCCCACCCGAAGAGACAGGAAAAAATACCTGGGGGCGAGTCGATCGCGTTCGGCTCTTAGGTGCGGGTGACAGTGGACAAGTACCCATTCAACTCGCCTGCATGGGGCCAAAATCTGTCTCGCTGGCTGGCGAAATATGCGACGGCGTAATCGTCGACGGCCATATGGGCGGCAATGCAGAGGGCGTTCGCGCTACGGTTACCGCAGCACTTGAAGGTGCAAAAATCGCCGGGCGCGATCCCTCAAATCTTCGCTTTATCGCGGCTATCGATGCCGCGATTGAGAACGACCGTCATAGCGCGCTCGATAAGGTCCGGCCTACTGCTGCACGCAACATTGCTCGCAAACCGTGGCTTCCAGACACCTTGGGTATTGAACACGCGGACGTTGTCAAAAAAGTTTCCGAAGCCTACCGTTTTTACGAACACCTCGACCTGACCGCTAAACACCGCGAGCTAATCCCTGATGAAGTCGCGATGAAATGCTGCATCGCCGGGACCCCGGAAGATTGCGTCGCCAAAGCGCATGAGCTTCGAGACGCTGGCATTACAGAGATTTCGATATTCCTGACATCGCAGGATGAAACCAGTTCCAGACGAATACTGGAACGCTTTTCATCCGAAGTGATGCCGGCGCTCTGATTGGGCCACGACGCGTGATGCCGAACTAGTGACTGAATCGTCTACGCTGTCGGCTATTTCTGCGCACTTCGAACGACCATTCGAAAAGATGGATCGCTTGTTTTGCCGAGCGTAATACACGCTCACTGATGTAAAGTTTTACGTCGTTCTTTCAAGCATCGACGCGTAGCACTACCGCCATCGCCGTATCACCGGCTGCGCAGCCGGTAAAAAGCCCAACCCCGCCGCCGCGCAGCACGAGCTCTTCGATAAGCTCAATGATCCCACGCAGGCCAGTCGGACCATTTGGATGCCCGTACACGAGCGAACAACCAAAGTTGTTCATCTCATTCACGTCGAGCCCCATGGCTTTAGCGAGAACCAGATCGTTCACCGCGAAAGGATTATGCGTTTTGACCGCATCGATAGCATCCACTTTAACGTCCGCATTATTGAGTGCGCGTTGGGCGGCTTCGATCGGCGCCTCCGGCATGAAGGCGAGCGCTGCGCGTGAGAGCCCGAATCCACGAACACGAATGCGAACCGATTTATCGCGCGCGAGTTCGCGCGCAAGATCCGTGCTGGTTACAACAATGCCGGCATTACCGTCAGCGGGATAAGTCTGCGCGCCATAAGTTACGGTGCCGCCTTCAACCACCGGCTTTAGCTCAGCCAGGCCTTCTGCTGTCGAGCGATTGACGCCTTCATCACCACCGAGTTCTGCTACCGATTTGTGAAATCTCGGGTGCGGGACTTTGAAAGGTAACGTCATGTAGCGACGTTGAAAACCCGCTTCGTCGCTTAACGCCTCGGCGTATTGTTGTTCTCGCCGTAGCACGACATCGTGTTGTTGGGACGTACTAATTTGATACTTGGCGGCGACATTTTCCGCGGTTTGCACCATCGAATGTCCGCCCAAGGGATCACACGACATGTTGTCCATAATGAAATCTTCGCTTTCGCCGTACCCTCCAGCGCCCTGCGGATTGGGGTAATAGATGTGCGGGCCGTTGGACGTCCGATCGCAC
>Ga0302127_10001352_pt1 | contig 14515 bp, 10 predicted proteins | sample CB4_SCM_MG_FD_204452 | JGI IMG/M metagenome (GOLD analysis project Ga0302127, IMG submission 204452) | Marine microbial communities from Western Arctic Ocean, Canada - CB4_SCM | ecosystem: Environmental > Aquatic > Marine > Oceanic | place: Canada: Western Arctic Ocean | collected 2017-09-24
ACCCTATTCCAAATAGGGTACTGATCTACCTTGCCCCCCAGGGTCATAACGCCATAGGGGAAGTCATCCCCGTTTTCGTCACTATAATCATGTCCGACTTGTCCGAATGCGTGGATAGCTTCGTGCACTGTTATATATGCATTCTCGGCGGCAAGGGACTCTGCAGTGCTGATATCGGTGACCGTATCACTGTAATCATTATAAAAGCAGGTAACCGGATAGTCACCTGTTGCACGCTGCTTTTCTTTGGAAGTAGGATAAGTCAGCGGGAAGTATTCACCTCCCGGGAACGGTTGGCCATTAGACTGTGTGATTCCCAAGGTTTTACAGTGCGACATTGCAGCTGATGTGTTGTATTTATCCGTGCTGGATAAAATAAAGCCTGTGGTTTCAAAGTTTGATTCTTTCAGTCCTTCTGGAAATCGCAAACCATTTAAGAAACTCGCTGCGGCAGTGCCGCCATAACCCAGAACTTTTGGGTGTACCCACCTGTCTAAGTGGGACGCGCCAAGCTCGGTTTCTTGCCACCCTGCTGCAGCTCCTTTTTTGTTGTCTACTACCCATTGCCTTAGCGATTGCAAGACAGAGATCTCTTCATCGGTGGGATTTATTAGAATTGCGCCTGAAGCCGCATCCCGTTCCTTAAAGAGTGCCCAAGGATCCCCAGTCCAACCCGATAGAGCAGCATCTATAGTTTTAATATCCTCGAGCGACTGGTAATAGTCAGGACCGTTCGGGTCTATGCCTCCATCAAATATTCTGTAAGAACTTATTGCTCCAAAGCTAAGCTCAGACAATCGTTTTAGGGCTCTTTTGGCATCGGCCCGAAAGCTCGCAGGGTAATTATACCTTGTCGTTCCATTATAGCCTCTAAGCACGAATGCAATATCAGCCTTCTCAGTAATAATTATCGAATCAATGAGTTCAAAATCATAGTTGATGTCATCAACTAATTTAAAAGCTAGGTAATAAGGAATCGCATCAACCTGGATAATGTCCTGATAAATTAGTGTTGATGAATTAAAGGTGCCCGAACAGTTTGGTGCTGCTCCGCTGGAAGTTTTTAATTCAGGCTCATTGAATATTTGGCTTTCATACAGAGTGATTATTGGCGGGCTTAAGAATTTAATTTGAAAAGACACCCCAAAATAGGTATTGCCATTTAGGGGCGCTTGTTTTCCACTCTCATAAAGCGCAATACAGGATGAAATTTTGCCCGTCTCGCTAGAATACGCCCCTATATTATTAGGCAATCCATATTTTCTATCTGGTTCAATACCAAAATAAGTCTGGGCTGAAAGTAGGCCAGTCGGTATTAATAAAGAAATCAAGAGAATGAAATTGAAGTATCTTTTTAAACATTTAGCATTTCGATCTATCACCACCACACTGACATCTCCTGCGCTCCACACACCTGAATTACTTGATGGTTACCATTTTCTATGCAAAATTACCCGACGTATTTCCCATTAATGATGTAGCAGTACAGCGGACACTAAAGATCCTTGTGAGCACCCATTGTGATAATTATCTCTACAGCAACTTCTCTCGCCTGCTAACGAACTCGTCTTATCGACAGTCCACGCACACTGGCCTGTTTCGGCTAGGACCCGCCTTCCCTCTTTAATTGCGGCAATGCAAGTCATGGGTCACCGACCCCAATTTCATTGCACCGGCGGCACCGCCTCCAGCAACATCGGAATCATCTGGTTTAAAGCGTCGCCGCCCGGGCCGGCTCCTGTGTATTTGCCGATACGTACTACTACCAGACTATGGCTCGGCATGATGCTCGTGCTCTGACCGCCAGCACCTCGCATAGCGAATGCATTGATGGGCTCGACATCATCGGTTCCCCCGTTGATCATCCAGAAGAAGGCGCCGCCGTAATTCGGACGGCCGTCACTCTCCCATGCAGGAGCAACAGTGCTGGCGTACTCCACGTAACCTTCGGGAAGCAGACGCTCTCCGTTCCAGACTCCATCCTGCAGGTAAAGATTTCCAAGCCGTGACCAGTCCCGGGCAGACATGAAGGCCAATCCCTGGCCCAGAAAATTACCGTAAAAGTCAGTTTCGATCAGGGCACTACGAATGCCGAGTTTGTCGAACAGAGACCGCTGCGGGAACGCGTGGTATTCCTCACCCCGGCCTTCCACCGCCAGCCGAATCAGGTAGCTCGCCAGAATTGGATCGGTATTACGATACCGTCCCACCGTGTTCGGTGGGTACTCGGGTGGGCGTGTAGCAGCATACTTGTGGAGGTTCTCACCGCCGGTATAGAGGTATAGGTGGTCAGCATAGGTATCGAGATCATAGTCCGGATCTGACGGGGCGTTGATCATGATCCCGCTGGACATTCGCATGATGTCACCAATACGGATATGCAAACGTGGGTCATCTGCGACGACCTGCCATTCTGGAATTGGTGCTTCCTGCCACAATTCATAAGCACCCTGCTGGATCAGGACGCCCATCAACGTACCTGTAAGACTCTTGGTCATCGACCAGCTCTCTAGAGGCGTGTGCATATCAACATCGTCACTGTAACGCTCACCGATAATGCGGCCCTGGTAGGTAACCACTAGGCCAAGCGTGCGCGCTTCCGGTGGCCCGAATCCCACCTCTATAGCACGCTCGATAAGAGCTTCGTTCACTCCAGCCGGCCACGGGGCATTAGACATGGAGTCACCCATGGGCCACGGTATGGATCCGGCTGGGGGCAGGTTCGGCTCGATGATAGACGGTGTAAATTGCATTGTTTCCTCTCCCATGGGTCGAGTCACACAGCCCTGACTGCCATAGCGTCTAGCTACCCGAGTCACCCCGTCAGACAACGTTAGTGCGACCAGTTGTTGCTCATGATCGATGCGCGTGTCGACAACATGCTGCCGTTGATCGAAAGGGGAGATAAAGCCGCCAACATTGGCGATTGCGTCATCGGGATCGAGACCTGTAATAAAGACAGCGGAGCAGAGGATCTTGGCATAGCCTGCCGTGTAATGGTGCAGCGCCTCTCCTGGCGGCGGATTGTAATCGCTGTCCAGGCGAAAATAGTCGGCTCTTGCATTGACACTATCCCTCGATCCATCGCTGGCTGGTGGTTCGGAATCAGACTCCGCTGCATTGCCATATGCAGTAAGGAAGAACAATAAGGTAGATACCAATGTGATCACTGTGTAGGGGGGGGTACGCTTCATTGTTATTCTCCTGGGTTGCAAGTTATTCGCCGATGGGCATTAACCGACTGCGTGGTGATGTTTATTATCTGGAAGCGAACGATCAGTCGCTTGTTATTTGCTAAGGCATACTTGACCATATAGTCTGCCTCCCGCCACAAGTGGCTATTAATGCTTTTAACAAAGTGTGCCGCGCGCGGCATCTCCTTATTTTTAGGAATTGGACTTCCCGAGAGCCTAGCATATACCTACGTATGCTTTAATACCGGCTTTTTGGGAAAAAATTAGGGTTTTAGAATAAATCCCCGATGTCTACTTTTTGTCGAAAACTGCCTCTCAGCTAATCCTCAATATCCATCTTTCTGACTTCCGCTTCCCGCCAGAAGCCAAAACTCATTTTAAATTTTTCAGTGTGAAATCCTGAATTTTTTTGATCTTATCAGTGTGCAACGCCAACACTGAAGCGACTTAATCTCTTATGTTTCCAATATCACTAGATAGCAGACTTGCAGTTCATACTTGGGGAATTGAAACGTTTGCCAGCAGTAATCGAACCTGAAGCTTGAGCTCTTCGAGTCGCTGAGGGTTCAGATTAATACCGTGCAGCGCCCGGGTTGAGCTTTCTAGCTCCAGTTGCGTATTCGGGCCGGGTTTTAGGTAAAACGCCTGCCCGCTCTGTTCAGCTTGCGCAAGGAGCAACTGGGTCTTCTCATCCGCTTCGGCGGACATTAACCGCAGTAGGTCTTGGTAGTTAACTTTGGCGCTAGCGCCGGCGACCTGGGTGCGCAGGAAATCAGCGATGACTAATTCATAGCGCCTGGCTGACTGCTGCCATTCCACCGCCTGCGACAGCGCAGCCTCGCGCTGTTCCAGCCCGAGGTCCGCTGGTGGAAACGAAAGTGCGCGAGCATGACGCATCATTTCGATGTGCTCGTATTGAAGGAAATCGTAATGCGCCACCTCTCCGGTGCGGATGCGCCCCATCTCTGCTGCAATTCGCGTCGGTGCTTCGGCTGCGAGACTCAACGCCACGGTGTATTCTTCCTGGTGCCGCCGGGCCAACACAGCCGGAACTGGCAGAGCAACTGGAGCCTCGGCACCTCGCTTAGCGCCCGTGGCTTTCTGGTTCATACTGCAATCCATGGTGACCCCATAGTTACCACTTACAGAGCAGTCCCCTATCATGCCGAAGCTGTCGCCTAGTGAGCGAAGGAAGGAGACGATGTCATCGATATCACTATTTTCCAGATACCGGCCCAATTGGTGGCGCGCCATCTGGTCCACAGCCTGCTGTAGGGAGGTGATGCTGCCATCATGCAGCCAAGGCCCGGTAAGGGCTACGTTGTGCAGTGTAGGCACCTTGAACACATGCCGGTCTTGCTCGCGACCGGTACGCCCGAATAGGCCATCATCCGCTTCGCTTGCCGGCCGATCGATGCCGTACCAGGGTGCTGCCACTCCAAGTTGCTGGTAGGAATTACCGCCCAGATTGACGCCATTATGGCAACTAGCGCAACCGATTTCCACGAAGCGCTGCTGACCACGTTGGGCCTGGCGGCTTAACAATTCTTGCTCTTCCTGGAACTGACGCAGGAAAGGCGAACCTAGCCCGGTAAAGTTCATGGTTTCGTAGTAGGCGATGGCGTCACTTAGGTTTGTAGCGGTAATACCGTCAGGATAAAGCCGCTCAAAAGTACCCACATAGTCGGGAATACTCTTAAGCACTGCCACCACACCGTCGAGATCATGACCAAACTCCGTCGCATTTTGGATCGGACCCAAGACTTGTTCTTGTAGTGTAAGAGCGCGGCCGTCCCAAAACTGGCGGAAGTTTAACGCGGCATTGAAGATGGTAGGCGCATTCAAGGTACCCTGGGCACCACCTATCCCTGAAGATACCGGCCGGCGGTCGACGCCTCCTATCATGCTGATATGGCAGGAGGAGCAGGCCACCGACCCGTCCTTAGACAATCGCCCCTCACGAAATAGTTCTGAGCCTAGCTGCAGTTTTTCCTCGTTCAGGGAATCCGCGCTGATATCGGGTATGACCCGAAAAACGTCATTTGCTGACGGATGCTCCACATCGCCCCGGATCAACGAAGCCTCGCCCTTGGCATTGGTGAACGCCAACCAGGCGCTTTCGATTTCCATCTGCGAACCTGATTCAGCGGCGTCCAGAGCAGTCTGAATCGTTCCTGATAGAAGTACCACAAGGAAAACTTTTCTCATCATTACGCTCCGCTATCTGAATCATACTCATAATAACTTCAAAAAATATTTTTCAATAGATTAATTAATCCATTGATATGCTACCTATGGTTTCAGCCCCAGCTATAGAGACTTCTTCATCTTGAAAGCCCCTAACGCCGCTAGCAGCCACCGAACCGATTAATTCACCATTCACGTAAACCGGCACACCACCTTGAAAGGTGACGCCACCTTCGATTTCTTCAATTTCACCTGCTTCAAGTCTTGTACCATATTCCCCAGAAGTGAGACCTGTTTTGGTCACTACTAACGCTTTACTAGAAGCAATAGTAAACGTGCGCGGAGAAGCACCATCTATGCGCCGCATCATTACCGGGTTGGCATTCTGGTCAGTGATTAAAATAGTCACATTCCACCCCTGCTGACGCGCATAGGATTCAGCAGCATCCATGGCCTGCTTTGCGAGGTCATAGGTCATCCTACTGGATTCATCTTGAGCCAATGCCGTTGTTGCAAACAACAGCATAAGCACTGTCAATACATTTTTAGTAAATTTCGATGTCATTAGCAATTTTCCTTATTACGTCTAATTAATATGAACCTAAGATACAAAATTGAAAACACTTTTTTTCAATGAGTTTACGCTCTCGGCCAGGAGCAAATATTAGAGCTACAGTATTAAGAATTCGGATCGCAACTCTGCCCTCAGATGAAACTTGCCATACCTACGAGAGCGGTCATTAGACCTAAAATAGCTAGAACCCTCCCGAATGTCTGCTTTGGATTCGATAGCGGACATTTTCAAATGGTAACGGTAGAGCAAAGGAGTGAAAATCCTCGTGTCGGTGGTTCGATTCCGTCCCTAGGCACCATACATAAAACAGCCCAAGGCTATTTGGACTCTTCCGTCCCGACCATTCATATCTTTCCTAGAAAATAAATCTGTTCCCTTTTCTCCACGCAATCAGGGTAAAGGCATTTCGCCACTTTCGACATCTCTTGCTCTTTCAAAAGAGGCTACCGGCGTTGCAGTTCTCACCTGCTCAAGCCAGAACACACCATCATAGGGATAACTATTTCCACGAGTGCCAATGAAATCTATGTCGCCATCATTGTCCAAATCGCGAGCGATGAATTTGTCGAACATGCCACGTTTACGCCTGGAGATATCATGACGAGTCCATTCAGTCTTGGCATCACCAGGGTTTTCAAACCAGCCAATTCTTCCTAGTGCGCCACGTATGTTCATTGTGGCGTCGTCTTCCATGCGATCTCCCCTGCTGTAACTACCGGCAATCACGTCAATGTCACCATCGCCGTCTATGTCAGCTAGCTCCATGCCAGTCATGCTGTCCGGCAGGAACGTGCCTATTTGAAAACCATTCCAAGCATCGCCCAGCTCCGCTGGTTGTTCGATCCACATCAAGCCCAGCGGTCTGCCAGCACCGACGATATCGAGGCGACCGTCACCGGAAAGGTCGACGTACTCCAGATTGAAGCCCTGCATAGTGCCACCATTGATGCCGATGGCATGCTCAACAAACTCTAGCTCACCAGTATTCTCGAACCAGAGAATACGATTTTCTCCACGGGTTCCAACCACGATATCCTGATCACCGTCGCCATCAAGATCGACGGTTTCTGAATTCTGCGGAATGCTATAGCGCCCAAGAATTTGTCGCTTCCAACTGTCACCACCGAGAGGGTCACCATGCAGAGTAAATAGCTCCACCGGTGTTGAGCGAGCGTAGTCAACTGGGCTGGGGCGTTGGGCGCCCTTGTTGGCGGCAATGATTTCAGGAGTTCCATCGCCGTCCAAATCAGCAGCGAAGACGCGAATATAAGATCCGCGATTCAAACTCATGGGAAGAATCAAACGTTCCCATGCTGTGGAACGCGCGTTAGCACCCGGGTTTTCCAGATATATCAAGTGAGCAAGTTCAGCGGCGACAAAAACATCCAGGTAACCGTCGCGATTGACATCCACCAGCACGGCATCTTCAGGAGCACCTACTTCAGCTGCCTCGGCCAGGGTAATATTGACCCATCGGTCAGGATCCGATGTTCCAAACGCAATTCGGACATGACCGGCAGCCGGAGGCTCCAAGCCGTCATCATAGGCAGCAGAATCATAGGTGGAATCAGATTCATGTACAGAGACAATATCTTCGAAGCCATCGTTGTCGAGATCACCCACTACCAGACCATCACTACCGCTGAATGGAACACCAGACTCAGTGGGGTCATCAATGAGATGCTCACGCCAACTTATATAACTACCGTCAGTTGCCCGGGCGCGGCTCAATGCATCACCAACAGGTTCTTGCGCATTAACGGAGGAAGCAATTCCTATCGCTGTCAGGAAAAATATTGTTTTTCTTATCATGTCTTCCTCTTATAGCTATTCCTTGCATAACTGAAATATTCGCAGAGTAAAAATACCCTAGTTCTGACTACTACTGTTGGCATACTTCTTAGCACACTCTGTTTTCGCACTTATAACTTATTGATATTGAGAAGAAACCGGTCACGCACTCTACTGAAAATTCTCGTGTCGGTGGTTCGATTCCGCCACTGAGAACCATATATAAAACAGCCTTGCTAATATCCGTAAATTTTTTAAAGGATTAACATACAAAACAACGGAGGGATAATCAGTTAATCTCTTCGTTATTTTCATTGTTGTCGAAGTTCTCTAAGTGCATCCCCCAATATCGCCCCTTGCCCGCTATAGCCTTCGGGCATGGGTAACACATTGTTGGCCTGTACGTAGCTCTCATAGTCCGCAAGCATTTCTTGAAGCAAAGCAGGTTGCTGATGGGCTAGGTTCCTAGTCTCGCCCGGGTCAATCCTGATGTTGAACAAGTGCCATTCAGTTTCATTCTGCTGTGTGCGATTAATTACAATTTTGTAATCGCCTTTGAACAAGGCACTGTTGCCACCCAACTCATAACCTATCGGATCGGAATCATCATGCACTGGTAAAGAGATACCGGCTAAGAAATCAGAGAAATCGGTGCCGCTTATTGGCTCTACCTCCTTGCCTAGCCAACTACCGTTATGATCATCAGCGTAAACCAGGCTAAGAATGGTGGGCGCCAGATCAGTCACAAATACGAACTCATCGGTCATGTCGCCTCGCCTGGTGATGCCCGGGCCCGCCATCACCAGCGGCACGCGCAGGCCACCTTCATTGGCGTGGAATTTGTAATAAGTTAGGGGTGAAGCGGCGATTGTGGCGTTGCTAGGACCAATGGCATTCCATGAGTTACGTTCACCGAGGGTCTCATAGTCGGTGTTGTAACCCACGATATCGAACCAGGGAGCAAGTAATGACCCGCCATTAGGCCGAATGATATTGGCACCTTCGGCGCCATTATCTGACGTGAACACAAAAATGGTATTGTCATATTCGCCAATACTTTCCAGGTAGTCCATCAAGCGGCCAATATGCATGTCCATTGCATCCACCATGCCGGCATACACTTCCATACGCCGGGCATTATAGCGTTTCTGTTCCTCGGTCAGGCTATCCCAGATTAGCGTGCCCGGGGTAACCGCCGCCTTCGCGCCGGCAGGAATAACGCCCGCTCGTTCCGCAGCAAGACGCCTTTTTTCCCGCATGACTGTCCAGCCTTCATCGTATACACCGGCGTACTTATCTGAAAACTCACGGGGAGCCTGCACTGGCATGTGAACAGCCTGGAAAGGGATATAGGCGAAGAAGGGTTGATCGTCTTCCGTATTCGATGCGACAAATTCGATGGTCTTGTCAATAAAATATTCCGATGAATAAAAATCATCAGGCAGGTTGTGCTCTGCCCCATCGGCATACCAGTTGGCACGATCGTAGATTGGCAGATAGGGGCGCTGCCCCCAGTTATCCGCCCCGGTATCAGCCATGGCAATGGTGCGATCAAATCCCCGCGCCGATGGCAGCAATTCCGGGGTATGGCCCAGATGCCATTTACCAGTCATGTACGTATGATAACCGCTGGCCTGCAAAAGGTTAGCAAGCGTGACGACCTTATCGTTCAACACACCCTGGTAGTGATCATAAGCCATTTGTTCAGGCGGCAGAGCTTCAGGGATATTTGGCACACCATTCCTGTGGCTGTCCACACCGGTAAGCAGCATTGCCCGCGCCGGCGCGCAGCTTCCGGCAGTATGGTAATTAGTGAAAGAAAGGCCTTCTGCCGCGAGCCTTGCAATATTCGGGGTACTAATCTCGCTGCCAAAAGGAGAGATATCCGTGTAGCCAAGGTCGTCGGCGAGAATGAGAACGATATTGGGTCGATCAGATTGCTGGGCACTGACAGGAGCTGTCATGCTCAGTATGTTGAACAAGGCGATGTATAGGACTAATGCGAATCCAAATTTCATATTTTATCTCGGAAAATTCATAGCTGAAGACCTATTAGTACCATAAAACTAGGAGGATCAGAGCAAAAAAACGAAAGGGGGCAGAGTGCCTTGCGGATTTTGTCGAAATTTTGCTCAAAATGCTCTAACCTTTCAACTTTTTCAAGCACTCCATTTGCCGGTTTAAATTTGTCTATTGTGGAAGCTTCTATATTCTTGAACCGCAATAAGGCAATGATTGAGATCAATTGCAGGCTACAGTTCATGACCCGACAAAAACTTGATTTTCAACAGTTATAAAGGGAAGTATTAGGATCGAGGAAAGACTATTTTCGGATATACAATCTTTGGGCTAGGCTCATAAATGTCAGAAACACATTTGAATGAGCCTAGCGTTCATTCGATTTTCCTTATACCATCGTAATTCAATCTTCAGCCAAGCTGGAATTGTTGTATGTTTCAACTGGCTCCTTTTTATCATATCTACAATCAATTTTTTGCCATTAATCAGGGCTCAACGCAATTATGTTCAAATCACAACTTAAAACACTTACCGTAATCGTCTTTTCTTCGTTAATTATAAGTCAGAGTTATTCGGCTGACGACAGCAAGAAACTCGATGTCTCAGAATCCGCCTTCAAATGTTTAAGCGCGTTTGCGGCGAGCGGAAGATTTTTTGTTGATAATATTTTGGGAAATCTGGATGCAACCCTCGCGGTCGCCAATTCCAGTAGTGGAGGTAATTACCCACCTGGATCTTTACTGACTCTAGTTCCTGACGAAGCGATGATTAAGCATCAGCAAGATTGGAATCCAGCCACCAACGACTGGGAATTTTTCCTGCTAGATCTTTCTGCAGAAGGCACAAGTATTTTGGCGCGAGGCGGCGCTGAAGTGGCTAGTCCATCGGGAAGCTGTTTTGGCTGCCACCAGTTGGCACGCTCCGAGTGGGATCTGGTCTGTGGCGTCGATCACGGCTGTGCACCGATTGCATTTACCCTTGAACAAATTCGAGGGGCCCAAGCGATGGACCCGCGGTGCACTAACGAAAACTAAGGCTTAAGCGTTAAACCAGCTAGTGAACTTCACCATAGACACGAGGAACCGTGCGATTTACTAACGCGAATGTACGGTAGCCAGCGAATAGAACGCCTTACACTTGCCGACATCAGGCGCGTATACAATAGCAAAAACCTTAGACGAAAAACTAAGGAATACATATCCTAATAAGGCAATGTTTATACAATACTTTAAAAAAGATAGACGGAACATCAGAATACCTTCGGAATCATATTAAGCAATCGATATATATGTAAGTTCAGTTAAGCTAAGCTAATCTAATCAGAATGAAGAATGATAAGTAAGCCGAAAGATAAACCATATACTTTTAGAACACTCTCCATGGCTTGGGCAAAACGCCAAGTAGAGTTATTGCTGGGCTGCGGTCCGGACAGACAACTTTTGCATCCCTCTAAAAGCGCCTGCGATATAAATATTACCTTTTGAGTCGGTAGCAATTTGATGACTGCTGCCAATCATCCCCTCGATCGCAATACTGCCCACTGTTTCCATCAACAATCGATCAATGACAACTATCCCGTCGCCACCGCCAACGAACAAATACTGTTGCTCGCGGTCCTTTGACAGTTCAAGGTTGCGGGCGAAGGGAATATCCTGCCTAATTATTTGCTGGATAAACTGTCCATCGCGCGAGAAGACTTGAACCCTCCGGTTCTCACGATCTGCTACATACACACGACCGTCATTGCTCACTCTTATTGCATGGACAATACTTAATTGGTCTGGACCTGGCCCGTCCGGGACGCTACTCAGCGCAGGTGGTGGGCAATTATCAAGGTCACGAGGTTGGTTGCCAAATGCACCCCACATGCGGTTAAATTCTCCACTATTTGCATCGAACACAATGACCCGGTGATTGCCGTAACCGTCAGCTACATACAACTCATCCGTTGCCGGGTCGACCATGACATCGGCTGGCTGATGCAGATTGGAAATATCGCGATTGCCGCTGCTGCCATTGCTACGACCGATTTGCAAAATGAATTCTCCGGCTGGGGAGAACTTCAGAATTTGATCGTCATTTAAAGCCTGCAGGCGCGGCAGATTTCTATCTGGGCAATAGTTTCCTCCGATCCAGACAAATCCCTGATAGTCGACGTGTATAAAATGTTCTCGTTGTGGCCATTCATAACCTGGTCCATCACCACCCCAGGCATTTATTACTTCTCCTTCCGGATTAAAAACGATCACCGGCGGCGCGGCAGCAGCGAAATCATCATCGGACAAAGTTCTGGGCCGATGTAGCAGCCATACATTATCCTGAGCATCGACGGCAAAACTTGAAGGGTCACCTATTTTCCAATCATGGGGTAATTGGGGCCAATCGGTAGCAATTTCAAATTGTGGCAGTGGGGCAGCGAAGGTCTCCACAGTACACGCCGTTACCTGGACCAATACCCAGCCGACTAACGCATATACGCCAGCTCTACGGAATACTTTGCGGCGCTTTAATTCATCGAACAGCTTACTCATTCAGGAAGCCTACTTTTATTATTTAATTGGTGGGAAAGTCTAGCACAGTAGGGGTATCGGCCTAAAGGAGGTGTTAGGAGATGAGTGGCTATGTTTTAGGCTTAAGATAGCGGGTTTACTGATAGTTTTCAGCTAAAAGCCGCTATGTTGGGAAGTGCCGGGAAGAGTGAAAAGAAAGATATGGCGGAGGAGGAGAGATTCGAACTCTCGGAGGACTTTCATCCTCGCTGGTTTTCAAGACCAGTGCATTCAACCGCTCTGCCACCCCTCCGGGATAGGGGCTGAATCTTACCTTATTCCGCGGCCTAGTCAACAGGTGAAATGGGTCAAGAGGGATAGATTGATCAAAACCTCTTTGGGGCCATTTAGACCATCTCTAACCGCAGCGGTCAAGGTGCTCCATGTGTGGCTAATAGCTGATAGCAGCAGCAATTTATTGAGCCAAAACCATTTGGTTTGCTGCCATGGGGGGGGGATTTGAGTTAATATGACTTGAAATTTAGGTGTGTAGGACAAATATATTGTAAAATGCTGTATTAATTGGGATTATCTGTTTAACTGAATCGGAGACATTTATGGAAAAAGGACAATTTAGCATTCGTACTCAGAGCCTTGGTGGGGAGTCGATACTTGCCACCAACAAGGTGATTCGGAATACCTATACGCTGCTGTCGATGACACTGTTCTTTAGCGCCATATGCACTGTGGCCGCCGTGGCTATGCAAGTGGGCCAGGGCATGGGTTTTATGTTCATTATAGGCGGGTTTGTTATGACCTTTGTGGTCAGGGCAACTGCCAATTCCAGCAAGGGGTTGGTTGCGGTGTTCGTCTTTGCCGGTTTAATGGGTGCTGGCCTTGGGCCAACAATTGCCTTTTATTTAGCAGCCTATGTCAATGGAGCAACTATTGTCTCTCAGGCATTAGGAGGCACTGCAATAATATTTTTGTCACTGTCTGGCTACGCATTAACGTCGGGTAAGAATTTCAACTTCCTTGGCGGTTTTTTGTTTACTGGTTTAATCGTATTGCTAGTCGCCATGGTTGCAAACATATTTCTCAATATACCAGCTTTCGGCTTGGCTATTTCAGCGGCTGTTATCATGCTGATGTCTGGGTTTATACTTTATGATACCAGCCGTCTAATTAATGGTGGTGAACGGAATTACATCATGGCCACCATTTCTTTATATTTGAGCATCTTTAATATTTTCGTACACCTCCTGCATTTGCTAGGCTCACTAACAGGAAGACAGTAAAGCGGCTACATCGCTCTATCGATGTGTCCGCTTTATTTTTGATAAAGTAGATTAATAGTGAAGCCCCGTTTATTCGGGGCTTTTCATTTATAGCGATAATACTAACGTGAAATTCTCCATAATTATTTATGCAGCCCCCTACTCCTCACAGGCTGCCACATCTGCCTACCATTTTGCTAAGAGCGTTTTGGCCCAGGACCATGAAATTTATCGGCTGTTTTTTTTCAGTGACGGGGTCTATAACGCTAATCGTCTCGCGGTGCCAGCGCAAGATGAGTTTAATGTGCAAAAGGCCTGGGAAAAATTAATTGATGAACATCAGCTCGATTCTATCGTCTGCGTATCCTCTGCGCTGAGGCGCGGCATCGTCGATGCCAGTGAGTCGAATCGGTATGAACTGGAAGCCGTAAGTCTAAGCGACAAATCAACTCTTTCAGGGCTCGGACAATTGGTCGATGCCGGTGTTAATTCAGATCGCATAATCAATTTTGGGTGACAAGTTGAGAGCAAAGACAAACAAAAAACATTTTACATTTCTCACTCGGCGAGCGCCTTATGGGTCGGGTAATGCTCAACTATGTCTCGACATGGTTTTGGCCTGCTCTATATATGACCAGGACGTAAGTTATGTTTTTCTGGAAGACGGAGTGTTCCAGTTATTGAACGATCAGCAGGCAGACTCTATATCTAATAAGACCTTAGGCAAGGCATTGGAAACGCTCGAGCTTTATGGTGTGGAAAAAGTGTATGTCTCCGCCAAATCCATGACGCAACGCGGACTAACTCCAGATGATCTGATATTGCCAGTAGAGCAGATTTCAACGGAAGTACTGTCTCAGTTAATTAATCAATCCAATTGTGTGTTCAATTTATGAGTTGCCTGCATACTATTAATAAAACGTCTTTATTGCATGATATGGATACTTGCATCTCCATCTTAACCCCTGATGACGCAATACTCTT
>Ga0302127_10001353_pt1 | contig 14512 bp, 11 predicted proteins | sample CB4_SCM_MG_FD_204452 | JGI IMG/M metagenome (GOLD analysis project Ga0302127, IMG submission 204452) | Marine microbial communities from Western Arctic Ocean, Canada - CB4_SCM | ecosystem: Environmental > Aquatic > Marine > Oceanic | place: Canada: Western Arctic Ocean | collected 2017-09-24
CTTCAGCTTTTTAACTCTTCACCTGTCTAGTTCCCAAATTAAACAACCAAGTGGCTGAAACAAGTGATGCACCCCAGACAACTCAGCGATTATTGTCGCTTGATGTATATCGCGGGTTAACCATGATCACGCTGGCGTTCTCGGGCTTTGGGCTTTCCAAGACTGCCGCGCGCCATCTCGAGTCCAGCCCAGACTCCGGTTTCTGGGGCGCGATCAAGTATTAGTTCACCCACGTTTGGTGGGCCGGCTGCGGCTACTGGTACATGATCCAGCCGTCGTTCATGGTGGTTACGAAACGCTCACCTTCACCCCTTTCCATCGCCACAATGCTCTTCGGTCTTACGTGCGGCGGGTTGCTGCGCTCGCAACCGGCCGCCAAAAAGAAACTGAAACTCCTTGCATTTGCCTGCATCGACAGCCTGCTGTCAGGTTGGCTGCTTGATGCGCTGGATATCTGCACCATCGTAATCGAATCTGGACATCCGTCTGGACACTTTTCTCCACCGGTTTGTGCTACCTGATCCTAGCTACGCTAAACTGTGTGATTGATGTTTTCAACTACCGCCGATGGATATACCATATCGCTGTCGCAGACATTAACTCAATCGCCTTGTATTGCATGAGCATGCTACTTAAGCCGTGGACAACCAAAACGCTCAAGACTCCTCTCGACGACGAATTCTTTCTGTCGGCTTGCCAGTTGAACGAACCTTTTTTACAAGCCACACTCACCGGCCTGTGTTTCTGGTCGGTTAGCTGGTGGATGTATCGGCAGAATATTTTCGTCAGGATTTAAACCTTACATAAAATAAATGTTTCATCTCAAAAAGCTGTTCACTCTACTGTTCGTGACTTTAGTTCTGGCACTGCCGGGCTTGTTGCAAGCCGCCCAAAAGAAACCGAACATCGTCTATATCATGGTGGATGACATGGGGTATGGCGACCCGGGGTGTTACAATCCGAAATCAAAAATCCCCACGCCTCACATCGACTCGCTCGCCAATGCCGGAATGCGCTTCACCGACGCCCATTCGCCTGGGGCGCTATGCCATCCTTCGCGGTACGGGTTACTGACCGGGCAGCATCCGTTCCGCACAGATGTTTCGCTATGGCGAAAGCAACCTGTAATCCGGGAGGGACAGATGACGATCGCTTCGTTATTGCAGTCCAACGGTTACCAAACGGCGATGGTCGGCAAGTGGCATCTTGGCTTTCAGGAAAACGGCTACGACAAACCGCTGCCCGGCGGCCCGGCGAATCGCGGGTTCGATTCTTATTTCGGCATCCGAGCTTCTACTGATATTCCACCCTATTTTTACATCCGAGGCAATCACGCTGTCGCGCCACCGAGCAACCACATCGAGGCTAACAGCAGCAAGGGCTGGTCTCCAATTCAGGGCGCATTCTGGAGAGCAGGTGGAATCGCGCCGGATCTGAAACTGAAGGACGTCCTACCCCGCTTTACCGGTGAGGCGATCACCGTCATCGAGGATCACGCCAAGTCCAAAACCAGGAAGCCGCTGATGTTGTACCTCGCGTACCCCGCGCCGCACACTCCCTGGCTACCCTCGGCCGAGTTTCGAGGCAGCAGCAGGGCCGGGATGTTCGGTGATTTTCTGGTGATGGTGGACGCAATGATCGGGCGTGTACTCAAGGCACTCGACAAGGCCGGGATGAGCGAAAACACGCTCCTGTTTTTCTGCTCCGACAATGGCCCCGTCTGGTACGACACTGATGTTCAGCGGCTTGGCCACAACTCCGTCGGTGGTCTGCGCGGCATGAAGGCCGACGCGTGGGAGGGCGGCCATCGCATGCCGTTCATCGCGCGCTGGCCCGGCAGGATTCAAGCCGGATCGGTCAGCGGGCAGACGATCTGTTTCACGGACATGCTGGCGACATTCGCCGCGGTCGTGGATGCTGAGTTACCGCCGGACGCCGGGCCGGACAGCTTCGATATTCTCCCTGTGCTACTGGGCAAACAACCCGAGGCCAAGCCAATTCGCGGGCCGCTCGTGATCCCCGCCCGGCGCGGTATGATGTCGATCCGCTCGGGTCACTGGAAGCTGATCACCGGCCTCGGCTCCGGCGGTTTTTCAAAACCAGCGTACATCAAGCCCACGCCCGACGGCCCAAAGGGTCAGCTCTATCATCTCGGCAACGACCTAGCAGAAACCCGCAACTTGTATCAGGAAAAACCGGACATCGTGAAATCCCTTCAGAGCAAATTGACGCAAATTCTGAATCAGACAAAAACACGACTGTAAAATCTCACCCGATCTGAGATCAATAAAATGAAACACCCAAAAATTAATCTTTTCTTAATTTTATACCTCTTCTATGGGGCTATCCTAGAAGCAAAAGCTGCCAAAACTGACAAGAACCGGCCTAATATAATTTGCATTATGGTGGATGACGCCGGTTACGGCGACTTTGGCTGCTACGGACAAAAGCTATTTGCCACGCCAAACATCGACCGCATGGCGGCCGAGGGAATGCGTTTCACGCAGCATTACTCAGGCAGCACAGTGTGCGCGCCTACCCGCTGCAGCATTATGAACGGCGTACACACTGGCCATGCCTACGTGCGCGGCAACCGCGAAGTGCAACCGGAAGGCCAGGCTCCGATCCCGGCAAACATGATCACCATCCCCAAGCTACTTAAAGAGGCCGGCTACACCACCGGCATGTTCGGCAAGTGGGGCCTCGGTGCGCCTGGGTCGAGCGGTGATCCCGTAAACCAAGGTTGGGACGAGTTTTTTGGCTACAACTGCCAGCGCCAAGCTCACACGTTTTATCCCAAGCACCTCTGGCATAACGACAACAAGGTGATGCTCGACGGCAAAGCCTATTCGCACGACCTCATCCAAAAACAGGCACTGAGATTCATCCGCGATAACGCGAAAAAACCGTTCTTTGCCTACCTGCCGATCACCATCCCGCACGCGGCCATGCAGTGCCCCGAGGAGGATGTCGCTCCATTCCGGAAAAAGTTTCCGCAGTTCGAAGACAAGATCGGCAAGTACGGTCATGGCACGAAGGTTCGTAATCCGGTCGCTGCGTTTGCCGGTATGATGACCCGCATGGACCGTGGCGTTGGGCAAGTACTCGATCTGTTGGATGAATTAAAAATCGCCGACAACACACTCGTGTTGTTCACCAGCGATAACGGCCCGCACTCTGAGGGCGGTCACCAACCAGGATTCTTCAATAGCAATGGACCGCTGAAAGGCCATAAGCGTGACCTGTACGAGGGCGGCATCCGCGTACCGTTAATCGCCTATTGGCCCGGCAGGGTGAAGTCTGGCAGTGTGAGCGATCACATTTGTGCTCACTGGGATTTAATGCCAACATTTTGCGAAGTTGCGAATATATCAACTCCGAAGCACACCGACGGCATCTCGTATGTCCCTACCCTCAGTGGTGGCAAACAAAAAAAACACGACTATTTATACTGGGAATTTCACTCATACGGAAACGCACAAGCCATTCGAATGGGCGATTGGAAAGCGATTCGATTGAAGGTCAAAAACAACCCCGACGCACCAATCCAGCTTTACAATCTCAAGCAAGACATCGGCGAAACCAAAAACATTGCTGCCCTGCATCCGAATGTGGTGAAACGAATTGCTCCATTGTTCAAGGAGGCTCATGTCCCCTCTGAACGATTCCCGTTGTTCGCGAAGAAGAGATAGCGCTTAGCCTAGGGAAGGAAAAAGCCCCAAACTTTCAACAACACCACACACAACGATGAAAAAACTAATCCTTATAGTATCTGTGATCTCATACAGTGTATCAGTTTGTGTTGAGGCGGCCAAGCAAGGGTCAGACCGACCCAATATCGTTTTGATCATGGCTGATGATATGGGCTATGAAGCCTTGTCAGTAAATGGCAGTGAATCCTATAAATCACCAAGTCTAGACAAGTTGGCCGCTCATGGCATTCGTTTCACCAACTGTTTCTCCAACCCGATCTGCACACCGTCACGGGTGAAGGTCATGACCGGGCTATACAACGTCCGTAACTACGTTGAGTTCGGCCATCTTGATCGCGCACAAACCACCTTTGCCCATCAACTGAAGGCTGCTGGGTATAAAACCTGCATCGCAGGCAAGTGGCAGTTGGGCAAGCAGACAGACTCACCGCAACACTTTGGTTTTGAGCAGTCCTGCCTCTGGCAGCATACGCGTAGCGGTCGATCCACGGAGAATGATAAGAATATCGATCGACGTTTCGTCAATCCTCTGCTGGAGATCAACGGTAAGGAAAAGGACTACATCAACGGCGAATACGGGCCACAGGTCTGTACAGACTTTATCTGCGACTTCATCGACGAGAACAAGGAAAGGCCATTTCTGGTTTATTACCCAATGATACTCACGCACTGCCCCTTCGATCCGACGCCGGATTCCAGCGACTGGGATCCGAAGCGACTCGGCTCCAGCACCTACAAAGGCGATCGCAACGACCCGCAGCGGCATTTTCGCGACATGGTCGCCTATGCCGACAAGGTCGTCGGACAAATTGTAGCGCAGCTTGAGAAGTCCGGCATCCGCGAAAATACGCTTCTGATTTTCACGGGCGACAACGGCACCGACAAGCCGATAGTAACCTCGTGGAACGGCATGAAGGTGGCCGGAGGCAAGGGTAGCATGACCGACGCTGGGACGCGCGTGCCGTTGATTGCCAGCTGGCCGGCCGGCATTAAGCAGGCTGGACGTGTTGTTGATGATCTAGTCGAGTTCTCTGACCTGATGCCAACGCTCTGCGAAGTCACAGGGGCCGACTTGCCATCTAACTATCCGGGCGACGGATCCAGCATTGTTCCAGTACTTCAGAACAATGCCAGCGTTCGCAAGAAGGACTGGACTTATATCTGGTACTCGAGGTCAGGTCATTCGGACCGAGGCCAGGTCATGGTTCGCAACAGTCAGTATTCCCTCCTGGCCAAAACCGACGGCAGCGACGCCAGTCTGACTCGCTACAAGGGGCCTTTTGACGGCGAGAAACTTAAGAACTACACACTTTCTCAACCAGAGAGCGCCATCAAACAACAGTTCGAAGCCACGCTCGCACGACTCGCGAAGAACCGCCTTTTAAGTGTCAGTAATGAGATCCGAGTCAAGATGCAGAAACCCATGAGAAACAAGAAGTAGTCGACTGCCTTCCCTTGCGCCAAACCCCGAAGTTGACGTCACGGTGGCACTGATAAACCTTCCTGAGCGATAAATAAGAACCATTAAGAGACCAGTCACTACCATTCTGCACTCAGTAGTAAATAGGGTTACTGCCTGCAGTTAACCGAAAGACATTCACATGACGAATAAATTCCATCTCTTTGCACTATGCGCGTTTCTTCTGAACGTGCTTTCGGCCTCCGCGTCGCCCGAAATCCCGGAATCGGACCGGTCGCAGCCCAACATCGTTTACATCATGGCGGATGACCTTGGTTATGGCGATCTGGGTTGCTACGGACAAAAACTCATCCAAACGCCGCACATCGACCGCTTAGCCAAGCACGGCATGCGGTTCACCGACTTTTATGCAGGCTCGACCGTGTGCGCCCCCTCGCGGTGCGTCCTGATGACCGGCCTGCACACCGGCCATTGCTACATCAGAGGAAACGGCAAGGACAACCTTCGGCCACAGGACGTCACCGTAGCAGAGGTGCTCAAGCGCGCCGATTACGCGACCGGGCAGATCGGCAAATGGGGCCTTGGCCACGAAGGAACGACCGGCCTGCCGACCCGGCAGGGGTTCGACTTTTTTTACGGCTACCTCGACCAGCACCAAGCTCATCTTTACTACCCTACATTCCTCGTTAAAAACGAGAAGCGAGTTAAGCTGCGTAACATCGTCCCCGACGAGGGTAAATGGGGCCAGGGTGTAGCTAGTAAAAAGATTGATTACAGCCCTGCATTGATGATCAAGGAAACGCTTGGCTTTATCGACTCACACAAGGACGAACGTTTTTTTCTTTATCTCTCCTACACACTACCACACGCCAACAATGAGGCCACTCGCAAAACCGGCGACGGCACGGCGGTGCCGGATCACGGCATTTACAAGGACAAGAAATGGACGAAGCAAAACAAGGGACAGGCCGCAATGGTCACGTACCTCGACCAAATGGTGGGACAAGTGATCAAGCGACTCGATGATCACGGCCTCAGCGAAAACACGATCATCTTTTTCACGTCCGACAACGGCCCACACAGCGAGGGCGGAAACAACGTCGGCTTCTTTGACGCCAACGGCCCGGTGACCGGCATAAAGCGCGCCATGTACGAGGGCGGCATCCGCGTGCCCATGATCGTCCAGTGGCCCGGTCACGTGAAGGCCGGCAGCACGACCGCGCTCATGGCTGGCGCAGTCGATTTCATGGCCACCGCCGCCGAGATTGCCGGCGTGAAACTGAAAACGCCCACCGATGGCATCAGTTTTCTACCCACACTGCTTGGCAAGGATGACCAACAGAAAAAGCACGACTACCTCTACTGGGAATTTTACGAGCAAGGCTCGAAGCAGGCACTGCGCGCCGGCAAATGGAAAGCCGTCCGCCGCCCAATGATCACCGGCCCCATTGAGCTTTACGACTTGTCGGAGGACATCGCCGAGAAAAACGACCTGGCCAAGCGCTACCCGGAAATCGTCTCAAGCTTCGACCTGAAGTTCACCGAGGCGCACGCTCCAAACAAGCGCTGGCGCTCAAGCGGCAAAGCGCGCGACGGCAAACGCGAACGCTCTGAGGGCTGGTAGTTGCAATTAAACACGACCCGTCACTCACGCCGCCTGGCCAAAGCCTTTCGGATCGCGTTGGCCTCAGCAGCGGCGTCAAAGTCCGGGTTCGCTTTCGTCGGCACCGGCGCCGCGATTTCTTTCCGCCAAGCGGCGAGCAGTTTGTACAACTCATTCACTTTCGACGGGTTATCCTTGGCCAAGTTTCGCCGCTCACCGATGTCGTCTTTCAGGTTGTACAACTCTAGTGCGCCATCCTCGAAATACTCGTGCAGTTTCCAGTCACCCAGACGCACGGCGCTGCATGGTCTCGTGCGGAACAACGGGTCACGCTGCTCCCCGGTTACCTTGTACGCCTGAAGATATGCCGGGAAATGCCAGTACAACGGCCTCGGCCCAACGCTCTTCGCCTCACCTCTGATCACCGGCAATATACTGCGTCCATCCATTGGCTGATCCGGGCGCTTGGCCTTGGCCAAGTCAAGGAACGTCGGGTAAATATCGACGCCGATGATCGGCTCAGCGGTGGACTGTCCCGCCTTCACTGTGCCTGGCCAGTTCACGAAGAACGGCACCCGGATGCCGCCTTCGTAGTAGTTGCCCTTATAGCCCCAGAGCGGCGCCATGTCGGTCGCCGGCCCGTAGCCGCCGTTGTCGGAGAAAAAGAAAATCACCGTGTTGTCGCGCTGCCCAAGTTTATCGAGCTTGGCAATGATTTTGCCGACTCCCTCGTCCACAGACTGGATCATCGCCGCCATCGTCGCATGCTGGTGCAACTTGCCCGGGCGCTTGGCCTCGTACTTAGTGATGATCTTCCGCTTGGCCTGAATCGGCGTATGCACGGCGTAATGCGCCAGATACGCGCACCAAGGTTCCGTTTTGCTGCCTTCGATGAACTTGATCGTCCTGTCCGTGAGTACATCGGCGAGATACTGCCCGTTCGGCCCGAAGTGACCGCGAAAACCGGGCAGCTTGGTATGATCCACCTCCACGTCGAACCCCTGCTCCCCCGGTGTCGTGCCGAGGTGCCACTTGCCAAACATGCCGGTGCGATAGCCGGCCTGCTGCAAGGACTCAGCCCACGTGACAATGTCAGGTCGGAGCGTTTTCGTCCCGGCAATGTGTTCCAGTCGACGATGCTTGGCTAAACCCCGGGGCTTGGTGCCGACGTTGAAAATCTCATGGCGCGGCGTGTATTGCCCCGACAACAAGCAGGCCCGGGCCGGCGCACAGTTGGCCGAGCAGGAATAGGCGTCGGTAAAAACCATCCCGCCCTTGGCCAGTCGATCGATGTTCGGCGTCTCGTAAAAGTCCGACCCCATGTAGCCGGTGTCCCTCCAGCCGAAGTCGTCGAGAAAAACGAACAAAATATTCGGCCGATCCTCGGCCTGGGCAGCCAAACCAAAAGCCAGCGCAACAATCGTCAAGAGTTGTTTTTTCATAGATTATTTTTTTTGGAGCGTAGCATTCGCGCGCCCACCTCGCTTCGCCATGCGTGCAGTTTTGCCAGCAACTTCGCTGCCTTCTTCGGCCGGACTCGTGCCAGATCGTTTTGCTCGCCGATATCTTCCTTAAGGTTGAAAAGTTGCACGGTGTTATTCTCGAAGTACTCCAAAAGTTTGTAGTCGCCTTCGCGGATTGCGCCACCGGGGCTTTGCATGCCGTGATTGCTGTAATGGGGGAAATGCCAGTAGATCGGGCCTCGCTCGAACGACTTGCCCTCCAGCGCGGGGGCGAAGCTCTTTCCGTCTTTGTGTTGAGCGGGCTTTGCCGGCAAACCGACCATTTCCAGTATGCTTGGATAAAAGTCCGGGCTAATGACCGGCTCCTCGCAAATCACCCCTGCCCTGCCCTTGCCGGGCCACTTCACGATCATGGGTACGCGGACCCCTCCCTCATACAACCAACCCTTGGCCCCTCGGAGAGGCAGGTTGGAGGTCGCGTAGGCCCGAGCGAGCTGATTCTGCTTAACAACCCGAGTGGGGTTGCCGAAGTTCCCCGCCGACATCCCTCCGTTGTCGGAGTAAAAGATGACGATGGTATTGTCCATCTGGCCCATCTCATCGAGCTTTTCGAGTACGCGACCGAGGCTCTCATCCACCGACTCCACCATGGCCGCGAACTCGACGTTGTCCTGGCGCTGCTTGATCTTGAGTGTACGCTGCGGCAGCACCTTGTGACCTTGATGCGAAGGCTTGCCCAAAAGATCCGTCAATTTCTCGCGCGACAGCGGGGCCTTGTCGTCCGGGTTTCCCTCGAGGATGAAAGGAGGTCCCTCCAGAGGCGGCAACTTGGCTAGCTTAGCGGTATACTTTTCGACCAAGTCCTTTCGGCCCTGTATCGGATCATGGACAGAGAAATGAGAGAGATATAGAAAGAAAGGTCGATCCTTGCTCTGCCCCATGAAATCCAGAGCCATGGACGTCAACCGATCAGTAAGATACTCATCCTCCTTACCCTTGATCGTCAGACCTTCCATCCGGTAAGGCGGATGGTACCCACCCCTCGGGCAGCACCCGTTCCAATTCGGAACCTGAATATCAAACCCCTGATTCAGCGGACCCGCCTCGGCATCGCCAAGGTGCCATTTACCAAAGATTCCCGTACGGTAGCCCTTTGCCTTGAGGGCTTCCGCCAAAGTAACCTCCTCCAAGGGCAAAGCCTGAAGTTTCTCGGCGCTGAGGAAACGCTGGAAATCAAATTCGCGGCGGCCTGAGAGCCAATCGGTAAGGTCCAGTCGGCCCGGGTACTTGCCGGTCATGATACTTGCTCGCGTGGGCGAACAGACGTGACTGGCGGCATAGGCGTTCGTAAAGCGAACCCCCTGCTTGGCGAAACGATCAATGTTCGGCGTCTCGTAGAAGGAACTGCCAAAGCAGGCAACGTCCATCCACCCCATGTCATCGACCAAGAAAAACACGATGTTTAGCGGCTTAGCAGTAGCCTGAGCCGAAGAAAATAACCCGAGAAACAGGGCGAAGCTAAATCTAGCGAAGATTCTTTGCATTACACCTCAAAAGTACTAAATCGCGATTAGGATTTCAACGTAACAGTGTGACAATAGTGAACATACGAAAAACTAGGGATTCGATGTTCGTTGGGTTCGATTCCAATAATACATTTCACCCTCTTTCACACTATCCCAATTATTTCTTTTTTCCAGGCATCCGGCGTGATCGACTCACAGGCTTGGGATGTTTGGCGAGGATGGCTTTCAGTTGCTCCACAACTTTTGGATGGGTCGCGGCATGGTTTTGCATTTCATTATGATCAGACTGATAATCGTAAAGCTCATACTCCGCCGCCTCATCCGGCTTGGCGTGGTTTTTCCATTCCACTAATCGATAACGTTCGGTGCGGATGGCGCGACCCAGCTTGCCGCGGGGATAAGCGTGGAAAGCATGATCGCGAACACGGGCCTTTGGGTTCTTCAACACTGGCACGAGGCTGACGCCGTCAATCGGCTGCGGGCCACTCGGCGCGGGCAGGCCGGCCAACTCGGCCAGCGTTGGGTAAAGATCGACCGTCTCGGCGAGTTGCCCGGTCGCACTGCCCTGCTTGGCCAAGCCCGGCGCGATGACGATGATCGGGATGCGGTTTGCCTGCTCAAAGTTGGTGTGCTTGGTCCAGATGCTTAAGTCGCCCAAGTGCCAACCATGATCACCCCACAAGACAACGATGGTCTCCTTGGCCAAGCCCAGTTGCTCGAGTGCACTTGTCACTTTGCCAATCTGCGCATCCACATAGCTGGTGCTCGCATAGTAGCCGTGGATGAGTTTGCGGGTGAGTTCTTCATCGATTTCACCATTGGGCGGGACCGGCTTGAATGCCGCGATCTCCCCGCCGCGCTTCAGAGCGACTTTCGGTGCATCTTTCGGGAACGCCTTGTTCACCGGCATCGGCAGATTGGCTGGGTCGTGCATATCCCAATATTTCTTTGGTGCTGAGAATGGCAGGTGCGGTCGCACAAAACCGGCGGTGATGAAGAACGGTGTGCCATCTTTGCCCAACCGCTGCTTTGCAGCCTTAAGGCGCTTAACAGTTTCATCAGCGACACGGCCGTCGGCGTAGTCAGTGTCGTTCACCACCGGCGACTCGTACGCCGCGCCACGTGGCAGCGAACGGATTTGGCCAAGTTTCTGATTTGTAAACAGCGCCTCTTCGCGAGTGAGCTTGCCGCCGTCGGTGCTCTCAGGATCGAGGTACTCGATCACCTTGTCATGAAAATGCGGGACGCTAAACGACTCGGGATCACCCTGGTTGCCATGGCCAATGTGGAACACTTTGCCAAGCGACTCAGTGCGGTAACCATGTTTGGCGAAATACTGAGGCATCGTGACGGCCCCAGGCCAGGCCTTGCGCAAATTGCTGCCAAGCCCGTATAGGCCGGTTGATGTCGAATGCGCCCCGAGCATCAGCGTAAAACGCGACGGCGCACAGACCGCCTGGTTGCAGTACGCCATATCGAACTGCATGCCGCGCCTAGCCAAGGCATCCATGTTTGGGGTTATCGCCGCATTGTCGCCGTAGCACCCCATTGCCGGTTTCAGGTCGTCGACGAGGATCAATAGTACGTTCGGCTTCTGTGCCGCCTGGACTGCCGCAAAACCAAGCGCAGTGACCAGTTCCAAAATCAAAATCCGGTTCATTTCTACTTTTCGCTATGATACCAACAATCGGTTGTCGCGCGGGTATGCGCTTGTTAGATTGCCCGTTTCAACCGACGCAGGAAACTGGGATAGACAATGGAAGTCACAGAAGCAATCCGAAACCGCAAATCCGCCCGAGCATTTCTCGATAAGGCGGTTCCGGACGAGATCGTCACCGAGATATTGGAATGCGCCCGATGGGCACCGTCTGGAGCCAACACCCAGCCGTGGCATGTGGCTGTGCTTACCGGCGAAACCAAGCGGCAACTCGGCGACGCCATGGTCAAGCGGCGTATCAGCGGCGAAAAACCCCGGCCGGATTACAACTATTACCCGACGAAAAGCGAGGAGCCTTATATTTCACGCAAATACGCCTGCGCCGACGCCCTCTACTCCGCGCTGTGTATCGAGCGCAAAGACATAGAGAGGCGCAAGATGCAGTGGATAAAGAATTACCACCACTTCGGCGCACCAGTTGCCCTACTTTTTTTTATCGATACGATTCTCGAGAAAGGCTCGTGGGTGGATACCGGGATGTTCATCCAAAACGTCATGCTCGCCGCCCGCGGCCATGGACTCGAGACCTGCCCGCAAGCCGCCCTCGCCGAATATCCTGATGTCGCCCGGGATCTGCTGAACATTCCCGAAAGCAAAAAACTTATATGCGGCGTGGCGCTTGGCTATGCGGACTACGACGATCCGTCTTACCAATACCGCACCGACCGCGAGCCAGTCGAGAGATTCACACAATGGTATCGCTAAGAAGAGTTGTCCCGATTGCATCCGCTTGGTCGCTGTTCACCGTGCTACAACCGGCTGGCCTTGGGCAAAATTCCCTGTCCGTCTCCAAGCCCGAGGTCGACAACTCAGTGAAAGCCGAACTGGCTTCGTTTGCGGTGGACAAGCAGTTGCAGGTCAACTTGTTCGCCGATGAGTCGATGGGCATCGCCAATCCCGTTTGCATGCGGTGGGACGGGCGCGGGCGGTTGTGGGTGCTGTGCACGTGGGCGTATCCGCAGCTCAAACCGGGCGCGAAGCCGAATGACAAGCTACTCATTCTCGAAGATACCAACGGCGACGCGAAGGCAGATAAAATTTCCACCTACATCGATGGGCTCAATATGCCCACTGGGTTTGCCCTCGGCCATGGCGGCGCGTACATCGGCAACGGGCGCGAGTTGCTGCACGTGCGCGATACGACCGGCGACGGCAAAGCGGACGAGCGCGTGGTGCTTTTCAGCGGCTTCGGGACGGGCGACACTCATCAAACCATCAACTCCTTCGCGTGGAGTCCCGGCGGAGAATTGTTTTTCAGCCAAGGGCTGCACTGTTTCTCGCGCGTGCAAACGCCGTGGGGCATTCGCAAACTGGATGAGCACGGCTCATGGAGACTGCGACCACTGCGCCGCCAACTGCACGCGCACCGGCGCACCTCCGGTGGCGGCAATCCGTGGGGATTTGCGTTTGGCGATTGGGGCGAGCCGTTTATTAAAAGCAACGGCCCGGGCGTCAGCGAACTGCTGCCGGGGATGGTGGCCAGCGAACAAATCGTGGGCGATTACTGGGGCGGGGCGGCGCAGATTGGCGCCACAAAAATTAAATCGATGATTATCGAAATTGTCGACACGCCGGTGTTGCCCAAGGATTTTCAGGGAGACTTCTTGATCGCCGGTTATTTCGCGCGCAACATTGCCCGGCTCCGCCCCACCGTGAACGGCGCGGGCCACAAGCTGCAAACGCTAGCGCCCGTTCTCACTTCCACCCACAACGCCTTTCGCCCCGTGGACCTCAACACCGGCCCCGATGGTGCGCTGTACGTTGCCGACTGGTTCAACCCCATCATCGGCCATTACCAAGCCTCGCTGCGACATCCGGATCGCGACAAAAAGCACGGCCGCATTTGGCGCATCACGACCAAGGGCCAGCCGCTGCTCAAGCCGCCGGCGTTGGCCAAAATGAATGCCGCGCAATTATGCAACCAACTTTCCGCGCCCCTGCGTCGAACGCGCAAACTGGCCAAGCTGCGCCTGATGGATTTGCCGAAGGCCAAGGCCATAGCCGCCACGCAACAATGGGTCGACGCGCTGAAACCCACCGACCTCGCGCTCGAAGCCAAACTATTCGAAGCCATCGGTGTGTTTGAATCGCACGAAGTGGTGGACCGCCCCTTGCTCGAGCGCTTGCTCACCTCGAAGGATTATCGTGCGCGCGCTTATGCCACGCGAGTGGTTGGGCGCTGGCACGACCGTTTAAAAAACCCGCTTGCACTTTTGCGCCGCAGCGCGACCGATGAACATTCGCGCGTGCGGCTGGAAGCCATCGTGGCCGCGAGCGATGTGCGCGAGGCGGAATCCATCACCATCGTCGCGCAAGCCGCCGATGGCTCGGCGGATCGCTTTATCACCTTTGCCTTCAAAAACGCCGTCCACGCCCTCGCCAGCGAATGGAAGCCCGCGTTATTGGCGGGCAAACTGGATTTTTCCAAACCGGCGCATCTGTTAAGCGTCGTGCGCGAAGGCGGCGGCAACGAAGTCGCCAGCGTGGTACGCAAAAAACTGGCCGATCCCGCGCTGTCCACCGCGCGCAAAATTATTCTCGCGGAATTGCTCGCCCATATCGGAAACAGCGCCGATGCCGCGCTGGCGCTGGAGTTGGCTTCAATCCATCCAACTATCCTGCACGCGTTGGTGAACGCCGCCCGAGAACGCAATTTGCAAGCACCCGCCAATGCGGCGAAATTACTCAACGTGCCATTGAAGTCTACCGCGACGCGCGACGGAGCGGTCCAATTAATTGGTGCGTGGAAACTTAACGCGCATGCGGAGACCATCCGCGCCTTGGCCACCGACCAAACGGAACCGCGCGCCGTGCGGGTGGCCGCTGCAGCGGCGTTGGGGCAGTTGAACATCCCACAGGCGGTAGAAACGCTGGCCTCGTTGGTGATTGTGAATGGCGCAGCGGATTTGCGCGTGGCGGCCTTGGGCAGCTTGGCCAAGCACGACGTGGCTCTCGCGGCGCAATTGACGGCGCGGCTGTCAGGCCAAGTGAAGCCGGATGAATTGGGACCGGTCTTGGCCGCGTTGTTGCAACGAAACGCCGGCGCGGATGCGATGGCTGGCGCGCTTGG
>Ga0302127_10001355_pt1 | contig 14510 bp, 13 predicted proteins | sample CB4_SCM_MG_FD_204452 | JGI IMG/M metagenome (GOLD analysis project Ga0302127, IMG submission 204452) | Marine microbial communities from Western Arctic Ocean, Canada - CB4_SCM | ecosystem: Environmental > Aquatic > Marine > Oceanic | place: Canada: Western Arctic Ocean | collected 2017-09-24
ATGGCATCAAAATATGTTTCAGATCCAGAAGTGATTCAATTCACAAGAAGGCTATTCAATGGGAAAATAATAGGGTATGGTCTAAGAAATCACGATGAATTAGGCGAAATACAGAAAATAGTCACTTATTTTCAAGGAAGCCACAATATCAATACTCCTGATGATAAGGTAGGATCTCCGTTAATGTATGGCGACCAAGGATCATACCGTTACCAGAAAGACCCATACTCTGTAGAACTCTTCCAATCACCACCAAAAGTAATCAGAGATATTCAAGCAGGAGAATCTGGCGCAGATTGTGATGACATAGCAGCAGCCTGCGCCTGTGCATTAAACGCGGCAGGTTATCCTACAATGTTGATGATAGTAGATGCAGGCGGACCTAAAGGCGCATATTCTCATGTGATGTTAGCGACAAAAACATTCAGTGCTAACCCTCTATTTGGAGCAGAATGGTTTCCAATAGAACTAATCCATCCATTTGAATTAGGTAAATCAGTCAGAATCTCGTCATACATACCTCTCCTGGTCGAATCATATGACCTATTGCCAAAAGAACAAAGATTAATCCCAAAGGAGTTCAGATAAATGATGAGAAAACACTACGAACTAAAAGGCACACCGGATGAAGTAAAAATGCCATTCGAATTATCTGGTATGATGGTGGATAGGAAACCAGCCCAACATACTAATACTGGTCAAAGTTTCTCAGGTATAGGGTTTGAAGCGCCAGAAGTAATGCCTCGACCAGCTCCACCAGAATTTACTTTCAAGGCACCAACTTCTTATCCGCCAAATACTCCAGCAGCAACTCTAGGATCTCTCGCAAAACCGAAGACATCTAAGAGACCATTAGCGGGTGGCATCGCCTATGCAGGCGGTTTTGTAGCCTTAGCATCAGTAGCATACTTCACAATGAGATTTTTGAATGAGGATGATGACGAATGAACTCAATGCTAGGGATGATGAAATCAAGCGCATCAAATCCGATGTTAGCATGGGCTCTTCTAGCAATAATATCTGGAGTAGCAGCAGCCAGAGTAAAAACATGGGTAAAGGAGGAAAAATAAATGGCAATATACGGTAACACAAATACAGGTGAGATAACACCAAACAATTTCGCAACAAGACCTGGGGTAATGCCAGGTAAAATAGCATCTACTCCCTCACAGGATTATCTTTTCGGATCTAATATGGGAATACTACAAGAAGAAAACAATCTATCTATCTCAAAAGCCGTGATAAGAAGCGCAATCCCACGACCATTCATGCTAGGTGCCTTCCCTGACCTCTCAAAACAACCATATGCCATTAGAGCAGGCATATTAGTCATAATTGTATTTGTAACAAAAGACATTATCAGGGCATCGCAAGGTAAAAGCTCTTTTCTAAAGGGGTACAAAAAATGAAGAAACAAGATCCGATATCAGGCTTAACAATAGATGTCCCTGACCAAGTTCCGCCTTTAGGCAGATTTCCGTACTCAGGATTCTGGGCTCAAATATACAACCAAGTGCCTAGTGCCCTTGAACAAAGGACTGGTTTCAGTAAATTCGACATATCTTCAACACTAAATGGAATCGAAGGTCTTGCAAATGGCCCATTCAGTGTAATAATTGGAGAAAAACTTTGGAAAGTGGGTGAACTATTGTCCATGAACCAATATATCTCTGCTAGTGGAGAAGGTGGTAAAGCCCTTGAATACATACAAAATTCTTCAGACGGCGGTAGAATAGAAATCGCAGCAGTGTGCTTAGAACCAATTGTTAATTCATTATTACAAAGATCATCATTATCTGGAAAAGTAGGTGAAGAAGTTAGCACTATCGAAACAGAATATCTTCAAAAATTAGAACAAATGAGGCAATTAGTAATGAGAATGTCCGAGTTAGAGGAAAGTTATTTCCCCTTACAAGAACTAGAAAAGGTTAGGCAAGACTATCAAGCTACTGCATCACAATACCAAAGGTTACAATCCGAAGTAGAGTATGTGGAGCAAGGCCTAAAAATGGTAAAGGAAACCAATAGGCAAATCACTCAAGTAAGTAGTGAATTGAAAAATGCAGAAGCGAACCAAAGAAAAATAATCCAAGAAATAGAAACATGGCAAGCAAAATTAAAATCTGGAAATGGTAGCGTGGTCAACAACGCATCAAACAGGCTCACTCATCTTGGCAAGAAAAATGCACAAGTAGCAAATGCAGTATCACAATTAGGCCAACAGTTGATGAGACTAACTACTCAAGACTTGAATACAGATACTATGAAAAATGCCCTGAATCAACTCTATTCCGCTAAAAAATCCACATTAAAAGAACTCAGTAACAAACAGGATACTTACTTGAAGTTAGAAAAGAATTTCCAGGCATCAGAAGCAGAAATGACTGATGTAAGGACAAGCGGAGCCGCACTATCCAATCAAATAGAATATTTAGCATCAAAACTTGACTCGATGAAAAACTCCCAACAAACAGTAGTAACTGAAAATGAATCAGAATTAATTCGACTATGGGTAAATCATTTATCTGAAACTTATCTTGACGCAGAATCATATTTATTCAATAACCTCAGATTAGCCCAACAATCAGCAATGAGTTCACAAGGAAGTTCTCTTTACATGCAGAAGGCGATAAATGCAGAAAAGATAGTGGAGATGGAGAATTTCCTATCTGCCATTGATATGATCTCTGATTTCTTAGATAGTGATGAAGTTGATGTCTTACAACAAATAGCAAGATTAGGTACGGCTTTGAACTACCTACCAGGTACTTCCAGAGTGATGGCCTTGAGGGACATGATCTATGCTTCAAGAAAAGACGCATACCGCAATATGATAGATGAAATATTAGAATTCGGAAGCAAGAACAATACTGCTAATGCACCAGAAGCGTCATTCGAAGCGTTCGGATTCAAATATACCAAAGCAAAACCTCTTTCAGAGGTAGCATCATTGCTTGAGCACTTGACTAATACACTAATGGGGGGGAATTGATGGAAAGCACACAAGACATGGCTGTTCACTCAGTTGTTATCGGTGTAGTAGGCTTAGGTGCTATGAAACTTTACGGGCAAGAAAACGATGTTGCTGTAAAGCACTCAGCCATACTTGCTGGAATTGCTTTCATTTATATGGGTGTATTCGGTCACGGCCTTCCTACTGAATTTAGAGGACCATTTTTCAAGGAGATGAAATAATGTTCAATGATAGAGCCTATACAGAAATAACAAAAGCGGAATATGCACAAACAGAAAGGGCACTTTCCAAATTAGATCAAGCATACAAAAATAACAGGATGACAAAGGCCATGTATCTCTCTCGCAGGGAAAGATTAGTACAAAACCTAGAAAGAGTAATTTCAGCAAACACTCCTTTAGCATTAAACGCACAAGAATTCTATGGCAGGGATGAATTAAACCTAAGTGCTCGGCCAACAGGGTATCAAGCCTCATTAGAAGCAAATCAAGAACTTGATGGACAAACAAGGAAAGTATCACAAAGTAAAATACGCCAGGCGCAACTCCAAAACGCATATAGTGATGTAGATTCAGAATCAATAATGGATTCGTTACAACAAAATTCCAAACCACTTGATTTCCAAGCGGCTCTTAACAGCGTAAATGAAATGCAACAATCTCAACTTCTAGGTAGCAGCAGCCCTCCGAATTTTGCAGGGGTTTGGAGAGATATTTCGAATACTCCCTCGGTAATCAATTCTCTAAGAAATCTGTCAGATACAGTGCATAACAGAGTAGAAGCAGCAATAGCAAATGGGATGCCAGTACAATCCGCCGAAAATTACATCATCTCCAACGCTAGAAACGCCGGAGCAGAATTAACAAAACAAGGTTACAATAGAAATAGAGCAGCCGAGATTGTTAAATCTGTAATAAATGGTGAAATCTCATTAATAGCAGCGCAAAACATAGTTTCAGCAGACCTTCGAGAAATTACTAGGGCAGTAGTCACGCAAAACGCAAATTTTATTACAAATCCAACCGTAAGTCCTAATTCCGCAAATCTAAATACGGATAAAATGGGAATAAACGAAATAGTGGAAGTAAGAAATGCAGCATTAGATACACTAGCAGATCCCCTGGCCTTCGAGGATGAATTGGAATGGGCAGCATCATTCGTAAACCAAGCGAATAACACTCTAAATCAGAGAGCAAACGAACAAAATATAATAAAAGGGAATTCGGCTAATCAAATCTTGATAAGTACAGAACCAGGTAATAACAATGTAAATTACGGCGACGGTATGCCCAACTATGACAACCAAAAGCCTAGCAAAAATATAACCCAAATCCCAACTACATTAGAATTAGTTCAAAACATTCCATCCCTCAATCAAAATTCAAACTACGAATACGAACAGATGATCCTACTAAAGCAAAAAGAAGCCGCAAAAAAGGCTCAAGAGAACAACGAAGCGAGTAAGATAGCACAAGCAGCGCAACAAGCCCTCCTAAATGCTCAAGAGGCCACCAGGAAAGAGGCAGAAGAAAAGGCTCGAAAAGATGCAGCGATAAAGGCTCAAAGAGAAGCTAACAATCTAGCAAAGAAAAAGTCAAACGAAGCGAAAAGAGTCAAAGAAGTGGGGTTAAAAGCAAAACTCGAACAAGAAGCAGCAGAAGCTAAGAGGATCTCTGAGGAGAAGAAGAAGGAAGCAGCAGAAGCCGCTAAACGCCAGCAGATTGAGAACAACAAGAAGAAGCTGGCATTAAAAGAAATTGCTAACCTAAAAAGGATTGAAAACATCTTGAAAGCAGAAGAGGCAGAAAGAGTCAGAGAAGCCGCTAAACGCCAGCAGATTGAGAACAACAAGAACAAACTAGCATTGAAGCTCGCACAAAAAGAAGCAAACAATCTCTTGAAAGCAAAAGAAGGGAAAAGATTGAAGGAAGCCGCTAATCTCAAGAAACTTGAAAACAACAAGAGGCAGAAAGAAGCAAACAATCTCGAACTACAGCGTCAAAAAAAGGAACAGATCCAAGCCTACCTAAACGCTCAAGCAGCCGCTAATCTCAAGAATCTTGAGAACAAAAAGAGGCAGAAAGAAGAAGAGTTATTATTCAATAAGGAGACGAATCAAGATAGTATATTCATAAACCAAAGTCCTTATTCATTAAATAGAAGAACTCCGCAACAAAAAGTAGCCAACGCACTAGCAAAACTACCTTCACAAAAAAATGTCAATAATACTAGGAAGCATCTCCAAACAAAGAATATGATTCCCAAAGGATATGAAAACACTGAATATGCCAAACCAGATGACAAGAAAAAAGATCCAAGGATATTGATTCGCAAAGGATATGAAAACACTGAATATGCCAAACCAGATGACAAGAAAAATGATCCAAGACTGAAATACAGGGAAGATGAGGAGGATGGGATCTTAATGAGTCTCGGAGCATCAACTTCGACAACCACTTCCACTAGGACAAGTGGGGCTTATCGCTTCCAAGACCCGAGGTTTCATCACAGGTGGGATTGATAGATGGAAGTTGACTTTAGATCCCTTAATCTAGGTAAGATGGACCTCGGTTCGCCAAACCAAACATATGATTGGAACTTTGTCAAGGAAACATCAGGGATAACTATGTTATCATCACCGCACCCTGCTGATGGGAGTTTATGCTTCAAAATCGTCAAACAATATACGAGCGCATCAGAAATGGCGTTATTCCCTACATCAACACACAAGGCCAGCGATGGGAATACATCAGTAGAAAGAAATGCTGCAAATGCCTACGCTCAATTCACAATAATGGTCGCAGCAGGAGTGGGATCATCAACTAATGAGGGATTAATACCTTCACTAGCAACCTCGTATGATGACTTAGATGAAAAATTAGTGTCCTTAAGTAAATTAAATAAGAAATTGATAAAAGAATTCCAAAGAACAGGAATAAATCAATTCGGTGCCCAAAAAGCAACACTAGATTTAAGATACCCTCCTGGTTTTACCTGGAATGATGAATCTCATCTCAAACACGCAGCGATACGCTATGAATCATATACAAAAGAACTAAGAATAAACGCATTAAAAGATATAAGAGAAAGTATATTGGTAGAGTATTTCGAACCATCTGTGATGTCTCAAATAATAAAGGCAAACAGAATATTAAGAATTGAATTCCAGAAATCTGAATACGAAGGATCTCTAAATAATTTCTCATCAAACGAACAATCACCGCTATTACCAGATTCCACTTACGCAAGCATCTCGGTCAAATTCATAGATCAACAAGGGGATGAAGTAATTGATATTCCATACACAGTTTCAGTAAGGGGGGCTATAAATTTCAGAGATTCGTGGATTAAAACCAATGGGGGGAAAAACCCTGGTCTCTTCGCATCCGGATCAACACTATTTCAGAGTTCAAATGAAAGTGAAGGAGGAAGGCACTATCTATACAGATACAAAATAAATGACGAAGTCCCGCACAGAGGTTCTTTCAAAGTTCAAGTAATCATACCTGAGTATGATAGAAACTCACCTTGGGCAAATAGCCGATTGAAAGTATATGCGGGAGTACCATCTTCTGCAGATGACAGAGAGGGTTCAATCGTGGCAACAAAACCTGGTGCAATGATAACCTCACAAGCGTTTACATTTCGTGGAAAAGGCAGCTACAAAGAAATAAGAGTTCCTGTATATAGGGAACCACTACCTACTCACTTAGTAGAAGGAGAAGATGGAAAATTAATCAGCAAATGGTCAACAATAACTAATGTAAATAAATTACCTGACCATCAGAAAGTAAAGGTAATGATGAAAATTTCTAGATTAACACAATCGCAACTCTGGGAAAATGCAGATCTCAATGCAGACGGTATAATTGACCAAAGCGAATATCAGTCACCTCAAGGGGAACTAGCAAGAGATGACATAAACTTGGAATCTAAACTCCCTGTTAGGGGTGTAAAAGTCGAATTACGACCATCAAATGAAAATACTTGGCTAACCTCAAGGAATACATTTTCATCTACAACTGATCTATCGGGAGTAGTATCAATTACATTGCCAGTAGGGGAATATTCAGCATTCATTGTATCGCAAAATGATACAGGAGAAATAACTGAAAACCAAATCGGAGTAATCGAAGTACCTGCAGGAGTATTTTACAGAAACACAACTCAGAATGACACTACCCCAATAAGCGTAATAGGCGCAATTCTGACTAAAAGTTACATGACAGTAGGAGATTTCAAATTAAACTCATCTATTCCTAGATTACCTGAAGGAAAAGCGCCGAATGAAACTGTATATGCCATCTCATCACTTACTGGAATAGAATCTGGCTGGCCCAATAGTTCAGGGACTTCAACCAGCGAAAGGATATTTGATGCGTTTGAAATTATACTGTCATCATTACCTGGGGAAATTGTTCTATCACCAAATCTCGAAGATGTGGAAGAAGAAACAGAAGCAGAACCCTCATTAGAATTCGGGCAAACCATTGAAATGACTCAAGCCTCAACGGGTTCGGTAGTTATTGGAATAGATGCTACGGCTGCTGGGACTAAATGGAAAGTCACAAGATTGGCAGTAAGTAAAAACCAAAGTCCTACAGTTACATTTAGTGATCAGTATAATCCAAACACTCCTACAGACCAGCATGGAGAAAATAACTATTCAATAGCAAATATAACCTTCCCTAGAGCAACCTCTATGGAACAAGGAGATGATATGTTAGTATTTTACCCTGACATTCCAGGCTCAATAGTAGCTTATCCTACAGAGTCAGTAACAATGGGTACACCTGGAGATGGAAAAAATTACACATTCAGTATCGAATCGGAATATGGTGTAGAGCCAACAGTAAACGAAACAACTCAAAACAATGCAAACAACGGAACTATTGAGACAATTGAAGTTAGCAACGCCCTACCCGTTCCTGTAATAGCACAAACTCCAAATCAGAACAATATAATAGCACAAACTCCAAATCAGAACAATATAGGTGACGGACTTCCAAGTGTCATAGTTCAAAACACGGCAGTAACACCTGCGGTATCTACCGTGACTCAAGACTACCTAAACTCTCAATCAATAGTCAATTCGTATGGTGCAGGAAACCTAACTTACAGTAATGCTGCATACCGTTTAGAAACTGAACACTCGTGGAGTTCAACAGATATAAGTAATATGCTAGACCCTCTTTACAATCAACACCAAGCAGCCCTAAATTCGGCAGCACAAGCGCAGAACAACGCGGCATACTGGGAGCATATAATACAACAACAGACTAGCGACAACTCATCTTCACTACCTGCTGCTGTGCAAAATGCCCTCAACCGATTAGCACAAGCAAATGCACAAGCGCAAGCAAATGCCGCAGCAGCACAAGCGCAAGCAAATGCGGAATCTGTCCAACGAGCAGCACAAGCGCAAGCTAATGCCCAAGCAAATGCCCAAGAGCAGGCAAATGCTTTAGAAGCAGTATCAGCAATGAATACAGATGGTGACGGATATATTACATGGCGTAACGGACTCTCAAACAATGAAATTGCAACTAGGGAAGCAGCAATAGCAGCAGCCGTGAACGCTCAAGCAGCAGAAGCAGCAACTCCTGAGGCTCAAGCTGCACTAGCAGCCGAACACGCAAAGATCGCCGCAGCGATAGCCAGTGGAGGGATAACAAGATTATGAAAGGAATAATTAAAGACGAAAATGGAACCATAGTTGCTGAACAAACTCTAGGTTCACTAGACGCTCTTGTCGCATGGGGTGAGAATACAATTGCTTACTTGAGAGACGGTAATCAAATGACTGCTAAAGCATTAATAACTAAAGATGCTGATGGGGCATTATACGCTGGAATGGCGATAAAGATAGATGGTTGGGGTGTAGAAGATACACTAAACAGACTAGGCCTAGCAATATCAGGCACAAACCCTCTTCCTCGGATCTCAGACAACAGGGAAATCACAACAACAGGTGTCTGGATGGGTCAAACCGCAGAGATGCAATCTGTATCATTCAACTCAGTAGGTGGTAACGAGCAAGAGACAGGAGAATCTGCTACAAGTAATGTATATGATGAGGGATTAGCAGGAGTAAAGCAAATATTTGGTCTAGCAGGAAAATTAGAAAATAATGGACAACCACTAGGTAAAATATTGTATGCACCGATTCTAGAGCCGGACAATCCAGATACGATGGGATTCATAGCGGGGTGAAAAAATGATAGACATACTAGAAAAAAATGACGCAGCAAAATTTTTATTTTTTGCATCATCTAGTGGAATAGTCTACTCAATGACACCATTAATAATCGCTCAAATAGCCGGAATGGATTGGAAAGAACCAATTCGTGCAGACCCAATCTCAATAATTCTACCGTTGAGTCGTTTATTTATGACTGGGTTCGTTGTTTCTTCAATGGTCATGCTAGGCACGAATGGTCTGTTGCGAGCAATGGATAATGTCCGAAATATTAAATAAGAGGTGAGAAAATGGGAAAAACAAGAAAGATAAAAGTAACAACAACTCTAGGAAAAATATCTCAATATAGTAATATCGCATTTGCAGGTGTTTTTTTAGGAAGGTATGTTGTTTATCCAAACCAATACGGTCTTGATCTCCCTCTGGGAATAGCTTCACTAGCCCTCCATGAATATAATATATCAAAAAAGACAGCCAAAAATCCAAAGTTCGGTGGAATAACTAATAGCACCACTGACGCACTATTGTTAATCGGTGGAACTACTGCGGCAATAGCCAGTATATACAAGAGGAGACAGTATATACAAGACAACACAAAAGACCGTATATACAAGAGGATATGAATAAAATGGCACGAACAATGAGCGCATACAAGATAGATGCCATATTGCATTGGCAACAGGAAAGCGAACAAAGGAAAAAGGCTTTGTCAAATCTAGAACAATTACCAGGGGAAGATGATGATGCATATTCAGCACGAATGCTCTCACTACCACAGCCCAGAACTTGGCTATCATTCGCCTTAGATCCTCTTGAAGACGGCGCACCAAAGAGTGCAGAAAGTAATAGCCCTGGAATGTTGGATGAAACAAACCCGCTAAACGCAGATAGCCTTTTGTTAGATCCATCTTGGGCCAATGCAACTGCAGGGCAAGACCCAGATACCATTTATTTTTACCAACAAGCACAAAAGGGGAGAGATGGTGTTGGAGAAAGAATAGTTCAATCAGTTTACCCTAGCATAGTTCACAAAACTGCCGCAGGAGACTTTGTGCCAAATCTATGGAATCTATTCCAAAACAAAGACGGTTCAAGATTCGAAGGACACGAAATAGATAGTGATATCTTAAGAACTGCCTATCACGCAGGTGGGGCAGTTTGGAATGCCGTTTTCGGCATGGGAGCAATCGTACTCTTCTCGTGGGCAGCGAAAAAGGCAATACCAAATTTCATCACTATACCGTTTGAGGCTGTTGATGAGACCATAGAGGAATGGAAGGATTAGAGAAAATGAGCGCCTATAAGCAGATAAGAGAAGGCGTTTCTACAGGCGTAAGTGAACTAAAAGAAAATGTAGATGATGTTTACCATCGTGATTTCGGAAAAGGCCCATTAAAAATAAGCATCAAAGATGTATTCGGTAAAGCCTACAAGTATCTAGAACCCCCTGACTCGACAATCAGTAAAAAGGATAAGAACATAGGCGCACAAACTGTATCGCTAATTGCTAAATCAAACTCTGCCTACGACCAAGAAAACTTTATTTCAATGTTCGATAGATTAGATGGCAACTTGTTTAATGGTTCAATAGACACAGGAACGAAAAAGAAAAAGATATTAGCTCCTTTCTCAACATACACTCCTACGGTGATTTGGCCTTATCAGAGGGATGATGGAGGGAGATATACTGTCCATGATCTAGCAAGAAAAGATATCGGAATACCGGATTGGGTTGCAAAACCATTAAGTGTAATGATAAAAAAGGACTTAGATATTGACGAAGACGGAAAAGCAGACTATGGAGGCCTTCCTCTATTCAATTGGGTAGCAGATCCAGTGATGGGTATAGGTCCAATTTTATTGACGGCTGCATTAGGATTTATTGCATTCAATATAGTAACTGCAGCAGGGCCATTAGTGTTAAGTCCAGTGTGAACACCGTAACGGCGTAACGGGTCGAGTTTATCCTCTTAACCCCCATCCCACAACCATGGCAAGTAATACGGTAATCGAAAAAAGGATGTCGGAAGTCAGCAATATTGCAGCAAGATTAGGTGTAGACAGGTATATTGGAACAGATAGGATGACGACTGTAGAGGCCATAGTCGCAGAATGGGCTATACAATCTGAGGGTGCAGACTTAATGGGGCAAGAGTCGCTCTGGTTAGATGCAAAATTAGAAATAGAGAGCATTTTATCGAATATGTCTCTTACTCACAACTCTCAGCACGACTTGTATTTATTAGGAGCAACTCAATCAGGAGCAATGCCATTAAATGAAGTAAATGAGAGCCTAATTGATGGTTGGAACAAACTACTCAAAATCCACGCAACAGCAATAAAAGGGATGAGTGAACATGATTTGAGGACAATAGATCGTGCCAGGGATAGCGCGTTATCAAAAATACCTGTATTTGGGACTGTAGAAGAGAAGCAAATAGCAATATCATCGGCCAGGGGAGCACTCATGGAACTAGAACAAACTCTAGTTGCCAGCAGCAAAAAAACAGAACAAACACAGATGAAAGGCGAAATAGCAAACAGGATGACTACTAAAGGTATGATATTAGCCGAAGCTAAGTCTGCAAAAAAACAATCTTTGATCCCATACGGGGATTACCAAGAAATAGAATCTCTTCTAGGAAACAATGGAGTATTCAGCGAACAAGTAAACTCAATCGGAACATTCGCACATGACCCGAATGTAATCTTAGAACAAATGGATAGAGTACTCGATAGGGCACTATCAATTCTAAACAGAGAAGCAGGTGCAACATCATTAGCGGGCGGAATGTTCGTAGAGTCAGAAAGACAACAAAGGATTTCCTTATTAGGTTCAACAACTAATAATGGAGATGGTTTCAGAGTTAGTGGTAATGAGAATGCTATCTATAGGGGCCCTAGTCCGTATGGTGCTGTTTCCAACTCATTTAAGTTATCTACTCCATTCGATACAAGAAATAATCCTAATGAACATAAGGTGAATGCAGAAACACATGGCGCAATAAAGCATAAAGCGGCTGGAAAATTAGCAGCCATGCACGCCAAGAAAAATGAAGCCCTATACTCAACTCCTATGGGCGGTTGGACAGACAAAAATCCCAATCAGACTGCTTTAGTGGCTACTGCCACTGTAGTTGCTGGCTTCTACTTCTTAGGAAAAGTTTTCAGCGGGAGAAAAAAGGTAATGAGGCCTTCAACATACGATAAGGGATTTTCTAATTGGTAATAGGGGTTGAATAAATGGCAAGCCGTAAAAAAATAATACAAAACCCTGTTGGTGACAGTGAAAGATACTACGATTCATCAGGGCCTTTAGGTTCAAAAGAAGGTGGAAGAACTAAAACAACCACCCTAAGAAAAGATGAAGGAAGAAAAGGAACTCTTTCCACCGTAAGTAAATATCCGGATTTGTTAGATGTTTATTCACTCATAAACTCAGTAAATAAAGAACAAATCAGAAGATACTCAAAAACAGAAGATATCGCTATCTTATCTAGGGATATATTATTCGCTTTCGCAAATGACTGGGGGGAATTAAACAGGGATCACTCTGGCTACTTATCTCAAGTACCAGAAAATTATGATAGTTTTAATGCAGCAATTATTGGTGACTTACTGTATTGGATGATCACTGGAGTAAATGAAAGATCCAAGTTAAAATCAGGCACACAAATAAAAGACGCTCATGCTTGGACTCTAGAAATAAGAAAAAATTGTCCGGATTTCTCTAAGAGAATGGACACAATGGCGGGGTTAACAATACACGACTTAAGGGGATTACAAATTAGATTACTAAACAATCTGCCGATTAACTCTTACAATAGGTACACTGTAGCACAAATGACTCAAGATGACCCAGAAATCAGTGAGCAAATATATCCCTCAATCGAACCACTTACAAGTGTAGAACACCAATCACTGATAACTTTGAAAGCACTAGTGACGGAAGGAGATATTATGAAATTCAGTGTAGCATTAGCCCAAGCACAAGATGATCGAGGCGAAGACTTTGAAAACGCATCTGCAGGTAGGACATTCGAAGCATTTGAACTGGCTAAAAGTACAGTCGGGTCTTACCAGAGAGGAGAGATTGAAGAAGCTAGGATGAGATTGAGAAGTCTCAACGGCGAATACGGCTTGAACATGAATACTTTCCAATCAGGTTTGAAGGATATGTTTGTAATCACAGCTTCAACTCTTGATTTTAAGGGAAACAGAACCGCAAATAGGGCCATAGTTCGTAATTCACGAAGCCGAAACAACAAAAACAATAACAATAACGCGCAAAGAGACTCTAAGAACACATACTTGAAAGGTTCTCCTTCACCACTTCTTGTCTCACTAGACACTTCTATGCCACCATTCAAAACTGGTTGGAAAAAATCCAACATGCACGCGGCAATGAAAGCAGCAAATCAAACTAATATTGAAATGACCTATGACAAAGTAGCTAAAATCGTAAAAATGAAACTAGCGTCAAAGGAGAATAATGGAACTCTTGGTCTGACAGCAGCCGTTTATGGATCAGAAAATAAATCATTAGCACTGACTACTAATTGGTCAGGATTATTCGAAGCAGCGATATCAGGTAGGGATGTAAAAAGTAAGGAGGGCCTAAAGGAACTATCTGAAGGAATTGCATTAAACTGGCCGAAAGAAACAATTTCCATACGATTTATAATACATGCAGACTTATCTAAAGGAATAGGTGAAGATTACTTAGTGCCTAAAGGCAGACTTACGGTAGTTGCAAGGCCATCTGATGATGGGTACAGTGTAGGTGATTTCGGGAAGTTAGACAAATTTGGTAATAATATTTTCCTACCAAAAATAGATTTATTCGTAGAAGATTTAGGCAGAGGGTCAGATATATCAGACGCCTACACAGATGCGTCAAGAAGCAAGGGTCTGGAAGAGATAGATGAACTAGGCGACAATGATCTTGCAACTGCCCTGGAAGATAACCTAGGGCAAAAAACTCTTAGAGCGAATGTGAAGAAAAACCCTTCTGTAAGGGGTAAGGCAATAGCAATTGATTTAGTTCCAAGAAGTCAAATAAATATGAAAACATTGACTGAGACAAATAAAAACTTAAAATATATCAAGAAAGTAAGGGATCAACTAGGTCTAAATGATTTATACAAACACTACGCCACAGGCCAAGAACCAGTCTATAACAAAAAAAATAAAACATACAGGTGGAAAGGAAAGGTGTACAACACTAAGGCACAAGTCATGGATACAGTAATGAAAACTGGTACTCAAGTCGATAAAGGAAACCCAAAGATACAGATAATTTACGGTAAAAGAAAAGACAATAACAATCTTGTCCCT
>Ga0302127_10001356_pt1 | contig 14501 bp, 12 predicted proteins | sample CB4_SCM_MG_FD_204452 | JGI IMG/M metagenome (GOLD analysis project Ga0302127, IMG submission 204452) | Marine microbial communities from Western Arctic Ocean, Canada - CB4_SCM | ecosystem: Environmental > Aquatic > Marine > Oceanic | place: Canada: Western Arctic Ocean | collected 2017-09-24
TCATGCCGATCCCGGTGACGCTTTTGTACTCAACATCCCACGGCAGGTGGGACACGCAGCTCGACATGAGATCAAGCAGGTCTCCGTCAGCGGGCAGATGCTCGCGGAAATAGTCGTTCAGCGCCGCGCAGGCAGGGTCATCGATATGGGTAACGAGACGCGGTTGTTCATAAAACAGCCCGTCATCGGACTCGTCGGTCCGCAGGAAGTGCTCGGGCTGTAATTGTTCGCTGTCCTCTGCCACGGGTTATTGCGCCGCTGCTTGCTGAAAGGGTGGTTCGCCGGCAAGGACCGAATGATCGTCTTCCAGGGTAATACGCCGCAGCATCCGGCGTTCGTCGCTAGGAAAATCAGTGCGTGCATGAACAGAGCAGCGATTATCCCACATCATGATATCGCCGGGGCGCCATTGGTGCTCATAGACGAATTCGGGTTTGCTTTGATGCTCGAACAGGAAGTCGAGTAACTCGCGGCTTTCTTCAGGGCTTACGCCGATGATTTCTTCGGTCATCAATTTACTCACGAAAAGCGCCGAACGTCCGGTTTCGGGATGTTTGCGGAATACCGGGTGGGCAAAATGCGGATGCACACTCTTGTCATAGCTATCAGCCGTTTTGTGCTGATTGCCATAATCGTAAATATGCAGCGCTTTTTTGGTGCCAATGCGGTGCTTGATGTCCTCCGGCAAGGTTTCTGCGGCTGTATAGCTGTTAGAGAATAGAGTGTTGCCACCATGGGCTGGAATATCGATGGCGTAGAGCAGTGTCGCTTTGAGGGGACTCTCGTAATAGGGCGTGTCGGAATGGAACATCATTTCACCATCCGGCAGGGTGCCGATCGGTTTGCCGTTTTCCCGCTCGTTTGTGATTAACATGACGGCGTTACTGGTTTTCTGTTCGTGTTTGGTCGCGGTGGATTGAAGACGCACGGCGACCTTGCCAAAACTGGCGGCATAAGCGTGCTGTTGATCCAATGTTAGCTCCTGATCGCGAACCAGCACGATGATGTGGTCATGCCAAGCCTGTTTAATAGCTTTGGTGACATTCGGGGCCAGGGGTTCCCTTAGGTCTACGCCGAGAACTTCCGCACCGATGGCATCGCAGATCGGTCTAATTTCAAAATCAGTCATGCCCGTACCTGTTTTCTATAATTTTTTGGATTGAACGCCATTGAAGGCCGGAACTCAAGGCGTCTGTGTTCCATTTGACGCCTTTAGGGACGGGGCGTAGAGTCTTTGAAAAGTAGAAAATGCAGGGCTTTGCGAAGGAGACGGTGATGGAAGTGACGCGTCTATCAGATGCACTTGGGGCATATGTGTCCGGTGTGGATCTTGGCAATGTCGATGCCGGAGCAGCCGATAAGATTAGAGAGGCGTTCTACGAGCATCAGATTCTGCTGTTTCGCGGCCAGGATATTTCGATGGAACAGCATATCGCCTTCAGTAAAAACTTCGGGCCGCTTGAGGTTCATATTTCCAAAGACAGCTTGCACGACGATCATGAGGAGATACTGCTGGTCTCCAATAAAAAAGAAAACGGCGCGTATATCGGTGTGGAAAATGCTGGTGACTCCTGGCATTCGGACTTGTCATATATGCCGGAACCCAGTCTGGGCTCACTGCTCTATGCGCTGGAGGTTTCGGAAATCGGCGGTGATACCGAATGGCTCAACATGTATGACGCCTATGACACGCTGCCGGAAGAGACTAAGCAGCGGATCGACGGACTTAAAGCCCGTCACAGCTTTAATCGCTATAAGAACAACCGCATTGGTGTGCCGTCGCAGCGACAAGAAGGCGGCAAGGAGCGCTATGAGAAGCTCAGCCCGCCTGATGTCTTTCATCCCGTGGCGCGGACTCACCCTGATACAGGCCGAAAAGCACTTTATGTTTCGCCAAGGTTCACGTTGGGTATCCTCGACGGGTCAGAGGACGAGGCGCAAGACTTGCTCGATGAGTTGATTGAACACGTGACGCAGCGGAAATTTGTTTATCGTCATGAATGGGAGGTTGGCGATCTCGTCATGTGGGACAATCGATGTACGCTGCATTTGGCCTGCCGGGGGATACCCGAAGATCAGGTCCGGCATATGCATCGTACGACGATCTCTGGCGATGTGCCGTTTTAAGGGAAGATGAGCATGCAGATTAATCCGCTTTCAGATGTCCTGGGCGCCGAGGTCATTGGCATTGATGTCGGAAACCTCGATGAGGCGATTTTCGACAAGGTCCATGAGGCTTTTTTGGAGCACCATGTGCTGGTGTTCCGCGACCAGGAGTTGTCGCCAGAAAGACAGGTGGATTTCGCTCAACGGTTCGGTGAGCTGGATGTTCATATCCAGAAGGACAATAAACATTCGAGCCATGAGGCCATACAAATCCTTTCGAATAAGAAGGTGAATGGAGAATATATCGGTTCTCCATCGGCTGGCGATGCCTGGCATTCGGACCTGTCCTACACGGATATTCCGACGCTGTGCACGATGCTCTATGCCATGGTAATCCCGGAAGTTGGTGGCGATACCGAATGGTCCAACATGTATCGCGCCTATGATGGCTTGTCCGAGGAGATGAAGCAGAAACTGGATGGGCTGCATGCCCGCCATACATTCAACCGATTTCGTAACCATCGCGTTGAAGTTCCTGAAATATATAAAGGAATGGGCAAAGAGCGCTATGCGGATATAGCTCCGCCGGATGCGGTTCACCCGCTTGTCCGTACCCATCCTGAAACTGGTCGCAAGGCTCTGTATCTTTCCGAACGCTTCACCATCAGTATCGAAGAGTTAGAAGAAGACGAAGGCCAGGCGTTAATGGACGAATTGATCACGCATCAGAAACAACGCGACTTCATCTATCGACATAAATGGGACCTGCATGATCTGACCATCTGGGATAATCGTTGTCTGATCCATCTTGCCTGTGGCGGCGTTCCTAAAGGACAAATTCGACATATGCACCGTGTCATCGTGCGCGGCGATAAACCCTACTGACCAATAACTCCAGGAGTGAATAAGAATGGCTGACGAGAGAGTTGCTTCAACAAAACCCCGTATTCGGCACACGATGCTTCGGGTGAAAGACCTCGACCGGTCGGTTAAATTCTATGCCGAGGTCATGGGAATGCAGGAATTCCGCCGTAATGCGAATGAAGGTGGCAAATACACCGTCGTTTTCATGGGGTTTGGTGACGAGAACTCTGATCCTGCGATTGAGCTGACCTATAACTGGGGCGAGGACGATGGCTACGAGGTTGGAACAGGCTTTGGCCATGTCGCCATTGGGTATCCGGATATCTACGAGGTCTGCAAAAAGGTTGAAGCATTTGGCATGGAAGTGCCGCGTCCGCCGGGGCCGCTAAAACATTCCGGTCCCAATGGCCCGGTTATCGCCTTTATCCGCGATCCTGACGGCTATTCAATCGAACTAGGCCAACGTGCCTAACGACAACAAGATCAAAAAATACAAATGAAAAAACGACCTACAGGGAGATTAAACAATGGCGGAGAATGCACCGGCTGAAGCAGTACGCGCGAGTAACGAACATAAGTTTGCTTATAAAGACCTTCGTGACTGGCTTGCAGAAGCTGAAAAGCTTGGCGAGCTAGAGACGATAACCGGCGCGAGCTGGGAAGAGGATATCGGAATGGCGGCGACTGTCGCCAAATATCGCGATGGCTCCCCAGCATTGCTGTTTGATGAGGTCCCCGGCTGCGCTAAGGGTTTCCGGGTGCTGTGCAATTTCTTTGGCGGTAAACGCAAGAATTTGACGCTTGGCTTTCCCGAGCATCTCAACAAGGTCGAGCTTTCAGAAGCCTGGGCCGGCATTTACTCGCATGAACAGGGGGCTTTGATTCCGCCGGTCTATGTCGATGATGGTCCGGTGTTCGAAAACATCATGACCGGCGATGATATCGATGTGCTCGCCTTCCCATCACCCATGTGGCACGAGGAAGATGGCGGACGCTATATCGGCACCGGCACCTATAACGTCACCCAAGATCCCGATACCGGCTGGTATAATCTTGGTTGTTACCGGGTCATGGTGATCGATGAAAAGACGGTGGCCTATAACTCCGCGCCCGGAAAACACGGCCGCATCCATCACGAAAAGCACGTCGCCAAAGGTGAAAAGATGCCCGTCGTCATGGTTGTCGGTGGTGAGCCGCTCGCATTCCTGCTCGGTGGTTATGAAGTGCCGTCAGGGGTGAGCGAGTTCGATGTAATGGGCGGCCTGCGCGGTAAGCCCATAGAACTGGTTCGCGGTAAAGTAACAGGGCTGCCATTCCCGGCTGATGCTGAGATCGTCATCGAGGGCTGGGTCGATCCGGAGGAAGTCGTTCCGGAAGGCCCGTTTGGGGATTGGTGCGGCAGTTATACCGAACCGGGACGTGTACGGCCTAAATGTGATGTCGCGGCGATCTATTACCGGAATGACCCGATCATCCTTGGTTTTCCACCACAGCATTTGCCGGACGAATTTTCACGGTTCAGGGCAATTACTCGTTCAGCGCTGATGAAACGCAATATCGAAGCCGCTGGGGTGCCGGATATTCATCAGGTCTGGTGCCATGAGGTGGGCGGCTCACGGATGTTGACCGGCGTATCGATCAAGGCCCGCTATCCCGGCCATGCGATGCAGACAGGACATATTGCCAGCCAGTGCCATGCCGGTGCCTATGCCGGCAAATGGGTCATTGTCACCGATGACGATGTCGACGTGACTGATCTGGAGGAGCTGATCTGGGCGGCGCTGATGTGCTGTGACCCGGCAACGGAGATCGATTTCATCAGAAATGCTTGGACCTCGAATGCCGATCCCCGACTGCATCCTGATGATAAGGCGAAAGGGAACGTCACGAATTCCCGTATGATTATTGATGCAACGAAGCCGTTCCATTGGGCGGACCGCTTCCCGAAATCAACCAAACCCAGTCCAGAAACATTGGAGGCTGCCCGTAAGAAATTTGGGCACCTTGCGTAAGGACAACATAAAATATGGCCGAGTCATCTACCGCCGCAAGCGATCGCGAACACAATTTACGCCATACGCTGGTCTATCAGAACCTGCGTGACTGGATTGCTGAGGCTGACCGTCTTGGTGAATTGCGTGACGTAAAAGGAGCGAGTTGGGAGCAGGATATCGGGCTCGCTTGTACGGTCGTGAAATATGACGAGGATGCACCGGTCCTGTTGTTTGATGACATTCCTGGTGTGAAGCCGGGGTTTCGCGTATTGGCGAATTTCTTTGGCGGAAAACGCAAGAATATGACGCTGGGATTTCCAACTAATCTGTCGAAGGTCGAGCTGTCGGATGCCTGGGCTGAGGTCTATTCGCACGACCAGCAGTCGCTAATACCGCCGGTTATTGTGGACGACGGTCCGGTTTTTGAAAATATCCAGATGGGTGATGAGGTCGATATTGATCAGTTCCCGTCGCCGATCTGGCATGAAGGTGATGGCGGGCGTTATATCGGCACCGGAAGTTACAACGTTACTGCCGATCCGGATAATGGCTGGCTCAACCTTGGCTGCTACCGAATCATGGCGAAAGATTCAAAGACCGTCGCCTTTAACACAGGTCTTGGTAAGCACGGCCGCATGCATTTTGATAAGAACGCCGCAAAGGGCGAAAAAACGCCTGTCGTGATGGTGATCGGTGGCGATCCGATGGCGTTCATTATGGGTGGCTATGAAGTCCCGTCGGGTGTCAGCGAATATGATGTGTTGGGTGGCCTGCGTGGCAAACCTGTCGAGTTGGTAAATGGTAAGGTTACCGGACTGCCGTTTCCGGCGGATGCGGAAATTGTCCTTGAAGGTTTTGTCGATCCAGAAATAGAAGTGTCGGAAGGTCCATTCGGCGATTGGTGTGGCAGCTATACCGAGAGCGGCAGACGACGCCCGAAATGCGATATTGTTGCGGTCTATCACCGGAATGATCCCATCATTCTCGGTTTTCCGCCGCAAAGCCTGCCTGATGAATATTCCCGTTTCCGATCGATAACCCGGTCGGCCCTATTGCGGCACGCGGTCAACGCGGCTGGTGTCCCTGATGTAAAAGCCGTCTGGTGCCATGAGGTTGGTGGCTCGCACATGCTGACCGGTATCTCGATTACCCAGAGATATCCTGGTCATTCGACGCAGGCGGCGCAAATCGCGTCGCAATGTCAGTCAGGCGCTTATGCCGGAAAATGGGTAATCGTGACTGACGAAGATGTTGATGTTGCCGATCTTGAAGAACTGATCTGGGCGGCGCTCATGCGCTGTGATCCGGTGAACGATATTGATTTTATCAAATATGGCTGGACGTCATTTGCGGACCCCCGGCTCGATCCTGAAGAACGGGCCAAGGGGAACATTACCAATTCACGAATGATCATCGATGCCTGTCGTCCCTTCCACTGGAAGGACGATTTCAATAAATCAACCAAGCCGTCAGAAGAATTGCTGACGCTGGCACGGGAAAAGTTTGGCTATCTGCTGGAGTAAATAGTGCCGCGAGTGGCGGAGCGTAGTTTCAAGGGCGTTGTATAAAAATAAGAACCGAGAAACTGATAACAGGGAGATGAAGAATGTCTTTTACGACGAAAGCAGCGGTATTTACCGTGGCTGGGTTGGCTGCGGTGTTTATGACGGCACCGGATGTATCTGCCCAGTTCTACAAAGGGAAAAAGCTCGATATGTACTCGGCGGGCGGGGCCAAAGGCTCCTATAACCGCCATTTGAGGGTACTTGAGAGATATCTGAATAGGCACATACCGGGAAACCCGGAGATTGCTATCAACCCGATGCCGGGTGCTGGTGGACTGAAAGCGGCAAACTATTTGTATAACGCCGCAGCCCGCGATGGCACGGCGGCAGGGACATTGCTCAAAACCATCGGGCTGAATGAAGCCATCGGACGCCGTGGCGTAAAATACAAGACAGCGAAATATACCTGGCTTGTTAGTTCCGGCCCGATTGATTCGGTTCTCGCGCTTTGGAAAGATACATCGCCGGCGCAAAACATTGGCGATGTGTTCAAGAAGAAGATCATTCTGGGGTCAACCGGAAAGGGCTCACCGACCTTTATTGAGCCAACGATCATGAATGCAACCATCGGCACGAACTTCCAGGTGATCACCGGCTACAAAGGGCTGGGCAAGGTTCATCTGGCCGTAGAACGTGGTGAAGTTCAAGGTCGGTTTGCCTCTTGGGAAGCTATCAAATGCTGCAAAAAGGGCTGGATAAAGAACAAGAAAATCTTGATCTTGATGCAGTCCGGTCTGGTTCGAAATAAAGACCTGCCGAATGTCAAAAACGTTTGGGAATTTGCCAAAAACGATAAAGACCGTGAATTCCTTAAATTCCTCGCGGCAGGTTCAACACTGGGCCGTATCTATCTTGCACCGCCTGGAATTCCCAAGGCCGCTGCTAAAGCGCTTCGTAAAGGCTTCTGGGATGCGCTACATGATCCGGAGTATGTCGCGGAGACCAAGAAGCGCGGCATGGGCCTAGGGCCGATGCCGCACGACAAGGCTTATGCACTTGCCATGAGCATCATGAATGCCAAACCGGCGGTTCTAAAGCGGGCCCAAAAATACCTACTTCGGAAGCGCAAAAAGAAGAAGTAGTTCATCGACGAAAGTGAGTAGGGCGGTCGGGCAAAAACTGACCGCCCTTTCGTTGATTGAAAGGTTCTCCGCATGAATTCTCACATGTTCGATATGGCGCTCAGCGCGCTGGATCAGATTTTCGATCCGACGCGGCTGATGTTCCTTGTTCTTGGCACTCTGATGGGGCTGCTCGTCGGTGCCATCCCCGGTGTCGGCGGCCTCGTTGGGCTGACGCTGCTATTACCGTTTACCTTTGGCATGGACCCGTACTCCGCGATTGCCGTGATGATGGGCCTCCTTGCGGTTACCACGACCTCTGACACCATTCCGGCGGTGTTATTTGGCGTGCCAGGAACGGTTGGCTCGGCGGCTACTATTCTCGATGGTTACCCACTTGCCAAACAAGGACAGGCGGGGCGTGCACTTGGTGCCGGGTTTATGGCGTCGATGCTCGGAGGCCTGTTTGGCGCCATCCTACTCGGTTTCAGCATGCCCGTCTTGAAGCCGTTGGTTCTCGGCGTTGGTTCTCCAGAGCTCCTGGCAATCTGCGTCTTTGGTCTTTCGCTGGTTGCCGTATTGTCCGGTGGTGCTGTTCTCAAAGGACTGGGCGCGGCCTGTATCGGGCTTTTGGTGGCGACGACCGGCGATGATCCACAGACATCTCAGCTGCGTTGGACATTTGGAACGCTATATCTCTATGACGGGTTGCCCATTGTGCCGTTGGCGCTGGGCATGTTTGCCATGCCCGAACTCGCTGACCTCGCAATTTCGCGGAAAACCATTGCCGACGAAGCCAAAAAGGAAAACATGCAGGGCCAGTGGGAAGGCGTTAAAGACGTCTTTTCCCATAAGTTTCTCGTTCTGCGTTGCGCGTTAATCGGCTCGGGGCTTGGTTCTATCCCCGGGATTGGCGCCTCGGTTATTGACTGGATCGCCTATGGTCATGCGGCGCGAACGGAAAAAGGGGCGGCGGACACTTTTGGTAGCGGAGATATCCGTGGTGTCATCGCATCTGAAAGTTCCAACAACGCCAAAGAAGGCGGATCGCTAGTACCGACGATTGCCTTTGGCGTGCCGGGTAGTGCCTCAATGGCGCTCTTGCTTAGCGCGTTTCTCCTGCTCGACATTCCGCCGGGTGAAGAGATGCTCACCACCAAGCTGGACCTGTCGTACACGCTGGTCTGGTCGGTCGCGATTGCCAACATCATCGGCGCCGGTGTTTGTTTGGCGGGCGCGCATCATCTGGCAAAAATCTCAGTCATTCGGATCGGTATCTTGGTGCCGATTGTTCTCTCGGTGGTCTTTATCGGTGTCTATCAGGCCTCGCGGGTGTGGGGCGACTTCGCAGCGATGTTCATTTTCGGTCTGCTCGGTTGGCTGATGAAGCGGTTCGGCTGGCCACGACCACCGCTGGTTCTCGGGTTTGTGCTCGGTGGGCTGATTGAAAATTATCTATTCATCTCAGTGGAGCGCTATGAGTGGGCCTGGCTTGGACGCTGGCCGGTGATGATCATCCTTGGCCTGACGCTGTATGGCGTTCTCGGGCCTGTGATAAAACGGTTTGTTGGCTCCAGCGGCAAAAAGGATGTGAAGCTGACAGCTAATTTCCGTTCACCCCAGATTATACCGGCGTCATATTTTTCAGTGGCGATTATCTTCATCTTCGCGGTGTTCTTTTTCCGGGCAGGTGAATTCGAATTTGGCGCGCAGCTGGTTCCCCGCATTGTCACCGGCTTTGGTATGCTGTTTATTGCTGCGGAACTGTTTGGCCAGATGTTCTTCACGGAGCAGAAACTGGGCGGTGGGCCCGTGAAAAAGGCGCAGATATTCGACTTTGCGGAATCCTTTGATCATCTGACTAGTAAGGAAATTGTGCAGCGAGCGTTGGCGTATGCCGCTTGGGCGCTGAGTGTCGTTGGTGTTGGCTATGTCATTGGACTGCTGGCGGCAGTTCTTGTGTTCTTGCTCTGCTATATGCGGTTTCATGGCAAGGAAAGCTGGCGGATGGTGCTGATTATCGGCCTCTGCGTCTGGTTGTTCTATCTGTTGTTGTTTCAGGTGGTGCTCGATGTTCACTGGCCGCATAGCTGGATCGGCTTGCAATTTCCGATCCTGCGTTCAAAATTCGAGATATTCTGACGGGAGAAAATTATGGGACAGCTAGAGGGCAAAGTCGCCGTTGTGACCGGTGGGTCGCTGGGCATTGGCGCTGAATATTGCAAACGCCTTGCCGAAGAGGGTGCCAAAATCGTTATTGCCGATCTCGAAGATGCTAGCAGCGTCATTGGCGTAATCGAACAGGCTGGCGGCGAGGCCATCTATGTCGAGACCGATGTCGCGAGTGAGACTGCCAATATGAACACAGCGGCCGAGGCATTTGAAGCATTTGGCAGGCTCGACATTCTGGTCGCCAATGCCGGGTTGTATACGCATCTCCGGCGGGGACCGTCTTTAGACGAAACTGTTGATGAATGGGACGCTGTTTATAACGTCAATATCAAGGGCGTTTGGCTCGGCGCTAAAGCCTGTATCCCGGAAATGAAGAAAAACGGCTACGGCAAAATCATTAATATAGCCTCTACTGCTGCATTCCAGGGAACGCCGGGAATTACGCGCTATGCAGCGTCTAAGGCGGCTGTCGTAGGAATTACGCGGTCGATGGCGCGGGAATATGGCGATGATGGTATCCGCGTAAATGCTATCGCGCCGGGGCCGATTGAGACTGAAACTGGTAAGCAGTACGAAACCGAAGAAAGCATCAAACGGCGGGTGGCGAGCGGTAAAAAGCGTGCACTGGGTCGCAATGGTATGCCTGCGGACGTTCTTGGGTTATGTGTGTTTCTATCGTCGCCGAAGAGCGATTTTATGAGTGGTCAAACGGTCGTCGTCGATGGCGGCGGCACGATGTGGTGAGAAAGGGTTAAGTCGATGGCGAGACTGGACGGACGAGTAGCGATTGTAACGGGCGGTGCGCGGAGTATTGGCGCAGCCTTCGCCAAAGGTTTGGCTGCAGAAGGCGCCAAAATCGTCATCGCTGATCTCGACGCGGCAGAGGAAACGCTAGGTATTATCAAGCAAGCTGGTGGCGAAGCGATGGCCGTCAAAACTGATGTCACCAGCGAAAGAAGTTGTGAAGAGATGGTCGCCAGAGCCGTTGAAGCTTATGGCAAGCTCGATATTCTCGTCGCCAATGCCGGGCTTTGGGTTCACCTCGAACGCCAGGAAGCCACGAAAATAGATGTCGATACCTGGGAAAAGGTAATGTCGGTGAATGTTAAGGGTGTCTGGTTATCGGCTAAAGCGGCAATCCCGGAAATGGTGAAGCACGAATACGGCAAGATCATCACGGTGGCCTCCACCCGGGCGATGAAGGGCGGCGCCGGAATGCTGCACTATGATACCAGCAAGGGGGCCGTCATCGGCCTAACCCGGTCACTTGCCCGTGAATATGGGCCGTCCGGCATTTGCGCCAATATCATTGCGCCGGGCGCGACAGACACCGAAATCAGCCAATCTCTGGCGACTGACACCCAGAAGGAACGCCGGGTGGCCAGTGCCCAGGCGCGCGCGATCAAGCGTGCAGAAGAACCAAATGATCTGGTGGGCGCCTGTGTTCATTTGGCATCACCCGAAAGCGATTTCATGTCGGGTCAGACACTGGTCGTCGATGGCGGTGCTATTGTTTGGTGATACTACGCGACCAAACTGTCGCCGCTGACTTTGCTGCGGCGCAGGCGACGGTCATCGCCCCGCTCAAAATTGGTGCGGGCGTGGGTGACGGCTAGGTTGTCCCAGATAATGAAGTCGCCAACCGTCCACTCGTGTTCATAGACGAACTGTCGTTGTTCTGCGTGATCGAAGATCGGGTCTAGGATGGTGGAACTTTCTGCGATAGATAGCCCTTCAAGCTGACAGGTCATCAGCCGGTTGACGAAAAGCGCTTCGCGACGGGTTTGTGGATGGGTGACGACACAGGGTTGCCAGGCCTTTTCAATTTTTTCCAGATTATCGAGATCGGGTTTCTCAATGGTTGCGTAGTCATAAACGCTGAGCGCTTTTTTGCTGCGGATCGTCTTTTTGAGACCTTCCGGCATGGTTTCCCAGGCCTGATACATATTGGACCACATCGTGTTGCCGCCAATTTTGGGAATGGCGAGGGCGCAGAGCATTGTGAACTTATCGGGTGCATCGGTGTAGCAGGTGTCGTGATGAAACCACATCTCGCCATCGGGGATGACGCCAGTAGGGTCGCCGTTTGCATCACGAATATTGCTGACATAGGCGATTCCCGGTGTGTCAGAGGAACTGGCGGGAACGACATAATCAGACGGCAGTTGGCGTTTTCGTATCGGGCCGAGGGCACGTGTGAAGGCCAGCTGCTGCTTGGCATTAAAAGTTTGGCCAGGAAAGATCGCGACCTGATGCTCATGAATAATCGCGCGTATCGCAGCGGCGAGCGCTTCATTCGGCGTATCGCGAAAATCGAGCCCGGTAATGCAGGCTCCCAGAGGGGCGTCGAGCGGTGTTACTTCCATGGATACGATAATAGCAGAAGATCCGCCGAAGGGGAGTTGAAACCTTGGCTGCCGCCGTTCACACTGCGGCCAAACAATGACAGGCTATGGAGTAGAAGATGGGCAGAGTAGAGGGACGCGTTGCCATTGTGACCGGGGCCGCTCAAGGTTTGGGCGCAACCTATGCACGGGCTTTGGCCGCTGAAGGTGCCAAGGTTGTGATTGCGGATCGAGATAGCGGTGCGGCTGTGGTTGAAGAGATTAAAGCTGCGGGTGGCGACGCGATTGATGTGCCGACCGATGTTCGCGAAGAGTCCGCAACCCTTGAAATGGTCGCCAAGACCGTCGAAGCCTTCGGCAAGCTGGATATTATGGTCAATAATGCGGCTATCTTTACCGCACTTGAACGCAAAGCATTTGATGAAATTTCCGTGGACGAATGGGATTTGATGCACGCCGTGAACGTGCGTGGCACCTGGCTGTGTTGTCGCGCGGCGGTTGCCGAGATGCGTAAGCAGCAATATGGCAAGATCATCAATATCTCGACCAGCCGGATTTTCCAGGGCGTGCCATTTTTTCTGCACTATGATTCCACAAAAGGCGCGGTTCTCGCGATTACGCGTTCGCTGTGCAAAGAGGTCGGTGATGACGGCATCCGGGTGAATTGCATCGCGCCTGGCTCGACGATGAGTGAGAACGTCCGGAAACGGACTAATTGGCAGGGCAGTGGTGCCAAGGTTCAGCTCGCGAACCGGATGATTAAACGCGAACAGCTGCCGGAAGATCTGGTTGGCGCCGTGCTCTTTCTGTCTTCGGCGGAAAGTGACTTTGTCACTGGCCAGACGATGCTGATTGACGGCGGCGTTAGTACGCACTGAATAAGTAGCCTTTTCCATACCAACTATAACGCCGCCGGGTTGGCCTGTTGGCTCGGTTGCGCTATAGCTGCGCCCGACATTTAATATCTATTGATTTCTGAAAAGGACAAGACCTGTGGCTGAACGCACCCCCGCACGTAATTACCCCGATTTACATGACCATTTGAAAGCCCTCGACGAGGCTGGACTGTTGGTAACAGTTGATCGTGAGATCAATAAGGACACCGAGATGCACCCGCTGGTGCGTTGGCAGTTCCGCGGCGGGATTGAAGAAAAAGACCGTAAAGCCTTCTTGTTCACCAATGTTGTGGATTCCAAGGGCAACAAGTTCGATATGCCGGTGGCTGTTGGCGTGTTGGCGGCAAACCGCGAAATCTATGCCATGGGCATGGGTTGCCCGGTAGAAGAAGTGCAGGATCGCTGGGCGCAGGCAATTGCCAACCCGATCCCGCCGAACGAGATTTCCAGCGAGGAAGCACCGTGCCATGAGGTTATTATCGAGGGCGACGAGCTTGATAAGCCGGGCAATGCGCTGGATGCCATCCCGGTGCCGATCTCGACACCCGGTTGGGATGTCGGACCCGTTGCGACGTTGACCCAATATGTCACCAGAGACCCGGATACCGGCCTGACGAATATGGGTAACTACCGTGCCCAGATTAAAGCGCCCCGCCGGATGGGGATGAACCCATCGCTGGAGCTGCGTCCTGGTATCTATGTTCACTGGGAAAAAATGAAGAAGCGCGGTGAGAAACTACCGGCTGCCGTCGTGCTGGGCGCTCCTTCATGTGTAACTTTCACTGCTGCTCAGAAACTACCTGAAAACCTTGAAGAAATCACTGTTGCAGGTGGGCTGGTTGGATCGCCAATTAACGTCGTTAAGGCCCGTACGGTTGACCTGATGGTTCCCGCTGAAGCGGAGATCGTTGTCGAGGGTTATATCAACACGGAGATGCTTGAGCCGGAAGCGCCGTTTGGTGAAAGCCACGGCCATGTGAACTTGCAGGAATTCAACGCCTATATGGACGTTACCTGTATCACAAGGCGTTCGAAGCCAATCATGACCTCGATTATCTCTCAGGTCACACCGTCTGAGTCTTCCTGCATCAAGCAGGTTGCTTATGAAACCATCTTTATGAACCACATGCGCGATGCGCTTGGTATCAAGGGTGTTCAACGGGTGGCACTGCATGAGCCATTGACCAACATCCGCAAGCTTGTGGTTCTAGTCTGTGACCGTGATATGCCGGCCACCGAAGTTTGGCGGGCCTTGTATGGTGCGGCAACGCTACTGCGCGCTGGTGGCAAGTTCGTCATCGCAGTCAATGACGATATCGATCCGTCCAATGCTGACGCGCTGTTCTGGGCGATGGCGTATCGTTGTAATCCGATCCTCGATATGCAGGTTTTGCCGCATCGGGATCAGGGCCATGGTCCGCGTTCCAAGCGTAATAACGGCGAAGATGGCTCGGTTCTCTATGACGCAACATTGAAGGAGAACTTCCCGCCAATTTCC
>Ga0302127_10001360_pt1 | contig 14494 bp, 15 predicted proteins | sample CB4_SCM_MG_FD_204452 | JGI IMG/M metagenome (GOLD analysis project Ga0302127, IMG submission 204452) | Marine microbial communities from Western Arctic Ocean, Canada - CB4_SCM | ecosystem: Environmental > Aquatic > Marine > Oceanic | place: Canada: Western Arctic Ocean | collected 2017-09-24
TGGGATGTTTTGTCCGGTGGTGGTGCTGCGCATTAGCAATTAGGATATTTTGGCGCGGACTGACCGCCGCGCCGCGGCTGGAACAGCAGGGATTTCAAAGTATCTACTTCTAATTGACTCGTGCCAATCCGTTCCATTCTGCAAATTTCAAAAAAATCTGCACACTGATCTTCGTTGATTTTACATTTAAAAAATCAAAGGCGTGTCAAATGTTTTGTGTAATTCTTGCTGCAAAGTTGAAAGTAAAATAGCTAGTAATATTTTGGTCGAAGTTCTAGATAGCCCGCATTTCTTGCTTGCGGTCAGCCTAAATTTTGCACACAGATTTTAGTCTGAGTGACAAACGAAGAAACGGAGTTGGTATGGTAAATAAATTGATTACCGATATAGGGGGAGATGAGGCTGATTCTGTGCTGATTGGAGATCACGAGCAGCTGTTCTGGGAAAAGCAGATGATTGCCACATTCAATTTGCTGCAAAACAAGAATATTGTCTCGACCGATGAGTTTCGTCGTACGGTGGAGGAGATGTCGGCGGAGTATTATAAGAACTCAACCTTCTATGGTCGTCGTCTAGATGGCATGATTACCCTTCTGATCGAGAAGGGCTTTATTGAGAAAGCCGAGCTCGATGCCAAAGCTAAATCAATACTTAATGCTGGAACTAGAGACCATGTCTGAGACTCAACCCTACTATGAGGTGGGGGATAGGGTTCGTATTCTTGATCTTGGTAAGCCTGGTCATGTGCGGACCCCTACCTATGTGCGCCGAAAGATTGGTATTATTGAGCGTTATTGCGGCATGTTTGAAAATCCTGAAGAGCGGGCCTATGGCAGGTTGGGTCTGCCCCCAGTAGCACTGTACCGCATTCGATTGCGCCAAATGGATATTTGGCCGGATTATGATGGTCAATCGGATGATGTGCTTGAGATAGAAATATACGATCACTGGCTTGAGCACGCAGGGGAAAATTTATGATGAACCACGAAAATCATGACCACGGACCAACCCGTGAAGATAACGATCTTGAATTGACCGAGAGTGAGGCTCGCTTTTTGGCACTTAAGAGCTTGCTCATGGAGAATGGTATCATTGATGCTGATGAAATCCGCGCTCGCATGGAGCTCAATGAATGTGGAAGTCCTCATCAGGCAGCACGTATGATAGCCAAGGCTTGGCTTGATCCTGTCTACAAAGAACTTATGCTGAGTGATACCAAGGCTGCGGCTGCCGAGCTCGGTATAGAAGTTACCGAGGCTGAGTTGGTGGTGATCGAAAATACACCAGTGCGCCATAACATGGTTGTATGTACATTATGTTCTTGCTATCCGCGCTCTCTTTTAGGCGAACCGCCAGCATTTTATGTCAGCAAGGCCTATCGCTCGCGCGCGGTTAAAGAGCCGCGCAAGGTGCTGCGCGAATTTGGCGTTGATTTTCCAGACCATGTTGAAATAGCTGTTCACGACAGTAATGCTGACTTGCGTTACGTCATAATGCCGATGCGTCCCGCTGGATCCGATGGGTTGAATGAGGAACAGTTGGCGGCCCTCATCACGCGGGATTGTGTTGTCGGGTGTGCCTTGCCTCTTCAACCTTTAGTCAGCTGAAAAAACAAGAGAAACACTACTGTGTGGGGTACGTGCCTAATCCGACTATGTGTCTTTTCTGACTGGGATATAGGGCTATACACATATGAAATTGGTACTGGTATGTATAGATACTTTCTGCTCACCACCAATGTGATTGGCGGCAGTACTAATTATGCTGACTGGCGTGAAGGGGCGCCAGTCAGAAAATATAAAACGAAGTAAGCGCTCTGGCTCTCGATTTTTCAAAGCCTGTTCTGCTATTGTTGATTTTAGATAGAAGAAAGCAAGTGCCCTTAGCGCTAGGCCTAGACGCAATGCTCTTGGTTCGATGTCATTTTATGTGAAATATGCATACTAACAGCGATAAATTTTTCCTTTAAGGAGGGTGTAAGTTGGGAGAAGATAAGTCTCGAAAGATTGCCGTTATCGGCGCAGGTGCTGCCGGGTTGATTTCAGCTAAGACGCTATCGCAAGCTGGTGTTGATGTTACTATCTTTGAGATTGGCACCTGTATTGGCGGTATGTGGGATGCAAATAATGACAATGGTCTTGGCGTTGCCTATAACGACCTACACATTAATACCGACACTTACCTGACGCAGCTGAAGGACTATCCGTTCAAGCTGGATGCCTCTGATTATGCTAATCACACTGAGATGCATGAATATCTGTGTGGTTACGCGAAGAATTTTGGCGTCGACAGTCTGATCCGATTCAAGTCCAAAGTAACAAAAATTGATCCAATCGAAGAAGGTCGCGCAGGTTGGAACGTCACCATCAATGATGGCGATACGGAACGGTATGATGGCATTGTTATAGCAACGGGCCATCTTCATGCCCCGCGTCTTCCAGACCTGCCAGGATTATTTGGTGGGGAGCTAATCCATGCTGCGTCATACCGTAATCCAAAACCGTTTTTTGACAAACGCGTATGTGTCTTGGGCTTTGGTAATTCCGCACTCGATATTGCCACTGATCTGGCCCACGTGGCAAAGAAAATGGTGGTTTCTGCAAGAACCGGAGCCTTTGTGTGGCCTAAATATGCATTTGGCTATCCACTGACCCGCGTTGCAGGGAAGGTGCATGAGATTCCATTGCTGACACTTGGTATGAAACTGCGGCTGGCGCGCCTGCTCAATGGTATACTGGTGCGTATGGTGTGGGGGCGGATGTCGGATTATGGCATCACGCTGCCGGAGAAAACAGGCCATCCCATTTCTAACCAGTTCTTTCTAAGCCACCTCAAATATGGCCGCATCATTTTGAAACGCGGTATTGAGAAGATCAAAAATCAGACGATCTATTTTGATGATGGTACGGAACAGGAATTTGATACTATCATTGCGGCAACAGGCTATACGGTTAAATTCCCGTTTCTTGAGAGCGCTAGGCTGGGTAATGATGACACCCTGCTGCCGCTCTATAATCGGGTTGTGCCGCCAGATTTGCCAGGCCTTTATTTTGTTGGCTATTTCAACCTCGATTGGGCATCAAATCCAGTCTATGAGCAGCAGGCAATCTGGATACGCAATATAGAGACTGGCCAATGCCATCTTCCGTCGTCTGAAGAGATGTGGCGTGAGGTTCATCATCGTCAGCGCATGATCAAGGAAAAATTTCACAACGCGCCGCGGATGAATCTAGAAGTTCAATATGGGCCTTATGTGCGTGAGTTGAAACAAGCGCAAAAATATAAAAATGCCAATGTGTGTTCGCGCACCCCATGAATGTCTATGGAAGTCGATGGCAAGTTATCCCAGTTTGGGTTAAATATATTCATTTTCGCCCACATCCGGGCACACGGGTAAAAACCATCTTGGAGGCAGCGTGATGAGTAATGAAGAAATGCCACTCGCTGGGTTAACCGTGATTGATTGTGGTCAGGTGATAGCTGGCCCGACGCTTGCCATGCTACTTGGTGACTTTGGAGCCACCGTTATCAAGGTAGAAAATCCGGGAACCGGTGATCAGGTCCGGCAGTTTGGTAAGGCACGTAACGGTGTTTCACTGTTTTCCAAACTGCTTTCGCGTAACAAAAAATCTCTGACTCTCAATCTGCGCGAAAAAGAAGGCCAGGATCTACTTTGTCGGCTTATTAAGAAGACAGGCGCTGACGTCATTATAGAAAGTTTTCGTCCTGGCACATTTGATCGCTGGAATTTAGGCGATGAACGGTTGTTTGATAACTCCAAGGGTATCATCATAGTTCATCTGTCTGGCTTCGGTCAGGAGGGGCCGTATCGTGATAGGCCGGGATTTGGCACCCTTGCTGAGGCAATGAGTGGATTTGCCGATATGACTGGCCAAGCCGAAGGGCCACCGACACTGCCGCCATTTCCATTGGCTGACAATTGTGCAGCTCTTTATGGAGCATTCGGTGTTATGGCAGCGCTGCGTGCGCGGGACCAAAATGATGGCCATGGTCAGGCGATCGACGTGTGTCTGTTGGAATCACTTACCGCTATACTGGGTGTCTATTTTCTTGAATACGATCAGCTAGGCACGGTTCCTAAGCGCCAGGGTAACCGCACAGCATCTGCCCCGCGCAATACGTATCTTACATCCGATGATCGTTGGGTTGCTATTGCTGCCTCAACTCAGTCGATTGCCGCACGCTTGTTCAGCGCAATGGGCCAGCCGGAATTAATAGAGGATCCACGCTTTGCTACTAATCGCGACCGGTTGGACAATATAGAAGAAATCGATGAGATTGTTGGTACTTGGGTTGCGCGTCATCCTCAAGAAGAGTTGGTATCCCTTCTGGTTGATGCGCAAGTGGCTGTTGCACCAGTTGCCAATGTGGCTGATCTTGTTGCTGATCCACATCTGCAATCGCGTAAATTTCTGTGCGAGGTGGAAGATGAGGAATTAGGCAAGGTAACAATGCCTGATGTCCAGCCACGTCTTAAACGAACGCCGGGAAGAATTCGCAATGCCGGACCGCCGATTGGCAATGCAACGGACCAGATTTTGACAGATGAACTTGGACTGAGCTGCGAGGAGATTAACCGCTTACGTGACGAAAAAATTATTTAGCCGGCGGATCAATAGCGTCATAAAAGTATATGGTGAGGGTGTGAGGTAGACATGAAATATGAGACAGAAACTTATGAAGTTCTGGCGATAGAATACGCTAAGACGGAGAGACCTTCGCGGGAATTTTATCTGCTATCGCCGGATCCTCATGAGGGGCCGCGGCCAATTACATACTATATCTGGGTGATTCGAAACGAAAACCGCACCATCGTTGTTGATCTCGGCTTCGACCGTAGATCTGGCGAAGCGCGTGGCCGCAAGCTACTGCGCGAGCCGATAGAGGCGCTGGAGAAAGTTGGTGTTAAACAGGAAGACGTTGATACTGTCATTATAACTCATATGCATTTCGACCATGCCGGACATGGGCCAGCATTTCCAAAAGCTACATTCATTGTCCAAGAACGTGAGATAGAATTCTGCACCGGCAAGGCAATGCGCTATCCCCCGGTTCGTCGCCCGTTTGATGTTGAACACGTGACGGATATGATCCGAGCAAATTTCCAGTCTAGGGTCAAATTTGTTGATGGCGACCAGACGGTTTTCCCTGGAATTTCTGTACATCTAATTGGTGGCCATTCTGGTGGTTTGCAAGCAGTGACCGTGAACACCAAGGTTGGTCCGGTTGTGATCGCCTCTGATGTTGCGCATTTTTATGATTTGTTGACGGAGAATATTCCCTTCACCGGAGTTGTGTCCTTGCCAGAGATGTGCGCCGGGTGGGAGCGAATATTCGAGCTTGGTGCGGCGCCTGGACAAGTTATCCCTGGGCATGACCCGCTGGTCTCTGAGCTTTATCCAAAATACCCGGGAGATGATTACTCGGTCATACTTTCCGAGCAGCCGTTGGCGGAAACGCCATGGCAGAAATGGAAAAGTTAGACGGGGTTAGCGTTAATTCGAACGATGGTTTGTGGGGTGAATGTTCGGATTAAACTTCATGAAAATGAGTTGCGAAGAAAATTAATCCCGGCGATCACCAACACTATCTGTAGCAGGCGGTAGAATACATGAGCGTTGATCAGATGGCGTGCCCTTTGTCCGGCGATGAGCCCGGCGAACATCGGTAAGGTAGCGATTAGTGACACTGCAAGCAGTTGCAGATCTGCTATCCCTCTGAAATAGATAAATAGGGTGAGGGGCAGGCTGCCGGCGACATTTGCAATTGAGATTGAACAGATGAATGTGTTCCGGGGCATACGAAGCCCGGACATATAAACCGCCATTAACGGTCCATAAAGACCAGCAACTCCCCCGACTAGCCCTGAAACCGTTCCAATTATTGGAGAAGCCCATTTTTCGATTGAATGGGGGATTGGATGTTCAGGTCGTACGATTTGGAATCCAACGGCGACTAGAATAGCAATGCCAAGGCAACCCATTAGATAGTTTGACGACAAGGTGGCAAGAAATGCGGTGCCAAGGCCTATACCGGGTACTAGCGTTACCAAAAGGGGCCAGAAGCGGCGAATGGCGGCCTTAGTTTCATCAGGCTGCATTTCTCCAGGCCTTATGGCCTGGTAAATATTAGCGGAAAGCGTTGGAATGGTTATTAGTGATACTGCGAGTGGTACACTATAAAACATAGTTAAGATCGCCATGGCTAGCATTGGCAGTGCGACGCCAACAACCCCTTTGACAAAGCCACCGATCAAAAATGCAACGATTATGATAAGGGTATCAAAGGGTTGAATTTGCAAAAGATCCATTGAAGGGTTTTATCCTGCCTCTGTTAGGACACGCAAATCTGCTAGACGTTTTAAACGAATAAAACCTACTTTTGGATACGCGCGTAGAAGGACTAGCGCGGCGTACCAACACCCCAATGTTTAGAGTGTTTTTTTAGCAAGAGCCAACGGTACTGATAGTGAATCTTATAGATCTGGTTTGTTTGTTCAGATGTTAGATTTCGTTGTAAAATGGTGAGGTTCGTTGAGGTATAAACATGTTAATCTTCAAATAGTGCAAGTTATATACTGATTGTAGTGTTAAAATAATCTGCCCACGATACCCGGCTATGCTGCGGATAAAATCGTGGTAGTTTCTAACGTATCATAGTGCCTAGAATACCGATTTGGGATGTAATCGTATGCAAAGAGATGGAAAGATAAACCAAAGAGGCGGGAAAGACCTGAATTTGATCATGCCGTTGTGGACGTAGTCTTTTTGAATTAGTGCCATTTTTCTGGGCAGAAACATTAGAGGACAGGCTGCGCTGATCAGAAAAATTAAGACATCGTTTGACCGAAGCTAAAATGCACAAACGGGAAGTCTGGTAGCTCTAATTCCAAAGATTTTAAGAACAAATGCCCTTCGGCTGAACCGCAGCTAGGTGCACATCCTCGTACTGCACTTGATAATCCCCAATTTTAGCTATCTCCTAAGCACATTCACTTAGAGAATCTTGGAAAGCGGCTGATAAACCGTTGCCAATACGCGGATGACTCGATGAAACTGATCCAGTTCACGCAGGCGAATGAATGGTGCGCTCGCCACCTATTTTAAAGGGTGAATAAAGTTCTCGGCCTTAGAACAGAGAGCTTGTTAAAATCTCTGATAGAGATAGCCTCAATTTGGCTGAATTATGAGGATGTCAACTGTAATGTCCTACACCCAAGATAGGCAGCATCACGCGTATCATGACTAACTAGTAACGCTGCCATGCCTTGCTCCTCTATAACAGTCTGTAAAGCATCAAAGCACTCCTTGCGCATATCCCAGTCAAGTGCACTAAAACTCTCATCCAGAAGAAGTATTGGACGTGCCCGCATCAATGCTCGTGCAAGAGCAACACGCTGTTGCTGGCCCCCGGAAATTTCCGAAGGTAGACGTGTTTGTAACCCACCAAGGGAAAGCACATCAAAACAACTGTTAATCTGCTCAAGTAGCTGTGGCGTGCGTGCTATCTTAACGTCAAGGCCTATCAGCACATTGTCGACGCAACTCAGATGCGCAAATAGATTGTCCGACTGAAACACTGTAGTAATGGGGCGTTTCCAAGGCGGAAGTGATGATAGATCATCGCCATCCCAAGTTATTTTTCCACTGACTGGTGTTTGAAACCCTGCCGTCAATTCCAGTAAGGTCGTCTTGCCAACCCCCGACGGTCCCTGTACCGCCAGTATCTCGCCTCTCGCAACTCTAAGATTGTAGGTAAAGCACTGGGTCTTGTTCCAGCAAAATGTCAGGTGCTCAATATGCAGCATTACTGCGGCTCCGTTGCAGGTATTTTGCTCCACTGGCAAAGGTCACAAACAGTGAAATGGTCAGTAAAAGCAAAATCAGGGCTAATGCGGCTGCGTCATCTGCCCGATAGCGGGCCATAGTTTGGTAAAGCAACCATGGCAAGGTCTGAAAGTGCTGACTGCCAAATAGCGCGATCACGGTTAAATCACCTAGTGAGAGAGCAGCGCTAAGACCAGCCGCAAACCCTAACTCGGGTGCTAAAGCAGGAAGCGTCACCAGCCGAAACCTCCGCCAGCCTCTGAGATTCAGGCTAGTGCATAATTTATCATGCGCTTTGGCCAGCATCGCCAGCTTGCCCTGAATAACATGATAGGCAAAGGGAAGGGCGATGAGCATATTCGTTAGCAGTACCAAAATCGGCGCAATCAGAAAAATATCGACAACCCCGCGCAATAGGATAAAGACACCTGTGCCAAGAACGATGGCGGATACCGCCAGATAGAGAGAAACCGCAAGATCAAATACCCATTGTCCAGCTCTGCCAAGCCGCACCCGGGCTGCTGCCATTACAACCGCGATACTAGTGGCCAGCATTGCAGACATAATGGCGATAAAGATTGAAGTTATCAGAGCACGGTGAAAGGCCGGCCATGCAAGAACCGTGAACATGTTGATCGTAGCGCCTCTAAACAGAACAGCCAGCACCGGCGCTACTGCTAGCAACAAGAACCCTGCTATCAGGGCTGCATCAAATAATTTTCCACCAACAGCATCATCACCAACCTGGGCGAGACGTACAACAGGTGAAGGGGCAATCCCTGGCATTGTGATGCCATTTAGATGCGCCAGCAATACCACAACAAGCGCACAGATGGTCAACTGGACCAGAGACAGCAACGCCGCCATTGGCAAATTAAAATCAAATCGAAGTGCAGTATAGATATTGACCTCGAGCGTTGTCACCGCTGGGCCTCCGCCCAGCATAAGAATTAATGAGAAAGAGGTAAAACACAGCAAGAACACAAGGGCTAGCAGACCGGGAATGGCCTGTTTCAAAACTGGCCATTCCAGCAAAATAAAACGTTGCCAATCGCTCAACCCCCATTGCGCCGCCAAACGCCACTGCGGAGATGGTATTGCAGACAACATCGACATAAAAACGCGAAGCATCAATGGCGCATTAAAGAACACATGCGCAAGCAACACGGCACCAAGACCATAGATCGGCGCAAGCCGGGCTCCGCCTGTTAGCTGTAGCAAAACAGATACGAAGCCGTTTTGCCCCCAAATGCCAAGTAGACCAGAAACCGCCACGGTCGTTGGCATCACGACTGTTAAAAAAGATAAGAAAATTAATTTGTTGGAGTGCCATTTTAATGACCTTCGCCAACATGATCTGGCAACAGGAAGTGCCACCAAAAGTGATAAAATCGCCGACAATAGTGCCTGCCAGAATGTAAATGTAGCGACCCGCCAGACCTCAGACCACGCCGTGGAAAGTATGTTAGACTCGACAACACTACCCACAAGAAACAGTGCAAGGATAGCGGCTATGGCAACTAAGATAAGGCCTGTGGCAATGCTGATCCCAATAGGGACGTAGCTGCCGCTGACCTTGAAGGTTGTGTCTATTTGGCGATTGCAGATTGCCATTCGGCCACCCAAGCTGACTTGTTGGCTGCAACCTTCTCCGGTGAGAAGTTAAGCGACTTCAATGGTCTGATCAGCGTAGAAAATACTTCAGGAATCGCTGCTTTCCCAGCCGGATACATCCAGTTGGTTGTCGGAATAACTGATTGGAACCCGTCTTCAAGAATGAAGTTCATGAATTCCCGAGCGAGGGCTGGCTGTGGCGCAGACTGAAGCATTGCTGCCACCTCAACCTGCATGTAATGACCCTCAGAAAAAGCAGCAGCTTTATACTTATCGGTGCCATCAACAACGATGTGATAGGCAGGTGATGTAGAATAGGACAGCACCATATCAGCTTCGCCCTCAAGAAACATCGAATAAGAGTCCCACCATCCCTTTGTAACTGTTACGATTTTAGGCGCTAATTTTGACCATGCCTGGTCAGCTTCCTCACCGTAGACAGATTTCATCCATAGCAATAGACCAAGACCCGGTGTCGCGGTACGTGGGTCCTGAATAATAATCCGCAGATCATCAGGCGCATTGACTAGCGCATCAAACGAAGTTGGCACATTGTTCAACTTGGTGCTGTCATAAACAAAGGCAAAATATCCCCAGTCAAATGGCACGAAAACATTATCTTCGAAGCTTATCGGTAATGCTGTGCGCCCGGATAGAGATGTCCCATGTGATGCAAACAGGCCTGTCTTGGCAGCTGTAGCCATTAGATTTGTGTCGAGGCCAAGCACAATGTCAGCTTTCGATGATACGCCTTCAAGCTGTACACGACCCAGAATGCCGATTGATGAATCCAGTGCGATAAACTGCAGATCACAGGCGCAAATTTCCTCGAATGATTTTTCGATAGCAGGACCTGGCCCCCATTCAGATGCGAACGAGTCATAGGTATAGACTGTCAGGATGGGTTTTGTAGCTGCAACCGCTGGCAAGGCTATCAAAGCCAATACACATAGGGACAAGATATTCTTCATATAAAGCACTCCAATGCAGATAGGGTCCATATTGGGCGGTGACAGGAGAGGTTAGGCCATCTTGGGGACTGTTGTGAGAGTTGCGACAGTTACGACAAGTTGCCATTCCTCTTTCCTCCGCCAGCATGACCTGGGTCAGGTTCAATGGGTTTGTCTCAGTCCTGATAAAAATCAGGACACCCCAAGGGAATATTGATATTATAACGCAAAAAATCCCAGAAATAAAGTGGTGGACGGTTCCTCAGGAACTTACACCGAAGCCAATATCAATATAGACACCCCCAAAGGTCTTCCTCGTTTGAACTAGGAGTGGGTCGAAGCACGGTGATATTAAGCCGGCATGCCGGCCGCGATGTGCGTCCAGAAGGTAATGGTAATGTCTCCTCCGATCGGGAAACACTAAAATTTCCTTAGTATAATCAACTGCTGAGCGCAAAGGATGACAAAGAGGTTGCCTAGCTTGTCTATGCCCGCGCTGGCATCACATCCTGGTTTGATAGGACGAATCGTTGGCCCTTGGCTGATGCTTTACTAGAATATGACGCTCATGTTTGTTTTGTTGCACACAGGTTTTGGCTGCGGGCTTTATTGCGCTCATTATTCACCACATAAAGACCGGCAAGGGTAATCAAAAGCATTCCAGCCAGTGCGGTAAAATCTGGAACGTCTCCCCACACTACATAGCCAATCAAAATCCCCCATAAAATAACGGTGTAACGGAAGGGTGCGGTGAGTGAGATTTCACCCAGACGAATTGAGATCACCGCGAAATGATACGCACCGAATAGGGTGATGGAAGCTGCACAAACCATCATCATGAGCTGTGGAGTGAGGGACTCCCATTCTCTGGTCACTAAGATTGCTAGAATGCCGGTTAGGCAGACAACGATGGCTGAGCCAAATGTGAGGATAAGTGATGGAATGTCAGAGGAGATTCTGCGGGTGACAATTTCGCGTATTGATATTGATACCGTTGCAGCCACAGCAAACAGGCTAAAGATATTGAACTGTTCGTTGTTCGGGCGCAGTACTAAGATAACACCGGCAAAACCAACCAGCAGTGCTGCCCAGCCATGTAGGCTGACTTTTTCGCGCAGAAACACGACTGCCATTGCTGTTGCGACCAACGGCACCGAGTTAATAACCGCTGTCGCATCGGCGATCGCCATATGAGTTAGCGCGGTTACGATCAACAGTGTGGTCAGCCCCTCTGTGCTACTGCGTATGAGTACGGCTTTATCAAACAGCCGGTGCAAGTGGGGAAGCAACCCGGAACAGCAAACCGCGGCAAATACTAACGCAGACGTGATTAGGCCGCGCAGAAAGATGGTTTGCGGAACTGGAAGCTCTTCGGTGATAAGTTTTACTAGGCTGTCGCCAACAAGAAAAAAGAATGTCGATGCAATCATGGCAGCGATAGCGAGAAAATTTCGTCTTGTATTGGATGAAGTCCCCTCGGGTTCTGAGCTCATATTTTTCATTTCTAGCAGTTGTCTCGATGTAGCTTCGCCACTTGCATTATTGGAGATTACACCTAAGATTTAGAATGTAACGACAGAACGAATTGATTTCCCCGCATGCATGAGATCGAATGCATCATTAATCTGATTTAGAGGCATCTCGTGGGTGATGAGATCATCGATATTAATTTTTCCGTTCATATACCAGTCGACAATGCGGGGGACATCGGTACGCCCTTTGGCGCCTCCGAACGCTGTTCCACGCCATACTCGCCCGGTGACGAGTTGGAACGGCCGGGTTGAAATTTCTGCTCCTGATGGAGCGACACCGATGATAATGCTCTCACCCCAGCCCTTATGGCAGCATTCAAGTGCGATGCGCATCACTTCGACATTACCGATGCATTCAAAGGTGTAATCTGCTCCACCTTTTGTAAACTCGAGCAGATGGCCTACTAAATCACCATTGATTGCCTTTGGATTTATAAAATCTGTCATACCAAATTTACGTGCAATTGCTTCTCGCTCAGGATTAAGATCAACGCCGACGATCATATCGGCGCCAACTAGTTTGGCGCCTTGGATGACGTTGAGGCCGATGCCGCCCAGACCAAAAACAATGACATTGGAACCGGGCTCAACCTTAGCAGTGTTGATCACTGCGCCCAACCCGGTGGTGACGCCACAGCCGATATAACAGATCTTCTCAAATGGTGCGTCCTTGCGCACCTTAGCTAGCGCAATTTCGGGTAGCACCGTGAAATTTGAGAATGTTGATGTCCCCATATAGTGGAACAGAGTCTCGCCGCCGGCTGAAAATCGCGACGTTCCATCTGGCATAAGGCCCTGGCCCTGGGTCACACGGATGGCCTGGCACAGGTTGGTTTTACCAGATGTGCAATACGTGCATTCACGGCATTCTGGGGTATAGAGGGGAATTACATGATCACCCGGCACGACACTGGTCACTTCCTTTCCAATATCAACCACAATTCCAGCGCCCTCATGTCCTAGAATCGCCGGGAACAACCCCTCTGGATCAGCGCCTGACAAGGTAAATGCGTCAGTATGGCAAATGCCAGTGGCTTTGATTTCAACTAGAACTTCGCCCGTCCGGGGGCCATCCAGATTGACCGTGGTGATTTCAAGTGGTTGACCAGCCTTGACCGCTACCGCTGCACGAGATTCCATAGGCACTCCTCTCTTTTATGCTGTAACGTAGGTTCGTCGCCAGCTTCCCAGCATTGCAGAAAAATAATAAATAATGTTGTACGCAGGTGTGTGGTCTTCGCAAGCGGTTCATTAAAATCTACTCTTGGTATCAATGAACCTGCGCGTCTATGTAGAAATAATTTGTGGTGAGATGATGGAAAGTCTTTTACGTAATCTTGTTCCTGTCGCGATTGGAGCTGTTGCCGTTGTTCTGGCGCTTGGCCTTTTTAATTTGCTGCGTGGTGGGAACACCAACAGATCGCAGCGGCTGATGCGGTGGCGTATCGGGCTTCAGTTTCTTGCCGTCATTTTGATCATGGCAACGGTCTACTTTACAGCTAAATAGCATGATATTTCTTCCTCTTTGAGTGGGTAACTTTCTATGGAACTTCTATGGTTGTTTTAAACAAAATCTATACCCGCACTGGTGATGATGGCACGACGGCTCTGGGGTCGGGGCAAAGGTTAGCCAAGGATGCTAAGAGGGTTGAAGCATTCGGCACTGTCGATGAAACCAATGCGGTGATCGGCATGGCTCGTCATCACATTACTAGCCCGCAATTTTCCTGTGGCCCTAATTCCGTTAAAATAGATGCTATGCTAGGGCGCATACAAAATGATTTGTTTGACCTTGGAGCAGATCTTTGCGTGCCAGATAGTGCAGACAGAACTGGCTCACAACGGCTACGCATCACACCTGAACATAGCGCTCGGCTCGAGGCAGAGATTGATGAGCTCAACGGTGAGCTCGCGCCTCTTACGTCTTTTGTGCTGCCGGGAGGCGCGCCGGCCGCCGCTGTGCTTCATCTAGCCAGGACGACTGCACGTCGGGCTGAGCGACGCATGGTTACTTTGGCAGCCATCCCAGGCGAGCATGTCAACGAAGAAGCGCTTCGTTATATTAACAGGCTGTCTGATTTCTTGTTTGTCGCTAGCCGCAGCATGAATGAGAGCTGCGGGTTTGGGGATGTGTTGTGGGTGCCGGGAGCAAATAGATAAAGGACAAGCGGCATGTTTGTTCCGCTCAGGGATTCCAACTCACTGCGCATTATTCCGTTCGAATACGTCAATGCAGGATTGATTGCGGCGCGTGTTGCAGTTTTTGTCTTTTTTCAAAGTGGCTTGGTGCTGGTGGTAGGGTAAATTCAGTTTGCTTATGCCCTCATTCCAGCGGCTTACTTCAACATGGTAACCTTGCCCTGAAATTTTGCGGATGTACCCGATTATTTGACACTCATCACTTATATTTTTATGCATGGTGGGTCCATATAGGTGGGATAATCGCAGGGTTTGTCCTCACGCTACTGATGAAACGGGGTGACATTCCTCTGTTTGATCGCGGGGTGTCACACTAGTGATTATATTGCCTCTGATCGGGGTAACTGGCGTA
>Ga0302127_10001362_pt1 | contig 14487 bp, 10 predicted proteins | sample CB4_SCM_MG_FD_204452 | JGI IMG/M metagenome (GOLD analysis project Ga0302127, IMG submission 204452) | Marine microbial communities from Western Arctic Ocean, Canada - CB4_SCM | ecosystem: Environmental > Aquatic > Marine > Oceanic | place: Canada: Western Arctic Ocean | collected 2017-09-24
GCGTTCCGCACGGCCCACACGCCGAGAACGTAAAAAGGTGATCGGAAAACAAAGAGAACCCCGGCTCCGTGAGCCGGGGTTCTCTTTTCGTTTAATTAACAAAATCACCCAACGACCGGGTGATGAAGTTACTCAGCAGTTGGTGTTTCGGCCACTTCGGCATCAGCCATAGTGTCTGCAACCTCTTGGGCTGCCTCGGAAACTTCGTCAGCTTCGCCGGCCCGACCAGCAAGCCAGTCCGCCAAATCCTGATCGTCTTCAGCCGAGGAGTAGAACTCCATTGGCTTAAAGTCGGGGGCATATGGCTTGGCTTCTTTATAATCGCTTGCGCCGGTGCCAGCAGGAATGAGCTTGCCGAGGATGATGTTCTCCTTGAGGCCACGAAGATCGTCGCTCTTGGATTCGATCGCTGCCTCGGTGAGCACACGGGTGGTTTCTTGGAAAGAAGCGGCTGACAACCATGATTCGGTCGCCAACGACGCCTTGGTAATACCCATAAGTTCGGGACGACCTTCGGCGGGACGCTTACCTTCTTGGACCAACGTACGGTTGGTTTCGGTGTAGCTGAGCACGTCGATACGCTCGCCGGGCAAGAAGTCCGAATCGCCGGGCTCTTGGACAGCAATGCGCTTCGTCATCTGCTTAACGATGAGCTCGATGTGCTTGTCGTGAATCGATACACCCTGATCGCGGTACACCTTCTGTACCTCGTCCACGATGTACTTCTGCGTTTCACGCACACCTTTAATCTCAAGGAGTTCCTTGGGATCACGGGGGCCCTCGACCAAAGCATCACCAGCGGTGACCTCTTGACCATCTTCGATTTCGAGACGGGACAACGGATCGACCGAGTAGGTCTCTTCGTCGCCATCGTCGCCGACAACAGTGATAGGGATCGAGCGGCCGTCGCTTTCGCCGATACGAGCCACACCCGAAAGACGGGTGAGCGTGGCCTTGCCCTTAGGACTGCGAGCTTCGAAAAGCTCAACAACACGAGGAAGACCACCAGCAAGGTCCTTGCCAGCAACACCACCGGTATGGAAGGTACGCATGGTTAGCTGCGTACCGGGCTCACCAATAGACTGAGCGGCAATAACGCCAACGGCTTCGCCGGTTTCGATATCTCCACCGGTAGCCAATGACATGCCGTAGGACATTCCCGTGATACCGAATTCGGAATCGTCGGTAAGCGGGGACAAGCAACGCACACGAGTAACCGTGGCATCGTCGCGCATGGCCCACATGTCTTCTTCAGAAACCATCGCACCCTGGGCGAAGACGGTGCCGTCAGCAAGGGTGACATCTTCGGCCAAAACACGGCCATAAATACGGTTTTCGAGGTAGTAACGCTTACCTTCTTCATCGGGCAAGATGTCTTCGATCCAGATCGAACGAACCGGCTTGCCGGTCTCAAACGGATTGATATCGTTAATGATGAGTTCCTGAGCAACGTCGACCAAACGACGAGTGAGATAACCCGAGTCAGCGGTACGCAACGCGGTATCCACAAGACCCTTACGGGCACCAGGAGTAGCGATGTAATACTCCAACATCGTGAGACCCTCACGGAAGTTGCTCTTAATAGGACGAGGAATCATGTCACCGCGAGGGTTCGCCACAAGGCCACGCATGCCAGCAATCTGACGCACCTGCATCATGTTGCCTCGAGCACCCGAGAACACCATCATGTCGATGGGGTTGAACTTGTCAGCCTTAAGAGCGATTTCCATCTTCTGGCGCACCTCTTCGGTTGCCTGAGTCCAGATCTCTACCTCTTTTTGACGACGCTCACCATCGGTGATAATGCCGCGACGGAACTGCTGCTCGACCTTGTCGGCTTCAATTTCGTGACGAGCCAGGATTTCCTTTTTTTCCACAGGAATCTTGACGTCGTTAATCGAAATTGTGAGGCCCGACTGCATAGCGAACTTGAACGTAATGTCCTTGATCGCATCGAGACTGTTAGCTACTTCCATCTTGGGATAGGTCCGAGCCAATACGTCGACAATCTCGCCCATCTCGCGTTTGGTTACGGCTTCGTTAACGAAGTCGAATCCATCAGGCAAGCACTGGTTGAAGAACAACCGGCCGGCGGTAACCGTCTTGTAAACGGCAGCCACACCATTGGCGGGGGTCTCGATAAGTTGCTCGCTACGGAAGGTAATAGGCGCATGCAAGTGCAAGTCGCCTGCCTCGTAGGCACGCTCGACAGCTTCCATCGTGCGATACACGCCACCAGCACCCGCAACATCTTCTTGCAAGTTGGTGAGATAGAAACCACCAATGATCATGTCCTGTGAAGGCGTGACCATCGGACGTCCGTTAGCGGGCGACAAGACGTTGTTCGCAGAGAGCATCAGCACTCGTGCTTCGGCCTGAGCCTCGGCGGAGAGCGGAAGATGCACAGCCATCTGGTCGCCATCGAAGTCGGCATTGAAAGCCGTGCAAACGAGTGGGTGCAGACGAATAGCTTTGCCGTCGATAAGGACCGGCTCGAACGCCTGAATACCAAGACGGTGCAACGTAGGAGCACGGTTAAGCATCACGGGATGCTCTTTGACAACCTCTTCGAGGATGTCCCAGACCTGATCCTTACGACGCTCAACCATACGCTTGGCCGACTTGATATTCTGCGCCAACTCGGCATCGACCAGCCTCTTCATAACGAAGGGCTTGAAGAGTTCGAGAGCCATGAGCTTGGGAAGACCACACTGGTGGAACTTCAGCGTTGGACCAACCACGATGACCGAACGGCCCGAGTAGTCGACACGCTTACCAAGAAGGTTCTGACGGAAACGGCCCTGCTTGCCCTTGAGCATGTCGCTCAACGACTTGAGGGGACGATTACCGGGACCCGTAACGGGGCGCCCGCGACGACCATTGTCGAACAAAGCGTCGACGGCTTCTTGCAACATGCGCTTCTCGTTATTGACAATGATGTTGGGAGCACCAAGGTCGAGGAGACGCTTAAGACGGTTGTTGCGGTTGATCACACGACGGTAAAGGTCGTTGAGGTCAGATGTCGCGAAACGCCCACCATCAAGTTGCACCATGGGGCGCAGCTCCGGCGGAATAACCGGGACAACATCTAAAATCATGGCGCGAGGATCATTGACCCGGCGGCCACGCTCGTCACGACGGTTGAACGCCGCAACAATCTTGAGACGCTTGATGGCCTTCTGCTTGCGCTGAGCCGAAAGTGGCTTCTGGCCTTCTGGAGGGTCGATCTGTTCGCGAAGGATGAGTTCTTCTTCGTCGAAATCGATGCGTTCGATAAGCTGGGCAATTGCTTCGGCGCCCATGCCACCCTCGAAGTAACTGCCGTAACGATCGGCAAGTTCACGCCACAACATCTCATCATCAATGATCTGACGACTGAACATGCTCTTGAATTCTTCGAAAGCACGTTCGACGAGTTCTATCTCGGCTTCGTACTGGTCGCGAATGAGTCCAAGCTGTTTGTCGATGGCACGTTGAGCGGCACGAATTTCGGTGTCTTTTGCCCCCTCTTCTTCGAGGAGAGCAATTTCGCCTTCACCTTCTTCGTGGCGTTCGGCCAACGTAAGCTCAAGCTCTTTGTTGATCGCATCTTTTTCCTCGAGCATTTCTACTTCGAGGTTGGAGATGTCTTCGTCACGCTTTTCTTCGTCGACCCAGGTAACCAGATCGGCAGCGAAGTAGATGACCTTCTCTAGCTGCTTGGCTTTAAGCTCGGACTTAGGCGTGGTGCCCATGAGCAAGTAAGCCAACCAAGAACGGGTACCGCGCAGGTACCAGATATGTACCGACGGAGCAGCAAGCTCAATGTGGCCCATACGTTCGCGACGTACCTTGGAACGAGTGACTTCCACACCACAACGCTCACAAATAATGCCCTTAAAACGAATGCGCTTATATTTTCCACAAGCACATTCCCAGTCCTTTTGCGGACCGAAAATCTTTTCGCAGAACAAGCCGTCTTTCTCGGGCTTCAAGGTGCGGTAGTTGATGGTTTCTGGCTTCTTTACTTCGCCGTTCGACCACGTACGGATGTAATCCGCGGTGGCAAGACCGATACGAAGTTGGGCAAAGTCGTTGACGTCGAGCATGGTTTACGCCGTACCTTCCAAATAGTGACGTCGAGTAGAAACAAGTGCTGGGAACTTCATGAGGCGCATCACGCTCGGGCCGCACGTTCGGCAGCACGTCGTGCATCGTCTTCGTCGGTGCCTCGTTCGGGACGCTGCAGGTCGATGCCGAGCTCTTCCGCAGTACGGAAGATATCTTCGTCGATCTCGCGCATCTCGATCTCGTGACCATCGTGGGCCAAGACTTCGACGTTGAGACAAAGCGCTTGCATTTCCTTAATAAGAACCTTGAAGCTCTCAGGAATGCCTGGCTTGGGAATGTTGTCACCCTTGACAATGGCCTCGTAGACCTTGACACGGCCTAGAACATCGTCGGACTTGATGGTGAGCAACTCCTGCAAGCAGTAGGCGGCTCCGTAAGCCTCAAGGGCCCACACTTCCATCTCACCAAAGCGCTGGCCACCGAACTGTGCCTTACCACCGAGCGGCTGCTGGGTGATCATCGAGTATGGGCCGGTGGAGCGAGCGTGGATCTTGTCATCGACAAGGTGCGCCAACTTAATGATGTAGACGTAACCAACCATGGTTTTACCGTCGTAAGGTTCGCCGGTGCGTCCGTTGAACAACTGCATCTTGCCGTCGTCGCCCACGACCTTTCCGCCTTCGGCGGACTCGGGGTTGAGATTGCGCAAGATGTTACGAATGGTTGGGTGCTTGCCGGCGAGATCTTCTTCGTCCCACTTGGCACCATCGAACACTGGCGTAGCCACAAGCGTGGCAGGCTTCGTGTTGATTCGGGTCTTGTTTTCGGTGCCGCGCAGCGGATCATCGCCAACCTGACCATCGATATCCCAACCCCAACGAGCCGCGTAACCGAGGTGCGCTTCGAGCACCTGGCCAACGTTCATTCGAGACGGAACACCTAGCGGGTTAAGCATGATGTCAACCTGCACACCGTCTTCGGTATACGGCATGTCTTCGATAGGAAGAATGCGGGAGATAACACCCTTGTTGCCGTGGCGTCCAGCCAACTTGTCGCCCACGCTGATCTTGCGCTTTTGAGCAAGATAAATGCGGACCAATTGGTTGACACCAGGTGGAAGTTCGTCGCCGTCGTCGCGGTTGAATACCTTGACGTCGATGACCTTGCCCTTGGAACCGTGAGGAACCTTAAGCGAGGTGTCGCGAACTTCGCGGGCCTTCTCGCCGAAGATGGCGCGCAATAGGCGTTCCTCGGGAGTGAGTTCGGTTTCGCCCTTCGGCGTTACCTTGCCAACAAGCACATCACCAGGACCGACTTCGGCACCAACACGCACGATGCCACGCTCGTCGAGATCGGCGAGAATGTCGTCGGACAGGTTGGGAATATCGGCGGTAATTTCTTCGGGGCCAAGCTTGGTGTCGCGAGCATCAACCTCGTACTTCTTGATGTGGATAGACGTAAGTACGTCGTCTTTTACCAAGCGTTCGCTGAGGATGATGGCATCTTCGTAGTTGTAGCCTTCCCACGGCATGAACGCGACCATGAGGTTCTTGCCGAGGGCAAGTTCACCAAAGTCCGTCGAAGGACCATCAGCCAGAATATGACCAGCCTTGACGTGTTCGCCTTGTTCAATGCGGGGCTTCTGGTTAATGCAGGTGTCCTGGTTGGAACGTTCGTACTTGAGCAGGCGGTAGACCACCTTGCCCATGGACTTATATTCCATGGTGATTGAGGTGCCATCGACTTCGACGACGACACCGTCATCTTCGGCAATAACCATGTCGGCGGCATCAAATGCTGCCCGTCGCTCGATACCGGTACCGATGTAGGGGGCCTCGGCCCGCAACAGGGGTACAGCCTGGCGCTGCATGTTGGCCCCCATGAGGGCACGGTTGGCATCGTCGTGTTCGAGGAAAGGAATAAGTGCCGTAGCGACCGAAACGATCTGCTTGGGCGAAATATCCATGAGCTGAACTTCGACAGGAGGAACGTAAGAAATTTCGGTGGTAGCACCGAAGAAGACGTCCTGTTCGAGCTGCATCTTCAGACCCGCCAACGTGGCGGCCTGAGGAGAGCGACGAACCAGGACACGGTCGTCCATGAAGTTGCCCTTGTCGTCGAGCTTGGCGTTGGCCTGCGCTACGACGTATTCCTCTTCTTCATCGGCGGTGAGGTACACGATCTCGCTGGTGACCTGACCCTCCTTGATGACGCGGTACGGCGATTCGATGAAGCCGAAGTTGTTGACTCGGGCGTAGCTTGCCAACGCACCAATGAGACCAATGTTGGGGCCCTCAGGGGTTTCGATGGGGCACATGCGGCCGTAGTGCGAGAAGTGAACATCTCGAACTTCGAAGCCAGCACGTTCGCGGGACAGACCACCCGGTCCGAGCGCCGAAAGGCGACGACGGTGAGTAAGGCCCGACAACGGGTTGACCTGGTCCATGAACTGTGACAACTGCGAAGTTCCGAAGAACTCCTTGATTGCCGCAACAACAGGACGGATGTTAATAAGCGTCGTAGGCGTAATGGCCTCGACGTCTTGGGTGGTCATGCGCTCGCGAACAACACGTTCCATACGGCTCAGACCGATACGAACCTGGTTCTGAATGAGTTCGCCCACGCTGCGGATGCGGCGGTTAGCGAAGTGATCCTGATCGTCGAGACGGTAACCCGGTTCGAACTTAGCGAGATGCAACAAGTACGTAGCTGTGGCCAACATTTCGGCCGGTACCAGTACCGATGCATCAGGCTCGGGGCGTTCGAGGTCGAGACCGAAGAGCTCTTCGAGCTTGTCCATCTCGGCGCCCAGCTTGCGGTTGAGCTTGTAACGGCCCACCCGGCTGAGGTCATAGCGACGGCTCTCGAAGAAAGCATTGCGGAAGTATGAACGAGCGGACTCGACTGATGGCGGTTCGCCAGGGCGAACACGCTTGTAGATCTCCAGAAGTGACTCGTCCTGCGTGGGAGCCAAATCTTTATCTTTTTCCCACTGACCTTCGAGGAAGTCGAAGTGGTTAACGAACTTGTCGAGGAAGCCAGGCTCGTTCTCTTCGTCGTACCCGAGGGCACGAAGCAAAGTGAAGATGCTGAGGCGACGCTTGCGGGCCACGCGGGCACCGGCGGTGACATCTTTGCCGGGCTTTTGCTCGACATCGAACTCGATCCATTCGCCACGGTACGGGTGAACCGTGCCGGTAACGAGCTGGTGCTTGGCGAGGTTGCGCAAACGGTAACGCTCGCCAGGCTGGAAGATTACTCCAGGGGAACGAACCAACTGCGAAACAACGACACGCTCGGTGCCGTTGACCACGAAGGTGCCCTTCTCGGTCATCATGGGGAAATCACCCATGAAGACGGTCTGCTCTTTGATCTCACCGGTGTGGGAGTTCACAAAGCGCGCCCGCACGAAGATGGGCGCAGAGTAGGTCATGTCCTTCTCTTTGCACTCCTCGACGGAGTACTTAGGTTCGGGGCTGAGATCTTCGTCGTCCGGATCGAACTCAAGTTCAAGCTGGAGCGACTCAGAGAAGTCGGTAATCGGGCTAATATCGCGGAAAGTATCAGCGAGTCCTTGCTTTAAAAGCCAATGAAAGGACTCACGCTGTACTGCGATGAGGTCGGGTAGTTCGAGAACCTCTTCGAGGTTTCCGAATGAGTAGCGCTCGGGGCGTGCTGCCACTTTGCACTCCTGTAGGGTCGCAGGGGAATGGAAAATTCGTCGCAAGACATACCAAACGTGCACAAACAAGTGCCGCTACGAGTAGCAACACTAGATTTGATGACGCGTAGGTACACCTTAAAAACCGACGAACTTGCAGTTTAGGCACGTGTTGGCGCGTAATTCAACTCGCGCGGGCGACCTTCTACAGACCGGGCCAGCCAGTGATTGCGGATTACCGTAAACAAAGAGGCGCAAAAGGTCAAGTACCAATCCACATCTGTAACAATTCTGACGCCATTTTGCCATCATTTGAGCTAATACGAGGCCCACAATGCCGGCTCGTTCTCGCTCGGTAGCCCGATAAATATCGCCCACCAGGTGGGCCACACTGTGCGCAAAACGCAAGAATGGCCTGACCCTTTCGAGTCAGACCATTCTTGGTACTACTGGGTGCTACCCGATGGGCAGCAGGAATTTACTTGAGCTCGACGGTGGCACCAGCTGCTTCGAGAGCAGTGACCGCAGCATCGGCATCGTCCTTAGAGACACCTTCGAGGACTGGAGCTGGAGCGCCGTCCACGAGACTCTTAGCATCTTTGAGACCAAGGTTGGTGAGGGCACGGACCTCTTTGATGACCTGAATCTTCTTTTCGCCGGCACCCGTAAGGATGACGTCGAATGCGGTCTGCTCTTCTTCTTCGGCAGCTGCGTCTCCAGCGGGAGCAGCAGCAGCAGCAGCAGGTGCTGCGGCAGTTACATCAAAACGATCCTTGAACTCATCAAGGAGCTCCTTGAATTCGAGCACGCTCATCGCAGCGATTGAGTCGAGAATTTCTTCCTTGGTAGCCATTAGGCACCCTCCTGGTCTTCCCCGCCGGCGGCGGTTTCGGTATCGCCGGAATCGGCGGGGTCGGTTTCTTCGGCTGCCACATCGGCAGCTTCGTCATTACTTTCTGGTGCGGCGCTTTCGTCCGCAACTTCTGCTGCTGCCTCATCGGCAACAACATCGGTTTCTTCAGCAACTACCTCGTCGGAAGCTGCTTCGGTTTCTTCGACTGCTGCCTCATCGGCAACAACATCGGTTTCTTCAGCAACTACCTCGTCGGTAGCTGCTTCGGTTTCTTCGGCTGCTGCAGCAGGCTCTTCGGCTGGTACGCCTTCGGCGAGCACGCCCTTGTCGGCGAGCTCCTCCATGGCATACACAAACTCGCGGAGCTTGTTTTCGAGCAGTCCAGCAAAGTCCTGGTAGAAGGACTCACCAGCACCAACGAACTCGGCGTAAAGCTGAGCGCGTGGCGGCGTCTTGGCCAACAACTTGATGGCATCGATATCAAGAATTTCGCCGTCGAGCATGCCGCCCTTAAGGACAAGCAGGTCGTTCGACTTCGAGAAGTCGGCAAGTGCCTTAGCCAACGCAACAGGATCGCCAGGATTGCCATCGGCATCCTTCATGGCAAAACCAATTGCGGTGGGTCCAGTGAGCAAATCGCCAAAGTCGAGGCCGAGGCTCTCGGCGGCGAAGCGCACCAGGGTGTTCTTGTAAATCTTGTATTCGGCGCCAGCGTCGGTGACAGCTTTGCGAAGCTCAGCCATCGTCGGTACGTCGATCCCGCGGTATTCGGTTAAGACGACACCGTCTGAGGCTTCAAGCTTAGCTTTGACCTCATCGACGACAGCGACTTTTTCGGAACGTGGGTTCTCCATTTGGGCACCTCCCTTGTGTGTGGTTGTAGTGACAGAAAAAACGAAAGAGCGTCTGCCGGAAGACAGACGCTCAACGAATCGCCGCACCTGGCAAACCAGGCAAAGTAAAGGTTGGGAATCTACCTAGTCGGGCTGATCAGATGATCATTTGAGCTGCAAGCAGCGCCGGGGGTCTTGGGCAGAGAAAGAAATGCTGTGCGACTATTGCCACACAGGAGCATCAACGTTAGCGGGACAAACCCACGAACGCGCTGCTTACTTGTTGTACGGGTTGGTATCGACTTTGACGCCAGGGCCCATGGTCGAAGAGATCGACACCGACTGGACGTAACGGCCCTTGGCGGAAGCAGGCTTTACACGAGCGATCTCGTCCATGATGGTGGTGAGGTTGGCAGTAAGTGCCTCGAGTTCGAAGCTCGCCTTGCCGACCAGAATGTGCACATTGGCGAACCGGTCGGTGCGGTATTCGACCTTGCCGCCCTTGAACTCGGCAACAGCCTTGGCAACATCGGGAGTAACCGTGCCGGTCTTGGGGTTCGGCATGAGGCCACGAGGACCGAGCACGCGGCCCAACTTACCGACGACAGGCATCATGTCAGGAGCAGCGATAACGACATCAAAGTCGAGCATGCCGCCCTCGACCTCTTTGGCGAGATCTTCGGCACCGACAAATTCGGCGCCAGCATCACGAGCAGCGGTAGCGTTTTCGCCCTGCGCAAATACCGCAACGCGAACGTCCTTACCGGACCCTGATGGCAGTGAAACCGTGCCTCGGAGCATTTCTTCGGCCTTACGAGGATCGACATTTAGCCGAACCGCTAGGTCGATGCTTTCGTCAAAGGTGGCTGAAGCCAAGCTCTTAACGAGCTCAAGTGCAGCGATGGCATCGTGACGGTGTTCGTGGTCGTAACGCTTGGCTGCGTCGTTGTACTTTTTACCGGCCATTACAGACCCCTTTCGGGTCCCTCAATTAGTTACGTCGGACAAGGTGAGGTGGTCCCTGTTCACAACGGCAGCCGAAGCGGCAAGAAAGTCTGAGTGTTAACCCTTAACGGCGATGCCCATGGAGCGTGCCGTACCAGCTACCTGCAACTTGGCCGCAACCAGGTCGTCGGTGTTGAGATCAGGCAACTTGATGGTGGCGATCTCGGCGACCTGAGCATCGGTAACCGAGCCACCCTCTTCGCGACCCGGCTCGCTGGACGCTTTTTCGACGCCAGCAGCCTGGCGCAAAAGCACCGAAGCGGGTGGAGTCTTAAGCACGAAGGTGAACGAACGGTCTTCGTAGATCGAGATCTCGACGGGCACGATAGTGCCACGCTGGTTCTCGGTCTTGGCGTTGTACGCCTTACAGAAATCCATAATGGCCACGCCGTGCGGACCAAGCGCGGTACCAACCGGTGGCGCAGGCGAAGCCTGGCCAGCGGGGATCTGGATCTTTACTACAGAAAGGACTTGTTTCTTTGCCATGGGGCTTTATCTCAAATGTCTAAAATTAGGGACGGAATAGTTTGCCGTATTAGCTAGAGCTTTGCTACCTGAGCAAACTCAAGTTCGACAGGAGTCTCACGGCCGAAGATGTTTACTAACACCTTGACCTTGAGTTGATCTTCATTGATTTCGATGACTTCACCAGAGAAGTCGGCGAATGGGCCTTCCTTTACGCGAACGCTTTCGCCCACGTCGTACTGCAAACGAGGCCGGCTCTTCTTGGAAGGAGCGGACTCGTCAGAGTCGTCTTTAACCGCAAGGAAAGTTTCGACATCGTGGCGGCGAAGCGGAGAAGGCTTGTTGGCCGCTCCAACGAAACCGGTAACACCCGGAGTGTTCCGAATGACGTACCACGCATCGTCATCAAGAAACGCACGAAGCAACAGATAACCGGGAAAGACCTTCTTCGGGACAACAACTTTTTTGCCCTGCCGGAACTCGACGACGTCTTCCATAGGAATCACGACTTCGAAGATGCGATCATCGACCTCCATTGAGGCGGTACGAGCCTCGAGGTTTTGCTTGACCTTCTTCTCATAGCCCGACTGGGTATGGACGACATACCACTTGCCTGGACGGTCGTAGGCGCTGCGCACACGGACTGGACCGGGTGCTTCGGGATCGTCGATCTTTTCGTAGATCAGGGCATCTTCGGTGACGACGGTCTCGGCTGGCATAGCAGTATCAACGGGTGCTTCGGTGGTCATTTCAACCTCGGGTGCATCAGCGGTTACTTCATCGACAACCTCGTCGGTTGCCGCCGGTTCGTCGAGTGCTTCGGTTTCGCTCATCGTTCGAACAACTCCAAGATTCCTTGGCCAAATATAAAGTCAAAGCCAGCCAAAATTGCGGTGAGAGTAATGACCACGATAATGACAATAACCGAGTAATTAATGACTTCGGACCGTGACGGCCACGCCACCTTGCGCAATTCGTTGCGAACTTCATGCATGAACTGACGCGGTCCAACGCGAGTATCGCGCTGTTGGGGCGCGTCACGACGCGCCGCGACGGGCTCGCCCTGCTCGTCAACTTCGCCCTGCTTTTGCAGCATGCGCTTTTGTTCTCGGTTCATTGCCATATTGCTAATCCTTATTGGCCTTAGAAGAGACCAGGGTCGAAACAGTGGGACTGTCGCGGTTGCAGGGGTGGAGGGACTCGAACCCCCAACCGTCGGTTTTGGAGACCGATGCTCTAGCCATTTGAGCCACACCCCTAGGTGTTACGGCCCGTCAGCCTACCAGCGGCCATTCCCAGCGCGCCCGCGCAAAGCGCTAGAATATTTTCGCCCATAGTTTGCTACGAGCGGCGAGTGCGCGTCGCCAACGCAAGTGCCCCAGCACTCGCAGCGATTCCCCCAGCGTAGGCCATCCACTTGGGCGAGCTTCGTAACCATTGGGCACGACCCATGCGGTCGAGTTCTCCGTAAATGGCGGGCAGAAGAACAGCAGGGGGTTCGATAATTGAGTCCCGCAGATCGGCGACCTGAGCGCGTAGCCATGCAAATTCTTCGTTGAGCCCACCCATTTCGATGTATTCGGCTAGGTCGGTAACTGTTGCCATCGGTGAATCAGCTGACATGTTCAGCTTCTTCCACACCAGGTGTGCCATCTCGCGCATCGCCTAGGCCGCCCAACGCAGACTGGAGATTCTTACGCGCTCGATGCAAGCGGACTTTGGCGGCAGATTCGGTGATGTTGAGTTCTTCGGCGATTTCTTGATGGCTGAGGTCGTACGCATCGCGAAGGACAACAACGGAACGCAACCGCTCGGGTAGTTGACGAATGGCTTGGTCGACCCGAGCCCGAATATCGCTACCTTCGACCTGGAGAGTAGGATCGGCGTCAGGGTGCGGGTCGGCAATGGGTGACCCGGAGTCGAGTTCGGCGTGGCGGTGACGACTGCGTTTCTTAAGAAACGTTGAGGAACAGTTCGCGCAAATGCGGTAGAGCCAAGTACTGATCTGCGCGTCTCCACGAAAGCGCTTGATGGCCTTAAAGGCCCGCACGTACACCTCTTGGGTGACATCACTAGCATCGTCCTCGTTTCCGGTGAGTCGAACCGCAAGCGAAAAGACGTTGCGGTAGGTACGGCGAACGATTTCGTCGAAAGCGGCACGATCGCCATCTTTCGCCGCTTCGATCAGCGTTTCCATCTCGACTTCCACGTTCTGACCCTCCAAGGGACACCGCGCGTTACATGCGTGGTACGAAAGACACGTCAACGACGCTCACTGGACACCTTAACCCAGGGGCCACTCATAATTGACCCGGGCCATAAACGTACCGGAACCACCCTCGCGGGTGGCTCCGGTGTACACAAACTATTTGGGGGCCGAAGCCTCCGTCGTTGATTGGTGGCTACAGCCGCCTTGCAGACGCTTCTGCCAAAGGGTCCTACTTGAGGATCTTGGTGACGGCGCCAGCACCAACAGTACGGCCACCCTCACGAATAGCGAACCGAAGACCCTCTTCCATAGCAATCGGGTTAATCAACTCAACCGTCATCTGCGTGTTATCACCAGGCATACACATCTCAACACCATCAGGCAAAGCAATACTGCCCGTGATATCAGTCGTACGAAAGAAAAACTGCGGACGATAATTGCTAAAGAACGGCTTATGACGGCCACCCTCATCCTTAGTCAACACATAACACTCAGCCTCAAAATCGGTATGAGGATTAATGCTGCCCGGAGCCGCAAGAACCTGACCACGCTGAACATCTTCTTTATCAATACCACGCAACAAAGCGCCAATATTGTCCCCAGCCTGGCCCTGATCCAAAAGCTTACGGAACATCTCCACACCAGTACACGTAGTAGTCACCGTGTCACGAATACCAACAATCTCAATGCTGTCACCAGTATGAACAACGCCCTGCTCAACCTTGCCAGTCACAACAGTGCCACGACCAGTAATCGAGAAAACATCCTCAATCGGCATCAAAAACGGCTTATCCAAATCACGCTGCGGCTCAGGAATATAAGAATCGACCTGCGCCATCAACTCCATAATCGCCACAGCCGCATCAGCATCACCCTCAAGCGCCTTCAAGGCACTCACAGCAATAATCGGCGTGTCATCACCAGGAAAATCGTACTCATCAAGAAGCTCACGAACTTCCATCTCCACAAGCTCAATCAGCTCATCATCATCAACCATGTCAACCTTGTTCAAAGCAACAACAATGCTCGGAACACCAACCTGACGGGCCAACAACACATGCTCACGAGTCTGAGGCATAGGACCATCAGCAGCCGAAACCACCAAAATCGCCCCATCAACCTGAGCAGCACCAGTAATCATATTCTTGATGTAATCAGCGTGACCAGGCATATCAACATGCGCGTAATGACGGTTCTCCGTCTCATACTCAACATGAGAAACGTTAATCGTGATACCACGCTCACGCTCCTCAGGAGCCTTATCAATATCAGAGAAATCCGTAAACGACGAACCCTCCACATTGTCAGCCAACACCTTAGTAATAGCAGCAGTCAACGTCGTCTTACCATGATCAATATGACCCATAGTTCCAACATTCACATGCGGCTTATTACGCTCAAAAGTTTCTTT
>Ga0302127_10001363_pt1 | contig 14482 bp, 8 predicted proteins | sample CB4_SCM_MG_FD_204452 | JGI IMG/M metagenome (GOLD analysis project Ga0302127, IMG submission 204452) | Marine microbial communities from Western Arctic Ocean, Canada - CB4_SCM | ecosystem: Environmental > Aquatic > Marine > Oceanic | place: Canada: Western Arctic Ocean | collected 2017-09-24
AACAAAACCGCTGTCCTTGGTCAACAAAAGACCCCCTTTACATCGCTTATCATGATGAGGAATGGGGAAGGCCAAACCGCGATGGGCGTCGCTTATTCGAGAAAGTAATCCTCGAAGGTGCTCAATCTGGTTTGTCATGGATAACCATCCTCAAGAAGAGGGAAAACTATCGCCGTTTATTCGATGGCTTTGACCCAGTAAAGGTTGCAGCATATGATGATGAAGATGTTGCACGTTTGATGGCAGATGCAGGCATCATTCGCAATCAGGCAAAAATCCGCTCAGCAATCAAGAATGCGAAGGCCTTTGTTGAACACTTTGGAGATGATGAAGGTTCTTTCAGTGAATTCATGTGGAGTTTTGTTGGTGGTTCGCCCGTTGTGAATCAGAGGAAAAACATTCAAGAGATTACTGCAGTCACCGATGCAAGTACAGAGATGAGTAAGGCTCTGAAGAAATTAGGGTTCAGTTTCGTTGGGCCTACTACCTGCTATGCATTAATGCAGGCTGCTGGGATGGTAGATGACCATCTGGTGGATTGCTTCCGTCATACTTCAAAGCGCACATAATTTCATTGGCGCCTTTGTCGGGATTGGTTGTTGCTTCTGTGCGGCTGGCCTCGATTGGAATTTCCACGCTGTGATTGACCTCCACCCTTCTTTGAGCCCTGGCTAGACCTGTTTCGATTGTTATTTCTTGGCTTTCCACTGCCTTTCCCCTCCTTCATTTTGCCTGGTTTTTGTCCAGGTTTTGGAATCGCTCCAGCATAGTGAAATTGGTGTGAATCATCAACTGGTATGTCTTTCCCAATCAATTGTTGAATCCCAACTAGGTAGCCAGATTCTGTATCGTCGCAAAATGCATAGGCAATTCCTGAGCGCCCTGCACGAGCTGTTCTACCAATCCTGTGAACATAACTTTCGGGTTCGTTGGGAAGATCATAATTGAAAACATGAGTGATTCCTTCAACATCGATTCCTCTACTTGCAATATCTGTGGCAACAAGAATTGGAATACTACCTTTCTTGAAACTAGCCAACGCTTTTGTCCTTGCACCTTGGCTCTTATTGCCGTGGATCGCCACTGCATCAAGACCACTTTGTTCGAGTTGCTTAACCAAGCGATTTGCTCCGTGCTTTGTTCGAGTGAAGATAAGTCCTTTCGAAACTCTTTCGTCTTTGATTATTTTGACTAATAGGGTGCGTTTGTCTGATTTGCGAGTGAACATAATTCTTTGTTCTATTTTTTCAACTGTCAATTCCTTAGGGCTGACATCAACCATTACAGCATCGTTCAAGAATGAACCAGCAAGGCTTGAGATGGAAGCTGGCATAGTGGCGCTAAACAAGAGGTTTTGTCGGCGTTGTGGTAGTAGTTTCAGTACTTTCTGTATATCGCGTATGAAGCCCATGTCAAGCATCCTGTCGGCTTCATCCAAGACGAAGAACTCCACCTTAGTGATGTCGGCGTGTCCTTGGCCAATGAGGTCCAGCAAACGGCCAGGGGTTGCTATCAGGATGTCTAATCCCTTTTGTAATGCTCGAACTTGTGGGTTTTGGCCAACCCCTCCAAAGATTACTCGGTGGCGGATATCCAGATGTTCGCTATATGCAGAAAAGCGCTCGTCTATTTGTGCGGCTAATTCTCGAGTTGGAGAGAGTACTAATGCGCGGATAAATCTCTTGCCTTGAGGGGGAGAGCGACTCATCACTTGCAGAACAGGTAATGCGAAGGCAGCAGTTTTTCCAGTTCCTGTTTGTGCAACTCCTAGGACATCACGTCCTGCCAATAACGGAGGTATAGATTGTTCTTGCACCGGTGTTGGAGAGGTATAACCCTCATTCTTGACCGCTTGGAGGAGACTCTCGGATAATCCAAGGCTTGTAAAATCACTCATTTTCATCACTTCAGACCAAGGTTTTCGGGGTGCAATCAGTTCTTTGTACCAACCAGTCTGTTTACGGGGCCAAACCCATTACCTAAAACACAATTGTATAGAATCTATATCAGATAGTGATTGAGAACCACGGCCACGATGACTAGTGGGACTGAACGGAGTTGTCTTCAAGGCCGTGGTTCAGGAAACCTGTTGTAAATGGAAGTACATCAAACTCACCCCTTCTTTGCATCATTATTCCTTCAAGCCGCTCTAAAATTAATGTTTTTACAATAACCTTGCTTGAAATAATATTGACTTTCAGGGTCGCATTATTATTGATGGCAATAAAACACCGATATGGTTGATAACAATATTGAATATAGTCCAGCCTCCACCCGTGCCATGGCCGTCTCAACTCTCCAACCATCCTTGGCCCTGCTGCATTCGATGAGAAGTCGAAGTGGAGAGCAATTAACAGTAGGTCTTTCAGACGATGTTATTGCAAAATTCTGCACCTCTGATAATAATCTAGTCCGAGCAATTGGGGAAGCATCTTCTTTGTTTGAAAGCCTGCCCTCAATGCAGGCTGATGAAGCAACATTAGTTGAGGAATTACAATCAGATTTCATAAACTTCTATGCCCCGGAAACTGTCAATCCATACGTGGCTCTAGCAGCACGTGGACCTTGGATTGTAACTGCCCATGGAGCGGTATTACACGACAATGGTGGTTATGGAATGCTGGGTGGCGGCCATGGTCCTGATGAAATAATCAATGCCATGTCAAAGAATTGGGTAATGGCCAATGTAATGACTCCATCATTTAGTCAGAAGCGTCTTGCTGATGGCTTGCGCAAAGAACTTGGGCACACACGAGGTTCTTGTCCGTTCTCTAAGTTCATCTGCATGAATAGCGGTTCAGAATCAGTAACAGTTGCTTGCCGCATCTCCGATGTTAATTCTCTACGAATGACTAGAGAGGGCGGTCGCCATGCAGGCAAACCAACCAAACTATTGGCAATCGAGAAGGCATTTCATGGTCGTACTGATCGTCCTGCTCAACTATCACACTCCTGTTTACCATCATATGATGCAAACTTGGCAACTTTTAGAAATCGAGACACTCTGGTTTTAGTTCCCTCCAATGATACTGAGGCATTGCGTGCTGCCTTCGCTGCGGCCGATGCTGAAGGCTATTTCATCGAACTGATGGCCCTTGAACCAGTTCAAGGGGAAGGAAACCCAGGGCAATGTGTTAGCCGTGAATTCTACGATGAAGCCCGCCGCTTAACGTTAGAGCATGGTTCAATGTTGCTTGTTGATTCCATTCAAGCTGGAATCCGCACTCAAGGCTGCCTTTCAATAATCGATTATGCTGGCTTCGAAGATTGTCAAGTTCCTGATTTAGAAACTTGGTCAAAAGCACTCAATGCAGGACAGTATCCTCTTTCAGTTCTTGGTTTATCTCCTCGTGCTTCCAAATTATACGTAGTAGGAATCTATGGTAATACCATGACTACTAATCCTCGTGCATTGGAAACTGCAGTTGCAGTTCTTGACAAGATAACACCGGAATTACGGCAAAACATCCGCTCCCGTGGAGAGGAGTTCCTTGGAAGGTTGGAGGCCCTTGCAGTTGAATTCCCGTCAGTAGTCTTGAAGACCCAAGGGACAGGATTGTTGTTGAGCATGGAACTAGATCCTGACAAGATGAAGGTTGTTGGTTTTGACCAAGTGGAAGTTTGGTGCAGAAAGAATGGACTGGGTGTAATTCACGGCGGAGAAAATGCGCTTCGATACACCCCGCACTTTGAGATAGGATCTGAAGAAATCGACCTCGTAATTGATATCACAAGACGAGCAATTCAGGAATTCCTTGAATGATCTCTATGTCTGACAAGCAATTGAAATTATTAATTTTTCAATTGAGCCATTCATCCACTAAATGAACTAATGTCTCGGCTCGATGGTAAGGCGATACAACGTCAGCAGCCTGTTTGGTTGATTCGAATGCACCACCCACCGCGATGGAATGTCCTGCCACTTCAAACATCGGGTCATCATTTGACGCATCTCCAACAACACATACATTCTTTGCTTCAATACCTCTTATCTTGAGAGAGTGTAGGAGTCCAGTTCCTTTGTTGACTTGGGGTTCTGCAAGATGAATGGCAAATCCCGTTCGTACCACTGTCAAGTTAGACCATTCTGAATCTGCCAGCAACTCCCTTACTCTCTGTTCATCAGCAACTATTTTCAGACACCATTCACTTTCTCTCCAAGCATTTGATTCAATTCCGATAGGATCTAAGTCCATTTTTGTTGCCAGCCAATTAGCTGCTGATTTTGCTCCTTTCCCATCAGCCATTACATCGAGACGATTGAATTCAGGCTCCCAGACAACCCCTCCGGTTTCACAAATCATCGGCCCACTCAGGCCAAGGAAGCGCCATAACCCCCACGTTATTGGCCTTACATTTCCGGTTGCTAACCCAACTGGAATCCCTGCGTGTTCTAACTTGCGTAATGCTTCAACCGCACCGGTGTGGAGTAATTTATTTTCATCTGTGAGAGTTCCATCAATATCGATAACCAACATTTGAAGTTGGTGTGAATCAGGTAGCAGCCTCATGTTTGTTGCTAAAGCCAGTAGCGCTTGATTGTGCCGCGTCTTTGCGTTGGGTTCAAGACTGCTTGCTTGCCCACGTTGAATATGGCTGAGGTTGTCGACGATGGAGACTTCCTCTTTCTAGATGATGAGATAGTCCCTCCAAAGATGAAAACTTCAAAGCCGAAAAAGGTTCCTAAGTCGGAAAAGGTCCCAAAGCCTGCCGAAGTTTCAGTTGAAACCACACCAGTAGATTCTGTGTTGATGGATTTGGTTGTGGCTGGTGAGCAATCGATATCTTGGCCACTGAGTGGAATGGACTGTCCTGATTGTGCATTCAAGGCAACAAAGGCTTTGAATCGACTTGATGTTGTTTCTGAATGCAGCGTTTCTGCCACTGAAGGCAGCGTCCGTCTAGTGGTAGATTTGTCCAAAGGAAGTCTTTCTGAGGCAAATACAGTTCTAACTAGTCTTGGACATGCTCCAAATCTTGGCTGGAATGAATTGGTTGGAGTAAATGCTACGGCTGTTTCTTCTCGTCTTGATGTTGACCAGCGAGGTTTACTCAAATTATTAAAACGCCAATCAGGAATCCTTGATGCGCAAATTGATAGTGATGGATCTGTGCTTGTTCAAGTTTCAACCGATTGCAGTCCCTCGATTATTGAAGCAAGGAACGCCTCTCTTGCAAATTTAATTGGGCACGAAGTTTCATTGAAAGCATCTTCTTCTCGAAAGCTTAGACCAGATCAGATTAGATTGGTAGGTGGAGCCTTGGCTATCCCTGCATTCATCGTAGTTTTGGGATTAGAAATGAGTTCACTAGGCCCAGCATGGCTTGCCGCATCCATTGCACTAATGGGGATACTAGTAGGTGGTTATCGAATGTTTATCGAGGCTATCGCCAGTTTGAAAAATCGTCAGATTGGTTTTCAAGTTCTAACTTCATTAGCAGTGATTGGGGCAGCTATACTTCAGGCTTGGAGCGAGGCGCTTTTGGTAATTATTTTGGTAGCCTTCACAGCACATATGGAAGGCTCTGCATTAGTGCGTGCTCGTGAAGCAATGCAGGGAGGGCTTGATCGAATACCAAGAATGGCTCGTCAAGTTAAGGAAAATAGTAAGCCTAAACAAATTCTTCAAATGGCAAGTTCACAGGACCTTTCTCCATTTGCGATTAGCAAACCTCAATGCAGTAGTGAAGAAGTGCCGGTATCGTTATTGCAAATCGGAGATATAGTCGAAGTTCGAAGTGGTGAAATAATCCCCGTCGATGGCATAGTGACTGAAGGAATGGGTTCGATTGATAGAGCACCATTGACCGGTGAGTCAACCCCAGTAAGGGTCGAAAGAGGCGATGAAGTGCTTGCTGGCTTAGTGTTGAAGCAAGGGCCATTAATCATTAAATCTACTGCGATTGGAGACGAAACTCGCTTGAGTGGCTTGATTGAAGACGTTCATACTTTCAGAGAAAAACCACCCCGCTTACAGAGTTCAGTTGAAGTTTTCACTGCTCTTTGGATTCCACTTGTATTGCTAGGTGCGCCCTTGGCTTGGTTCCTTTCTGGTGATGTTGAGAATTGGAAATTGATGTTGCTGCTTTGGGTGGTTGCTTGCCCCTGTGCATTATTGCTGGCGGCACCTGTTCCTCATGCAGCATCTTTGGCGAATGCAGCTCGAAGCGGCGCTATTGCTCGAGGAGGAGATGTAATGGAGCGACTTGGTAGAGTCAACCTCGCTCTTTTGGATAAGACTGGAACTCTCACTTCAGGTAAACCTCGCCTTGAACAAATTATCATGGCTAAAGGGCGACAGGAATCTGCGGCACTCAAATTGGCTCGAGGAATTGAAGCAAGGTCTTCCCACCCCTATGCGGCGGTGGTGATGGAATATACCGCTGATCTGCAGGAAGCCAAAGTTAGCGAACACCAAGACGGTCAGGCTGGCGTGATTGCGAAGCAAGGTACTGCAAAGGTTTACTTTGGGCGTCCAGATTGGCTACAATCAGAAGGAGTTTCAATACCAGAAGAGATACAATCTGCCATTGAAGAAGCCAAAGAAGCAGGTTATGGAGCCTCATTATTGAGCAAGTCAGCGGAGGCAATTGCACTCTTTGTTTTCGTTCACGATGATATCAGACCGGGGGCGGAGGAACTCATCAAAGACCTCCATCATCAGAAAGTCAATGTCGAAATTTTGAGCGGTGACCTAACAACCGCAACCCAAGTATTTGGACCAAAAGTTGGCCTACCTGCTGCTGCCTGCCGAGGTGATTTATCACCCGATGATAAGGCCAGTTGGGTTGGATCTCGCTCAAAGACTCATGTTACGATGATGGCAGGAGATGGATTCAATGATGCTGCAGCCTTGGCGAACTCCGATGTGGGGATTGCGATTGGCAGTGGGGAACAAGTTAACTTGGAGGCAGCAGATGTTCTGGTTCCAGGAGATGACCCACGTCTGATTGGTAACCTTCTAAGATTGGCAAAGAAAACTCGTATCATAGTTGCTCAGAACATTTTAATTTCTGTATTAATTACCTTAATCCTTGTTTGGTCAGTCTTGGCCCAGTTCAATGACCAATTGTGGATTGGGGTGTTGGTACATGAAGCCTCTGCGATTCTTGTTATTTTGAATGGCGCCCGCCTTTCTGGGGACAAAGGGATGCTGAGAATGTTGCTTGATCTTGGAAAAGACCTATGGAATGATACAGCAGATGCTTTCAAGGCAATGGTACCATCAAAAAAGTCCTCTTTGTAATACTAAACGAGTCAACAATTTTCATGTTGTCAAGGATTGAAAGTTTGCGACGCCTTGAAATATGCATGAGCGGGCTTGCAGGTCGCGGGGAATGGCGATGACGAAGATTCGAGGCGACCCCATCCGAATTTCTCTTGCTCATCCAACTAGAAATGCCCTGTATTCACAACTGGCATCAGCGCCTGAGATGTCAACAGTTCAGTTATGCAAAGCCGTTGGAGTCGAGAGATACCACCTCTACCATCACCTCAAACACCTGGTCAAGGTTGGTTTGATTGAGAACCATCGAGATGTTGGTAGGGCTCGTTGGTGGAAATGTATTCAGCAAGTGGATATCGAAACTTCACCGAAAACCCCCTCTTCGGCTGCTAGTTCAGGAGCAGCACCCGCTTGGGTCTCTAATATCGATCCTTCTTTACTAGAGTTGTTGGAAAAAGGGGCCACCGTCAAGATGGTAAATCTATCCGGAAATGCATCTGATTCAATTTCTATCAAAAAATCGGTAGAGCAATTGGCACAAGACAATGGTCTTGATTTCCATTTGCCATTCACTTTCATCCCAGCAGCGGTTGCCGTTATCTCCCGCTCTCGTTGATAAAGAGGTTATTTTATGTCAAGTGAGAATTCAGCATCAGAGGCCAGTTCAGTGGAATCGAAGATATCTCCGCCACCATTAACTTGCCCTCGTTGCGAAGGCCTACTTCCAAGTGTGTTGGGTGAAATATCTTGCTTGCTTTGTGGGGCAAGGATGAAGATTGACCATGAACCAACGCGGAGAGAATGGGAAGATGAAAAATTAAGTTGTCCTGAATGTAGTAAAATATTGGTGGTTGGGCTTGGCAAGAGACCTTGTAACATAAGATGTAGCGCTTGTCAATGCGAAATCGAAGTAAAGGTAAATATTCCAAAAACTGAAATTGAATGCCCAGACTGTGAACGCAAGCTTCGATTACGGACTAAACCAGGAACTCGCAAGGTCACCTGTCCTGCTTGTGAAACCCAATTTGAAATGACTGGTTAATTGAAAGTGGCTTCTAATCAATATTTTTTTACCAATAGGTAGGGATTGATTGAAGGGCTAGATACTCCTACAAAGATAGTGATAGAGATGAGAACAACCTACCGATTGATGGGCATCGCCGACTTTATCACCTTGGCGAATGCTCTTTTTGGCTCAATTGCTATTTTTATGTTGACCTTAGCCGTCGATGGATTACACGACCCTTATGGCACTGGGATAAGGAACCAATATATTTGGGCTGCTGTACTCTTCATCATCCTTTCAGTCATCGGAGATATCATCGATGGCCCTATTGCTCGTAAATACTCCAAGCGTAGAATTCTTGGGGGAAGTTTGGATATCATGTCCGATTGTCTTTCCTTTTGTGTTGCTCCGGCATTAATGATATTCGTGATGTTTGGGAGGATGGGTTCAGCAACTCCTTTCTGGACGGTTCTAGTAGCGATTGGATGTTGTTGGTTAATTGCTACAGGAATGCTTAGGTTAGCTAGATTTGCACATGAGGAAGGTGGATATGTATCATATTTCAATGGGCTTTCTAGTCCTGCCTCTGCTCTACTATTGATCTCCCTTTCTTTGCTTATTTGGTTGCAACCTTCTACCGGTATTGGTCCAAGTCTTTCTTCATGGGATTGTAATCCACTTTGTTTCGGAAAAGGTGGAAATAAGCCTTACTTTGATTTCTTAATCCTTCCATTAATGGTCATTGCAGGTGCAATGATGATTTCAGATCGAAAGTTACCCAAATTAAAGAAAGGCTTGCCGATGTATGCTTCGATTGTACAGATGCTTTGTCTACTAATTGCAACCATCATTATGATGGTTCATATTTCTGGAGGCGGTGGAGCATATGACTTGGGGATTTCTAGAATTGCTGCAGTTTTGTTATTGATCTCATCGACCTTAGTTTTATTCTACTTCATCCTGGGCCCTTCAGTTGTTGCTCAAGAATTACAAGAGCAAACTTCCGAGGAATGAATCAACTACCAATTCAGCCTCGCGAAAGTAAACTCTACCCGCCTCCCTTAAGTATGTGAGGATAGGCATAAGGTTCGGGATGGGATGCCCATGAGCGTCAGCGAAAGCGATAATTCAATCATGAAAAGAGGTAGAGATGGGCATGGCCATAGTGGTGACGCATTGTCACTATCGGCCCTGCGAAATCAGATGACAAGGGCGGGAAGCCCTACTTTGGATGCTGCAGTACAACGCAGTTCCAGATTCCGTGAGGAAGAGAGACTGAGAGCCCGTCTAAGGCGAGATCGGCACTTGCATCTAAAGGCGCAATCCGAAAGGATAACCGCCATGCAGGATGTTATCGCTATTGAACTTCAACAACAACACGAAATGACTCTTTCACAATTGGAAAGGGAATTACGTGCAGAAATGGAAAATGAATTAGCCCACCTTGAGTTAGAAGCCCTCTCCAAGGAAGAGACTGATATTCGCGAAAGGCTTGAATTGAAGATGCAGCGCGAAGTAGATTCACTGCGTGAACAATTAGAGGTTGAGCAAGAACGTCGCCTTGAACAACACCGTCAACATTTGCAATCAAGACTGGAACAAGATATGGCAACCAACCATCAGCGCCGACTTACTTTTCAGAGAGAAAGGATGGAAATAGAATTTGACCAGGCATTACAAGCTCGCATTAAAGACTTAGAATCCACTATTGAATCCGAATTGGAATTAGATTATTCACAAATGGAGCAAAGTGAAATTGAGAAACTAGAAGATGAGAACTCCTCTCTAATTTCCGAGCGCGAAGAACAACTCCGCATAGGAATCCGCCGCCGCCTCGAAAACCAACTTCGCGAAAGAATGCGAAGTAGAGAAGCCAAATTAAGAGCAGAATATGAGCGTCGCAGTCGTCGTTTGGAAGAAGAGGTTGCACAGCAATTACAGGTCGAAATAGAAACCGACCTTCGTCGTCAAACATCTGAATTGGAAGACCGGATGCGTGAAGATGTCGAAATGGCAGTTGCTCGTAGACGTGATGAATTACGGCTGCAAATAAATCGTGAATTATCTGAAAACTTTGCAGACCGCTTAGCTGCTCGCAAAGAACGGCTCCGTGAAAAATATGATTTGACTTTTGGTCAAGCCGTTGACAGTATAACTCGGGATTTAACTGAGCAAATAGAAGGCGAGATGAATCGCCGCTTGGAAGAGGAATTTACTGCTTACAGGATGTCTAGAGAGGCTGAGATTCAGAATCGCCTTTCCAGATTCCGTTATGATCAGGAAAATGAACTTAGAGATAACCTTGAACTCAAGTTTGGAGAAGAGAAGCGTGATTGGGTTGATAGATTAGAAACAGAATTCCAATCGAGAGAAAGAGCATCAAAGAAATCAATTCTTTCTGAAATTGACGCTCAAATGCGCAATGAACGCTTGACTTTTGAGACCGACCTTGATTTAATCAGGGATGAGACTACAATGGAATTAGAAGTTGATATGGAAGACCGCCTGAAGGAATTCCGTGTATCAAAGGAAGACCAAATATCCAGCCAACTCGAACAACAATTGGCTAAGCGTGAGGAAATTATGCGAAATAAGGCTCTGATTGAAATCCGCCGTAAGGAATCTCAAATCCGTTCTGAAATCGAAGCTCAACTTGGAATCAAGCGTGCCGAAATAAAGGATAGATTAGGACAACTTGGAGAACAGATGGATTCATTCAAGGAAATAGCTGAAACCAATATGCGCGAATCAATAGAAGAGAAGTTGCAACTCGAAATAGATGTGGATGCAGCAGCGCTAAATGACAAAGAAAAGGAATTCGTTCGTCTTCAGAGTGAGGAAGGCCGAATTGCCAAACAACAGTCATGGCTCACTGCAATTGCTGGTCAACCAGATGGCCCAGCTATCGGTGGACTAGGAGATCCGAGCAAATTAGGAGCCCGCCCAGATGCAAAGTTAGCATCTGGTGGAAGAAAGCCATTCGGAGGCTTAGGTGGACCTGCTGTACCTGATCTGAAGCGCCGCCCTCTTGCCCAACAGGGAGGCGGTCCAATGGCTCGTCAAGTACAACAACCAATTGAACAAGGTGTAGCAGGAATGGCTGCACCAAAACCAGTTCACAGAGTTGTTAGACAACCACTCCCAGCCGTAGCATCTCCCGTTGTAGCACCCCAACCCATGCCTCAACCTTCGATGTCATTCGATCCTAAACCAGATATTACCCACGGAAAGGTACTGCCAACAATTCCAGAATTTACTCCTCAACAAAGTGTAATGCCTGAAGCGGTTGTACCGGTAGCTCCGATAACTCCCGAGATAACATCTGATGGAAAAGTAGCTCCAGCAAGAGCCCCAGTTTCAGCTGACCGAGTGCTGCCGACCTTGCCAAGTATGGTTGAGGAACCAGGTACTGAAGTGGTTACAGAAACATTACCAATGCCAATCCATGGCCAAGTATCAGCGCCTGAATCAGCGGTAATGAATCCAATATCTAATACCGTTTTGTCCCCTAAGCCAAGTGGTCCAAAGGGTGGCACTGCGTCATTGAGGCCAGTAGATACAACCATCATGTCCCCAGTTTCATCAGGCCCACCTGGGCCAAGTAAAGCCAGCCTAACTCCTGTTTCACGCCCAGTGATGAGTCCTTCAGTCAAACCGCAAACAGCGAGCATCACACCAATCGCTAAAGTAATGGCTCCAATAATTCCACTAGAGGATAGGACCGATGCATTGCAAAAAATTATCGGAGATAAGGAAGACGTGGAAGCCGACTTGGATGACGAGGATACCATGGCATCGATGCTTGATACAATGAGTGTGAAGATACCAACAATCTCGGGTGTTTCTGCAGATGAAGAAGATGATGGAGAGGATGAACAAACTCCAGTAGTCAAGAGAGGCCCTCCACCTAGTGCAGGAAAGAGAGGCCCCCCACCTAGTGCAGGAAAGAGAGGCCCTCCACCAAGTGCCGGAAAGCGAGCACCCCCATCAAGTGGTAGTCGCGGCCCACCGAGTGGAGCTCGCCGTGACCAACCTGAAGATGAGTGAACAATCGTGTAACCGTTGACTTCAAGGCATAATCCATCATGGACGTTGTATGAAGAAGATACCGGCAATGGTCTGTGTCCTGATAATGTGTAGTTTTTCGTTGACAACATTACCAGTTGCCTCTGCCTCATTAGAAGATGGAGGGACGGTTCAAACCCTCTCAGGTAGAGTTGTCTCATGGTTCACTTTGGATGATTCTAGAGTTGGTGTGTTATTTGCTGATGGTAATTTTGAAGTTGATGATTTCTCTTCAGGATTTCATAGTATTAATTTTGAAATAAACGACTTGGGAGTTACTCATGTTGCAAAAGTAGATATGAGTAATTCATTGATTGCGATTGGTACGAATGAAGGAATAATCGTCATCAATTTAGCAACTACATCGATGATTGAAAACTTCACCACCGAATTTCCAGTAACTGCCTTGGCCTGGGATATAGATGGAGACCTTTGGATAGGTATGACCGGTGGCAGTCGAAATGCCTTAGAATATAGGGCTGGGGTGGCAACTGGCCAATCAACACAATCTCATTCAATCGGGATAACTGACATAACCGTACTTTCAGATGGAAGAATTGCAACAAGTGGTAATGATGAAAAGATCCTAGTTGACGACCTTTCAGGCAACCCTCCGATTACTCTAACCGATCATGATGACCGTGTTTTGAAATTAGCCACAGATTCATCTGGAAGATTATTATCAACCTCTGCGAATGGAGCCTTAATTCGCCATTCCCCTTCTGACTTGTGGAGTACTGAGATTATCAGCACTTATTCAAGCAATAGGGTTTCTTACCTAAATGTTGAGGGAGAAGAAATCCACATCGGTGGAGATAGTGGAAAATATCATTCAATCAATGGTACAAATTTCAGCATTGAAGAGGAATTTAGTATTGGAGGACAAATCCGAGGGGCGCATCGAGGATTGCGCGGAGAATTATATCTCATCGCTGCCTTGTCCTCCTCAACAAATGTCCGTCTTTTTGACATTGATAGTGATGATGATGGTGTGGTTGACTCCCAAGATAAATTTCCAAACGATACAAATGAAACTGAAGATTCCGATATAGATGGCGTGGGGGATAATGGAGATGCATTTCCCGATGACCCTAGTGAGACACAGGACTCTGATGATGATGGTGTTGGGGATAATTCAGATGTATTTCCTAATGATAAAAATGAAACTTTAGATAGAGATGGTGATGATATAGGCGATAATGCTGATCCCTTCCCTGATGATGGAACTCAATGGGCCGATGCTGATAGGGATGGATTAGGCGATAACCCAGGCGGCAGTAACCCTGATGATTGCCCGGGGGTAAATGGCCACTCACAACATGATAGACGGGGTTGTCCAGATTCAGATAACGATGGTTGGTCTGATGGCGATGAATCGTGGCCTGTAAGTCCAAATGGCAGTGCAGACACCTTCCCTAGTGATGGAACTCAATGGGCAGATAGTGACAGTGATGGTTTTGGAGATAATCTAAAAGTAAAAATTCTGGATCCAGATATAGATGGGGAGTGGAAATGGATGCCAGTGTACAGAGGAGATTCTTGCCCAACCCAACCTGGTGAAAGTAAATATATGCTAAATGCTACAGTTTCCAATATTACCGGTGCAATCACAGGTTGGACCAAAATAGATCAATTTGGTTGCCTTGATGGTGATGGTGATGGCTACGCGGATCATGGAGACCACTTACCTGAGGATGGAAACGAATACTTGGATATGGATGGTGATGGACTTGGAGCAAAGAATGATTTCGATGACAATGATGCATCTGTAAAAACCAAGGAAGATTGGTGCCATAGCAATCCAAGTGATAATAGCGACTATTGTGCTGGACTGCTGGATGCGGAATATCAGGCTTATGTTGCTGAAACTGAAGCAGAAGGTGGCGCAGCATGGGGTTATTACTCATGGAAAAGCAATAAGGAGTCCGCAGATAGTTCTGAAGAGACTAAAGAAAGTGCAATGGATAGCAGAATCGAGGAAGCCTTGACCTATGGTGGAATAGCATTTGTTGGTTTAGTTGCTTTACTGTTAATTTTCAATGGAATAATGAATATGGGACGCAAACGAAGTTTCAACAAATCCTTCGGTGAAGATGGCTTTTCTCCAAATGCCTCACTGGCTGAACTGGCTGCTCAAGAAGCAGGCGAATCTTACGAAGGAATGGGCGGAGTTGTTGAACAAGGA
>Ga0302127_10001364_pt1 | contig 14469 bp, 10 predicted proteins | sample CB4_SCM_MG_FD_204452 | JGI IMG/M metagenome (GOLD analysis project Ga0302127, IMG submission 204452) | Marine microbial communities from Western Arctic Ocean, Canada - CB4_SCM | ecosystem: Environmental > Aquatic > Marine > Oceanic | place: Canada: Western Arctic Ocean | collected 2017-09-24
TGTGCAAACGATCCAGAGCATCTTCCCATCGTCCGTTGTAAACCAGATCATTCCATTCAGGAATTAAATTATAGACAGGACAGCCACTCTCAGATTGGCAAAACGGAACTCCACAGTCCATACATCTAGCACCCTGAGTCACTAGAAGTTGTTCATCATGAGGGGTATAGATCTCTTTGAAATCGATCACTCTTGTAGAGGGGTCTCTGTAAGGCTCTACTTCACGATCAAACTCTTTAAACCCTGTAGGCTTTCCCATATTTTTTCCTGAATCAACGATTACGATGCAACAGCTGAAATTTTATTTTCTTCTGCGGCTAATTCCATCAATACACGTTTGTAATCAATTGGCATAACTTTCACAAAATTGCGAATTTCTTCTTCCCAGTTAGCAAGAATTTCTTCAGCCACAGTAGAGTTGGTATAACTTAAATGATTTTGAACTAAATGCTTAAGTTCCTGTATGTCGCTTTCAGTCTCAAGTGATTCCAACTCAAATGTGCCAGTATTACATTTGTTTAAAAAATCACCTTCCTTGTCCAGAACGTAGGCTATTCCGCCACTCATGCCAGCACCAAAATTTCTGCCTGTATCACCGAGTATGACCACTCGGCCACCTGTCATATATTCACAAGCATGATCACCAACACCTTCAATGACTGCATTTGCTCCGCTATTTCGAACACAAAAACGTTCTGCCGCTATACCTCTGAAATAAGCTTCTCCAGAAGTGGCGCCATAGAGCACTACATTGCCAATCAAAATATTTTCTTCAGCTTTGAAACTACTTTCTTTTGGCGGGTAAATAATTATTTTACCGCCTGATAAACCCTTACCAACGTAGTCATTCGCATCACCTTCAACCTGAATCGTGATTCCTTTCGCCAACCATGCGCCTAGGCTTTGACCTGCTGAACCATTGAGCTTGATATTGATGGTATCTTCAGGGAGCAAAGCGCCATTGGTGGCTTTCGCCACTTCATGAGACAGCAAAGTTCCTACTACACGATTAATATTTAATACAGGGAGTTCAATGTTAACTTTCTCGCCATTCGTAATGGCTGGCTGTGCCAGCTTAATGAGTTCGTTGTCGAGCGCTTTTTCCAGGCCATGGTCTTGTTCTCTGGTTTGATAGACATCTGTGTTTTCATAAATAATTTTGGCAGGTGTCAATATGCTTGATAGATCGAGACCTTTTGCTTTCCAATGGTCCAAAGCATCATTGGTATCAAGTAAGTCAGTACGCCCAATCATTTCATTTACACTCTTAAGGCCAAGAGTTGCCATGATTTGACGCATCTCTTCTGCGACCATGAATAAATAATTTACTACGTAATCGGGGTTACCGCTGAATTTTTTGCGCAGATCTGGATCCTGGGTGGCTATACCTACAGGGCAAGTATTCAGATGGCATTTGCGCATCATTATGCAGCCCAGGGTTACCAATGGTGCCGTTGCAAATCCTACCTCTTCGGCGCCTAACAGCATCGCAACTGCGACATCACGACCTGTTTTAATTTGTCCATCTGTTTGCAACACGACCCTGGAACGCAAATTATTCATCACAAGTGTCTGGTGAGTTTCTGCGATACCCAGCTCCCAGGGTAATCCGGCATGCTTGATAGAGGTTAAAGGTGAAGCACCAGTACCGCCGTCATGTCCTGCAATGACCAGATGATCTGTCTTTGCCTTGGTAACACCAGCGGCAATAGTGCCAACACCAATTTCAGAACCCAGCTTAACGCTGATTCTGGCCTCTGGATTACTATTTTTCAGATCATGAATTAACTGAGCAATATCTTCGATTGAATAGATATCGTGATGCGGAGGAGGGCTGATCAATCCGACACCAGGTGTTGAGTGCCTGATTTTTGCAATGTTCTTATCGACTTTCCCGCCAGGTAATTCACCGCCTTCGCCCGGTTTTGCGCCCTGAACAATCTTGATTTGTAATTCATCCGCGTTAGACAGGTACCAGATAGTTACTCCAAATCTGCCAGAAGCCACTTGTTTGATAGCAGATCGTTTTGAATCTCCATTTAGCATGGGAGTGAAACGACTCACATCCTCGCCACCTTCGCCAGTATTCGATTTACCGCCAATTCGGTTCATGGCAATTGCCAGCGCTTCATGACTTTCTGCAGAAATAGACCCAAAGCTCATTGCACCCGTACAAAATCTTTTTACAATATCTGCAGCAGGTTCTACTTCTTCGATTGATATAGGTTTATTGATGTCTTCTCTGAATTTAAAAAGTCCACGAAATGTTGCTTTCCGAGTGGCTTCTTCATTAGCATGCCGGGCGAATGCCCAATAGGCATCCTGATCATTATTTCTGGCTGCTACCTGAAGATTAGCAATACTTGTTGGATCCCACATGTGGGTATCTCCATCTCGGCGCCAATGGTAATCGCCTGGATTGGGCAGCACAGGAATAAGATTGGCTGAGCGTAGAGGGTAAGCTAACTCATGACGATGCTGCATCTCTTCAAACAATATATCAAAGCTGACTCCTTGAACCCTGCTAGCAGTCCCTGTAAAGCAAAGGCTTATAATGTCATCAGCTAATCCTACTGCTTCAAATATTTGCGCGCCCTTATATGACTGAAGGGTAGATATTCCCATTTTAGCCATTACTTTGAGCATGCCTTTGGCAACGCCCTTTTGGTAGGCTTTAACTATAGATTCCGGATCTGGATATTCCTTGTTGTCTAATAAACCATCTTGTTGTGATTGCCAAAGAGCTTCGAAGGCCACATGTGGATTAATCGCATCAGCGCCATAACCAGTTAAGAGGCAATGGTGATGGACTTCCCTGGCTTCACCCGTTTCTATGACCAGACCTATTCGGGTACGCTCATGGTTGTCTATCAGGTGATTATGTACAGCGCCACAAGCGATGAGTGAGCTGAGCGCCATTCTGTCTGAGCTGATTTTTCTATCAGATAAAATGACCAGTGAATAATCATCGGCAATAGCAGCTGAAGCTTCTGAACAAATTCGCTTGATGGCATTCAACATACCTTCTTTACCAGAAGCTTTTTCAAATGTGATATCAATTACCTGGCTTTTCCAGCCACGATAATCCATATGTTTTAGTGCGGTCAGATCCTTGTTCGATAAGATAGGATTCGCTAATTTCAACCGCTTTGCATGAGCTTCTGTAGATTCTAAAAGATTTCCTTCTGGACCAATAAAACATTCCAGGGACATAACCACTTCTTCGCGAATTGAATCAATCGGTGGGTTCGTTATCTGGGCGAAGAGTTGCTTGAAATAATCATAAATCATGCGCGATTTGTCAGACAGACAAGCCAGTGCTGAGTCATTTCCCATAGAGCCTAATGGGTCTCTGGCTTCTGTAACTAATGGCAGCAACATGAATTGCATTGTTTCTAAGGTGTAACCAAAGGCTTGCATTCTTGTTAGCAATGTCTCGGGTTCAAAATCATGTTTATCTTCAACTTTGGGTATTTCGGACATTAAAAGTTTTTGATTATCGAGCCACTCTCCATAAGGGAGTTTTTCTGCAAATTCACTTTTCAATTCTTCATCTGGAATTAATCGACCCTGAGTAAAGTCGATGAGAAGCATTTTGCCCGGTTGAAGACGTCCTTTTAATTTGACGTTGGCCGGATCGACTGGGAGTACCCCGACTTCTGAGGCCATAATGACTTTGTCATCATGAGTGACGTAATAACGACTGGGGCGCAGGCCATTACGATCCAGAACCGCGCCTATATAGTGGCCATCGCTGAATACTATAGAAGCTGGGCCGTCCCAGGGTTCCATGAGAGCAGAATGGTACTCATAAAAATCTCGTTTCTGCTTGGACATATTAATATCTGATTGCCAAGCTTCTGGAATCATCATCATCACTGATTCCTGAAGAGTTCGGCCAGACATCATGAGGAATTCAAGAACATTATCAAATGTCCCGGAGTCAGAAAAATTGGGTTCTACAATCGGAAATAATTTTTTTATTTCATCGCCAAAAAGATCAGAATGAACTACACCCTGGCGAGCAGTCATCTGATTCTTATTGCCACGTAGAGTATTAATCTCACCGTTATGACTCATGAAACGGTTGGGCTGAGCTCGGTCCCATGATGGGAAAGTATTTGTACTAAATCGAGAATGCACCATTGCCAAGTGTGTCTCATAATTTTTATTTTGAAGATCACCATAAAAAGGGAACAGCTGACCTGGTGTCAGCATGCCTTTGTAAACAATAGTTTTACTAGATAAGGTGCAAGCAAATAGCATTTCTGCCTGAGTCAATTTGGAATCATTGCGTAATAATTCAGTGAACCTTCGGCGTATTGTGTACAAGGCTCGATCGAATTCGGAGCTACCCTGGAAATTCGATCCAATAAATAACTGTTCGATAGCAGGCATGGCATCCTGTGCTGCGGGACCAATATTTGCACCATCGGGATCAATTGGTACCGATCGCCAGGCGATAAAATTTTGTCCCTCTTCTGCTATAACTTTTTCTATTATGTCTTTGCAGAGGTCTCTTTCTTTCTCGATTTGTGGAAGAAAAATATTTCCAACAGCATATTGCCCCGGTGCGGGAAGAGAAATGCCCATGTCAACTGCGATGGTTTCGAAAAAGGAGTAGGGTAGAGAGGTTAGAATGCCAGCTCCATCTCCTGTATTTTCTTCAAAACCGCAACCACCTCGATGATCCATGCGAGAGTTAACATGATAAGCATCTTGCATAATCTGGTGACTGGCTTTTCCTTTAATGTGAGCAACAAAACCTACACCACAAGAATCTTTTTCCAGAGCAGGATCATAGAGTCCTGACTTGGCTGGAAATCCTATTTTGCCGTCTATACGCTTGTTCATGGGCCCTCGCTATTGAATAGCTGGCGCCGTTCAGAAAAGGAAGAAGACTTAAACTCAGTCATTTTTTTAATTGCAGTAATAATGTGTTCCCTTCTTTTGTAACAGAATTAAAATAAGCTTCAAGAATAACGAAGAAGTAGAAGCTATTTCGTTAATTCTTTTAAATAAATAATTCTTTTAAAACAATTAGTTATATAGATTTAATTATTTTTACCCAATAATCGAAATTTGAAATAGTTAGTAAAAATAATTACTTAATGGGGTTCGATAAACACCTTGCTGTAACTTTGTTGAAAATGTGGCTCATTTCCTTATTTATTTGTCTGAAAACCCTCTGTATTTTCAAGTAGTTATCTTATTTTGGCCAAAATTTATTTTGAGCTCCTTATTCAGCATGAAACAGTAGATTTTGCTTCTTTAGAGTGAAATTTCATGCAGCCCTGTATTATATATTCTTCAGCTCCCCTAGTGATACCCCTTGCTAAAGAACTTTGCTAGTTCCTGGTTTATGTTTCACTGATGTCTAATTGTTTTAATTCAAAATATTGCGGCCCATCCTTCTAGCAGATTGACGTCAAAATCTTGGCCTCCAGCTGACAAATGCATTACGATGGACTAGCAAAGCCATTAATCCGAATGAACTAAAAAAGGTCGACAGACAATTATTGTCGTGTTGGATTATTATGAGGTTTAGCATTTATAAAGTTGAAATTTCGTTGAAATCAATTCATAAATAAATTCAACTTTGAAGCCAAATCAAAATCTCGAGAAATAGTATTGATAGAACTTAAGAACGACCGCTTCCTACGAGCATTATTAAAACAAGATGTTGATGTTACCCCGGTCTGGATGATGCGTCAGGCTGGGCGCTATCTACCTGAATATAGAAAGGTTAGAAAACAGGCGGGAGATTTCATGAGCGTGTGCCAGAACCCAGAACTGGCTTGCGAAGTTACATTGCAGCCTTTGCGTCGATACGCTCTGGATGCAGCCATTCTTTTCTCGGATATTCTTACCATACCGGATGCTATGGGACTGGGTTTGTATTTTGAGACCGGAGAAGGACCGAAATTCAGAAAACCGGTGCGTTCTGAAGCAGATGTAAATGCTCTGAAAGTAACAAAAGCGGAAAACGATCTGCCCTATGTTCTGGATGCGGTAAAACTGATTCGCAAAGAACTAAACGGTAGCGTTCCTCTCATAGGTTTTTCCGGAAGTCCCTGGACTGTTGCTACTTATATGGTTGAAGGAGGCTCCAGTAAAGAGTTTTCACACATCAAATCCATGTTGATGAATACGCCACAAATTATGCATCAGTTGCTGGATATTCTGGCCGACTCTGTGACAGATTACCTTAATGCCCAGATCAGGGCTGGCGCGCAAGCAGTTCAGATTTTTGATACCTGGGGCGGCGCCCTGAGCGCTCATGCCTATGAGACCTTTTCGCTTAACTACATGAAAAAAATAGTGAGCGGCTTAATCCGCGAACATGAAGGGCATCAGATACCGGTCATTTTGTTTACAAAAAATGGTGGGCACTGGCTGGAACAAATAGTTGAAAGCGGGTGTGACTGTGTTGGCCTGGACTGGACCATACCGATCAATAATGCAAGATCCAGAGTAGGACATCAGGTTTCTTTGCAAGGTAATATGGATCCTGCGGTTTTATATGGCAGTGCAGACTCTATCCGCGATGAAGTGTCTTTAATTTTGAATCAGTTCGGCAAAGGGAATGGCCATGTCTTTAACCTCGGTCATGGAATTCACCAACATGTAGATCCGGGTCGTGTAACCGACTTTGTCGACGCTGTGCATGAGTTGTCTGCGCAATATCACTGATTAACTGATTTACCACTAAGATGGCTCAATCAATTAGTTTCAGAGACTACGCATTTATTTCTTTGGGCTCTAATCTGGATAGTGCCATCGGTACACCAGAACAAACGCTTTTATGGGCTTTGGAGAAATTGCAAAGCCTGTCTGCCTTACCGATTCTCGCATCAGCACTTTATATTTCTACACCTGTAGACAGTCCTCTTGGGACACCTGACTTTTTGAATGCGGTAGTAGGTTTAATTCCTCTGGATAATGAAACACCATTGTCTTTACTGCATTCTTTGCAAACGTTTGAAGATGAGACTGGACGTACAAGAAGTGGTATTCAAAACGAAGCCAGAACTTTGGATCTCGATCTAATAAATTTTAAGAGTGAAATTGTTAACACTGATGAACTTAGTCTTCCCCACACTAGAGCCTATGAAAGACGTTTCGTTCTAGAGCCTTTAATTGAAATCGCAGGTAGTAACTTTAAATTACCTGGTTTTGAAAATTCTATTACTGTTCAGTTGGAAAAATTTTCTAATAATCAGAAAATAAGAAAAATGCTTACTGATGTTTAATGTAGGTGGCGTTGCGAGCGCCACAATTAAAACAAAAAACCCCGGTTTTTGCCGGGATTATTTCAAGTTTTGTGAGACCAAACCAAAACCATAGGGGGGAATATGATTTGATTAATATAGTACTCTTTTCCCTCTATTCGGGCTGCGACCTGTCTCACACTAAATTGGGGCTGCTGTGAATCCTGTCACAAATTGGGCTCTAAATATCCAGTTCGCGAGTCAAATAAAAACCGTCATCATCATTTAGTTCAAAATCGCTATCCATGACTGCATACATCCAAGCTGCAGATTTTTTCATGCCGCCTAGCGGGTAAAGATGACACTGGGTTATCCCACAATCTGCATCTTCAGCCTGGTAGCGTGCTAATTGGCGGGTGATTTTGTCGGGCATTCTGGTAGTCATCAGTTTGGCGATATTGGCTGCCTGGCGAGTCAGGACACGTATTGAAGGACCAATACCGCAAGCTTTGGCATGACCCATCAACGTTTTGATGGTTGCAAGACCGGGAATACCTATATGGATTGGTAGTTCGTTGCCTTCGGCGCGAATTCGTTTGTCCCATTCAATAATGGGCTCTGATTCGAAACAGAACTGAGTAGTAATGTACATTTCAATGCCATGCTCTTTGGCGTAGACGTTTTTTTCTAACAATGCGGCTGTTACATTAGCAGGGGGGATATCTGGTGAGCCTTCAGGATGACCTGCTACGCCCAGTTTCGTAATTCCATACTGCTGAAACAGATCGGTGCGCAGCACTTCCATAGAGCTGGCAAAGTCCCCAACAGGATTATCAACACCACCTCCTATGAGTAAGGCTTCATCTACTTGGGCTTCAGCCTGCAGTACCTTGAGGGTTTCCTCAAAGAATGCTTTTGATGGTATGGAGCGGGCCGCAAAATGGGGCACAGGATTCATGCCTTCAGCAGAAAGGCGCTTTACACATTCCACAGTATCCTTGATATCGGAGCCAGGAAGAAAGGTGACAAACACATTAGTACCTGGGCGCAGAATATCCCTGAAATCTTCGACCTTCTTGGCGCCGCCAGGTGTAATTTCGACCGAAGTATTCTCCAAGAACTTAAGTATATTTTGTTTATCATCAGACACTATGGGATCACCTGTTTATAGTTGTATTAATAGTTATGTGAATAGTTACGTTAATAGTTGGGTTTTCAAAAGGCGGCTATTTTATAGGCTATTGATTCAGCAATAAAGGAATGATCCTGCTTTAATTGTGGGGATTCTTCACCTTTGGGTAAACGCTGCAATGGCATTGGTAAGCTTGGTCAGGTCATCGGATTCAATTACATAGGGAGGCATGATGTAGACAAGTTTGCCAAAGGGTCTGATCCAAACTCCTTGTTCAACAAAAAAGGCCTGGGCGGTAGATATATCAACCGGTTCCTGCATTTCTACTACGCCTATTGCCCCAAGCACCCGCACATCATTAACAGCGTCTTCCTTACTACAAAGAGTCAGTTCATTTCTTAACTGCTCTTCTATACTGGCTATCTGTCCCCGCCAGTCAGATTGTTCAAGTAACTCGATACTTGCCAGTGCGCAAGCACAGGCCATGGGATTACCCATAAAGGTAGGGCCGTGCATGAAAATACCTTGATCCTTTGATATGCCACTGGCGACTTCATCTGTGCAAAGTGTTGCTGCAAGAGTCATGTAACCCCCGGTCAATGCTTTACCAAGACAGAGGATATCCGGGCTAATTTCAGCATGCTCACAGGCGAAGAGCTTGCCGCTTCGGCCAAAGCCGGTAGCAATTTCATCTGCTATCAGCAGCACGTTGTAGTCATTACACAACGCTCTGACTTTGGTGAGGTACTCAGCTGAATAGAAATACATGCGTCCGGCAGCCTGCACTATGGGCTCCAGGATCATTGCTGCAATAGTGTTGTGATGTGCCTCCAGCAGATCCCTGACCGAAGCCAGATCATTGTCCTGGCAGGGCTCACCAAATCTGGACTCTGGTGCCTGCGCAAAATACTGCTGAGGAAGAACCCCGGTGAACTTGTCGTGCATGCCCGTGTCAGGATCGCAAACTGACATGGCAGCAAATGTATCCCCGTGGTAGCCCTTGCGAATCGTCAGTAATTTCGCCTTATCCGTTACACCTGTATTGAACCAGTACTGCATAGCCATCTTGATGGCCACTTCAACGGCAACCGAGCCGCTATCGGCTAGAAATACTTTTTGCAGAGGGGCGGGTGTCAGGGAAACAAGCTTTTTTGCCAGATCCACAGCTGGACTATGGGTAATCCCTCCAAACATGACATGGGCCATATCATCGAGCTGATCGGTTATTGCTGCATTCAATGAGGGATGGTTGTAGCCATGAATCATGCTCCACCAGGAAGCCATGCCATCGATCAACTCCTGTCCGTTTTCAAGATACAGTTTGACGCCCTCCGCTCTTTTTACCGGATACACAGTAAGAGGATTGTCCATGGACGTATAGGGGTGCCACAGATGTGCTCTGTCAAATTCAAGGTCTATCATGGCGAACTATTCTATTGAATAAGCGTTTGATGTCCTAATAAAAGCAATTGCTTGTATATGTGAATGAATAACTTAAAGAGGAGTTCTTGCCAAAGCCCAGACATGAATGTCTTCAACGTCAGCTTTTCTCAATACGCTAGCCAATTCAGTAATAGTGACTCCGGTGGTGACAACATCATCGACCAGTGCCACTGAAACGCCCGGAATAAACTCACAGCCCGGAACAATTCGAAATGCGCTTCGCAAGTTCAGTTTCCTGGCGCTGGCGGAAAGCCCGGTTTGTTTGTCAGTAGGTTTTCTTCTTATTACTGAATGCCGATCCAGGGGGATACTTAAGGCACTAGATACCCACCGGCTTATTTCCAGAGCCTGATTAAAACCGCGTTCCCTGACTCGGCTCCGATGCAAAGGTGCGGAAATGATCAATGATGGCCATCGTCGATATTTGTAGTTTTTTAGAAGATGTTTAACGAGACATTGAGTCAGCATTTTCCAGTGGCTAACCTGGCCTGATATTTAAAAGCAGGAACCAGGGTGGAAACGGGCGGTGAATAGTAAAAATGGGCAGAAAACAGGCTCCATGGAGGTGTATAAACGATGCGGGTTTCACATAGGCTCCCTTTGTATCCTGGTGGCAATGAGAGTCCGTAAGACCTGCATGGATTCTTCAATAGTGGCATCTCAGACTCGCAGATAAGGCACAGATCTAGCTGGCGATAGCTAGGTTTCCTGCAAATAACACAAGCCCCAGGAAGGAGTCCAAACTGTACATAATTTAACCATTGGTAAACTTTTTTTCTATACTTGGTTGACATGATAAGATGTGTCTTGGCTGGTCCCTTCAGTTTAGAAGGAAATCTGATCTTCGCCAGATTTGTTTTTTTCCCATTACCAGGTACGCCTATGACAATCGCCACCCGCCATGACTGGACTTTTGATGAAGTCAAGGCCATGTATGAACTTCCCTTTAATGACCTGTTGTTTCAGGCACAAACTGTCCATCGAAATCATTTCGATCCGAATGCGGTCCAAGTCAGCACGTTGTTATCTATTAAAACAGGTGCCTGTCCGGAAGATTGTAAATACTGTTCCCAGAGTGGCCACTACAACACTGAACTGGAAAAAGAAAAGTTGATGGCTGTGGCAAATGTTCTGGAAGAAGCAAAGCAGGCTAAAGTTAACGGTGCCTCACGTTTCTGCATGGGTGCGGCCTGGAAGCATCCCTCTGCAAAAGATTTTCCTCATGTGCTGGAAATGGTCAAAGGAGTCAGAGAACTGGGCATGGAAACCTGTATGACACTGGGTGCTTTGAGTAAGGATCAAAGTCAGGCCCTGGCTAAGGTGGGGCTGGATTATTACAACCACAATATTGATACCTCCCGAGATTATTATAAAACTATTATTTCAACCCGAACTTTTGAAGACAGATTAGATACCTTGGGTAATGTGCGCGAAGCAGGTATCAAAGTTTGTTGTGGCGGCATTGTAGGGATGGGTGAAGAGGTAGAAGATAGAATTGAATTTTTGAAAGAACTGGCCAATCTACCTGATCATCCTGAAAGTGTCCCAATCAATAACCTGGTCAAGATTAAAGGAACTCCGCTGGAAGATGTTGATGATCTAGATGAATTTGAATTTATTCGAATGATTGCTGCGGCAAGACTCCTGATGCCCGCCTCCCATGTCAGGTTGTCTGCTGGACGTGAGGCAATGAATGAGCAGATGCAGGCACTGTGCTTTTTTGCTGGCGCCAATTCCATTTTCTACGGGGAAAAATTACTGACTACCTCGAACCCTGATGAAAATGATGACATGCGATTATTCGACAGGCTCGGTATTCATCCAGAAGAGATTTTTCTGGAAGAAGAATCACTGTCGGAAATAGTTAAAGAAAAAGTACAAGAAAAAACCTCTGTTTTTTATGATGCTACGTCGCATTAGTTTTTTCGAATTCGCACGTGAAATCATTTCGCCAAGACCTGCAGAAACAGCTGTTTGAAAGAAAACAAAATGCGCTGATGCGTCAGCGCCGTACGCTGTTTTCACCTCAGGGGACAGAAATTATTCTGGACGGCAGTCATGTCACCAGTTTCTGTAGTAATGATTACCTTGGCCTGGCAGGTCATCCTGATGTGATTCAGGCCTATCATGATGGGCTGGAACAATTTGGCGCAGGCAGCGGTGCTTCTCACCTGGTCAGTGGTCATATGGCCTCCCACGATGCTCTTGAAAATGAATTGGCAGAATTTACAGGACGTAGCCGGGCATTGATATTTTCCAGTGGCTACATGGCCAATATTGGCGTGATTACTACCTTGCTGGGTATGAAAGACGCTGTCTTTGAGGACAGGCTTAATCACGCCTCACTTCTGGATGGGGGGCTGTTCAGTGGGGCAGCTTTTAAACGTTTCCCCCATCTTGATAGTGATTCCCTGGATATGCAGCTTGCTGAATCTGACGGGCAAAGAAAGCTCATTGTGTCAGATGGTGTCTTTAGTATGGATGGTAATCAGGCTTGCTTGCCTGAGTTAATTCGGATTTCAGAAAAACATGACGCCATTCTTATGCTTGATGATGCCCACGGTTTTGGTGTTCTTGGTGAAGAGGGTGGAGGAGTTGTAGCGCATTGTCAGGAGCAGGGTGTTCACATAGATGAAGATAATTTGCAGGTGCTCATAGGGACATTTGGTAAAGCCTTTGGTGCTAGCGGAGCATTTGTCGCTGGTAGTGAGGAACTCATAGAAACACTAATTCAGTTTTGCCGTTCTTATATATATACAACGGCAATGTCACCGGCGATGGCTGAAGCATTACGGAAAAGTTTACAACTGGTTCGCAAGGATAACTGGAGAAGGGAATATCTTGCGCAGTTAATTCAGCGATTCAGAAATCATTGCGCTGATTTGGGATTGGACGTGCTGGCATCTGAAACTCCCGTGCAAGCGGTCGTATTGGGTGAAGCTGAAACAGCTTTAGAGGCTAGCCAAAAATTATTAGAAAAAGACATTTATGTGACGGCTATCCGCCCTCCAACTGTGCCAGTGGGTAGCGCCAGGTTGAGAATCACATTCAGTGCAATACATACTGAATCTCAGTTTCAGAAACTACTGGATAGTCTTGAAGAAGTTGCCCAAATAAACAATAGGGCCTCTTCGAAATGAATATTCCACAGCCACTGCCAGATAAACTTAAGATAGCCCGATCTTTCGGGGATGCAGCAGTTACCTATGACCGTTATGCACATCTGCAGCGGGATATTGCCGAAAAATTATTGTCAGAGCTCAATTCGGTTGGCGCGGGTCAGGTCCTTGATCTGGGTAGCGGTACTGGTCATTGTGCGGGAGAAATACTATCCAGGTTTCCTCCAGCTGAAATTACCAGTCTTGATATCGCAGAAGACATGTTGGTCTATGCCAAGAATGAAAAAGCACATGTCGGGAAAGCGTGGGTCTGTGGCGATGCGGAAGAGCTGCCTTTTCGTAACGATAGTTTCGACCTAATAGTGTCGAACCTGACAATTCAATGGTGCCACAATCCGGAAAGCATTTTTGCCGAATTACTTCGTGTGTTGAAACCCGGAGGAAAAGCGCTGCTTAGTACGCTGGCGGAAAACACGTTGTTCGAGCTCAAGGAAAGTTGGGCCAGAGTGGATGATTTTGTACACGTTAATTATTTTCTATCTGTTGACGCTATCGGTAGTGCATTATCTGAACAAACGTTTGCCCACAAGCAACTGAGCAATAGTCAGGAGAAGTATTACTACGAGTCCTTGAAAACGCTTAGTGATGAGCTGAAGGGGATAGGAGCCAGCAATCTAAATGCTGGACAGGACAATGGGCTCACAGGGAAGAGTAAGGTGCGGAAATTAAAATCTGAATTAGAACAGCATAGAGAGACAGGCAAGGGAATTCCTGTAACTTATGATCTAGTGCTGATCAGTCTAGTGAAATAGCTTGTTAAATAAAGTGTGAAATAGAAAGTAATTCATATGAGCGTTCAAACTTTTTTTATTACTGCAACGGATACTGATGCTGGGAAAACACTTGTTTCCTGTGCCATGCTTATAGCCGCGAGGGAAAAAGGATTAAGTACCGCGGCTCTTAAACCTGTTGCAGCGGGTGTTATAAGCACGAATGAGAGTGTACAAAGTGATGCGCAGAATGAAGATGTCATTGCTCTGGCATCCTGCTGTTCTTTACCGCTAACTTTTAAAGAAATTAATCCGGTATGTTTTCCGGAACCAGTCGCGCCGCACATCGGTGCCGCAAAACTTGGACCCGCTCTTGATGCAACCATGCTTTCCGAGCTATGTCAGCCTACCCTCAATAAGCAAGCAAACCTAACAGTGATCGAAGGGGCGGGTGGTTGGCGGGTCCCACTGAGTGAAAGTGAGACTATGGCTGATTTGGTCAGGGTTCTTGGCGTCCCCGTTATCCTGGTAGTTGGGATGCGGTTAGGTTGTCTTAATCATGCTCTGTTGACTGCCGAGTCCATACAAGCAGAAGGCGTGCCATTCGCTGGCTGGATAGCCAATAGAATTGATCCGAATATGCAGGCCTATGCAGAAAACCTTACCACTCTTCAAACGATGATGCCTGCACCATTAATCGCAGAGATCCCCTGGCTGGACTCAGACAGCGGCATGGATAAAGCGGCAAGCTATATAGACTTAACAAAGCTAGGGGTCAGGTAAGATTAGCCAGA
>Ga0302127_10001368_pt1 | contig 14433 bp, 10 predicted proteins | sample CB4_SCM_MG_FD_204452 | JGI IMG/M metagenome (GOLD analysis project Ga0302127, IMG submission 204452) | Marine microbial communities from Western Arctic Ocean, Canada - CB4_SCM | ecosystem: Environmental > Aquatic > Marine > Oceanic | place: Canada: Western Arctic Ocean | collected 2017-09-24
AATTTTCCGACAGCGGATGCCGTGGCTAGTGAGATCGACGGTCAGATTCGAGATAATCTGGAACTGTTCCCCATTAATCATTGGGCTCTGTCGAAACTGGAGGGAACAGATGAGCCGGGTAAAAGTGTAGTGTTCGAGCAGCGCTTGCTGGCTTGTCCTGAACATGCGCGCGCACATCTCTTAGCCATGTATGCCAATCCGGTACGCAACAAAAGGGGGTAGGGTACGCCACGTCTGCCCTCTGGCCCCGTACGTGATCCCGACTTGCCGGACAGGAACTAGATATAGACCTGCAAGGGAGGTTCAACGAGCTTTGACCACTGCTCCCTGAGTTCCAGTATATGTTCCGACCAGTAGCGACCGGAATCAAAAAATGGAAAGGCGCGTGGGAAAGCCGGGTCATCCCAGCGACGTGCGATCCATGCCGCGTGATACATCATTCGTAATGTTCGCAATGGTTCAATCAGGCGTAATTGATTGAATTCGAAATCTGAGAAATCAAGATAACCTGTCAGGATGTGACGCATTTGTTCGCTCTGGGAGTCGGGGTCACCGGATAACATCATCCACAGATCCTGGATGGCAGGGCCATTTCGAGCATCATCAAAGTCGACGAAGTGTGGCGTGTTGTCTCGCCAGAGAACATTGCCCATATGACAATCGCCATGCAGTCGAATATTAGTTGTGGGCTCGGCCAGTATAGGCTGCAAGTCCTTTAGTAGCCCCGTTGCTACTGAATCATAGGCTGGAATAAGGTCATCGGGGATGAAATTGTTCGCCAACAAATATTCCTGGGACGCGAATCCGTATTCGTCAATTGAGAGGGTTGGTCGATGTATAAAAGGGGTGCTTGCACCGACGCGATGAATTCTACCGACATAGCGACCGAGGACCTCAAGACTATTGGGGTCGTCCAGCTCTGGTGCCCGGCCACCACGCCGTTCATACAGGGAAAAACGAAAATCGTTATGGCGATGTAGCGTTTTCTGTTCGATTGTCATTGGTGGTACAGCGGTAATTTCGTTCTCCAGAAGATCTTCAGTGTACACATGCTCTTCCAGAATCTGCTCATCGGTCCATCTATTCGCCCTGTAGAACTTGGCGATAACAGGCTCCTGATCGTCGAGCCCTACTTGATAGACGCGATTTTCGTAGCTGTTGAGCTCGATGATTCTTGCATCGCAGTGAAATCCGAGGCTCTCGATTGCATCCATGACGGCATCGGGTGTCAGTAAGGCGAAGGGATGACTCATGTGTTGCTGGACGTCCTGCGAATGAAGTCCTCGATAAGCCAACCTGAAATCGAAACCCTTGCTGGACGATTTGGTAGATCAGTGTAATGAAACCACTGTGCATCGGCGATCTCTTCCTCCTGTAATACAAACTCACCACTTTCGTATTCGGCATGGAACCCGAGCATCAGTGAGTTTGGGAATGGCCAGGATTGACTAGAGAAATATTTGAGGTTCTTAATGCGGACGCCTACCTCTTCCATGACTTCACGATGGACCGCTTCTTCGATGGCCTCTCCAGGCTCAACAAAACCAGCAAGCGTGCTGTAAAATTTACCCCTGGTTTTCGCGTGCTTCGCCAATAGAATTTCTTCGCCGCGGTTCACCAGAACAATGATTGAAGGTGACAGTCTGGGGTAAAACATTTGCTTACAGGAAGGACATTTTCGCGACCTGTCGAGATTGGAACTTTCAGTCACGTTGCCGCACTGGCCGCAGAAATGGTGGTTGCGGTGCCACTCAACAATCTGTTTTGCACGGCCGACCAGATAAAATACGGGTTGTTCAACCTGGTTTAGGAAGGACCAGAGTGTTTCGAATTCGTAGCCATCGGGATTGTCACTGTCCGGATTAACTTCATGACTGTAGATGGGTATGTCGTTGACTTTGCCGAGGTAGTGATCAGCGAGTGACTCAAGACCGAGCCAGCGCCATTCATCCTGGTTGAGTGGCCGCCAGGGATGAACACCATCGATAGTCAGGATCTCATCTTCGGAAACTACGATGTGAAAGGACAATTCGGTTTTGTTTGGAGGTGTGACGCCTGAAATAAAGTCAGCGTCGAGGTCAATGAGTTCCCACTCCATAGTTTTTGAATCACAGCAATTTGAGTGGAGAGACTTTACCACAGCCTTAGTACTCAGCGGGTGTTCTTGCGAGACAGACAGTTTTTACAGATTCGGCCCCGGCGTTTAACAGAACGCTTGATAGTGACCGTACCGTTGCCGTTGTGGTAATCACATCGTCAACGATGAGCAGGTGTTTGTCATGGTAAGTGCCAGTCGTGCAAAACACATCTCTGACGTTCAGCAATCGCTGGCTGACTGGCAAAAGCTTCTGGTCCGAAGTAGGTTTTGACTTTTTGTATTTGCTATCAATAGGGATGCGCCATAGTTTGGCGAGTCGAGTTGCAACCTCAAATGACTGATTGAATTCACGCTCACGTTCTTTGCGCTGATAGAGGGGTGCCGGGACGATCACATCCGGCTTGTCGTTGGACAGTGAGTTGCCAAGGGATTGAACAAGAAGCTCTGATAACACCCGCCCTGCCGGCAGATCAGCGTGATCTTTGAAATTATGTATCAGTTGACCTATTGGCCAGGTATAGGTAAATCCAGCATGGCTACTCACAAACGGCGGCGGCTCTGTAAGGCATCGTCCACATACGCTGACGTGATCATGGACAGGTACCGCACACAAACTACAGCTGGATATTAGCCAGGGCAGGTCCTGCTCACAGGGAATACAAAGGTCCCGTTGTCGGTTTGTTAAGACGTCACATAGCAGGCATCTGCCAGGGAGGAGTTGGAACATGCATTACTCAAACTGAGTAGATTAATGGAGTGAATGTCTATCCGAAACAGCAGCTTGCTACAAATTGGGTCAGATATTGGCCCTAGATACAGGGGCTCAGGCCTTGCGCATCGTCACAAAGCGTTATGCCTCGCAGGTAGGTTGACCAGGTGGCGATAACGTCTTTCGAAAAGTTTGACATATTTTCTTCAAAGGGAGCGATCCTACTGACGATGCGGATAACGTAGAAATAATGTTTGCCCTGTATAGCTTTGACGATTTTTATTTCGCCTTTTTCGGTAATGCTACTCCTGCCACACAAGTAAAGCCGAACGGAAGTTGGATAGTTGTTTTCGAGCCCTGAAAACAGATTGGCATGCTGGACAAAATTGCACCTTTGAGAATCCTTGCTGATGACATCGATCAACATTTCTTACTGGTTGATATCGACGAGGTCTGAAAACGATTCGAAAGATATCTTTGCTGTCCAATCAATGGTGTTCTCTCCACCGGGGACAAAGTCGACGAGGCGATGACTGACGTTGTTGAATTGATAGACCTGATGCCAGCCAACAGGCGGCGAGCCACGAAGGCGCTTACTCAATACTGGGCTTGATGCTTTCTCCGGCGTTGTTACCTCGGTTGTACAGGCGGAGAGTAGGGCACAAAAAGCAGAGAGCAATAGGAATCTCATCAGGTATCGCTACTGTCCGGGTTCTGCCAGGGTGACTTCATAGTGCATTATTTCATCGTCGCGTAATGTCGTTACTTTGACGATATCACCCGGCTTATATTGTTCCAGAAGAGATAATAGGGTGTCCTCGTTAATCACAGACTCATCATCGACCGCAATGATAACGTCCCCAAGATAAAGGTTTCGTTGGTTATCTTCTCTAATACCCACCATGCCTGCCTTATCAGCGGGTAACCCTTGCTGTACGGCAAGAATGGCGACACCTTTGACGCGAAATCTCTGGGCGACGTTATCCGAGAGAGGCTCAATACCGAGAATGGGTCGGAACAGACGTCCGTGCTGAAGCAATTGTGGGACGATTTTTTTGACTGTGTTTACGGGGATTGCAAAACCGATACCGGCGCTTCCGCCACTTGGGCTGATAATGGAGGTGTTAACACCGACCAGTTGCCCATAGGAATCGAGCAATGGTCCGCCAGAGTTGCCAGGATTAATCGCGGCATCTGTCTGAATCACATTTTTTATGGTGCGATTATCCAGCGACTTGATTTCTCTACCGAGGGCACTGACCACACCTACGGTCAATGTGGTATCGAGCTCGAAAGGATTCCCGATGGCGAGTACTTTTCTACCTACCACCAGACCCGATGAGTCTCCGACGATGATTGGTTTCAGGTCTGGCGCATCGATCCTGAGTAACGCAATATCTTTCTCACGTGCATAGCCTACTAGTTCGGCATCATAGGATTCACCGGACTGCATGGTAATGGTGACTTTGTTGGCGCCATGGATTACGTGGTAATTGGTCACGATTAGCCCGGAGTCATCCCAAACGAAACCAGTGCCGGAACCGCGCGGAATCTCCATGACATTCCTGGTGAATCGGCGACGAACGACCTGCTGATTAGTAACGTGCACCACTGAGGGGCTGACTCGGCTAAAGATCTCCATGTTGTTGATCTCATCACGGGTTAGACCAAGAGCAGGGATATCACTCGGGATTTGGCTAAGAACAGGTGGCGTGGCAGCATCACTATCACGGTTGGTTACCAGCAACAGGGTGCTGATAAAAATACCCAAGAGAATAGCAAACGCCCATTTCCACATAGCTTAATCCATCCAAAAAGTTAAAGACCTGTTTGATTAGAGCGTGAGCAACGTAATCAGTTCAAGCCTTTTAGCGGGTATTTGGTACCACTCTTCGGACGACACTGGATGGTTCTATGTATTGGGTAACGGCGGAGATGTCGTCCGGTGACAGGCTGCCCACTATCTGTTTCAGACGCAGGTTGTCCCTTATGTACTGGTATCTGGCGCTGGCGTACTGGAACTGGGCCTGATAGAGCTGTTGCTGAGCCTGTAGCACTTCAACGATGTTTCTGGTGCCGACTTCATAACCCGTTCTTGTCGCATCAAGTGCGCTTTGGCTCGATTCTATACTGCGCTGCCGGGCACGGACCCGGGCCACATCGGTATTGATCGTGGTAAACAGATTGCGGGTATTCTCAACGATGGTTCTTTGTTGGAAGTCGTAGTTACTTTGTGCGGCATCGTGGGTATAGGCGGCTTGTTTCGCACCGGAACGAACAATACCACCCTGGTAAACGGGAATGTTGATGTTGACGCTGTAGGTGCGATTGTCTGTCTTGGAACCCAGAAAACTTCGTCCCTTACTCACATTGTGGTTCCATCCTGCTGAAGCAGAAATCGTAGGATAGTGGCCGGCCCTAGCGATTTTGATATCTTTTGCAGAAGCTTTTAGTCCTTCACGTCCCGCAACCAGAGAGTAGTTTTGCGCCAATGCCTTGTCTACCCATGCGTCGACGTTGTTGGGCGTTGGATATTCAATCGGTATTTCGGGGACGAAGCCTGACACTTCGTTGATAGGTTGCCCTGTAATCCTAAGCAGTGACTCGAAACTGGTGCTTTGCGTTCCTTCCTGTTCGATGACAGTGACGATGGCGTCATCAAAGGCGGCCTTTGCTTCAAGTACATCAGTAATCGCAACCAGGCCGACATCAAAGCGCTGTTGCACCTGTTCCAGTTGACGTTGCACGGCATCCCGTTGCGCTTGTGCTGAAGTGAGCGCGGCCTGTGCTTCGAGCACAGCCAGATAACTTTCGGCGACCCGAACGATCAGCGTTTGCTGGGCATCAGCAAACGTCGCTTCGAACTGTGCGTGCTGGATCCGCGATTTCTTAAAACGATACCAGCTATCTAGCTGAAAAAGTGGCTGTTGCAGAGAGGCATTCCAGGAATGTGAACCAGAGGGTTCTGAGGTCAGGGGTGTGCCGAGTATCCAGCGATTACCAATGGATGAACCCCCGCTTAAGTTTATGCGCGGTAGCAGACCGGCACGACCCGTAACCAGGATTTCACTATTAGACTTAAATGTTGCTTCTGCAGCGGCGAGTTCGGGATCGTTATTTACGGCAAGTTCAAAGATCTCTTGCAATGTGGCAGCCTGAACCTGCGTCGCGAGAAGACTGCCAATCAGAAGCGGTAGACACTTTTTTGTCAAAGTGTTTGTCAAAGTGTTTGTCATAGTGTTTGTCATAGTGATTCCTCAACACCCATTATTATTCGTTCAAGAATGGCTGTGTAGCATACTGGTAGCGGGTTAGTGCTGTCTATGCGATTACGATAATCCATACATAGGCCTTACGTTTGCTTTTTCGCAGTTGTATACGTTCCACTAAGCCGATGTTGTCGTAGGTGGCTTGAAATCAGGCAGTTTTTCTTCCAGCCACTTGGCGACAGCAAGACATCTATCTTCTCGAAACGGTGCTGCCAGGATCTGAACGCCGATCGGGAGTCCTGAGTGATCCTGCCCCGCACGTATTACCACACCGGGCCAACCGGTAAGGTTATAGGCACTTGTATAGGTGTAGGCGGATAAATCCTCCATTTCATCCAGTTTGAGGGCTGTGTGGGCGTTGACAGGGGAGATCAGAATATCGAAATCATCAAAAAATCCCAGCATAGTACTGCGATAGTTATCCCAGAGATTGATGACCTGGGCAAATTCCTGAGGTGATAGTGGTTGGGACGGACTTTCCAGTGATTGCTGTAGCCGCGGTGAGGGCATTTCTGAACGGCAATCTTCAAGCAGTGCCTGGACCATTTCTCCGTTGTCAGCACTGAATACCCTGGAAAAAACAAAACCAGCCATTTCAAGGCCTGTGGGACGTGCCTCTGTGGCGGAACCAGTTTCTTCGGATAGTAGCTCAACGACGCTGCCAATGGTGTTGATAATGGCTTTATCCGGTGTGCATATACCATTGTCCGTATGAAAAGCGACTCGCAAATTCTGAATATCACTACAGGTAGACTGTGATCCAGGAATACAGTGCGGATCCTGGTGGTCTGGTCCTGCAATAATGCCCAGAACGAAGGATAGATCATCGACATATCTGGCCATGGGCCCGGGCTGTGATAAAGGGGCGAGAAGGCCGTAACTAGGTAGCGCATTACCGGTACAGGGAACCCTGCCGGTAGTCGGTTTGATCCCAGTAATACCACAAAAGTGGCTAGGTAACCGAATGCTGCCGCCTGTGTCGGTACCGATATCAAAAGGTGTGGCGCCCGCAGCAATTAACGCAGCGGCACCACCACTACTGCCTCCTGGTGTTCTGGACAGATCGAAGGGATTGTTTGTTGCCCCGTACACCAGATTGCTGGTTTGAAACGAAAGGGTGAATTCTGGCGTGTTGGTTTTGCCCATAAGGATCGCGCCCTGATCGCGCAATCTGGCCACTACAGTTGCATCCCTACCAGGTCGAAAGTCTTTTCGGCCCAGGGTTCCCCAGGTTGTTATGGCGTCTTTTGTGTCCAGGGAGTCTTTGATGGTGATGGGGATGCCATGCAGCTTTCCAATTGCTTCCTGTTTTTGAAGTGCCTTATCTGCGCGGTCTGCCAGTTTCATGGCCTGTTCGGCAGTCGAGTAAACCAAGGCATTCAACTGAGGGTTTACCTTTTCAACACGATCCAGAAATCCCCTGACTACGTCTGTAGACTTTACCTGTTTGGATTTTATCGCCTCACCAATAGTCTGAAGTGTTGAGTCCAGGAGCTCATCCATTGAGAAAGTCCTATGAAAGGTGAATTGCTTTTTGTGAAGCTGATATGGAAACTTGCCTTATGAATCTAACCGATAACTGCTGATGAGACCACAGGACTTACTATATACCGTTAGTATTCTTCTATTTCTAGATTTTATTATCCTGATCAGTTTGAGCTATTACTTCAAAAAGCTGAGTTTCTAGTTCCTGAGATTCGGCACGATGGCGATGGCGGCGAAAATGGTAGCGCAGATCGCCTTCTTCAGTTGGGCGGCCAATCAAACGATAACGCCATTGCTACTTGTGGGTAGCGTTGCGAAAATAATCTACACGATTTTGATTGTTGTCAGCCTGGCACACATGATGGGCAGGGCGGTACCATTCAAACTTATGTTGGCTTGCGCGCTGTTATTCCTGGTTAACGCTGTTTACTCTCGAACCCTCGGTGAGGATCTCACACTGCACTGGGTGCTTGGTGAAGTAGGTCCGGTCATCCTGTTATGTACAGGAATTTACTATCTGATATCGAGTAAGGATAGATCGTTACCACAATATCTGCTATCCGGGGTGTTGGCACTACATGTGATATTGAAGCTGGTGATGCCCTATATCGCTTCAGATGCAGGAATGTACAGTCTTAGCTACCTCTTCATCTGTCTGTTGGTGATCGTCTTCGCTGTACTGCAATTGATGATTTCCTCTGATTAGATGATGAGCATTTTGCAGGACAAGAACACCATTTTGGCCAATTTTCGGAAGGAAAATAAGCGCCTCGAGTTGCAGCTCACACAGGCCTAGAAGTTGGAAAGTCTGGGTGTATTAGCAGGCGGCATTGCCCACGACTTCAATAACATGCTAACCAGCATATTAGGTTATGCAAGTCTCGCTATGAAGAAACTTCCCGCGAGCAGCGACGTGAGAAAAGATTTTTACATGGTTATGTCGGGGGCCAGGCAAGCCGTGGACCTGACGTCGCAGATGTTGGTCTATGCGGGCAAGGGTGCGATAGAGTTTGAATCGGTGGACATTGCCAGGGTAGTTGACAACATGTCCAGTATAATCAACTCCATTGTTCCCAGAAAAATTCGTCTGGTACAAAAAGTAACCAGAGACTTACCTCGGTTGAAGGGTGACCACGTGCAACTGGGTCAGGTATTGATGAATCTGGTTGCCAATGCCATCAATGCTCTTGATCAGGAAGCTGGCACCATACAGATTACAACTGGCCTGACTGAAGTCGATGCGGCTAGATTGAGACAGAGTATTTTTGCCAGCGAAGCTGAAGTTGGTGCGTATCTTTATCTTTCCGTGAAAGATTCTGGTTCAGGGATGGATGCCGTGCAGGTGAGTAAGATATTCGACCCCTTTTATTCAGAGAAAGGCGTTAGCAAAGGGCTAGGGTTGTCTTCCATCTCAGGGGTCGTCCGACAACACGGTGGGTTCGTTCATGTCGAGTTGAGCCTGGGTGAAGGGTCTGATTTTACGGTTGATTTCCCGGCATTGTCTTATTCCTAGGTGGTGTCCAAACAGGGATCACAGTTCAGCTCATCGAGCCAGAACAAAGGTATGATTCTGCTTGCTGATGATGATCCTCGAATTCGTAGTCTCATTCAGTCGATTCTAGAGAGCGATCATTTTGAACTGACTTCAACCGAAGATGGCAAAGAGGCCTTGAAGATGGTGACTAAGTTCGGTCCGAACTATGTACTGTTTCTACTGGACTGCACTATGCCCAAAATGTCCGGGACGGAAGTCTATCGACACATCCGAGCGCAGGGTCTGACAACACCCGTGGTTCTAATTAGCGGTTATCATCAGGAGCAGGTGGTCAGCAATATCAGTAATGACCCTAATGCGCATTTCATCAAGAAACCGTTTAACGTTGACGAGTTACTCGATCAGGTCGACAGAGCGCTAAGCGAGCAAATTTTAACTAGTTAGTCTGCTACTTTTAGTGCAAGCGATAGCGAGTGGCCGTCAACGTCAAATGACAGCGGCAGTTCCGTGGCAACTTCTTCGAGTTTTAACGCCAACGTTTCATGTCTGATGTGATCTTCATGATTGCCAATTGCCATTCGTAAGTCAGACGACGCAGTGAAAGTGATTTCGATTCTGTCGGACACGTTAAATCCTGCATCCTTTCGTGAGCGCTGTATTCGATTGATCACTTCCCGGGCCAAGCCTTCTTCAATCAGGTCGGGTGTTAGCGTCGAGTCCATATTTATGGATATAAAGCGGTTAGATAGCGCGTCTGTTCCTTCCTTAGGCTCACGAAACACCAGAATATCATCTGGAGTAAAAACTTCTGTATCAATATGCAATTCTCCAGAATCCTGCAGAAGCGCTATATCTATGGCTGACAACTCTTCGATTTTTTGTTTGTATTGTTTGAACGTTCTGCCCAGGCGCTTGCCAAGTACTGGTGAGTTCGGCTTTGCATAGAGATTGATGTACTTTTTCTCATCCGTGGAGTAGCCCAATTCCTTGATATTGAGCTCCGATTTGATGTAGTTCTCGAGTTTCCCTATCTCGTCGAGTAGCACCTGGTCTTCATGAACGATGGTGAGCTCACGAAGGGGGTATTTTATTTTGACTTTTTCCTGATTCCGCTTTTGCCTACCCAACAACACGATATGTTGCATTCGGGTCACTGCCTGCTCCAGCATAGGCTGTATCAGATCATCATCGGCTTCTGGATAGCGACACAGATGGACTGATTCTGGTGCGTTTGATGGCAATGGCAGATCTCGATAGATGGTTTCAGCGAGAAAAGGTGCAAACGGCGCCATACTGATACTGAGTTCATGAATGGTCGTGAACAAAGTATGGTATGCGGCCGCTTTATCAAAACTATCCTCCTCGGACCAGAATCGAGATCTGTTCAGTCGAATATACCAATTAGTGAGATCGTCTATGAACTCAAATAGCGCAGGTACGACATTGTACAGTCGATAGGCTTCCATCTCGGCTGAAATGTTGTTCTTTAGCGACTGCAGACGGGAGAGAATCCAACGATCCATGATGTTGTCCGAAGCCCCGACATCAGCACTCGGCTCCCAGCCGTCAATGGCCGCATAGATGTTGAAGAATTTGAATGCGTTCAGCCAGGGAAGCAGTGCGCGTCGTACCATGTCCTTAACGCCGGTATCTGAAAAACGTTGCTCTTCGGCACGAACCAGACCGGAATTAATGAGATAGAGCCGTAATGCGTCAGCACCATAGGTTTCCATTAGGTCATCAGGCGGTGTGTAATTGCGATGACGTTTAGACATTTTCTTGCCGTCTTCTGCCATGACAATGCCGTTGACGATGACATTCTTAAAGGGATTCACGCCGAATAGCGCTGTGCCTAACACGATCAGCGTATAGAACCAGCCCCGTGTTTGATCAAGTCCCTCTGCGATGTATTCAGCTGGAAAGCCCTGTTCAAAAACCTCCTGATTTTCAAATGGGTAATGTAGCTGTGCATAGGGCATAGATCCTGACTCAAACCAGCAGTCCAGAACTTCTTCGATTCGTTTGTAGGTACCGGCTTCGCCAGCGATAACAAAAGTTAAGGGGTCGACATTTTCTCGATGTAAATCATCGACTTGAACGCCGGTGTACTCCAGTAATTCCTCTCTGGATCCAACGCATAGCATATTGCCAGTTTCGTCGTTGATCCAGATAGGTAACGGTGTACCCCAATAGCGATTCCTGGAGATAGCCCAGTCCAGGGCACCAGACAGCCAGTTTCCCATTCTGCCGGTTTTGATATGACCGGGCACCCAGTGAATAGATTCATTGGCTGCCACGAGCTGTTCGCGCATCTGCTCGACCTTGACGTACCAGGAGTCGATTGTGCGATAGATAATAGGCGTATCGGATCTTGGACAGAATGGATAGCTGTGGTTGATGACCTCTTGAATGTATAGGCTCGAACTATCCTTTAGATAACGGATAATTTTCTTGTCTGCTTCTTTGACGTGCATGCCGGCAAAGTCCGTGACTTCCTCTGTGAAATTACCAGACATATCTACAGGGCAGACTGTCGTACTGATACCGTGTGCCTTTAGTACTCGAAAATCATCTTCACCGAAGGCAGGCGCTTGATGAACAATGCCTGTGCCAGAGTCAGTGGATACATAGTCATCCGACAATATCTGGAAGGCGCCTTCATCTGCGAGCTCTGAAAAATATGGAAACAGTGGCTCATATTTTCGTCCGACCAGATCTCTGCCCATGACTGATTCAACGACTTCGAGTTGCTTGTCCTTGCCAACTTCGGCAAGTCGCTCTTTAGCCACGAAAAAATTGATATTCCTGTCGGGGTCGTGAACCTTTACATAGTTGATGTCATCAGCGACACACAATGCGAGGTTGGAGGGTAGAGTCCACGGCGTGGTGGTCCAGGCGGCGATGTAGGCATCTTCGTCGATGAGTTTGAATAAAACAGTTACAGCAGGGTCCTGTACATCCTGGTAATTTGAGGTAGCTTCAAAGTTAGACAGTACCGTCCCCAGGGCCGTTGAGAAGGGGACAACTTTTTCACCGCGATAGATGAGGTCCTTTTCCCACAGTTGTTTGACTACCCACCAGACAGACTCCATATACCATGGATCCATAGTCTTGTAGTCGTTCTCAAAGTCTACCCAGCGTCCGATTCTGGTGATCGTCTTTTCCCATTCTGCGGTATAGCGTTGAACGATTTTTCGACACTCGTCGTTGTAACCCTTGATGCCTAATTTAGCCACGGCTTCGATTGATGACATCCCTAAGGATTTATCGATTTCGTGTTCAATAGGCAAGCCATGGCAGTCCCAGCCAAAACGCCTGCTCACATGATGACCCTTCATGGTGAAGTATCTGGGCACCGCATCCTTAAGAATTGAACCCACCAGATGGCCATGGTGGGGAAGCCCTGTTGCGAAGGGTGGTCCATCATAGAAAATGTAAGGTTTTGAATCTGCACTTTGCTGCAACGATTTTTGAAAAATACTGGATGTCTTCCAGTATTCCAGAATTGCATGTTCGGCTTCGACAAAAGAAAAATTTTCGTCTTGTGGATTGGCTGATCCTGTCACATCCATACCTTATTTGATTTGAGAAAATATGACTCTAAATAGCAAAAAACCCGCCGTTGGCGGGTTCTTTGTGACTCACATAAGGGTTATCCCACCATCCCCCTCGGGATAATGTTGATAATTATTGTGTGAATGGCGTAGGTCATTCCGCAAATATAGGGATATGCGACAGGATGTCAAGAACTAGATATCTGCAACACTGCCGCGTGAGTTTATTTTTTCGACAACTTGCGAAACAAGTGCCTCGATATGAAAGCAGTGATACCAGTCAGGTGTGTTCTTGTGGGAGACCGCACTAGTACCCACTACCTTGAATTCCCATCCCGCACTATCAGCCTCATCCTTGACGTTCTGTAGACGTTCCCAAGCCGGATCAGAAAATACCGGATGTACACAGGCGACGGTAATATTCTTAGCACCACGTTGTTTTAATTCTTCAATCGAGACTTGAACCGAGCCGGCGGTGTCGATGATGTCGTCAACCAGCAGTATATTCTTGTTAGCGACATCGCCGATTAGCGTTGAACGAAATATTTGGTTTGGCTGGGAGTAGTCCCGTTCTTTGGAAAGTGCAGCAAGGTCAGCCTTGAGCGCTTCCGCATAGGCCCGAGCGCGCTCAAGGTAACCGAGGTCAGGTGACACGACGACATCCGCCGTCAGTTTGTTGTCTTGCAACCATGTGACCATGTGCCGGGTTAGAAACACGTTCTCCAAGTGTGCCTGTGCCGGGTTAAACATACCTGCAATGGCATCGTTGTGTATTTCGACCGTCATCACGCGGTCGGCGCCTGCACTCTGTAGCATACGAGCGAAAAGCCCGGCACTGATACCCTCACGGGTTCTGCCTTTACGTTTATCCTGGCGCGCGCCAGGATAATAGGGGACGACCACAGTAATGTATTGGGCATCAGAGAGTGCCGCGGCTTCGACGGCATGCAATAACATGACAAAACGGTCGTATATGCTGCGAGAGTCCTGCTTTCCGACGACCGTTTGGAAGATATACACATCATGTCCACGGACATTTGCCTTTATCTCTGTCTTACCCTCTCCGCAGGCGAACCAGGTCTCGTCGCTGGGGATCAGATCATGGCCAAGTTCTCTGGCTACTTCTTCAGCGAATTCTCGCCCAGATTCACAGGTCATAAGCGCGATGGGGGCTCGGGGATTTCTCTCCTGGGATTGCATAGCTACTCCTGCTGGTTTGAACGTTGTTTGACTAGTTGATTCAGCGTTGCGATAAGGAATGGGTGCTCATTTTGCAGAATTTTTTCTTCCAGTGTGGTTACTGTATCAGATGCTGATACCGGAATTCGTACCTGTGCAATGACGTCACCGGTATCATACTCCTCATCAAGGTAGTGCATTGTAATCCCCGTTTCAGCGTCTTTATTCTGTAACACCGCCGCGTGAATCTTCTGTCCATACATTCCCTTGCCACCATAGGCTGGAAGCAAAGAAGGATGAATGTTTACTACGCGGTTTAGGTAGTGCGCCAGGGTTCTTTTACCGAGTTTTTTTAAGTATCCAACGGTCACGACGAGATCGACGTCGTGAGCCTTTAAGGCATCAAGAATGGCAGCATCAAGTTGATCTGGATCTGGGTGGGTCTTGCCTGACAGATGTAAGGCAGGAATGTTGGCGTTTATGGCACGTGTCAGCGCGGTTGCATTACTGTTATTACTGATGGCGACCGTTACGCTGGCGCTCAATTGACCCTGTCGACAGGCATCGATGATAGCTTGAAAATTAGTGCCGCGATGTGAGGCAAGGATACCCAGGTTCATCAATGTAATCGCTTTAAGTAGCGC